>ERZ808252.2554-NODE-2554-length-10814-cov-2.523562_pt1 | contig 10814 bp, 10 predicted proteins | sample MGYA00521242_ERZ808252 | MGnify/ENA primary metagenome ERZ808252 (study PRJEB31516, sample SAMN03275581) | gut metagenome | biome: mammalia-associated habitat; material: feces | host: Papio cynocephalus | place: Kenya | collected 2012-08-07 ...
TCGGTCACCGCAGGGAATTGCCCCGGCGAGTTCAGATACAATCCGATATAAGCACAAGTGTCATATCCGACCTTCGTATTATCGACAATGAACTCCGAACCCATAATAACGCCCAGGTTGGTCAGTTTTTGAATGCGCTGGTGGATGGCTGCTCCAGACACGTTACATTCCCTCGCCACTTCCAAAAAAGGCATTCGAGCATTGCCTATGATAAGTTTTAGAATCTTTTCATCCAGTTCATCTAATTGATAGCGCGCCATATTTTTGTATTAGTTTTTTCAATTTTGAATATTTGACACAAAAATAGAGAAAAAAGCTATCAATTACTACTAAAAACGGGAATAAATATTTTGTATCGGAAGGAAGAAGGAATCGGAACAAAGAAATCAAGAAGTTAAAACAAAAAAAGGAAGTATGGATGGATTACCCAACATACTTCCTTCTTCTATCGGTTAATACAGAAACGATAACTTATTTCTGGACTCTCTTAGTTGCAGAATAACTGATCTTCAAAGCATACGCTTCACGAAGAGCCTGTTTGATATCAGTGATGATACCCATTTTTGTATCTTTATCAGCTTTGATGGAAACAGTCATGAATGGCTGATCCTCTTCCTTCATGGAAGACTTTTCCTGAGCGATATAGTTCTGGATTTCACTTGTCTCAGCAAACTGGTCGTTCAGCTGGATACGAGTTTCAGTACCCATCTTTGCCTGATACTCAGCCAATGGTTTACCTACATAAATGAAAGTGACCAAAGACTTCTTTTCCAATTTCTGAAGCTCGGTAGCCTGAGGAGCCTTGAACTGAACCTTCAATGTAACTTCACGCATGGATGTTACCATCATGATGAAGAACAAGAACGCAAACACCAAGTCAGGTAATGATGATGTATTCAACTCAGGCATCTCACGTCCGCCTGCCTTACTAAATTTTCCCATCCTTACTTTCCTCCGTAGTTTTTAGGTTCAGCCTCAGAAATCTTCTGCGGATAAATCTGCTGGACTGCCTTTTGCTGGTCCTCATCCAAATCCATGAAAGCTTTACCGAATTTCTCTTTTGAAATATTGTCACGAAGTTCGTTATAAGCTGCTGCCAACTCATTCTGAACGTCGATATAAGCTTGGTATGAAGTACCGCGGTCATTCTGCAAAGAAATCACGTGGTTCTTAGTAACCATTGTCTTGCCAAAATAAGGAACGTCTACTTCAACCTTTTCAGGCTTGTTAGCGTCATTATATGGGTTATCAATGAATTCCTTTACCTTATCTTTCAATTGTTTGATGTCGGTAGGCTCACCGCCGCACATGATCTGGTTACCACTACTAACCAAAACCACAAGCAAGTTACGGTGTTTGATATCAACATCAGCATCATTCTTCTGGTCTTTAGGAACAGGAGGCGGCAAACGTCTTGCCAATCCTTGGTCTGTGTCCATAGATGTCGTAATAAGGAAGAAGATAAGCAACATGAAAGCAATATCGGCTGAGGAAGAACCATTGATACCCGGTGTCTTTCTTTTCTTACCCATTTTACTTCTCCTGTTATTATCTATTCATTATTTTACGAACAGTTCCCCAAATAACTGCAAGGATGATCAATGCAATCAAGGCATAAGTTGAATAGATCCACATGTCTGTAATTTTCAACCAACCTGCCGTGTTATAAGCTTGGGAGTCAGCATTCAGACCTGTCAAAGGAGTAGCGTCACCTAACGTATAAGTGATGCCAAGCAATGCCACAAACAAAACCAAGACAACCAAAGACATCAGTGCAGACTTTGCATCATGTTTCAATAATCCCATGAACTGCCATGCAGCCAAAACGACTGTACTTGCAATTGTCAAACCGAAAAGGATATAAGTCCAATTCAAGAGGAGGCCAGTATATACAGGCTCCTTCATTTCCGCAGCAGGATCTACCACGCCACCAGTATAGAACATTATCAAAGCTACCACACTGATGATGCAGCTAATCAATAATGTCCAGCTGGATACTTTTCTTATTTTAGTAACAGCCATAATCTAATTATTTTTTAAATTTCAGGTTATATTTGATAACCAAGTCAATCAATGAGATTGAAGCGTCTTCCATCTGGTTCAAGATAGATTCCAATTTGCTCAACAAGTAGTTGTAGAAAATCTGAAGAATCAAAGCAACGATCAAACCACCTACGGTAGTAATCAACGCAACTTTCATACCACCTGCTACAACGGTCGGGCTGATGTCACCAACTTGTTCGATTTTATCGAATGCCATGATCATACCAACAACTGTTCCCAAGAATCCCAAAGACGGAGCCATTGCGATAAACAATGTGATCCAAGACAAGTTCTTTTCCAAAAGACCACCTTGTACGCCACCGTAAGATACGATAGACTTTTCAACGATGTCAACACCCTGGTCGATTCTCATCAAACCTTGGTAAGCGATTGAAGCGATAGGGCCTCTTGTGTCGCGAGCGATAGCTTTAGCACCTTCTACATCTCCCTTGTCCAATGCTTCTTCGATGCCTTTCAACAATTTTGAAGGATTAGTTTCTGCCAAGTTCAAGTAGATGATTCTTTCCAAGCAGAATGCCAAACCGAAAATCAAGGCAATTGCAACCAAACTCATGAAGTCCGCACCACCTTCGATGAACTTTGTCTTCAAAGCTTGATGCATACCTGATTCAACAGCTGGTTGAGCTGCTTCTGCAGCTTCCTGCGCGAATGCTACAGTAGAAGTTCCAAGGGCACACAAGCCCAAGAATGCTTTAGCGAAATACTTTTTCATTGTGTGTTTAATTTTTAAGATTAATAATTCTCAATTTGTTTTTATTGTTTGCGGAGAGAGCGGGATTCGAACCCGCGATACGCTTTAGGCGTATACACGCTTTCCAGGCGTGCCTCTTCAACCACTCGAGCATCTCTCCAATTTTGCTCTTTCCTTAAAAACGAGTGCAAAATACGAAAAATTTCCCAATTGCAAACGTTTCAGTGCACAAATCTATACTTTTTGATTGACATATGCACAAATTATCTCGAATAAATTTTCACGTTAATCAAAATTACATGATTAAATACCTTTGTTCACATTTTTAAATACAGAAAGGCTGTTTTTTCTTGCTTTTGTCACAACTTCTTCTAAAGATATTTGGTAAATTTGAGCTAATTTTTCCGCTGTTTTCCAAATATACCGCGGTTCGTTCCGCTTTCCCCGGTAAGGCACTGGAGACAAATAGGGAGCGTCGGTTTCCAATACGATTTGCGACATGTCCGTTTGCTGCAGGGTTTCCCCGAGCTTGGAGTTCTTGAACGTGACCACCCCGTTTATCCCAATCTTGAACGAAGGGAGTTTTTTCACCTCTTCCAGTTCCTCCGGCGTTCCCGTGAAACTATGGAAAACTCCGTATAATTTATCCGCTCCTACCTTATATATAGTGTCGAGCACTTCGGGATATGCGTCCCGCGTGTGGATGGCCACGGGCATATCCAAATCGATGCTCCAGCGAAGTTGTTCCTCGAACACCTCGATTTGCTGGCGGCGATAGGTCTTGTCCCAAAACAAATCAACCCCAATCTCCCCTATTCCGCAATAAGTGCGCTTGCCCAGCCATGATTCCACGCATCGCAGGCTTTCCGAATACGATGCGGTAACGCTGGTCGGGTGGAATCCCATCATCGGGAAAGCGAAACCGGGATAGCGGTCGCACAAAGCGAGCATGCGGTCTATCGTTTCCAAATCCACGTTCGGCAACAGCAGCGTGTCGATACCCGAATCTTGCGCTTCTTTTATCAGCTTGTCCTGTTCAGGGTCGAAATCCTCCAAATATATATGGTCGTGCGTATCTATCAGTTTCATACCAGTCATGACTTGCGGTTCATCAGCAAATGGCTGACTTCTTTCAACACTTCCAATTTCCCTTTCTCCACCTTCAAGGCTTCCAAATGGGACATGGCTTCAGTAAAATAGGCTTCTATCTTTTCTTCGGAAAGTCGTTTCAGTTGCAACTGGTCATATATCCGCGTCACCGCAGCGATCTTTTCTTGCGGGTTGGCGGAAGTGCCCATCCAACGCTCCAGGACTTCCTTCTGCCTGGCATCGCTTCTCTTGAACGCATTGATCAGCAAGAAAGTCTTTTTGTCACACAGGATGTCGCCTCCGATGTTCTTCCCGAAAGTTTTGGGATCGCCATAAACGTCCAGCAAATCGTCTTGCAGCTGGAAGGCCAGGCCGATCGCGATGCCGAACTGATAAAGATGTTCGGCGTCTTCTTCCGGCGCGTCCGCCAATATGGCCCCCATCTTCAATGCGCAAGCCAATAAAACGGCAGTCTTCAGGCGAATCATCTCTATATATTCCTCTTCGCTCACGTCATTCCTCGTTTCAAATTCCATGTCGTATTGCTGACCGCCACATATCCCGAGAGCCGTCTGCGTGAACAGGTCCAGGACAGGCTTGAGGTGTTCCTTGTCGGCCTTTGCCATCAGCCCGTATGAGGCTATCAGCATGGCATCCCCCGACAGGATAGCCGTGTTTGCATTCCATGCTTTATGAACGGTGGGTTTGCCACGGCGCACATCCGCCTCGTCCATCAAATCGTCATGGAGCAACGTGAAGTTGTGGAATACTTCCAGTCCCAATGCCACATCCATGGCGGATGCGATATCCTCCTTATATATATTGTATGCCATCAAAGTCAACGCCGGCCTGATTCGTTTTCCCCCGAGCGAGAGCGTGTAGGTGACCGGTTCAAACAAGCTTCTGGGAGGGTCGTTGAAAACGAGACTGCGGACAGACTGTTCTATCTGCCGGATAATTTCTTCAAATGCAACCATGATTTTATCGAGTTGAGAATTTTATTTGTATGAAGCACATAGGCCACTTGCCCGTCACGCGGACCCATGCACAAAGAAAAAGGCTGCGCGACATCCACGCAGCCTTCTCCTCTATAAAATAGTTGTTATTGCAGACGGAACTGTACCGGCAAGATGAATCTTACACGGACAGGTTTGCCGCGCTGTTCGCCCGGTTTCCATTTAGGCATTTCACTGATCACGCGAACGGCTTCCTTGTCCAACGACGGGTCAACACCACGCATGACCTGAATATCCACGATTGAACCGTCTCGGTTTACGACGAACGAGCAAACCACACGGCCCTGGATGCCGTTTTCCTGGGCGATAACCGGGTATTTGATGGCTTTGCTCAAATATTTGAACAATTCGGCAGTACCACCAGGGTATTCCGGTTGCTTCTCCACGACTGTGAAGATCTGCTGTGCAGATTCCTCCTCTTCTTCCTCCTGGACAACCGGAGCGACGTAAGTCTGAGTCTGTGCTTCAGAAGCATTATCTTCAGATGTGACGATATCCTGCTGTTCCAACTCTACGTCATCGTCCACGACGTTCAACATGTCCGTAACGACCGGAGCTGCTGGTGGTGGTGGAGGAGGAGGCGTATTCTCCTGTCTCGTAATTTCAATTTCCTCTTCAGCGATGATGTCCTGGACACCTTCGTCTGCCGTAGCGACCTTAACATCGCTGGAACTCCATTCGAATCCAACGAACAAGGCAGCCAAGCCGACAACGAATCCCATCAAGAGACTCAGTGTTTTGCCGCGCTCTAGGTCCGCTTTGGGTGATTTCTTAACTTCCATAAATTATTTATTTAGTTTAAAATATACTTTTCTACTGGGCAAATATACGAAAAAAACAGAACTCCAAATGTATTTCGAGGAAAAAATCAAAAAATTTCTTATTTATGCCCCAAAACCTCGCCGGGAATGGAGTTATGGGCAAACGGACAGGCTGCCACTTCCCCCTCTCCCCTCGCTGTCCGGAACGAGCATAGGCCGTTTCAGCCAAACAAAAAGGCCATATGCTTTCCGCAAAAAGCATATGACCTTCTTAGGAATAGGCCGCACCCTCTCCCGCCGGCAATAACGACCGTCGCCCCGGAAGGATGCATCCTTTTTTGTCTTTTATCAGAACTGCTCGATGTTCAGCTCCTCAGCCAGCATCTCAGGGATAGCGCTGGAAAAAGCCTTGAAGTGTTCGGAATTGGCATGGGCATTGAAAGCAGCCTCATCTTTATACTCTTCATAAAAGATAAACATGGTAGAGTCGAACGGGGACTGGTACAAGTTGTAGCTGACATTGCCCGGTTCCTGGCGGGTAGCCTCCACCAACTTGTGCGCCACTTCCGTGAAAGCAGCCTGTTGGCCGTCCTTGACCACGGCACGGCATACAATCGTCTTCTTCTCCTTCTTAGGGGCAGGAGCCTCTTTCGTTTCTGTTTGCTCAGCAGGCTGAGCGTTACCATTGCATGAAGTCATGCAAAAAGCGGCTAACAACATAGCCATTGACGAAATAACAATCTTTTTCATGATTAACCTTACAATTAGAAATCACAAATAATATTTTCGCCGCAAATATACGGCATATCCCTCCAACTACGTATTAAAAAGGTGTTACTTTTTCGGCATGGGCTCAAAAAAGTTCAACTCTTTCCCTTGCAAAGCACGGAATTAATGGAAAAAAATATATTTTTGCATCATGCGGAATCATCACGCGCTATCCTATATATCATGAAAAAAGTATCAATAGACAAATTCCATGACGACTTTTATTTAGTCACGGCATTGCAAAACGATAGCCAGAAGGCTTTCACCCATATATATTAACATGAATGAAGTTTCATCTAATAGATCTTATATGATAAAACAGTATCTTTTATTATCGATAGCCTCACTGATTATTGGAGGCTGTTCAGTCCCCAAACAAGAGGGCGCAACTCCGCTTAAAATGATCAATCAAGTGGATTTCTCTCATGTGAAAATCCAAGATTCTTTCTGGTCCCCGAGATTGGAAAAGCACACATCGGCAACACTTCCCGTCTGCATCGACCAAATCGAGAACCAGACAGGGCGCATGCAGAATTTCATAAACGCTTCCAAAGGAGAAGGCAAACATTCTGGCATCTTTTTTGATGATTCGGACGTGTATAAGGCTTTGGAAGGGATTGCTTACAGCCTTATAAACAACCCCGATCCTGAGCTGGAGAGAAAAGCGGATGAATGGATCGGACACATTGCCTCGGCACAGCAGCCAGACGGTTACATCAATACTTATTATACGCTGAACGGACTCGAAAAGAGGTGGACCAACATGGACATGCATGAAATGTATTGTGCAGGACATCTCATCGAGGCGGCCGTGGCTTATTATCAAGCGACAGGGAAAAGGACGTTGTTGGATGTTGGCATAAAGATGGCCAACCACATGATGAGCATTTTCGGACCGGGGAAAAGAGATTGGGTGCCGGGGCATGAAGAAATCGAATTGGCTTTGGTCAAACTTTATCAAACGACAAAAGAAGAGGAATATCTGGACTTCGCCCACTGGCTATTGGAAGAACGAGGGCACGGGCATGGCAGCAAAGGGGACGACGGCGTTTGGGATCCTGCATATTACCAAGACGAAAACCCGGTCAGAGACCTGGAAAGCATCTCAGGACACGCAGTCCGCTGCATGTATCTTTATTGCGGCATGGCGGACGTTGCAGCCTTGAGGCATGACACTGCCTACATTTCAGCCATGAATAAATTGTGGGATGATGTCGTATTGCGCAACATGTATGTGACAGGAGGGATTGGTTCCTCAAAACATAACGAGGGTTTTACTGAAGATTATGACTTGCCCAACTTGGAAGCCTACTGCGAGACTTGCGCCTCGGTCGGGATGGTGTACTGGAATCAGCGCATGAATCAGTTCACGGGCGACTCCAAATACATCGACGTGCTGGAGCGTTCCATGTATAACGGAGCTTTGGCCGGGGTTTCGCTTTCCGGAGATCGGTTCTTCTACGTAAACCCTCTTGAGTCGCATGGCGACCATCACCGGAAAGCATGGTATGGATGTGCGTGCTGCCCGAGTCAAATATCCAGATTCCTGCCTTCCATCGGGAACTATATCTATGGCCTGTCCGACAATAGCATTTGGGTTAACTTATTCATAGGCAATACTACCGAGATTTCCATAGACAACCAAAAAGTCACCTTAAAAGAGGAAACTAATTATCCTTGGGATGGAACGGTCGATCTCTCTATAAATGCGGAGCGACCCGTTAATAAGGATTTAAGAATCCGCATACCGGGATGGTGCCGTAAATATTCATTGTCCATCAACGGAGAAAGCAAATCATTCGACGAAGAGAACGGGTATGTCGTTATCTCCGACTGGGAATCAGGAGACAGAATCTCCCTTAACATGGACATGCCTGTCGAACTGGTATCGGCAGACCATCGGGTAAAACAAGATGTCGGGAAAAGGGCCATCCAAAGAGGCCCTCTCGTTTACTGCTTGGAAGAGACGGACAATAAGCCTGACTATAACAAAATTGCTTTAAAAGGGAATACCACCTTTGAAATAGTGAATAGCGAAATTTTGCCCGGGGTCGCCAAGGTGGTTCAGGCAAAGGAAGGAGGAAAAACGCTGACTTTCATTCCTTATTACGCCTGGGACAACAGGGATGCGGGGAACATGAAAGTATGGATCGATTTGGACGACAATTAATAAACGATACGCCATGAATAGATTAAAAACCCTATTATTATCTCTAACAGCCGTGGCTTGCTCAAGCGCAGGCCATGGCGAGTCAAGTCTTGCCATGTCGGGCAACTACCTGAACAACCGGCAGCCGTTGCTGCAAAAGGAATACATGGAATTGCCTTTAGGAGCAATCAAAGCCGAAGGCTGGATGGCAGACCAGCTGCAAAGGATGAAAGACGGGATGACCGGCCATCTTGACAATGTATATCCCCAAGTGATGGGGGAACGGAACGGCTGGCTGGGAGGCGACGGAGATGTCTGGGAAAGGGGTCCGTATTGGATAGACGGGTTGCTTCCCTTAGCCTACATACTGAAAAATGAAGAATTGATTGCGAAAATCAAGCCTTGGATCGAATGGACGCTAGCCTCACAGAAAGAAGACGGATACTTCGGCCCGGACACAGACCGCCCCTACGAGCCGGGACTGCAACGGGACAATGCACATGACTGGTGGCCCAAAATGGTCATGCTGAAAGTGCTGCGACAATATCATTCGGCGACACAAGACGCAAGGGTAATCGATTTCTTCACAAAATATTTCCGTTACCAGTTGGAGAAACTGCCTCTGACCCCTTTAGGGCATTGGACGTTCTGGGGGAAGCAACGGGGAGGCGACAACTTGATGCTCGTTTACTGGCTGTACAATATAACAGGCGATAAGTTTCTATTGGACCTTGGGGAGCTGATTCATGAACAGACTTTCAACTGGACGGATGTTTTCCTCCACCAGGACCACCTGATCCGCCAGCACAGCTTGCACTGCGTCAACCTGGCCCAAGGTTTCAAAGAACCGGTCATTTATTACCAGCAGAGCAAGAACCCCATGCAGTTGAAAGCCATGGACGTTGCCTCCAAGCAAATCCGTAACACAATCGGGTTGCCTACCGGATTGTGGGGCGGGGATGAATTATTGAGATTCGGCAAACCGACTACCGGCTCAGAACTCTGTACCGCCGTAGAGATGATGTTTTCATTGGAGAGCATCCTTGAAATCACCGGGGATGGCCACTGGGCGGACTATCTGGAACGGGTAGCTTACAACGCCCTTCCCACGCAAGTGACGGACGACTACTCGGCAAGGCAATACTACCAGCAATTCAACCAAGTGCGAATAACACGGGAATGGCGTGAGTTTTCGACCCCGCATGAAGACACGGACATCCTGTTCGGGGTATTGACCGGTTATCCCTGCTGCACCTCCAACCTGCATCAAGGCTGGCCCAAGTTCGTGCAAAACTTGTGGTACGCTACCGCCGACAACGGATTGGCCGCATTGGTCTATGCTCCGTCCGAAGTCACGGCGAAGGTCGCAGACGGTGTGACCGTGAAAGTAAAGGAAGAGACATCGTATCCATTCGACGAGACATTGCGCTTCACCTTCTCCTATCCGGGAAAGAAAACGCAGCCTGCCTTTTTCCCTTTCCACGTGCGCATCCCTGCATGGTGCAACGAGGCAACCATCACCCTCAACGGGCAGCCGGTCAATGCCGACATCTACCCGGGAGGCATAACGCGAATATGCCGGACATGGGACGCCGGGGATGTGCTGGAGGTAACGCTTCCGATGGAAGTGTCGGCAAGCAGATGGTACGACAGCGGAGCGGTCATCGAACGGGGACCCCTGCTGTATGCCCTGAAGATGGATGAAAAATGGGCAAAGAAAAACATGGAGGCTGAAAAAGTGAAATCGTTCGGGGAGTGGTATTACGAAGTCACTTCGGACTCCCCTTGGAACTATGCGCTTTCCAGCAAATCCATATCGAAGGACAACATCAAAGCAAGCTATGTAGTTGAGAAGTCCGCCATGAAGGGTTATCCATGGAATGTCGAAAACGCTCCCGTCCGTATCAAGGCCAAAGCACGCAGGTTGAACAACTGGACCGTAGCGCGCGGTTCCGCCGGCCCGATAGCGTTCTATACCCAGCAAGGCGACGACATGGGGGACGAGGAGTCCATCGAATTGATCCCGTACGGCTGCACGACGCTCCGCATCGCGGAATTCCCCGTCAGGAACTATTAACCCCCTGTTCGGTTCGATTGCCATCTTTCCGGGAAACGGCCGCGGTGAATTGTTCCAAACACTGCGGCCGATTCCTTTTCCCATGCCTGCCATTTTCCCCACTTCAAGCATAAAAAACTTCCTGAAGAAGGCTATTCCGAAAAAAACACTTATCTTTGCGGATGAAATCGGTTCCGAAACGGACATTCTCCGTCAGGAT
>ERZ808252.2555-NODE-2555-length-10804-cov-3.948925_pt1 | contig 10804 bp, 7 predicted proteins | sample MGYA00521242_ERZ808252 | MGnify/ENA primary metagenome ERZ808252 (study PRJEB31516, sample SAMN03275581) | gut metagenome | biome: mammalia-associated habitat; material: feces | host: Papio cynocephalus | place: Kenya | collected 2012-08-07 ...
TGTTTGAGCGTTTCTTGAATCCAGACCGTGTCAACCTGCCTGATATTGATACCGATTTCGATGATGATGGTCGAGGTAAGGTCTTGCGATGGGTGATGGATAAGTATGGGCACGAGAATTGCGCCCACATCATTACCTATGGTTCGATGGCGACAAAGAACTCCATCAAGGATGTTGCCCGTGTGGAAAAACTTCCGCTCGACCGAGCCAACGCCCTCTGCAAGGCAATCCCTGATAGATTGCCCGACGGAGCGAAGATGAACCTCACCAATGCCATCAAGTATACTCCAGAGTTGAAGGAGGCGGAGTTCTCCACCGATGTGAGGGAGAGCAACACCATCAAGTATGCCAAGATGCTGGAGGGCACCATCCGAGGCACGGGCATCCATGCCTGCGGATTCATCATCTGCCGTGACCCTATCAGCAATTGGGTGCCTGTATCCACCGCCGACGACCCTGATTTCCCTGGCTTGAAGACCGCTGTGACCCAGTATGATGGTCACGTCATCGAGTCGACGGGATTGATCAAGATGGACTTCTTGGGCCTCAAGACCCTCTCGGAGATGAAGGAGGCGTGCAAGGTTATCAAGCAGACAACGGGCGATGTCATCGACCTCGACCATATCCCTATCGACGACGAGCTCACCTATCAGCTCTATCAGCAGGGACGCACCATCGGTACCTTCCAGTTTGAGTCGCCAGGCATGCAGAAATACCTGCGAGAACTGAAGCCTACGGTGTTTGAGGACCTTATCGCCATGAATGCCCTCTATCGTCCGGGACCTATGGATTACATTCCTTCCTTCATCGCCCGTAAGAACGGACAGGAGGAAATCAAGTACGACATCCCGTGCATGGAGAAATACTTGAAGGATACCTACGGCATTACCGTCTATCAGGAGCAGGTGATGCTCCTCTCCCGACAGCTCGCAAGCTTCACCCGAGGCGAGAGTGATGCCCTTCGTAAAGCGATGGGTAAGAAGAAAAAGGCCATCGTTGATGCGATGAAGCCTAAGTTCATCAAGCAAGGTCAGGAGAACGGGCACGACCCTAAGATATTGGAGAAGATATGGGGCGACTGGGAGAAGTTCGCCTCCTATGCGTTCAACAAGTCGCATGCCACCTGCTACTCTTGGGTGGCTTACCAGACAGCCTACCTCAAGGCGCATTATCCTGCCGAGTACATGGCTGCGTTGATGACCCGCCGATTTTCACAAATCACCGAAATCACCAAGTTGATGGAGGAGTGCCAGTCGATGGGCATCAAGACCCTGGGACCTGATGTCAACGAGAGTTACCGCGAGTTTGGTGTCAACGAGCATGGCGAGATACGTTTCGGCCTGTCTGCCATCAAGGGTATGGGTGCACCTGCCGCCGATGCCATCGTGAACGAGCGTTTGAAGAACGGTCCTTATAAGAACATCTTCGACTTTGCCGAGCGAGTGGACTTCTCCAATGTCAACCGCAAGGCTTTCGAGACCCTCGCCTTGAGCGGTGGCTTCGACAGCTTCGGCATCAAGCGAGAGAGTTTCTTTGGCAAGAATGGCAAGGGCGAGGTGTTTCTCGATACCTTGGTGCGCTATGGTCAGCTCTATCAGCGTGAGCAACAAGAGGCTGCCACTTCGCTCTTCGGTGGCGAAGAAGCAGTGGAGATAGCCACACCGCCAATTCCGGAAGGCGAGGCATGGAGTACCATCGAGCGACTGAACAGGGAACGTGAGCTCGTGGGCATCTACCTCTCCGCACATCCGCTCGACGACTATAGCATCATCCTCAACCAGATGTGCAACACCCACTGCTCAGAGCTCGGCGACAAGCAGGAGCTCGCCAAGAAAGAAGACATCGTGGTGGGCGGCATCATCACCGAGGTGAAATCGAAGTTCACCAAGACGGGCAAGCCTTGTGGCTTCGTCACCATGGAGGATTTCGAAGGCTCGGGCGAGTTGGCACTCTTCGGCGAGGAGTGGGGCAAGTGGCGAGGCATCCTCGTGGAGGGCAGCACCATCTACATCACCGCACGTTGCGCCTCCCGATTTGCCAATAGCAACTACTATGAGTTCCAGATAGGTAGCATCGAGTATCTGCAAACCGTGAAGGAGAACCGTATTGAACGATTCACCATCACCGTGGACAGCGACGTGGTGGACGACAAACTGGTGACCGACCTGCAAACCTTGGTGGACGACGACGAGGGAAAGGCACAGCTCTACTTGCAGGTGCACGACATCAACACCAATACCAATCTCTTGATGCGTGCCCAAGACCGCACGGTGGGTGTGAGCCATGCGCTAGTGCAATATATCGAGTCGCATCCCAAGATGTCTTACCAAATAAACTAAAAAAGTAGGCGCAACGTTTGCTAGTTTGCAGTCAAATGCTTACCTTTGCAGTGACTTAGCGCCAAGATATGATTACGGTGTAGAATATAAGATAACAAAAATAAATAAGTAATAGAAAATGGAAGTAACAATTACAACAGAGAATTTTGAGAGCTACAAGAATGGTGAGCTCCCATTGGTAGTAGATTTGTGGGCAACTTGGTGTGGTCCTTGTCGCCAGATTGCTCCTATCGTGTCAGAATTGGCAGAGGAGTTTGATGGCAAGTTGGTAGTAGGCAAGTGTGATGTCGAGGAGAACGACGACATCGCTATGGAGTTTGGTGTGCGCAACATCCCAACTATCCTCTTCTTCAAGGGTGGTCAGTTGGTCGACAAGTTTGTGGGCGCAGCCAGCAAGGCTACTCTCACTGAGAAATTCCAGGCTCTCTTGTAAAAAAGACCTTTTGTCTTTTTTTGAAAAATTACGTCCCGACGTAGTGCTTGCTACGTCGGGACGTATTGTTTGTTGCGTCGGGACGTAGCAAAGCCTACGTCGGGACGTAATTTCGGGCACCTCCTTGTGCCTTTTTTTCGGGCGTAAAACGCCCTTTTTACCATTCTACGGTTCTCGATCCGTCTTCCTCGGTTGTGATATGTACTTTGGTTACATCCTCTGGCAAGAGGGTCTCTATCAGCTCCGGCCACTCCAGGAAACAGAGGTTACCGCTGTAGAAATAGTCCTCATATCCCATGTCGTACACCTCGTCTATCTTCTTGATACGGTAGAAGTCGAAGTGATAGATAGGAGAGCCGTCGCTGGCAGTATATTCATTGACGAGGGCGAAGGTAGGCGATGTGATTACATCTTCCACGCCCAGCTCCTCGCAGATGGCCTTGATGAAAGTGGTTTTCCCGGCACCCATCTTGCCATAGAAGGCTAAGACCTTGCCGTTTCCCATGCCAGCCAGGAATTGCTTGGCTGCCTCATGGATGTTGTCTAATGAGTCAATCTTGATTTTCATTGTCTTTTATCCTATATTTTTCTTGTTTTCCTATTCTGAGTGCGAAAGTACAAAGATTTTCGTGATGGGGAACATCTTCCGCAGTTAATAAATATTAAATTCCTCTAAACCGAACAACTTCTGCATTAGAACCCCTCCAAATCGTAATATTCGTCGCTATCGGCAGGCGATTTATCTGTTGTTGGCTCGTCGTCGAAATAGATGCCCGTGTCTTCTTGCTTGCCGGCATCCTCTTCGATTTCTATCTGGTTGGGGACTCCTTGCAGCTTGTCTTCGTTGTTGGTCGGGACTTCTTCCGACGACGGCGATTCTGCCTGTTGCGGAGCAACGACTCTTTCGGCTGGCTCGTAGAGCAGCGGCTGGCGGCTCAACTTGATGGGGGCGAAATGCTTGGCGTAGAACTTGCTGTAGTCGTCGTAGCTCAAGCGGGTGCCTAGCAATGGCAGGTTGTTTTCGCTCACCACAAAGGTGCGTGCCTTCGCCAAGAGGCTCAGGATGGCTTTCTCCTGATAGAGGGCATTGGCGTATTGGCGTGCCTCGTCATAATTCTTGAACCCCGTTATCTGCATGCGGTGGATTCCGCCTTGCTCGTCTATGTGGATGTCGAAATTGCGCACCAGATAGGAGGTGAAGTTATACTTGGCTATCTCGAAGAGCAACTGGTTCTCGTTCACCGAGTCGGTGACGTATGCCATGAGGAAGATAAACGGAATGTTTCTTTCTGCGCTGAACTCCTTTTGTGGCAGGATGTCGTTGGCGGCTGCCGTCGACTCGCTTCGTCGTGTCCACACATCGCTTAGGTCAAACTTTCCGCCATGTAGTCGCCTGCCTACTTTCACGCCGTTTACTATCATGCCAGCCAGTTCGCTCAGTCGGGTGCCTGGATATTTCTCTGCCACCGTTTGGAGATCTTTGAGGCATCCATCGGTGTCGCCTTGCCCCAACAGGCTCATGCCCGAAAGGAAGAGAAACTTATCGCGGTTGGCTCCCAGGGGGAATCGGGTGCTGGAGATAGCGGCGTTGGAGCCCACGCGCTCGTAGTCGCCCTCTCTGAAAGCCTTGTATGTGGCTGTGTAGAGCGAGTCTTCCAAATGTTCGCCCATCCTTGCGTCCTCGGCATAGTGGGGATTGGAAAGTAGGGCGGTCCACTGACTTGCAGGATATTGCTGCTTGAGTTGTTGCAGATAGGTGTCGGCAACGGCTGGCTGGTGTTTGATGTTGTAGAGCAGGTAGAGATGATAGTAGGCATCGTCTAGGTGCTCGTAGTCGGGATAGTGGTCGGTGAGCCGGCGCAGCATTTCTTCGCTCAATCTCAGGTTGCCCATCTTGTCCTTGAGGATGATGCCGGCATGCAAGAGCCCGTTCTCCAAGAGCTGGTTGCTCTCTGCCATTTGCTCTGGGGTGAGGGGGATTTGCTTGAGATAGTATTCACGGCTGTCTTCTCCTGATGCAGGCGCGTAGGTTGTCTCTTCTTGGGATAATGGTTGCTTCTCTGCGCTCTCTCCTTGGGATACTGATTGTTTCTCGGCTGTATCCTCCATGTCGCCTGCCACTACGCTCTTGTTGGAACGCTGCCAGTCGTCGGAGTTCTCACGTTTGCCCCAAAGCTTCTGAAATTGTTGTTTGCCTTGGGCAACGGCGAGGGGTGAATAGAAATACCATGTATTCCCATTCGAAAGTTTGTCGTTCTGATTTGTAGGAAAGCGATTGGAAAAGCCGTTTGCAGGAGTTTCGCCTTGTCCGATGCTAGCGTTGTCGCTAGTTCCCTCTCCCTCGGCTTGCAATCTCCTGGCTTCCTTCTCTTTTTTCTTGTAGGCTTCTATCACATGGTCGATGACGGCGTTGCGGTCGGCTTCGCTCATCATGGCGAGTCGTTGCAGGGAGTCTTGCAGGGCAATCGTCTCGGTGTAGGGGGTGAGTTCGTCGAGTACTTTCGAGCGCATGGAGAGCTGTTGGTAGTCCTTGCGGTCTTTGTCGAGCAATCCGATGGCTTCGCCGTAGCATCGCTTGGCATCGGAGAATCGGTCTTGTTGCCAGTAGAGGTTGCCTAGATGGGTGAGCAGCACACCTTTCTCTATGCCTTTTCGCATGGATTTCAGTGCGCCTCGCTCGTAGGCGGCGATGGCTTGCATGGTGTCTTTCTGAGCTAGGTGGATGTTGCCCAGTGCGTAGTATATCTGGTCGAGATATTCCTTGTTCTTGTCCGATGCCGCCATGCGTTTAAGTTTGCCCACCATTTTGTTGGCATTGCTGCGTGCCAGCACCTCGGTTTGGGAGATGCGGGCGTTGAACTCCAACTCGTAGGGAGGGTTGAGGGCTATGACGTGGCGGAATGCCTGATAAGCCTCGTTGGTATGTCCCATCGAGGCTTGTATCTGTCCCATGAGATACCACAGGCGTGCTTTCTGCTTGTGTCTCATCTCATGGGCTATCGCCTTGCGCAGGTAGCCGGTGGCTTGCACGTATTGGGCGGTGTGGATGTAGTAGAGGGCGTAGGTGTAATCCCATTCTCGCTGGGCACTCCAGTGGATGGAGTCGCGCTCAATGTTGCGTATCACGTCTTCGGCGTCATAGGTCCAACCTAGCTCTATGTAGCATTTGGCAAGCCAAGCCTGTGCCTTGTCGTAGATGGATGGCTGTGTGGCGAAGAGGCGACTCATGTAGGAAAAGGTGGCTGCCGCTGCCTCGAAGTTGCCCTCGAAAAACTGCGACCTGCCCATCAGCATCCATGCTTTCCAGATGAAGGGGTTGTATTCTTTGCGGCTGAGCCATTCCCGGTCGCGGGCGGTCTTGCGACGGTCTTTGTTCCATATGGGTCGGCGCTTGATGCTGTGTTGGTGGATGGCTTTCTCGCTCTTCTCGATGGCACGGTCGTAGTTGCCTTTGCCCAGGTGTCGGCTCGCCTTGTTGGCTACAGTGTAGAGGGGAAGAAGCTCGGTGAAATTGTCTCTGTTGCCGTTCTCTTTCTCCAGTGAGCCTTCGATGTAGGCTTGTGCGCCATTATAATAGGTGTTGTATCGGGCGTTGAAGGCATGCCACCACCTGCTCTGCGCCGTGTTTCGTTGCGTAGAGCATCCAGCCAGTGCCATCGGCAAGATGACGATGGCGAGTACAAGTATATGGGATGCCTTGCCTTTCATTTCCTATTTTTTCTCTTCGATTTCCTTTTTATCTCTTCGATTCCCTTTTTCTTATTTTCTTATTTCAGACTCTTCGCAATCTTGGCGAAGGCAAAGAGGATGATGCTCACGAAGATGATGGTGGCTCCCGATGGCACATTGAGCAGGTAGCTGGCATAGAGCCCTACGATGCAGTCTATCCATCCTATCACGATGCTCGCACCTATCATTCGCTTATAATTATAGGTGAAGAGGTTGGCGGTCATCTGGGGAATGGTGAGCAAACTGATGGCTAGCACGATGCCCACCATCTTGAGCGTGGCGACAATGGTCATGGCGATGAGCGTCATCATCAGGTATTCTATCGCCGTGACGGGCAGATGCTGCGAACGGGCGAAGGTGCTGTCGAACGCCACATACTCGATGGGGCGCAACAGGAAGGTGAACAGCAAACCTACGAAGAGGGTGAGCCCTGCCAGAAGCCAGAGGTCGGCGCTGTCGATGGCGAGGATGCTGCCGAAGAGAAAAGAGGGTAGGTCGGGCATGAATCCTGGCGTCAGGAAACAGCAGATGATGCCTACGCTCATGCCCAGCGTCCAAAACATGGCGATGGCAGAGTCTTTGCGCACATCTTGCTTCTTCGACATCCATTGCACGCCGAAGGCACTCAGTATGGCAAAGACCATGGCTGAGAGTATCGGGTTAAGCCCCGAAAATACACCGATGCCGATGCCGCCAAAGGAGGCATGGGTTATGCCGCCGCTGATAAACACCAGGCGGCGTGTGACGATGTAGGTGCCTACGAAGCCACATAGGATGCTAGCCAAGAAGGCACCTATCAAGGCGTTTTGGAAAAACGCATATTGTAGTATATCCATTTTGTCTTATTCTTCACTCTTCACTCTTCGTTCTTCACTCAGAAATCCTACGACCTCGTCTTTCAACTGGTTGGGCAGATTGATGCCACGCAGGATAAGGCTTCGGTTCCACCCAGCCACTTCCTCTGGTTTCATCGTGTAGAGCACTTCGGAGAACTCTTCCACTTCCTCGTCTGAGTAGTCGTCAGCCTCTCGTCCTTTGAATCGGTCGAGTTCCTCGTCGTCGTAATATTCTATCTCCTTGGTGGCTGCCTCCATCATGCATTCCTGTTCGCACTTGGTGTTCTCACCGTTGCAGGTATTGCACGATACGCCTTCCACCAGTGGCTCTTCTTCCTCTCCTTTCTTATGGGAGACGATGCCAAGAATGGCTGAGATGATGCCCAGCACAACCAAGGCTATTATCAAATATATCATAAGAAATCTTCACTTTCTTCTAGATGCAATCTTCACGCTGCGTTCTTCACGCTTCATTTATCTCGAATCCCACTTTCTTCAGGTCTTCCCAGTAGTGGGGGTACGACTTGCTCACCACTTCTGGGTTGTTGATTTCTATCTGTGGAAACTTGAAGGCAAGGGGAGCAAACGCCAATGCCATGCGATGGTCTTCGTAGGTGTCGATGGGCTCGAAGGTAGGTTCGCAGGTCTCGCCGTCCCAGATGAGCGTGTTGTCGTGCTCGTCGCGTATCACGTATCCAACCTTCTTCAGTTCGGTCTTCAATGCCTCGATGCGGTCGGTCTCCTTGATCTTGAGGCTGGCAAGTCCCGTGAACTTGAACTTTACGCCCAGGGCACAGCAAGCCACGACGATGGTTTGTGCCAAGTCGGGCGAACCAGAAAAGTCGTAATCGAAGCGAGGCAAGAGGCATCGGTGAGCCTTCAGCTTGACTGGTGAGATGGAGTCGCGGTTCTCGAACTCGCTCTTTACGCCCAACAAACTGAAGATGTATTTTACCACCGAGTCGCCTTGTTTAGAACAGTCGGTGAGTCCTTCCAGGGTGATGGCAGAGTCGGGATTGCTGTTGAGTGCCATCATCTCATACCAGTAGGAGGCGGCGCTCCAGTCGTTTTCGATGGTGTAATCTACGTCGCTCTGATAGGGTGCTGGTTTCACGGTGATGGTGTCTACGTCGGTCCATTCCGCCTTTGCGCCAAAGTTGTTCATCGTCCAAAGGGTGAGGTCGATGTAAGGGCGTGAGGCAATCTCGCCTGTGAGTTTCAGTTCGAGTCCTTTTTTCAGGATAGGACCTATCATGAGCAATGCCGAGATATACTGCGAGCTTACATTGCCCACCACTTCCAGATGCCCGCCTTCCAGAGCCTTGCCTTTGATATGGAGTGGAGGATATCCTTCCTTCTTCACATATTGGATGTTGGCGCCCAGATAGCGTAGTGCGTCTACGAGGATGGAGATGGGGCGGTTTTGCATGCGCTCGGTGCCTGTGATGATGTGCTCTCCCTCTGTGGAGGATAGGTAGGCGGTCATGAATCTCATGGCTGTGCCCGCGGCCTTGATGTTGATTTCATAGGGCATGTCTTTGAGGGCGGCGATGATTACCTCGGTGTCGTCGCAGTCGCTCAGGTTGTTGGGATGCTTGCAAGAGTGTGCCATGGCGTTGATGACCAATGCACGGTTGCTGATACTCTTGGATGCAGGCAGGTTGATGCTTGCGTTGAGTTGGCTCGGGGCCTTGATTGTATATTTCATTTCGTTTGTTTTGTCTGGATTATCTATTTCTTTCGGACGACCGTGATGTTTCGGATGTCCTTTATTTTGATGGCGTGCTCCTTGGCGTATACGATAGGCAGGTCGGGCTCCTCGTCGGTAGCTGGTGCCCATGTCCTCGTCTCAGGTCGTTTCTTCTTCGGACCTGGCATCAGGGGCGAATAGTAGAGCACTTGCCTCATGCGGTAAGCCTGTTCGGGTGTGAATCGCATGCTGTAACAGATGCTGTAGTCCATCAGGTTGTCGGCCTCCCATTCCTTGCCGCTGCTGTTGGTGCGCTTGCAGAGGGCCTTGACGGTGAAGGTGGTGTCCTTCTTGATGGCTTTCGCCTTCTCGATATATTCGTTGAGCCATGTGCCATATTTGATACGATTATAGCTGGGCGTATCGGTGCAATAGTCGGTGTCGTCTTCGTTGTCGGCGGGTTCACTTTGCCCGTCCTTCTTGGTTGTCTCGGCAAAGGCATGATAGAGCCCCAGGTAGTGCCCCAGTTCATGTGCCAAGGTGGCGTTTGGGTCGGCGGTGTTGTACTCGTAGTTAGTCACCGTGTCTTTCCTGATGGTATATCTAGTGCCTTCGTATTTCTTGTTTACGTAGAGGGCATTGAGCGATACGCCGTAAGGAAACTTCGATGGCTTGTTGAGGGGATAGTTCTTGCCGTTGCTCAGCCCGTCTATCTGTGGATAGCCTCCCACTTCGTAAGGCAGGTGGCTGATGCCTAGCGTTGTGCTGTTCTCATCTGTCTTCTTGAAAGCGTATACCATCACGTTGATGTAGTCGTTCTGGTTCCAGGTGTACTTGGCGTAGTTCTTGTCCTTCATAAACTTCTCGCAGTCGAACTCCTTCTCTGTTGTCTTGATATACTCCACGCCGGGGATGGCGATGCGTTTGCCATTCTCGTCTTTTTCTGCCAACTCAAACTGTACGTGTAGGTTTTCGCTCGCCACGGTGTCGAGTTGCTGGTTGTACACATTGCCGGCGTACAACTCGTTCACATGGTCTATCAGCTCCCTGAAGCGGATAGCTGGGATGTATTGCAAGGTATCCTTGCTGTCGTTGTAGAATACATGGAAGATGACGGGCAGATGGTACACATAGTCGTCGCCAGTGATGATGTCACTGTCGCGGTCTTGCCCATTCTCTGTTACGTAAGGGTCGTCGATGCTTCCCTCTGAGTCTTTGCAACCGGTAAATACCAGGGCGCAGACGGCGAGGGCGAGGTATAAGAATTGTCTCATGCGCGTACATTATATATTATTCAAGTGCAAAAATACAAAATAAATGGTAGATATGCTAGCAAAAGAGCGAAAAAGTTTGTAAAAATCATCAGAAATAATGATTCTTGGGATCTTGATGTACATCAAGTAGCTTACAATATGTAAACTTGCGGACCTAAAAATAGTATGTTATATAACAGATGCGTAGAAAAACCGCAAGAAATATCTATCTGAAGTTACAAACTGACATTTTGTGTGCGCTTTCAATTTGAAAATAATATTTCACAAAAAAATATGATAAAATAGCGTTAAGGATTGCACGCTTTCTCGAAAAACATATTATCTTTGCATCAGAAAAAAGAAATAAACAACAAATAACAACACCTAAAAAATAAAGATATGAAACGAGTTATATTATTCTCATTGATGGCTTTAATGACCGTAGCTACTTTCGGTCGCAAGCACGTAGAGAACGCAACAGTAGTAGCTGACACTATTTTCTATGCAGAAAATATGAGCAATGT
>ERZ808252.2562-NODE-2562-length-10783-cov-3.253822_pt1 | contig 10783 bp, 9 predicted proteins | sample MGYA00521242_ERZ808252 | MGnify/ENA primary metagenome ERZ808252 (study PRJEB31516, sample SAMN03275581) | gut metagenome | biome: mammalia-associated habitat; material: feces | host: Papio cynocephalus | place: Kenya | collected 2012-08-07 ...
GGGCGGTGACACCATCTGACTGTTCCGGCTGGTTTTGCGCTTGCGGATATTCGCACTAATTCATTGAATTGCTATAAGATCAACGGCAAGCGCAAGGCCTTCCGCGGCAAGACTGACCGCGAGGTCTGGCAGAAGGTCAAGGCCTACCGCGACGACGCAGCCGCTGGGAAGACCGAGACGTTTGGAGCCGTCGCCCACGCCTGGTGGAACGAAATCGAGCCGACGCTCGCGCCGAACAGTCTGCGCAACTACAGTCCGGCGTATGAGCGCGCCGTGGCTGAGTTTGGCAAGATGGATGTTGCGGCGATCAAGGCGAAGGACGTAGAGAAGTACATCAACCGCTTTGCGAAGACCTACGCCAAGAAAACCGTAATTACCCAGCGCCAGATCATCCGGCAGATCTTAAACAAAGCCCAGCGTGAGGGCTACATAACGTACAATCCGGCGAACGCCGTCCTGCTGCCGAAAAATCTGCCGCAGAAAAAGCGCCACGCGCCGAGCCCTGACCAAATCAAAAAAATAAAAGCCGGCCTTTCGGACGACTTCGGGCTCTTTGCCTTTTTGATCTATTATACCGGCTGCCGCCGCGGCGAGGCGCAGGGGCTTATGTATGAGGACATCGACCGCAAAAACAAGCGCATCCGCATCCAGCGCAGCGTTTACAACACAAGCCCCACGCCAGAGATCAAAACGCCGAAGACCGAAGCTGATATCCGCTCCGTGCCGCTGCTCTCCGCGCTGGCGGAAGCTTTGCCCGATAAAAAACATGGGTACATCTTTTCCGCGGACGGAGGCAAGTCGCCGTTGCCCGGCTGGAAACTCGAAGACTTGTACGTCGGCTACAAAATGCGAACAGGGGTCGCCGTCTCCCCGCACGAGATCCGGCACGGCTACGCGTCGGCGCTCTATGAGTCCGGCGTGGATTATAAAACCATGCAGCAGCTGCTCGGCCACGCGCAGCTGGCCACCACGATGGACATTTACACAGAAATATTCGACAAACGCATCGACGAGGCTGCCGCCCAGATGGACGCGAAATTTTAGCAAAACCACTGTGTTCGTTCTGTGTTCGCAGGCGTGCATTTTGGGGCTAAGATACGCTAGGATATGCCAAGCCGCCGCGGCACGGAAAATCGAATATTTTTCGTTGGAAGTTCGGCATTCTGGCTTTAAACTCGTAAAATATACAAAGAAAAGCACCCGAGAATCATTTTCTCGGGTGCTTCCGTTTTGGCGGAGTGGGAGGGATTCGAACCCTCGGGCCGCTCAACACGGCCACACGATTTCCAGTCGTGCTCGTTATGACCGCTTCGATACCACTCCAAGTATCTGCCGTCATAAGACAGTTCCGGTATGCTCCGGACAGCGCAATAATCATACACGAAACTGCGCCCTTTGTCAAGTATTTTTCTTCATTCCGCCGATAAAACCTCGCGCACGGCCTGCAAAACCTTTGCCGCCATCGGTCCGGCCACGGTGCTGCCCGCGCCGCCGCCTTCCGCGATGACGACGAACGCCACCGGACACGCATCGTCCAGCACGAAGCCGGCAAACATTGCGTTGGCCGTCTTACCTTCGCGCTCGGCCGTGCCGGATTTGGCGCAGACCGACAAGCCTCCAAACTGCCAGTCGCCGTAGACCGTTTGCACGTCGTTTCGCATGAGCTTCGTGAGCGTTTCGGCGGTGGCAGGCTCCAGCATGGGCGCAGAAAATTCCGTCCCGGCCTCGTAGGTGATCTCGTCTCCTTTTCGCACGCGCTGCATGAGATAGGGCTCGGCTGCTTTTCCGCCGTTTGCGATCGCGCCCAGATAGCGCAGGAACGCCAGCGCGCTCACCTGCGTCGTATACTGCCCGATGCCCGCCCACGCAACATCCCCATCGTCCGCGTCCGTGAGGTCAAAATGGCCCTCGTCGGACACGTAGCCGTCGCAGACGTAGCTCTCGTTCAGGCCGAATTTTTCGGCGTAGGTCTGAAGCGTTTCGGCCCCAAGCTCCGCCGCCAGCTCGCCGAAGGCGATGTTGCACGAGTGCGCCAGCGCGCCGGAAAGGTCGAGTGTTCCATGCACGCCGCTGCAAACGATCTCCTGCCCGCCGATGATCGTTTTTCCGGTGCAGGTGAACGTTCTGGACTGCACGTCCGGAATGGTTTCCAGCGCGGCCGCCGCCGTCGCCAGCTTGAAGATCGAGCCCGGGGTGTACGCCGCGTCAAAAAAGCGGTTGACGTACACGCCATCAAAGCGTCCTGTCGTATCGCCTGCAACGTCGGGCACATTGTCCGGGTCATAGCTCGGGGACGTGACCGCGCAGAGAAGCTCTCCCGTTTTGTAGTTGTAAACGCCGATCGTTCCGGGATAGCTTCCAAGCGCCTGCTGCGCCGCCGCCTGAATTTTCGCGCTGATGGTGAGCCGGGCCGCAACGCTTCCCGCCTCGTCGGTGTAAAGTCCGTTCACGACGTCAAAGCCGATCATTTTGGACGCATAGGCTTTCAGTAAAGGTGCGCTGATATAGCCGTCGCGGTCGCCGAGCAAATGCATCGTAGCAACGCGCACGGTCTCGTCCGCACTGTACACGCGGCCGTCGTTGGTGTTAAGCAAAAGCGTGCCGTCGCGGTCGTAAATTCTGCCGCAGTCGGGGTTCACGCCGGTATACACGTGCGGGCTTCCGGGAAATGTGACCCAGTCTTTTGCATTGACAAAATATTCCCCGCAGAAAACGAGCAGCCCCAGCAAAAGTGCCGCCGCCAGCGCAGCCGCGAGAAGCGCACGGCTTGTGATCTTCTTCATGCCGCGGCCTCCTTTCTGCCGGGAAGGCGGATGGCAAAGCTCGCGTTCTGCCGCGTGTCCGCCGCCTTGATGAACGCCAGCAGCCCCCACACGCAGATCATGCTCGAGCCGCCGTTGGACATAAACGGAAACGTCACGCCTGTCAGCGGCAGAAGGTCGGTCGTGCCGAAGACATTGAGCATCGTCTGCACCACGTAGATCGTCACCGCGCTCACCGCGCCGATGGCGTAAAAGCAGCTTCTGCCCTGCGGCAGCGACCGCACCACGAATGCCGCCAGAAGCACGATCGCCGCCACGCAGCCGATCGCAAGCAAAAGCCCCCACTCTTCACTGACCAAAGCGAACACAAGGTCGGTATCCGCCGCGCCCACGTGGTGCAGCCATCCCTTCCCCGCACCGAGCCCGAAAAGTCCGCCCGAGGCGATGCACATGAGGGCTCTGGACTGCGAGTAGCCCGTCGTGGCCGCGTTTTCCCAGACGTGCCCCCACGCGGAAAAGCGCTTCATCGCATAGGGCTTGAACTGCAAGGCCAGAACGCCCGCAAAGCCGGTTCCCGCGCAGGCCAGCGCGATCGTCGCGAAATTGCCAGAACGCAGAAACGCGATAATGAGGAACGTCACAAAGAAGATGATGGCCGTGCCGAAATCGTTCATGAGCGCGAGGCAGCCGCAGATGGCCGCAGAATAGCCGATGAATAAAATCAGGTTCCGCTTTGCCAGAAGCCGCTGCAGCGTCGACGTTCCGGCGAACACAAAGCAGATCTTCACCATCTCCGACGGCTGGAACGAGACGCCTCCAAGCTGCATCCAGTTCTTCGCGCCGAATTTTTCCACGCCAAGGACCAGGTTCGCTGCCAGCAGCAAAATGCCGCCTGCCGCCGCCAGATACCGGATCTTCTTCGCCCGCTCCAGATCGCGCAGACTCCAGCCAACGGCCAGATACGCAAAAATGCCGCAGGCCACGGCGATGAGCTCTTTTTTGATAGACTCCGGCGCAGAGGTCGACACGACGCACAATCCCATCGTCGTCAGGAAAAACGCCACGGTCTCGACATCGAAGCTCCGCCTGCGCAGAAGCCTTAAAAGCGCAAAAAGCCCCCACTGCATCGCGATCAAAGCGAGAAATCCCGGGATGATCCGATCTGCGCTTTCCGGCAGATGCACGCTCAGCGAAAAACCCGCCAGCAGCTGGAAAAGCGTCAGGATCAGCAGCGTCAGCCACGGCCGCACGACGGCGCGTTTGGAGCGAACCTCAGCCTGGATGCGCTCCTGCTCGGGCGTGATGGGAACAAGGGTAAAATTCACCCCGCCGAAGGACAAAACGTCTCCGAAGCGCACGACCGAAAGCGTCTGGGGCTTGCCGTTTACCTCCACGCCGCCGGTAGAGCCCGCATCATAGATCGTCCAGCTGCCGTCGTCATAGCGCGTGAGCACCGCGTGGGTGCGCGAAATGGTGGGGTAGTCGAGCGTCACGTCGCAGCCCTTGCCGCGGCCGATGAGGCTTTCCCAGTGCATGATGGGGATCTTGTCTCCGGTCGGCCCGGCGAGCCACGCCCAGACCTCCGGCTCTCGCCGAAAGCGCAGAAGCGACCTTCCGCAGCGAAGCAGGATCACCAGCGCCAGCAGCGCGAAGACATAGCGAACAAGGCCGTCCAGCTTCAAAAGCTCCGGCGTTTCGTTCACCGTCTGTAATACGTTTGCAAGAACTTCCTGCATGGTTTCCTCCTGAGAGATGCAAAAGAAGCCGCCGCAGATGCAGCGGCCTGCCAAGCCATTGATCTTTTCTTTTTCCGTGTATTTCCCAAATGCTCGCCCATGTCCCAAAGTGTGCGTAGGGGTGGACGCGGCTTTCCGCCCGGCAGAAGGCAGAACCGAAACGCAAAAATCCGCGGCAAATTCGCAGTACCAAAGGGCGGACAGGGTCGTCCGCCCCTACGAATTCATGCATTAGTTTGCGGCGCGTCTTCCGTTTCGGTCTGTTCGCTGCGGTCGAGATCGGCCACCCTGCAAATGCCGAAGTAATCGTCGGTGACGGTCGTTCTGCTTTTTTTGCGGAGCGCAGAGTTGACGATGTCGCTGATGATGAGATAGATCACCGCAAACACCGGCACGCCCAGAAGCATCCCCGCAAAGCCGAAGATCGAGGCTGCAACGGTGATCGAGATGAGCACCCAGAAGCCAGAGATGCCCACGGTATTGCCGAGGATCTTGGGGCCGATGACGTTGCCGTCGATCTGCTGCAAAACGATGATGAAAATGATAAAGTAAAACGCCTGCAGGGGATCGACCAGCAGAATGATGAGCGCACTCGGCACCGCGCCGATAAACGGCCCGAAGACCGGGATGACGTTCGTCACGCCGACGATCGTCGCAATGAGGGCCGTATACGGCATTTTCATGAGCGACATTGCGATGTAGCACAGCACGCCGATGATCGCCGAGTCAATGATCTTGCCGATGATGAAGCCCGAGAAAATGCGGTTGATGCTGCTGCCGAGATCGAGCAGATGGTCTGCCGCAGAGGGCTTGAAGGCCGCCACGACCATCTTTTTGGCCTGCGCCTGGAACGTATCCTTTGACCACAGAATGTAGATCGACGCGACGAGGCCGATGATGAGGTTCGTGATGGACTTCACGACCGCCATCAAAGACGTCGTGAGCGTGGTCAGCAGCTTCTGCACGTCGCTTAAAAAGCTCGTCTTGACCCAGTTCTGAACGTAGGTCTGGATGGTCTCGAGCGCTTTTTCCACATACGTCCGGATCTCGGGGTTTCCTTCGAGGATGTTCGTCGCCCATGTTTCCAGACTCTGATAGTAGGCCGGGGCGCTTTCGACAATGCTCATCACGCTCTCATAGAGCTGCGGCACGAGCATCGCAAAAAACGCGTAGACGATGAACCCGCCGAACAAAAACGAGAACACGAGCGCCACGGCGCGGCTGAGCGTCTTCGCTCTTTTTTCCTTCAAGCCGCGCTTGAGAAGAATTGGCCGCAGGCGAAGCTCGACAAAGTTGAAGATCGGGTTTAAGAGAAAGGCGATGACGATGCCGGAGACGAGCGGCGACAAAATGGCCCCGATCGTATCGAGCAGCGCAAAAAAGCCCGGCAGATTTGTAAAAATGACCACCAGCAAAATGCTGATAAAAATGACCGTGAGCGCCGTCAGCCCCCACTTGAAATACCGCCGGTCGTGCTCGTCGCGCATATGCGTCCCTCCTGTCGTTTCTTGTGTAAGCGTATCATATCCACGTTTTTTCGTCAAGAAGCTTAAGAATATCTTCACAATTTGTTTGCGCAGCTTTTGTCAAATTCACGAAGCAGCGCAATTTCCGCCGCGTAGCCGTCCAGCTCGTTCGGCGTCTCCAGGATCATCGGAAGGCCCTTTAAGGCCGGGTGCTCGATGATCTTATAGAACGTCTCGATGCCGAGATATCCTTCGCCGAGCCGTTCGTGCCGGTCCTTGTGCGAGCCCACGGGATTTTTGCTGTCGTTTAAGTGCAAAGCGCGAAGCCTGCATAGGCCGATCTCCCGGTCGAATTCTTCTAAAACCGCGTCTAAATTCCCCGCGATATCGTACCCCGCGTCGCTGACGTGACAGGTATCGAGGCACACGCCGAGCGTGCTTCCCCATTTTGCCCGGTCGATGATCTGCCGCAGCTCGGAGAATTTCCCGCCGACTTCGGTGCCCTTGCCCGCCATCGTCTCGAGAAGCACCGTCGTTTTCTGCCCCTCGAACATTGCAGAATCGAGCGTTTCGGCAATTTTCCGGACGCCTTCTTCGATCCCCTGCCCGACGTGGCTGCCGGGATGGAAATTGTAGAAGTTCCCCGGAAGATGCTCCAGCCGCCGAAGATCGTCGCGCATCGTGTTTCGCGCAAACTCGAGCGTTTTTTCCTCCTTCGCGCAGGGATTGATCGTGTAGGGCGCGTGGGCGACGAGCTTGCCGAGCGCGCCGCTTTGCTGCATTTGGACAAGCGCCTGCGCGTCCGCGGGGTCTATTTCCTTCGCTGCGCCGCCTCTGGGGTTGCGGGTAAAAAACTGAAAGGTGTTCGCCCTGATCGAAAGCGCCGTGCGCCCCATCGCGGCAAATCCCTTTGAAGACGACAAATGACATCCCAAAAATAACATAATGCCCTCCCAAATTGTTAATTTTTCTTAAAATAGCTGCGGCTGCCCGCAAAACACCTTGCCATTTTTCCGGTTATGGGGTAGAATTGAAAAAAAGGGAAGCTTTGGCACAATTAGAAATGCCTGTAAGAAGAGCGCTTCTCGATGGAGGGATGGCTATGGCGCGTTCTGAAAACCAAAAGCTCAAGCTCCTGTATCTCAAGGAGCTGTTTGAAACGCAGTCGGACGAGCAGCATATTTTGTCCATGCAGGACATCGTGGACTATCTGGCCTCGCGCGGCATCCGGGCCGAGCGCAAGAGCATCTACACGGACGTGGCGTGCTTGCAGGAATACGGCATGGACATCGTCCTGCAAAAAGGACCGGGCGGCGGATATTTTCTGGCCTCGCGTCCGTTTGAGCTGGCAGAGCTGAAGCTGCTGGTAGACGCCGTGCAGGCAAGCAAATTCCTCTCCGCGCGCAAGTCGGAGACGCTGATCACGAAGCTCTCGGCGCTTTGCAGCAAATATCAGTCTGAGCAGCTCAAACGGCAGGTCACCGTCCGCGCCCGCGTCAAATCGATGAACGAGAGCATCTACTACACCGTCGACCGCATCCACGAGGCCATCGCGGGAAACTTCCAGATCAGCTTCCGCTATTTTGACTGGGGCGTCGACCGGAAAAAGCACGAGCGCCCCGGAGACTACATCGCCAGCCCCTACGCGCTGGTGTGGGAGGATGAAAACTACTATCTCATCGCGCACTCCGAGCGCCACGGCCTGACGCACTACCGCGTCGACAAGATGACAAAGCTCACCATTTTGGATAAGCCCCGCGTCATTACCGACGAGGCGCGTGCGCTCGACTTAAGCAGCTACGGAAAAACCGTTTTCGGAATGTTCGCAGGAAGTCCCGAGCCCGTCAAGCTGCGCTTTGACAACAGTCTCGCCGGTGTCGTCATCGACCGCTTCGGAAAAGACGTGATGCTCACGCCCGAAGACGGCGGCTGCTTCACCGTCTCCACGCAGATCGTCCTGTCGCCTGTATTTTACGGCTGGCTGGCAAGCTTTGCAGACCGCGCCGAGCTGCTTCTTCCCGAGCACGCAAGGCAGGACTTTGCCGCCCAGTGCCGCAAGACCCTCAGGCCGTATCATCGCAAAAAGAGCAGCTGATAACGAAAGTCCGCAGAGAACCTGCGGACTTTTGTTCTGTCAAAAAAGCAGAGGCTTTTTTGACAAGGGGCCTGCGCCTCGACTGCGCGCAGGATTTCGCGTCTGCGGACGCGAAACTCTACGTATTATTTTGCCTTTGCGATGAGCGTTGCGGCGGGCATGATGGCGTCGAGCTTGACCTGCTCCATTTTGCCCTCGTCGCACAGACGCGCGGTCTCCGGGTCGATGGGAAGGCGGGCGAGGACCGGAAGGCTGTACTCCAGCGCGATCTCAGAGAGCTTGCTCTTGCCGAAGATCTCGACCGTCTTGCCGCAGTCGGGACACGCGAAATAGCTGTAGTTCTCGACAAAGCCGTAGACCGGCACATCCATCATCTTCGCCATGTTCACAGCCTTCGAGACGATCATGGCCACAAGGCTCTGCGGGCTCGTGACGAGAATGACGCCGCTAATGGGCAGCGACTGGAACACCGTCAGCGGCACGTCGCCGGTTCCGGGCGGCAGATCGACGAACATATAGTCCACATCGCCCCAGCAAACGTCCGTCCAGAACTGCTTGACCGCGCCCGCGACCACCGGGCCGCGCCAGACGACGGGGTCTGTCTCGTGCGGAAGAAGGAGGTTGATGGACATGATCTTGATGCCGTCTTTTGTGACCGCCGGAAGAATGCCGTCGTCCGTTCCCACCGCGGGCTCATGCAGGCCGAACGCCTGCGGGATGGACGGGCCGGTGATATCGGCATCTAAAATGGCCGTTTTGTAGCCGAGCTTGTTCATGGCGACCGCCATCATGGACGTAACGGTCGATTTGCCGACGCCGCCCTTGCCGGACACGACGGCGATGATATGCTTGACGCTGGAATGCTTGTTGGCGGGGACCAGCAGGCTCTCCGGGGCGCGGCTGGAGCAGCTTTCGCCGCAGCTGTCGCAGTTGCCGCTGCACGATGCACTCATAAAGATGCTCTCCTTTGTTTCGTTTTTGTTTTATTCTAACCCGAAAAGGGGAAAAAGTCAATTGATTCGGTGTGCCGGCTGCGGGCCGCGCCCTATAGCGCGCCGATCATCTGCTGCACGGTCTGATAGAGTCTTCCGATATGAAGCCCGTCGACGGTCTTGTGGTTGACCTCCAGACAGACCGGCAGCATGAGCCTTCCGTTTTGCTCCTGATATTTTCCCCAGCCGACGCGGGGGATGCAGTCGTCTGCATCCGTGTGCCGCTCGTTGGTAAGAGACAAAACCGGCAGCCACGGCAGGCACGAATAGTAGACCAGATCGTCCCGCCCTTCGGTTTCGGGGTCAAAAATGGCCGTCTGCGTCTCGGAAAGCGCCTTTGCCCGGTGGGAAAAACCGGCCATATCCTCGCCCATCGGAAGCGTGATGATGCGAAACGCCTCTTCGCCGGGAGAAAGGACCGTGCAGCTGGGCATCAGCTCGTCAAGAACGATGAGCTTGCCGTCTCGAATGCGGATGCAAAAGGCCTCCTGCTTTTCCATCGCCTTTGTCAGAAGCCACGAGAGCGTGAAATAGAACGACAGAGCCTCTTTTTTCGTGTACGTGCGCAAATTCGTCACGTCCAGCGGAAAGGAGATTTGATAAAACGGCCAGTCGCAATCTGCAAACAGACCGTAGACCTCGCGCCGCGGCCAGGTAGAAAGATCAATTTCCCGCATATTACCCCTCCTGCAAAAGTGCGGCAAAGTCAGAAACGGTCTTACAATAAAAATCGCAGTTTCTGCGCATGAACGATTCGATCTCCGGCACGTCGTAGGCCCAGCCGGCGGCCGCAAAGTCTACGCCCGCACGTCTTGCCATATCGTAGCCGGGCTTGAGATCGTCGAGCATCAGAAGATCAGACGCAGAAAGCCCGAAGCGTTCCATGATGTCGAAAAGCGCCCAAGGCGCGGGCTTGCGCTTCTCGGGCGGCAGCTCCCAGCCGTAGACCGCGTCGGGCGCGGGAAGCTCGTTTTCCCGGTAGTCGCGCAAAATGGCGTCCTTCATCGAGTGCGACACGACCGTGATGAGGCCGCCCTGGGCCTTGTGCCGCTCGAGAATTTCCCGCATCCCGGGGAAAACCTTCGGCACGCGCGGCTTTACATAGTTCTGCCAGTATCGGAACTCATAGTCGAGCTCCTCCGGCGACAGGCCGATCTCCTCGGTGAAAAACGGGAGAATGCCGGGGTCAAAATTTTTGCGGAAGTAGTCTTCGAGCGTGTATTTTTTTGCGTTCGGGCGGACCTCCTTCAGAAATTCGCAGAAGCAGGGAAAATGAATGGTGGCGGTGCTGTTGACGAGCGTGTCGTCGTGGTCGAGCACCAGACATCTGTAGCGCATAGGTTCCTCCAATTTTCTATGGCAGCGCCGCGCAATTGCGTCTTCGAGCCTCGGCGGATCTTTTCCGTCAATGCCGCGGTTTGAAAAACGAGAAATACACAAAGTATTCCTTCGTTTTCCAAACCTTGCCTTGACGAAAAATCTCTCGCCGAAGGCTTCTTGCCGAATTGTGCGGCACTGCCCTATCAGCGTTTTCCCCCATCATAACAGGTTTACCCGAAAAAGTCGAGACGCGTCGAACGGTTTTTGCGCGGATTTCTTAATTTTCCGGGAATCAATTTGCCAAGCGGGGAAAAGTGTGGTATACTCAGAACAACTATAAAAAAAGCAAACTCGTATTTCCATATAAGCTTGTACGAATGGAGGAATATCGATGAAAAGAAGAAGACGTCAG
>ERZ808252.2563-NODE-2563-length-10782-cov-2.167801_pt1 | contig 10782 bp, 6 predicted proteins | sample MGYA00521242_ERZ808252 | MGnify/ENA primary metagenome ERZ808252 (study PRJEB31516, sample SAMN03275581) | gut metagenome | biome: mammalia-associated habitat; material: feces | host: Papio cynocephalus | place: Kenya | collected 2012-08-07 ...
GATGCGGTTCAATCCACCGAACAAACCAACAGACTGCTGGACGGGATCCTCAATGAACAACTGTGCGACATCCGCCCGTTTGACGGACTCAATATCCGGGTCGGCGGAAATCTTGCGCAAGGCACGAGCCAAAGCCAAAGGATTCTTTGTCATTTCCGCAGAACCCGCATCCGCCATGTACTCTCTTTTCCGGGAAATGGCAAAGCGCATCAACAATGCGAAGAAATAACCAATCGCAGCAACGACCATGGCCAGAAGGACAACGACAATCGTGCCGTTGTTTTTTTCGTCACGTCTTCTCGGCGTATAGGAAGAATAGAAAATCCATCGCATACATATCTGCGCAATCATAGAGAAGATGCCGACAAATACAATCGATATTATCAGCAGACGCACATCATGGTTGCGAATGTGGGTAAGCTCATGCCCTATCACTCCTTCCAATTCTTCATCATCCAGCTTGTCTATGATTCCTTTGGTAAATGTCAGTGTATAAGTACGTTCATTGATTCCGCTGGCAAAAGCGTTTAGCGAATTGTCATATATGATATGAATCTTTGGCATTTTCATGCCTTGGCTCATGCAGAGGTTTTCCACCAGGTTATATACCCTTTTGTTATCCTTACGTTGCAAAGGGACGGCCCCTGTCGCCGAATCAATGATGCTGGTATTTGCGAAATAGGCGATTAAAAACCAAACCAGCACTCCTCCGACAACATAAGGGATGACATGGAGGAACATGCTGTTCGTATAACTTATCACATCGTCATAGGTCGTCATGTCGTCGCTCATGGCCAAATAATGCAACAAGAAACAAAACAAATAGGTCAATCCGACGACCAAGCATGGGAACATACAGAGCAAGAGCATGGAACGGAAATTGTTCCTGCTCTGCTGGGTTTGTATACCTACATATTCCATTTATCAAAAGCTGATTTTAGGAGCCTCGTCCAAAGTAGAACGCTGCTCGCCTAAATCAAACATTATTTCTCTCTTAAAGCCAAACATTCCGGCGACAATATTTGACGGGAACGTTTCTACCGCATTGTTCAATTCGCGGGTAGCAGAATTGAAATAACGGCGTACCGCTGCCAGCTTGTTCTCCAAATCGGAGATTTCTTCTTGCAATTGGATAAAATTCTGATTGGCTTTCAGGTCCGGATAAGCTTCGACAGTCACCTTCAATCCTGCCAATGCAGAACTCAACACATTTTCCGCCTTGATTTTATCATCTATCGTTTGAGCGGCGACAGCTCCGTTACGCGCTGCGACGACCTTGTCCAATGTGTCTTTTTCATGCGTGGCATAACCTTTGACCACCGCAACCAGCTGCGGCACCAAATCGTGTCTTTGTTTCAATTGGACATCTATATCCGCAAAAGCATTCTCCCGGTTGTTTCTTAATTTCACCAATCGGTTGTACATCGATACGGCCCAAAAGCCTAACACGATTATAACAGCAATGATAATCAACGTAGTCATAACTCTTTTCTATTTTTGATTAAAACAGCTCAAATATAGGAAGAATTTTATGAAAAACAAAAAATATCAGCCTGCTTTTCAAAGAATACACAGTCAACCGGCTATTCTTCACCTTTCAAAACGGGCAAACTGAGATGATAGCGGACAGAGAGCACTCGTGCGATGAATACGGAAATGGCGGAGATGGATTGAGTAAGATCCACAGGCAGCCTAAGCTTGTTGCAAGCATAATAGACAAAACCTCCAAAAACACATGCTAATGCGTAGATGTCTTTGCGGAAAATCAAAGGGTCTTCGTTTATCAAAATATCACGCATCATCCCGCCGAATGCACCTGTGACCGTTCCCATAATAATCGCTGTCCAGAACGGGAAGCCACACTCAATGGTTTTGGCTATGCCGACCACGGCAAATAATCCCAAACCCACAGCGTCGAAGATGAAAAAGGTATTGTTCAAACGAATGATATATCTACGGAAAAGCAAGACAAAGAGAAGAGCCAAGCCCGAAATTATCAGATAAGATGCTTGTGTCATCCAAAAGGGCGTCATGTTAAGAAGTATATCACGCAATGTCCCGCCTCCCACAGCGGTTACGGCACCTACGACATAAGCCCCAAACCAATCAAATTTCTTGGCCGATGCCAGTCGGATGCCACTGATGGCAAAAGCGAACGTCCCGGAATAATCACAAAATGTTATAAAGTCTATCATTCTTTCTAATTTGGGGGCAAAGGTACGATTTTGTATGAAACGTGCAAAGGCGAGCCGGGAATGATTCCCGGCTCGCCTTTGCAAAGTTGTTTTAAATCGATTAAATCCGCTTCCCCAATTCCGCCAACGATTCGGAGGAAATGTTCGTCGCGACTATGATGCCTCGGTCATCTATCAGGAAGTTTCGCAATCCTCTTTCCAGCTTGTACTTCCTATACACATCGGACTGGCATCCTTTCTCTTCATGCAATTGCGTGGTTCTGTCCAGTTTATCCGCTCTTATCGTCTCCTCGAAAACTGAATTCCGTTCATCCAATGAAATGGAACACATGGATACTTTTTCCGTAGAGCCATTCAGTTTCCTTACAGCATTCCACAATAACACATTCTCCGCCCTTGACTCGGCATCATAAGCTGCCCAAAAATTCACCAGCGTGAAACGGCCATCGGGATTTTGAAAATGAATCTCGGACTCATTCCCGTTCACTACAATTCTCGGAGCAAAGTCTCCAGGATTCACACCCTCTACCGGCTTTGCATCTTTAGAGTCTGCCGCTATTCCTATCAGCAGCACAGACACTACGAGAAAACAAGCTTTTAGCTTCATTTAATCATATTTTAAGTTAAACATAACCGACAGAGAAAAGTTTTTATCCTTATCCCTTTATACCCTTTTTATCACTAAACAAGGCAGCCGGCTCCTGATTCTCAGGAAAGGACAATCGGCAGCTTACTCCAAAGACTGTCCAAGATTGTCTTGAAATATTTTGCTTGCAAAATTACATCATTTCTTATTATTTTGTCTTGTCTTATATCAAATTCGCAAAACGGCATTGTCTTTTTTCAAAACTGGAAGTAGATAAATGGTTGAACCCCAGCACTTCTAAATTGGACAACGATGAAAATAGCCACCGCCAATATCAGTGCTTGCAGCAACAGGGGGGAACGAGTCACTGCTTCTTGCATGACATTCACGATTCGTTTGGGCATGAAATGGAATAGATAGCCCAAAAGCATCAAGACAAAGACTGTCTTATATCCTGTTACGAATTGCATAAATATCTCCGGATGGAAATTAGTCCATATCTGAGTTAATATCTCTCCTACTTTTTGCATGGAATCGGCTCGAAAAAGAATCCAGCCGAAACATACCAAATGAAAAGTCAGGACTGTCCCTATGATCCGACGGCGCAATGGCATCTCCGCCCCCGTTTTCTTGAAACTCGGAAATGCGGACATGACTGCTTTATGGATGGCCAATGAAATCCCATGCAACGCTCCCCAAAGGAGGAAACGGACGGACGCTCCATGCCATAGCCCTCCCAATAGCATTGTCAACAATAAGTTGATATAGGTGCGGGTTCTTCCTTTGCGGTTTCCTCCCAAAGAAATGTAGAGATAATCTTTCAACCAGCTGGACAAAGATATGTGCCACCGCCTCCAAAATTCAGTAATGGTGGCAGACTGATAGGGTGAATCAAAATTGATATTGAAACGGAAACCTAAAAGCAAAGCAATGCCGATTGCCATGTCGGAATAGCCGGAAAAATCACAATATATTTGCAGGGTATAGCCATAGACACCTATTAAATTCTCTATTCCCGTGTAAAGCGTCGGGGCATCAAATACCCGATCAACAAAATTCAAGCTGATATAATCCGAAATGACACATTTTTTTATCAGTCCGCATAGAATCAAGAACAAGCCTTCCCCGAACTCCGCGCGCATGACCATCGGTTCACGATATATTTGAGGGATGAAATCCCGGGCACGCACAATCGGCCCTGCGACTAATTGCGGGAAAAAAGAAATATAAAACAAATAATCAATCCATCTTCCAAGGGGCTTGATCCTTCCCCGGTATACATCTATCACGTAACTGATGCTTTGGAAGGTAAAGAAAGAAATGCCGACAGGCAAAAATATATCCAGATGCTCGACAGTAAAAGATTGCCAAGGGGCATAATTGAACCAGTCCCCTAATTCGTGCAGCGCCGACATGCCCAACTCGCGCAAGAAATTGAAATATTTAAAATACCCCAACATTCCCAAGTTGATGCACAGGCTTAGCGTTACCAGCCATTTTTTCCGGCTGACATTATTTGCTTGGCTGATTAAGTGGGCGATAAAAAAATCGGACGTAGCCGTAAAAACCAACAATCCAAACCAGATGCCACTGCTCTTGTAATAAAAATAGAGGGAGAACAACGTCACATATATCAAACGAAGCAACGTGTGCTTACGGAAAAGTATATAAAAAAAGCTGAAGAACAAGAAAAGCACAAAGAAAAGCCCACTGCTGAACAACATAGGCGATGACGGCTGGTAAGAAAGAATCTCGCCCAATTTGTCAAAAGACAAATCATTCAAATATCCCATCCCTATTTCTTTTCCGAATAAAATCAAAGTCCCAAGCATTATAGATTCCCCAGTTTTTTCAAATGTTCATTATAACTATTCATGAATGCCCGATAAAGCAATAAGCCCTGTTCCTCATAACCTTGCCGGTCAAAATGGATTCGATCTCTTGCCATTAAATGTTGTGTCTTCCATTTCCTGCAAGAGTTGCTGCCGCCTGTGGCTGAGAACAAATCCCAACAGACCACATTCTCTTCCTTAGCGACCCGTTTCAAGATGCCGGCGGCTTTTTCCGTATTAGCGTTCCGCACATATATACGTTTTTTATTTTTGTATGTACGTTTATAACATTCGGGGGGAGTTGTCAGCAGGATTTCAACCTCCGGCATTTCCCGTTTCACCATAGACAGAAAAGATTTTATTTGGCATTCAAATTCAACGTTCGAATATCTACGTCCAAATGTCTCGTTTGTGCCTAACGACACAATCAGTAGCTGAGGGCGAAGCAATGCCAATTGTTTTACATAATTTGTATCTGTATAATGGACATACATTGCTCCATTCACGCCAATTGAATGATAAAGAATGCCCGGTTTCCCGTTCGTCAGGTTAAAACCATAATAGGTGTTATTAAACGATGATGCCGGCAACAGCTGATCGGTTCCCTGCTTGCGTCTCGTACTATGCAAAAGCAATGTGTCGGAAAGGCAATCCAGTCTGAATGTATCAGCAACGACTCCGCTTACATAAGAAGTATCGGCCAATGAGGCTGTGGCTATCTGCTTGCTCTTGTCTGTCGGAAGCATAGGCATCGAATCGTCTTTTCGATATAAAATGGCCTGATTGAAAGAGTAGCCTGCTCCATTTTTCGGAGCAATCGCCACGTTCAGGTTGATAGAAGAAGAATTGCTGCGTATTCCTATGCCGCCAATGCCAATCGTTGTCTTAGGGATACGCTGGGTGCAACGCCCCGCCGTCCATTCCCGCAAAGAGGAAGAGATGAAATAATCGTCCGGTTCATTCGTCCGGCTTAGTTTCAATGGAGAAATCCATCCGCGCCCTGCGTTGCCAAACTCTTTCTGAAGCAATCGCATGACTTCACCGCTATATTTGCCTGCTTGAATATGCGAATCGCCTAAATGAACGATTGTCAATATTGTGTCTTTCCCCGCTCTTAGTGAATCCAGGATTCGAAAACAGTTGGACAAAGCTTGGGAGTTCCCGATGGCTTTCGGAGAATCAGGGAAAGACAATGTGTCTGCTCCCGGGACTAACATTCCAGGCAGAGCCAATGGCAGCTCTACTGTGTCACAAGCCGCCGATTCATTTCCAGAAGCCGCAATGCGGTGGAAATTCAATAACGATTGAGAGCAAACGCTCAATGCCAACAACAAGCTGGCACTGATGCAGATGATTATTTTTCTATTATTCTTCTGTTTCTGCTTCATCATAAAAATTTTTTTCTGCCATCAACGCTTCTTTCAGTATTCGAGCGAGTTCACGCCCTCCTCCAAATCCCAAATGCGTGTAGTCCTTACTCGCCCAATTCCTTTTCACATATTCAACCATGCTGTTTTCCCCGCCCATGGCACCGAAAGTGTTCCAAAAAGGCAAGCCGCATCGTTTTGCCAACTGGCGCTGGGCATGAAGCAAGGACAGAACAGAAGGCATTGTGTAAAATTCGCCATTCTCTTGCTTGCTTCGGTCCGAAACGCCAAGAATCAAAATGTCTGCTGTCGGGAAGCAATGTTTGATATGATGGACAACCGCTTCCATGCGTTTGTCATACCATCCATACAGCATGACACTGTCATTGGCCACATTCAATCCATATTGCATGATAATCATGTCATACGGACGTATCCGGTTTAGCTGCCTGCATCGCACTGAATCCAAACGTTCCAAGACCAATCCGGAATTTCCCCGGACGGAAAAGTTGTCGACTACAATCCCATTCTCATCTTCCAATGCCACACCTAATGCTTTCAGGCCCTTAGCTTGTGAAAAATGAAATGCCGCCTTCCATATATCCGCAGAGGAATCGTATACATATTGCGTCAGACTGTCTGTTTCTGGAAGCATAATGTATGTCGAATCCTCGTCATTACATGAAAGAGCAAGCCGGGCTCCATGGCTTACTTCGTATATGAATTTCAGTGACGTGCCTTTTTGAAATTCAGGATATTTGTCCCCTGCTTCTATTTGCAAGGAAACATTTGGCAGTTCGGCTTCAAAAAGCATGCATGCCAAGGTGTAACGTTGAGAATGGTCATTCAGCATCGACCATGTCTTCCACCCTTCCGACGTTACTTTTGCCGTAGGACGAAACCGGGCAGCCACAGACGATATGGGGACAAGACCGACTCCCTTTCCTCCAAATTCCCGTTGCAATTCGGCTCTTAGGTCGGCCACCAGAATGTCGCCTTCGATAAAGGAGTCCCCCAAAAAGCCGATTCTGACAGGACGGCGGAGCGAGTCACGACTCCTTAAGGTCTGGAAAAAGTGGCTTAATCCGGTATGCCCTATCGAATAATCTTCAATACGCAGCCCCAGGGAATCGGCTCCTTCAACGGCATAAAGTGCCCGATAGAGCGAATCCCTTTTAGCAAGGGCGACCGAGTCCATTCCGGCTTTCTCCACTGCCAATTCTTGTAATTTCACGGAATCGACGCCCAAAGTATCTTCGTCCGCCAACATAAGGGAGTCGCTTTGGAAAGGAAGCGGGCTTGTGCGCAAGTCTGCCAATAAATCCACTCGTTTTAATTTGATTGATCCGATATGATTCGGTAAAAAATAAAATAAGCAGCAAATCAAAAATGTCAAAGCCAACAGAGCCAGCAACCTATTTAAATGATTATCTTCATTCATCTTTGCCTATTCAAAATTAAACTGCAAATTTAAAACTTCTTCTTTATTATCCCATTCCCTTTAATGAATTAGTGCAATAGCACTTCCCATTTATTTTTTATTTTTCTCCGTTTGCACCTTGTTTGTCGAATCTTTACGAATCGCCTCATGCGGCTGAAGCGAATCTTTCGGTAACGGTTGAAGGATACGGTAGTTTCGATGGAACAATTCTTTTATCCGAGTAAAGTCTTTTTTAAAGATAATGCCGACTCCTTGTGTCGTCAATGCCTGCTTCAAATATTGATATAAGTCATTCATGTGGTTATAAGCCTTTAAACGGATATCGCCACTCCTGTTTAATTTATACTCCAAGTCGAACTCACCAATAAACGCATTCTTTTGTGTCGGATTGTTCTTATAGCCAAAATTGCCATTAAACAGCAAACGATTGTTAAGCAATTGACTGGATAGCAGCATTTCGACTTCCGTGTCTTTCATACCCCAATCCTCCCCCGCACGGATGTTAGTCCCTATTTGCACCTTGTCCGTTATCGTACTCAACAAACTTGATATCTGGGATGAAAGAGCTGATGAAGCCACGGCCGTGAAATCATTGCTGTTTTGCCCAGTATATTCAGGAGTATAGAACTTGTTCAGCACCAACAAGTAAATAATCTGCCTCGTCATCATGTCATCCGTATCTATCAGGCTTTTCATTTGACGCTCCAACTCCTCGTTCGAACCGGGCAGTTCCAAGTCAAACGATATGTTCGGCTGACGAAGCATGCCGTCCAGCAGCAACACGCAATTGACGGGTACATTCGTCCGAGGGCTTTCCAATGCCAGGCTCTGGTCCAAATCGCTCAAATTGGCAGTCAAGTTATAAATGGCATTTATGTCCATATTGGCATTAAACGGGTCGCCGTTAAAACTGATTGAACTTCCTTCCCTTATCTTGAAATCTTTATGAATCAGTTGCTGCAGGCTGAAATTGTAAACCCCTTCCTGGATGGCATAGTTGCCATATATCCGCAGGTCGCTCTTCGTTCCATATAGGATCTGCATGCTTCCGCTGCCACTGCCCTTGATCTTATCTCCTGCATGAGGATCCATTATCAGTTCTATTTGTGCATCGGGAGTGATGTCCAACAAGAAATTCATGCGCATCTCGGCTCCTTTTTCTTCCTCGAATGTTGGATTGGAAAGCGAGTCTTGTCGCGCTGGCTCAGCAAGCGAATCCTTTTTCTCAAGCTGCCCTTTATCAACAAACGTGATGAAATCATAATCTGCCGCCTTGGAATTGCCCATAAAGTTCAAGAATATATGCGTGTCCGGCTGGCTTTGCATATTTATGTCGAAATTTATCAGTTGTTCGTTGCCATTGATGCCCACGCTTCCAGAAGCAAATACAGTCCCATATATCAAAGGGTTATGTTTTTCCTTCACATCATAGGCCAGTATGTTATTGGCTTGAATGTCGACATGGAAATCTATGTTCCGGAAATGGGTATGATTTACCGTCAAATCCACTTTCCCCGTATTGTCGTATTTATCGTATACCGATAAATTCCTTATTTTAATGGATGTTGAATCCATATGGATTGAATCAGAAAAAGTGTAATATGTGTCCAGAAAGTCAATGCCCAATCCTCCCTCTTTCACATAAGCGTCACCTTCAACCGACAACGAATGAAAAGGGCCGTGCAGATGCACATTCCCATATCCGCGCCCTTTGATGTCTTTGGCCACCTTTTCCATGAATGGATGCAGAAAAGCCACATTTATATCTTTTGCGTCGAAGAACAACGAAAGCCCGGCTTCCCGCATGGGCGACCGGACTGGATAAATATATCCACTGACATCCGTCCATGTCGTGTCACTCGAATAGATGGTCCCCAGCATCAATATTCCCCGTTGTGCGTCATCCCATTCGCCAAACAGGTTCAATCTTCCCAAGTCCACTTGGTTGAATGAAAAGTTCCTTACTTTAAGGTCTGTGTTTATCACCCGGCTACCCATCAAATCGCAAACATTAAACTTCCCCGTGGCTTTCCCCGCAAATTGAAGGACCGGGATGTTCAGGATGTCGAATATATGCCCCAGCTCAATATTGTTCAATTCCACGTTGAGCGTGTCCGACATGTCCTTGGAAACGACTCCGTCTATGGTCAAATATTCCTTGTTCTTGGAAATGCTGAAATTGTCCACAGCCGCTTTGCCCTCTTCAATCGTTATTTTGGAAGGATTGATGTTCCAAACCGTATCATTAATGACCAAGGGGGCAGGATGTATATCGATTTCAGTATATAAATTATTCTTTCCTCCTTCGCTTTCATGTTCAAAGAATCGTGTTGTCGCCATTAGATCCGCCTTGAAAGTCCTCGTTTTATTATTTGCCCACCGGACGTGCGTATTCAGGTTGTTATCTTTTGCGTCTGCCGAAACGTCCATGTAGTTGCGAAGCCCTTTCGCATTGTATTGTGTCGCTTTAAACGAAAAATCAAATTCACCCCTTGAATTGGAACAATGCATGAAGCCATTTTCAAACATAGATTTGCCGATGGTGAATTGGGGGATATATGCTTCAAATCTGAACTTGTTGTAAATATTGTTGTACGAGCCTAATATCCTGCCCGGTTTTGTTGTCGCAAACGGCAGTTTGAGTGTTTTTGAAACATTCTCCGTCCCGTCCAATGTAAGCAGCAATGTGAAATTATTCTCTTCTATCTTTTGTTTCCTTTCCGGGACTTTTATCAGTGCGGGAATGTACTCTTTGAATGTGTTCAGAAAGCTGGGGACAATCGTGGCAAAGGAATAAGTTCCCTTGATTTCCCCGTTAAGGATATCGGAATGAATCGCCAAATTACGGTTTGACGAACGACCGGACGCCGATACAAGGAACTGCTTGATGAAAAAACCATCCTGCTTCGTGCGGAAATCGATGCTATCTAATGAGATTTCCCCTTCTATGTTGTCTATATTGTCGCCCATGAAATCGGCGTTCAAGGATAACGAAATCTCGGGGTTTTCATACTTGTCCGACAAATTCAATCTGTCCGGACGGAAATTGTCCAAGTCCGCCGTGAACCTGAATAGGGAGTTTTCTCCTCTATGCTCGAACTTGCCATTTGCAAACAGCGACCCGTTCGGGTCTTGGATATGTATGGTTCCATCGAATGCATTACGGCTGAAGTTGCCGGATAGCAATAGGTTTTCATACGAGTATCCTTTGAAGTCAAATCGGTTTACGTTCATTTTGATGTTGCCTGCAAAATGACCTCCCACCGGTCGGCTCGCATCGATATCCAGGCTACATTGTGCCACTCCCAACGGATTATTTTCGCCAAACAGCCGGGCTACTTCTATTTCTCCCGTTTGCACA
>ERZ808252.2564-NODE-2564-length-10780-cov-4.694079_pt1 | contig 10780 bp, 5 predicted proteins | sample MGYA00521242_ERZ808252 | MGnify/ENA primary metagenome ERZ808252 (study PRJEB31516, sample SAMN03275581) | gut metagenome | biome: mammalia-associated habitat; material: feces | host: Papio cynocephalus | place: Kenya | collected 2012-08-07 ...
AACCCCACGTAGCCTGATTCCCGATTGCCCGAACCCCTCCCCCGACTATACCTGCACATGGCAGACCCAGCTTTACGCCACCTCGGACGGCAAGCCCGAGGCGCAACGGCGGGTGCTTGGCGAGGAGGCGCTGTTCGGCGAAGAATACCCGTTCGGCTGGAGTTCCTTTTATCGGGATGCCCGCCGCGACCTGCTGTTCGTAATGGACGACAGCTGGGATGTGCCGCGTGACGGCGACAGCACCCGCTATGGCAGTCTGCTTCTTGACAGCGGAAAATTCCCCGAGGCAACGCGGGGCAATGTCCCGAATCGGGAAGCCCTCGGGCGGCTGGTTGAACGGATGCGCGCGCTCGGCTGGAAGGGGCTGGGCGGCTGGATTTGCGCGAAGGAAGCCCCGCATACCCTCACCGATGCGGAGGAAATCAAGCAGTACTGGACCGAGCGTCTGGCGGATGCGGATGTCTCGGGCTTCGCCTACTGGAAGGTGGACTGGGGAAAGCGGGCGGACGATGCGGAATTCCGCAGGCTTCTGACCGACCTCGGCAGGCAATTCGCCCCGCACCTGACAATCGAGCACGCCATCACGCCGTCGGTCCTCCCCTATTCGGACGTTTACCGCACCTACGACGTTCCCGCTATTCTCTCCATCCCCATGACCCTGCGGAAGCTGAAGGAGCTGTTGCCGAACAGCCGCGCGGCGGTGGGCTATGCGGGGCTGTTGAACTGCGAGGACGAGGCATACATCGCGGCGGCGGGCGGCTTTACCATGGGCATTATGCGGCACCCGATGGCGGGCGCGTTCCCAGATGGGCGGGCGGATATGTCCTTCCCCGCGTGCCACAGGAATCTGAAAACCAAAATGCAGGAAATCACGCGCGCGGTCCGCTGGCATCGGATTGCCCCCGCCTTCGGAGTCGGAACGGGCGCGGTTCACATCGACCCCGCCGAATTGCGCGATACTTGGCGCTTTGAGAAGCCCGAGGAGGAGATTGAGGCTTGGTGGCTGACCAATCCCCTGCTCGGCGGCGTTCACGAAACGCTTTGCTCGGTCTCCGCCCCCGCGCGCATCTCCCGCGGGTGCGACCTGCCAACGGTCACGCCCGACGAGAACGGGCGCGTACCATTCACCGTTGCGGCAAGGAACCCGAACGGTGCCTGCTCGGTCGCAACGCTCGGCAGGACCGAGGGCAGAAGCTACGGAATTCCGCGCTGTGCGGTCACGCTCGATATCGGAGATTCCCGCACGGTTGCCGCCTTCGGGGATTACCGCGAGCTGATTCTGTGCGGAGAGATACCCAACAGCTGTACCGTCCTCATGCAGGACCTTGCGGGAGAGACCGCCTATGACATCACCGATGCCGTCCTGCATACGGACGGACGGCTCGTCATCCGCGGGCAGTGCATCCGCGAAATCGGAGCAGAGGCACAGCCCGCAAACGACACCTCGGAAGCGGGCGTTGTAATCCGAATCGAAGAAAGCTAAACCCCAAACACCCCCGAAGCCAATCGGCTTCGGGGGCGTTTTTTCGCTTCTTATTTCAGCTTCGTAACGTAGTCGTTCAGCTCCTGAATAATCGCATCGCGGTAAGAGCCGATCGCCGACGATGCGCTTGTTCCCGCGGTCAGACCGCAGAAGATGTAGCGCACCTCGGTATAAAGGTCCATCGTCCAGCCGTACAGCAGACCCGTTTCAAAGCATCTGGTGTCGCGGATGATGTTCAGCATCTCCACCGAATCGGGCGTTCCGAGCGACTTATAGGACAGACTGCTGTCGTAGTACACGGGAAGCAGGTCCTTGTAGCTCAGGTATGCCATCGTATCCAGAATTCTGCCCGTTTTGTCGCCGTCCTTGTTCGTGTTGGGAATCACGAGCAGGGGCGCGAGGTAGTTGACATTGGAATAGTAGGTCGTCTGCTTTTCATCGTACAGCGGAACGGGAAGAATGCCGTAATGGATGCCCGCCGCGCGGAAGGCAGAGGTTGCCTTGATTTCAATCCCCGCAAACAGAGCGCGCCTTGCGGCAAAGATGTCCTCATAGTGGAAGCCGTCCTCCTGCGCGTGGACCAGCTTGCCCGGGGTGTGGAACGCCGTTGCATAGCGCTCGACCACCTCCAAAAACTTCTGTCCCTCGCCCGTGAAGGTGGGATTTCCGATATCGTCCTTCTGCGTGAAGAAGCAGCCCGCGCCGTTCAGTCCCGCGGCGGCAAAGTTGTTGTAGGTCACAAAGCCGAGGATGCAGTCCGTGTCCTCGGAATAGGTAAAGGAGTTGTCGGTGTTGGGCTGCATCCCGTCCTCCGCCATCTCAAACAGCTTTTCCATCGTCCACTGCTTGCCTCTGACTAATTCGTAGGGGTCCTCCATATCCAGCGTGGTGATGCGGTCCAGATTGACGGCAACGCACCATGTCAGCTCAAATGCCGTGACCGAAATGTCGCTCTGCGCGTAGTACAGCGTGGAGGAGCCGCCGAACTGCGATGCCTCCCGAATCTTCTGCCCCCACCACGGCTCGTAAATCTGCACGTCGTTCATCTCGGAGAAATCGTTGAGCAAGCCCTCCCCAATCAGCGTTGCAACCGAGCAACCCAACACAAAAGCCGCATCGACCGAGCTGTCCCCGCCGAAGCACTGGGTTCTGACGAACTCGCCCGTTTCGTAGATGTCCCGATTGATGCACTTGATGACCACATTGTAGATCGTTTCCACCTTGACGTTCCGCGAATACACCGCATCGGTTACCTCGTCTCCCGTCTCGCCCGCCTCGGGCGCGAGCGCGGTTTTCATGCCCCAATAGTTTTCATCGCATTGCAGGAAAGTAAAATCCTTCCCCTCGCAGTCCAGACTTCCGTAGTCGTAGCCGTCGCTTGTGTCGAGATCGATTGTTTCCCGCGTCTCGTCCCCGTTCCCCTTGCCCTTGCAGGCGGAAAGCGGCAACAGACACATAAGCAGAGCCAACAGCATTGCCAAAATTTTGATTTTCATATCCATCCTCCGTTAAAATATTTATGATACGACCGAAGCCTTCGGTCGGACCGACAAATGAATCCCGCCGCGCTTACAGGAGCCGCACGGTCACGCCGTTGTCCGTCAGGCAGTCACCGCCAACGAACACCTCAAATTCGCCCGCCTCCAAAACAGGCTCGCCCGTTTTGCCGTAGTACATCAGCTCGTGCGCGCCGACTTCAAACGTGACCGTTTTCCGCTCTCCCACACGGAGCGGCACCCGCCGAAAGCCCTTCAGCTCCCGCAGCGGACGGCACATCCGCGCAACCCTGTCGTGAAGGTAAAGCTGTACGACCTCCACCGCGTCACGCCCGCCGAGGTTTTCCACCTCCGCCGTGACGGGAAAGGTCTTTCCCGCTTCAAGCTCCCGCACCGTCAGGGGCGGCTCCTCACATTTTGGCGCACCGTAACGCACGCGCGCATAGGTCAGGCCGAAGCCGAACGGATAGTAGGGAGACGCAAGGCTGTCCCGATAGCCCCCGGGCATACTCTCCCCGTAATAGGAGTTGACCTCGTGCCCGCTTGAATAGCAATTGTAATAGAGCGGCAGATGCGTTGCCAGACGCGGAAAGGTGACGGGCGTTCTGCCCGAGGGGGAACGGTCCCCAAAGAGCAGGTCCGCCGCCGCGCTTGCCGCCTCACAGCCGCCGTGCCACGCATACAGAATCGCGTCAAACTGCTCCGCAATCCCCTGCATGGCAATCGGTCTGCCGTAAAAGAACACGCCGACAAGCTTTTTTCCGAGCGCCCTTGCGCGCCGCAGAAGGAAGCGTTCGTAATCGGAGATTGTAATATCGGAAATACAGGCATTCTCCCCCGTGCTGTAGTGGTCCTCGTAAAAGGCAAGCACCACAACCTCCGCATCGGTCCGATTCGATTCGCAATTGCGGTCGTAGCACAACAGCTCGGGGCGCGTCACCTTTTCCCGCATAGCTTCGCAGAAGTTTGCGGTCTTGGACGGGTCCCCGTCCAGCGACCAGCTTCCGTGCAGTCCCCGACGCTCCTCTGCGCCCTCGCCGACCAGAAGCAGGCTTGTGTCCTTCGCCAGCGGAAGCAGACCGCCCTCGTTTTTCAGGAGCACCGCCGCCTCCCCCGCAAGCGTCCGCGCGCTTTTGCGGTGTGCACCGAGGTCAAACGTCCGACGCTCGCAATACGGCGCTTCAAACAGTCCCTTTGCGAATTTGACCCGCAGGACCCGCCGCACGGCAAGGTCGACCGCCGCCTCCGAAAGCTGCCCCTCGCGGACCGCCCGCTCACCCTCGTTCAGGTAGCAGAAGTCCGCCATATCCATGTCGACCCCCGCTTCAAGCGCCAGTGCCGCCGCCTCGCAATCATCCGCCGCCACGCCGTTGCGAATCAACTGATGAACTGCGGCATAGTCGGAAACGACCATCCCCTCAAAGCCGAGCTTTTCCCGCAAAATTTCGGTCAGGCAGTGGCGGCTCGCGCTGACGGGCTCGCCGTTGAGGTCGTTGAAGGAGGACATCACCGTGGTTGCGCCCGCTTCGATTGCCTCACGGAACGCGGGCAGATAGAAATTGTACAGCCCGTAATCCGAAATTTCCGTGTGGCAGTAGTCGCGCCCGCCCTCCGCCGCGCCATAGCCGACGAAATGCTTTGCGCAGGCAAACACGCTCCCCGCGCGGTCGGTCCCATCGCCCTGAAAGCCTTCCACAACGGCTCTCGCCATCTGCGCGCCGACATACGGGTCCTCGCCGCTGCCCTCGATGATGCGTCCCCAGCGCGGGTCGCGGGAGAGGTCCAGCATGGGGGCAAAGGACTGATGCACGCTGTCGTTTGCCGCCTCCTCCGCAATCTCGCGGTAGCAGTGCTTCACCAGCTCGGGGTCAAAGGCTGCCGCCATTGCAAGCGGAATCGGGTAAACGGTCCTGTGCCCGTGAATCACATCCCTGCCGAAGAGCAACGGGATGCCGTGCGGACCCTCCTCCACCGCAATCCGCTGTAGCTCGTTGTAAAAGGAGACATCAATCTCCCCCTGCGGCGTGTTCCCCGCCGTGGAGCCGACCGACATCAGAATCGAGCCGACCTCGCCGCGGCGGACCGCCTCGCGCAATTCCTCCGCACGGTCCGCCTTCACGGTTTCCGCCTGTGTCAATTGCCCCAGCTTCTCCCGCAGGGTCATCCGCTCCAGCAGTTCGTTGATACGGTCCTCCCATTCAAGCCGCATCCCGTCAGCTCCTCCCCAGCATATGCCGCATGACCTTGACGGCAAACGCGGCGGTCTCAATCTCAAAGCCGCTCCCGAAATGCCGCAGGTTCAGCTCCATATTGTAGATGCCGTTGTAGCCGATGTCCTCCAGCGCCCGCATGGTGTCCGCCCAATCGATGGTTCCCGTCATGGGAATCTTGTGCTGGTCGGTCAGCGTGTCATTGTCGTTGAGGTGCAGGACCGTGATGTCCGACCCCAGCCGACGGATTGCCTCGGGGGGCTTGGGGAACCCGAAGCGGCTTGCCTTGTTGGTGTGTCCCGTGTCCATGCAAACGGTGAACCAATCGCGGTACGCGCTCGCTTGGCGGATGCGTTCGTTCACATTCATGAATTCATCGAGATTTCCGAAGAAGTCCACGCAATCGTACTGCACCGCGTCCCCGAAGGTCTCGGTTGCCAGCTTCACACGGTATTTTGCCGCGTATGGGAGCATCCGCGTGAACTGGTCAAAGCTCAGCCCGCGCATCATCACGGGGGCGGGGTTCGGTCCGTGATGAATCGAGGTCGGGTTGTGGATGACACAAACCTTCGCCCCAAGCGTGCTTGCCGCCAGCAGGTCCAGCCGCGCGTTCTCCACCTGTGCGTCATCCGCTTCCCTGTTGCCGAGAAAGCCCTCGCCGCGCCCGTGGGTCTGCCCGATGATCAGCCCCAGCGATTCGGCGTATTTGCGCAGGTCGGTAAAGTACGCCACAACCGCCTCGTCCCCCTGCGCGTAGATTGAGGTCGGCTCGCGGTAGTCCCAGACCCGCTTGTCAAAGCGGTGCGTTGCAAAGTCCACCGAATCCGCGCCGATGCGGGCGGCAATCTCCAGCGCCCCTCTGTCTCCGTAAATTTCCTGTAAAATCCCGATCGAAATTCCGATCTTCTTGTCACTCATGGTTTCTTCCATTTCCGATTTTCAATTTATTTTAATCAGGCTGATATCGGTCAGATCAAACATCAGGTCCTTTGCCCATGCACCTGTAATCGTCAGGCGAAGCTGCGGCTGCTCCAGCAGGTTGGCGGCAACGCTGAATTCCAGACTGCCCGCCGTCCACTCGGTCCCTGCCGTAACGGTTCCCGACTTGAGCGTCACCGACTCCAAGCCGTAGCCGATCGACACCGTGAGCGGTACGCTCTCATCGGACTTCGCCTTGAAGGTCACGCGGTAGGTCCCCACGCCATACTTTTTGACCGCCTCGTTCAGCAGGCAATGAATGCCCGTTACATCGGTCTTTCCCGCGTTTGCCGTGACATGAATCACCGTTACACCGTTCTCCCGTTTTGCCGTCAGCTCCATATGCCCCGCGCGGATTTCGGTAAACCGAGAAAGAATTCCCGTGTCGGGCAGGAGCAGGTTGCCACCCGTGCTGTTCGGGGTCAGAATCAGGCGGTTCCCATCGGTTCGGACTTCCTTTGCCATGCCCGCAGAGACCAGCGCCGAAACGGAGACATACGGAATGCCGTTCCGCAGGACCGTTTCCGCCGTCTTGCCCGTGCGCAGCTCGCGTTGCGTCTGCTCATACGGCAGCAGGATGTCGCTTCCCTCGCGGAGCACGGGAGCGGCATAGAACACCTGCCATGCGCCGATGAGGACATTGAGGTCGTTTTTGTAGTTGATAACCGATTTGTGCTTCTTGATGCCCGCGTTGAAATCATCGGTCGTGCTGTAGGTGAATTCATGCGTATCGGGGTACCCGATCCAGCCCCAATTGCGGTCGGGGAAAACATACCCCCCATAATTGCCCGCATAGGTGTTCCGATTCGGGGTAATTGATGGGACCAAGACCCCATCAACCGAGACATTCACCAGATTCACCTGATAGTTCCCCGTTGCAAGGTTCTGATAGAACACCGCCCGAATGCCGTCAATATCGGGCAGATACACGTTTTTGATGGTAAACCCGCCGTTTGCGGGAACCGCAGGATTCGTGATGTTCTCAATCGTCAGGAAGCTGTTCGTATAGGTCACATCCAAAGCATAGAGGTTGGTTATCGTGCTATTGTCAATCAGCGTTTGGTTGTTGGAGCCGTTCATCTCGCAGTTGATAATGTGCTCATCCGCTCGAAAGACATAGATATTCTCCAGCGAGGAATTGCGGACATCGGTTTGCGGATAGAGCGCATTGCAGGTGGTCCCAACCAGAATATCCTTGTAGTGGACCTCATCCTCGTACACCAGCGCATTGTCGCCGCAGTAAACAAAGCAGTGCTCCGCCAGCGTGTTCCGATTGTAATAGTTGAAGGACAGCCCGTCACTCGTCATCTGCGAGGAAAGCAATTTGGTGTTGGTCACTTGGTTTTCCTTTGCATAGGTCCGCCCCCAGATGCCCTGCACGAAGATGTTGAAGCCGCGGGAATCCAGCATATGCACGCCGTCAATCTTCACGTTGCTTGCGTTGCGGATATACAGCATCCCGCTGACATCGCCCAGCTCCTTCTTATCGTAGCGGTAAATGTCGCCGAAGGGGTCCACAACCGCGCCACGCCCGATGACACGGCAATTGTCGGCAGTAATCCGAATGCGCGCGTTCAGCACCGCGCCCGGCTTGATGTAAAGCGTGGTCCCCTTTTGGTTCAGCTCCAGAACGCCGCCCTCCTCCTCTTGCCAGCCGTCCACAACGATTGTGTTGGGTCCCTTGACGGGAACCTCGCTCTCGGGCTCGTCGGCAAACACGGCAAGCAGGGTGCTGTCCTTGTCGTTGAGGCGAATCATGAAGTAATCGGGCTTATCGAGGTAGACCGAAATCACGCCCTTGTAGAACTGTTTTTTGAATTTCTTTGCGGAGGGAATCACCGAATAGCTTTCAAAATCGGTGTTGACCCGAATGTCCACGCGCACACCCCCGCCGCTTGCATCAAAGGCAAAGGTGGAGAAGCGGCGATATTCGTCCGCCGAGGTGTCCAGCGGGCTCCGCGTGGTGCGGCTCGCCATTGTATGGTTGTAAGCAGGCAGGGTCGCGGTTTTGTCCCCCTGCGTCACGCTGACCGTGTAGAGATAGTCCCGCGCAATCCGCTCGTCAAATTCGGGGTAAACGACCAGCGTGGAAGGCTCTGTGTCACCGTTTCCGTCATCGGTCCCGTCCGTGTAGCCACTCGGCTTGGTTTCGGCTGTCGTGTTCGGCTTCTCCTCTCCGCCGCCGCGGCAGCTGACCAGCGCACAGGAGACCAACATCAGAAGCCCAAGCAGGAATGCAATTGCTTTTATCGTTTGATTTTTCATGGCAAATCCTCCGTTTTCAGTTCTCGGTTCTCGGTTTTCGGTTTTCAGTCGATTTTCGTCAGGGACAGGCACCGCACGTCGAATTCCTCAACCGCGCAGTCCCCGTTTCCGCTGATGATGATTGCGATTTTCGGCTCGTCAAGGTCCGCTTCGTCAACCGTCACCTCCAGCGAGCGGGCGCTCCAGTCCGCCGTCAGCGGGAAGCACTGCTCTGCGGCGGCGCGGTTGCTGTAGTCAATCGCCGCGCGAATCGGCTTTTCCTCGGGCGAGCGCACCTCAAAGTCCAGCCGATAGGTCCCCGCGCCGTACTTTCGGACCTCCTCCCCAATCAGGCGAAAAAGCCCCACGCTCTTGTGGTGGAAGGTGTTGATGACACGAAGGACCGTTTCCCCATCCTCGCGCAACGCAACCAGATGCGAGGCGTAGCAGATATACTCGGTATATTTCGAGACAATCCCGCTGTCGGGCGGGAGCAGATTGCCGCAGGGGTCGTTCGGGGTCAGGAGCAGGCGATTTCTTATCATGTCAATCGATTTTGCCATCCCGCTCCGCGTCAGGTCGGAAAGACCGACATATGCAACCCCATCGCGCAGGACGGTTTCCGCCATGCAATCGGTGCGGAGCTCGCGCCGCAGGGTCTCGGCGGGCAGGAAAATCTCAATCCCCTCATATCGGACCGGTGCGGGGAAAAAAATCTGCCAATGCCCGATGTACACATTCAATTGGTTTTTGTAGTCCACCGTTTCCCGCGCGGACGGAATGCAGGGGTCAAAATCCGCATCGGACAGACAGCGGAAGCTGTGCCCTGCGGGGACCACCGCGCCGCCCGTTGTCTCGGGGGTAATCTCCCGCAGCAGTTTGCCGTCCACGGAGCAGTTCTTCAGCGTAATCTTGTAATCCCCTGCCGCGATGTTCCGATAGAAATCGCAGGTCCGCGTGTCGGAAAGCTTCCGCAGCCAGACATTCTCCACCGTCAGCCCCTCGCCGATGGTAACCGCAGGGTTCGACTTCGGAAGCTCCACAAACAGGAAATACGGTGTAAAGGTGATATCCACGGCGGAAAAGTTGCGAATGGTGTGGTCCTGCGACCGCGTGATGCCGTTTTCGCCGCCCATTGTGACGTTAATCAAGCCCTCATCGGCGCGGAATACGTAGATATCCTCCGCCGAGGAGCCCTCGACATCGGTCTGCGGATAAAGCGCGTTGCAGGTGGTGCCGACGGTGACATCCCGATAGTGCGCGTAGTCCTCATAGACCAGCGCGTTATCGCCGCAATAGACAAAGCAATGCTCCGCGCGGGAATTCCTTGCGTAGTAGCAGAAGGTAATGCCGTCACTCGACATCTGCGTGGAGAGAATTTTGACATTCCGCACCAGATTGTCGGTTGCCCAGACCTCCGCCCATGTGCCGATGACCTCAAGGTTGAACGCCTTTGCATCCAGAAGGTGAACGCCGTCAACCAACGTGCGGTTGACGCTCTTTATCAGTATCACCCCGCCCGTGTCCAGCTCGGCGGCGCTGTAACGGTAGATATCCCCCACGGGGTCCACAATCGCGCCACGCCCGATGATGCGGCAGTCGTCGGCAAGCACCTGTATCCGCGCGTTCAGGACCGCGCCCGCAGGGATGTAAACGGTGGTGTGCGGCTCGGTGAGCGTCAGGACCCCGCCCTCCACCTCCTGCCAGCGGTCAACCACAATCGTCTTTTCGCCCTCGCGCGGGAGCTCGGCTTCGGGCGCGTCCGCAAGAATGGCAAGGTCGGTGTGGTCCCCGCCGTCCAGACGGATGACCACATAGTCGGGGCGGTCCAGATAGACCGAAATGACCCCGTCCCTGAAGCTGTGGCGGAAGTGCTTCCGCGCGGGCATGACCTCGTAGCTGCGGAAATCGCACCCGACCCGAACGTCCACGCGCACGCCCTCCCCCGCAAACGCGAAGGTGGAGAACCGACGGAATTCGTCGGCGCGTCTGCCGTCAAGCGGGTTGCGGTTGACGCGGCTGTCCTCGGTGTGGTTGTAAACGGGAAGCGTTTCGGTGCGCGTCCCCTGCGTCACGCTGACATGATAGAGGTAGTCCCGCTCAATGCGTTCATCGAATTCGGGATAAATAATCAGTTGGTTTTCCATTGGATTCTCCTGTTTCGGGTATTTACGGCAACGAAAAGAATTCATACGCGCGTATGCTTTCCTTACATTGCGGGAAATGGATGTATGTTCGCCCTTACTCGGGTGCCGAGAGTGACTGAACGCCGTAGGTGGTTGTTCTGGGATTATGCCCGTTGGTTGGCTGTAGGTGTTCGCCCTTACTCGGGTGCCGAGATCCCGCCTGCTGGCGCCCCTTCGGGGTTC
>ERZ808252.2565-NODE-2565-length-10771-cov-28.462299_pt1 | contig 10771 bp, 9 predicted proteins | sample MGYA00521242_ERZ808252 | MGnify/ENA primary metagenome ERZ808252 (study PRJEB31516, sample SAMN03275581) | gut metagenome | biome: mammalia-associated habitat; material: feces | host: Papio cynocephalus | place: Kenya | collected 2012-08-07 ...
AAAGAACCAAAACATCCAGCCAGTGGAGGAAAACAGACGCTTAGCATCTCCTCACACGACCAAATCATCCAATCACCGGAGAAAACCACCCGCCTACCAGCCAGCCGCGCGATCAAATCATCCAGCCGGTGGAAGAAAACAGACGCCCAACATCCCCTCACACAGCCAAACCATCCAACCGGCGGAGAGAAATACCTGCCTACCAGCCGGTCACAGGAGCAAATCGCCGGAAAGCAGCGCCCTGCCAGCACGGCCATGGAACCAGAATGCATCTCGCGGCAGGATCGAGCCGCCCGGGATCTCCTTAAAAAACAACCGCAGAGCCAAAAGCAGCCGGAAAGCAGCCGGAAAATCATCGGCAACGCAAAACCCGGAAATACCAAAACGGCCCGGAAACGGCGAGCACAGGGCTGCCGTTCCCGGGCCATCTTGGCGATCGATCAGCCGAAACGTCCGGAGACGTAGCGCTCGGCTTCCTCGTTCTGCGGGTTGTTGAACATGGTGGTGGTGTCGGTGAAGTACTCGAGGTGCCCCGGCTGGCCGACGGCCTTCAGGTTGAAGAAGGCGGTGTAGTCGGCGATACGGGCGGCCTGCTGCATGTTGTGGGTCACGATGACGATGGTGTAGTCGTTCTTCAGCTCGTTGATCAGGTCCTCGACGGCCAGCGTCGAGATCGGGTCAAGGGCGGAGCACGGCTCATCCATCAACAGCACCTGCGGGTGCACGGCCACGGCACGCGCGATGCACAGACGCTGCTGCTGGCCACCGGACAGACCGATGCCCGGATTGTCGAGACGGTCCTTGACCTCGTTCCACAGGTTCGCGCCGCGCAGGGCCCACTCGACCAGATCATCCGCGTCCGACTTCGTGATCTTGCGGTTGTTGAGCCGCACGCCGGCCAGCACGTTCTCGCGGATCGACATGGTCGGGAACGGGTTCGGACGCTGGAAGACCATGCCGACGTCACGACGAACGGCGACCGGATCAACGTCCTTGTCGTACAGGTTCTTGCCTTCCAGCAGCACCTCGCCCTTGCAGTGGGCGCCGGGGATGATCTCGTGCATGCGGTCAAGCGTGCGCAGAACCGTGGATTTTCCACATCCGGAAGGTCCGATGAATGCGGTGACCTTGTTGGCTTCGATGTTGATGTTCACATCTTCAACGGCCAGGAAGTCGCCGTAGTAGATGTTCAGATGATTGACATCAATACGTTGTCCCATTTGATTTCCTTATGTTTTCTGTGATTTCGACGTTACCTGACCGACTCAGCGCTCCGACTTGACGGAGAACACCTTCGCCACCAGTCGACCGATGAGGTTGAGGATAAGCACGATGAGGATCAGCACAAGAGCCGCGGCCCATGCGCGTTCCATCGGGATGGTGGTCACGCAGGAGGCGCTTGCGTTGACCGGGCAGTTCGCGTTGAGCTTCGAGTACTCCTGGTAGACGTACACCGGAAGGGTGGTCATCTGGCCGGAGAAGAGGTTGAAGTTCGTGGAGGAGATGTAGCCGGCAGTCATCAGCAACGGAGCGGTCTCGCCGATCACACGCGCGACGGCGAGGATCGCGCCCGAGACGATGCCGGGCAATGCGGTGCGCAGCACGATCTTCGTGATGGTGCGCTGCTTGGTGACGCCAAGTGCGTAGGACGCCTCACGCAGGTCGTGGGGCACGATCTTCAGCATTTCCTCGGAGGATTTGACCACGGTCGGCAGCATCAGCAACGACAGGGCGACGGAACCTTCGAAGCCGTTGATGGTGCCGGGGCCGACGAGAATCGTGAACATCGAGAAGGCGAACAGACCGGCCACGATGGACGGGATGCCGCTCATCACGTCGACCAGCAGGGTGATGACCCGCGAAAGCTTGCCATGGTTCGAATATTCGACCAGGTATACGGCGCACATCAGACCAATCGGAATGGAGATGATCATGGCACCGAAGGTGATCTCCAGCGTGCCGATGATGGCGTGCAGAATGCCGCCGTAGCCGCCGGACGGCGTCGGATTGCCGCCGACCACACCGGTCATGTTGTAGCTCAGGAAGTTGAGATTCAGCCTCTTGAGACCGTTGACGATGGTGGTGAGCAGCACCGAGAACAGCGGGATCAGCGCGACGATGAACGCGCAGGAGATGAGCACGCGCATCGCGAAATCCTTGCGCTTGCGCGCCGCGGTGAAGGAACGCGTCGGCTTGAACTTGTCGAAATCGATGACGGGGGCGCCGTCCATTGGTGAGGCGTTGTTGTCTACGGCGGTCATCACACACTCGCTTTCTCGGTGAGCTTACGCGCGACGAAGTTCACCACGAACGTAATCAGGAACAGCACCAGACCAGTGCCGATCAGGACGGAGACGCCAAGATCGTTGGCTTCCGGATACTGCGCCGCGATATTCGCCGCGATCGTCTGGTTCTGCGAGGCCTGCAGCAGCTTGATGGAGAAGTTGAGGCCAGGAGACAGGATCATGAGCACGGCCATCGTCTCGCCGAGCGCGCGCCCCAAGCCAAGCATCGATGCGGAGACGACGCCGGATTTGCCGAACGGCAGCACGGCGAGCTTCACCATCTCCCACTTGGTGGCGCCGAGCGCGAGGGCGGCCTCCTCCTGAAGACGCGGGGTCTGCAGGAAGATGTCGCGCGACATGGACGTGATGATCGGCAGAATCATGACGGCCAGCACGACGGCGACGGTGGCGACGGTACGGGAAGGATTGGCCGCGGGGCCTTCGAACAGGGGAATCCAGCCAAGGTACTTGGCGACCCAGTTCCAGAAGGGGAAGATGGCGGGCACCAATACCAGACCGCCCCACAGACCGTAGATGACGGACGGGATGGCTGCGAGCAGATCGACCACGTAGCTCAGCACCGTGGCGAGCTTCTTGGGCGCGTAGTGGGAAATGAACAGGGCGATGCCGACCGACACGAAGAAGGAAATCAGCAGCGCCAGCGCGGAAATCAGCACGGTGCCGAACAGCAGCGGACCGACATAGCCCCAGAAGTTGGAGGCCTTGCCGCCGGTGAAGCTGCTGATGGTGGCGCTGTTGGCCGACTGGTCGCCGCCGATCAGCGGCCAGGCGCGGAACAGCAGGAACAGTGCGACGGCGGCCAGCACCACGAGGATGAGGATGCCGCAGGCGTAGGCCACGCCCCGGAACACCTTATCCGCGGTTTTGCCGCTCACCGGCTGTTGCGCCGTTTTGCTTTGCGAACTCACGGGTTCTCCTTAATTGCAATCGTTGGGGGAAACGCCCGCTCCGAAGAGCCGACGCATCGTCTTTGCCGCAACTCATGGGTACCATTCAGGCCGCAACCGTTATGCAATGCGGATGCGGCCTGAAATGGATGCTCAATGGCTGTTCATCAAAGACCTATCGTCTGGGGGTTTCCTCGAAAACTCACTTGGTCTTGATGGCCTCGATGGACTTGGTGACCTTCTGGCGCAGAGAGCTGGACATCGGAGCGGAGCCGGCCGCGGAAGCCGCGGTCTGCTGGCCTTCGTCGCTGGTCACGTAGGTGAGCCAGGACTTGACGAACTTGGCGGTGTTCGCATCCTTGTATGCCGGGCAGGCGACGTCGTAGGACACCAGCACGATCGGGTAGGCGCCCTTTTCGGTGGTGTTGTGGTCGAGCTTGATGACCACGCGGTTGTCGCCCTTGGCGGAATCGTCGAGCGGGGATGCGTCCACGACCTTGGCGGCGGCCTCGGAGGAGAACGGCACATAGTCGTTGCCGACCTTCACTGCCACGGTACCGAGCTCGCCGGCCTGGGATGCGTCGGCGTAGCCGATGGTGCCGTCGGCCTGCTGCACGGTGGAGATCACACCGGAAGTGCCCTTGGCGCCCTGGCCGACCTCGTTCGGCCAGTTCTCGCCGACTTCGTAGCTCCAAGCGTCACCGGCGGCGTCCTTGACGTAGCTCAGGAAGTTCTTGGTGGTGCCGGACTTGTCGGAACGGTGCACCACGGTGATGTCGAGGTCAGGCAGGTCGACCTTCGGGTTCTGCTTCTTGATGGCGTCGTCGTTCCACTTGGTGATCTTGCCGTCGAAGATCTTGGCGATGGTCTCGGCGTCCATGTTCAGGGTCTTGCCCTTGCCGGACACGCCATTGAGGTTGAACACCACGGCGATCGGGGAGATGTAGACCGGGATGTCGAAGGCGGTGCCGGAGGCGCACACGCTCTTGGACTGGGAGACCTCGTCATCGGTCAGGGCGGCGTCGGAACCGGCCCATGCGGTGGCGCCGGTCAGGAAGGTGGAGACGCCGGCGCCGGAACCGGACGGGTTGTAGGCGACCTTGGCGTCAGGGTTGGTTCCCTGGAAGCCGGCGATCCATGCTTCGACCGCGGCCTGCTGGGAGGAAGCGCCCGCGCCGGAGAAGTTGCCGGACACGGCTTCGGTCTTGGTGCTGCTGTTGCTGGAAGAATCGGTGGAGGCGGTGTTGTCACCGCAAGCCGCGACGGAAGCAAGCATCACGATGCCGGAAACCGCGGCAATGGAGCGCACAAGAATGGAGTTACGCATTATTTCTTTTTCCCTCTGTCAACATACTGACGACGCGTTTCCTTGAATCTTGGTGGTTTGGCCGCGTCATCATTTCTTCATGACAGTTCCAGCCTATTGGAGGTTTGGGGAGGGAAAAACCAAAATCGGTGAACGGAAAGTGAACAGTCTACGACGGTTTCGCCATCGACGTTTTCTTCCATTCACCCTATTCGGTCCCATTCGGCCTCATTCAATTCCGTTCGGTCCCATTCGGCCTCATTCGCTGGGTTCGTCGATTTTGTAGCCCAATCCGCGCACGGTGGTCAGATATTTGGGATGCGACGGATCCACTTCGATCTTCGAACGCACGCGCTTGACATGCACGTCGAGCGTTTTGGTGTCGCCGACGTAATCGGAGCCCCAGATACGGTCGATCAGCTGGTGGCGGGTCATCACACGCCCCTTGTTCTGCATGAGGTATTCGAGCAATTCGAATTCCTTCAGCGGGAAGAAGACGTTCTCCCCACGCACCGTCACCTCATGCTGGCCGATCTTCATGGCGATGTCGCCGCACACCAGCGGAATGTCGTCGTCACGGGATTCCGAGGCCTCCGCCACCATCTGGCTGCGGCGCAGCACCGCGCGCACACGGGCCAGCAGCTCGCGGAAGGAGTACGGCTTGGTGATGTAGTCGTCGGCACCGATTTCCAGGCCGACGACCTTGTCGATTTCCGCGCTTTTCGCAGTCAGCATGATGATCGGCACGCGGCTTTGCTCGCGGATGCGGCGGCACAGCGCGGTGCCGTCGAGTCCGGGCAGCATCAGATCGAGCAGCACGAGATCGACGCCGCCCTTGGTGAACAATTCCAGTCCCTCTTCGCCAGTCGCCGCGGCCAAAACGTCATATCCTTCGCGGGTGAGCTGGTATACGAGCGGTTCACGATACGATTCCTCGTCCTCGACGATCAGAATACGTGTCATCAGTGGTTCTCCTCTGTGTTCTCTGTGGTATTGGGACTACGTTTTGGTTCCCATGTCGCGGCGTCGGAAGCTGAAACGGCATCGGCGGCGGAAGCCGCGGGGACGCCGGCGGCCGCGCCATGCGTCGTCGCGTCCGTCATGGCATCCGCCGTCGCACCGGATGCGCCGACGGTCGGGGCCTTCGGCAACGTGATGGTGAAGGTCGAGCCTTCGCCCTCATGCGACCAGACGGCGATGGTGCCGCCGCAATCCTGCACGCAATGCTTGGTGATGGCAAGGCCCAGACCGGTGCCGCCGGTTTCGCGCGAACGCGCCGGATCGACACGGTAGAACCGTTCGAAAATGCGGTCGAGAGAATCCTCCGGAATGCCGATGCCCTGGTCCACGACACGGATCGTCACTTTGTCGGCGTTCTTGCCGGAGCCGTTGCCGACCGCGACGGTGACCGTGGTGTGCTCCGGCGAGTAGTTGACGGCGTTCTCCACCAGATTCTTCACCGCGGTTTTGATGGTGTCGGGGTCGGCTTCGATATCGATGGATTCCGCGGATTCTGCGGAATCCGCGGCGATATCGCCATCTTCCACAGGCATGGTCTTGCCGTTGAGGGACAGCACCAGCGCGATGTGCTTCGAATCCGCCTTCACCTGGTTTTCCGCGATGGCCTCGCGCGCGACGTCCAATGCGGACAGGCGCTGCGTATCGAGCATCGCCGTGGCGCTTTGCGCCTTCTGCAGGTCGATGAGACGATGGACCAATTCCGTCAGCCGCTGGGATTCCTTGGAGATACGGCCGGCGAAATACTTGACCGCATCGGGGTCGTCGGAGGCGTCGCCGATGGTTTCGGCAAGCAGTGAGATCGCGCCGGCAGGCGTTTTCAGTTCATGGGAGACGTTGGTGACGAAATCCCTGCGCATGATTTCGAAACGGCGTTGCTCGCTCATATCGGATAGGAAAATCGCGAACAGATCATCGGCGAGCCGCCCGATGCGCACATGCACGTACAAAGTGTCGGCGGGCATGTGTTTGCCGGCTTCCAGACCTTTGCCGCCGGTGTTCTTCGCCGCGGCGCTTCGCGCACGGTCGAGCGGAATCGCAAGTTCGCGGTCGCGGACCACGCTGTCGGTGGCGACCAATCTGAGGATGTCCTGGATCTCGTCGAAAGCCAGCGCGCCGTTGTCCACAAGCGGCAGTTTCTTCGCGCCGTCGGAGACGAACACGGCGTGGCATCGACCATCGGTGACGATCAACGATTCCGGCATCGTCGCGACCAACTGCCGTTCTGTCGACCGCACCGGCACATCAGCGCCGAACAGCGACGCATCGCCCATGCCGTCGGACGCATTCGCGCGTCTCGTTCCGGCACCGCCGTCAGCCGACGCGCGCCCCCACGCGCGGCCGATCAGCAACGCGACCGCCGCGACGGCCATCAGCACGACGACAGCCGGCACCTGCTCCAACGCCATACGTTAACCTTCCGATAATCCACCATTCGTGTTCAACAGTAGCGGCCATCGGCACCTTCCATCGATGAAAAGCGCCGATGCCACCGGAAGTTTCCCTGCCGTTCATTTTACCGGAATCACGAATCCCACAATATGAGACCGCGGCGATTCCCGAAAACCGTCATCGAAAACCTTCCGCACCGTCTTCAACGGCCTTCGGACGAACATCTTCCCGAGAGCGCGGTCCCGCCGGACGTCATTGTTCGGATACGAACGTCCCGAACGCCACCGTTCCGGAAACGACACCGCGGTTCCGGACGCAACGCAACCGTTCCGGGCACGGCTTGCAAGCCGCATGCGCCAAAGCGCGCCAGCGCACGCAAGGCATGGCGGGTTACGGCGATCTCACATGCGCTTGACGATGTTCACCGTCAGCTTCGCCGCGGTGTCGGCGTATTCGGAGATGTCGAATTCCTTGAATTCCTCGTAATCGGTGTCGGCGTTGTCGCTCAGCGCGCGGATGACGAGCGCCGGCACGTCGTTGCGCGCCGCGACATGCGCCACGGCGGCGCCTTCCATCTCGACGGCGTCCGCGCCGGTCTCGCGAATCACCTGTTCGACCTTGCGCGGATCGTCCACGAAGTAGTCGCCGGTGGCGATGATGCCGACGATGTGGTGGATGCCGAGGTCGTTCAGCGCCTGGTCGGCCAGTTCGATCAGACGGTCGTCCGAATGGAATTCCGTGACCGGATGCTCCGCGGTGCCGGGCTTCCACTGCCCCACCAGACGCATGTCGGTGTCGAGGTACCGCAACGTGCCGCCGAGCACCACGTCGTTGATGTGCAGATGCGTGTTGAGGTTGCCCGCGATGCCGGAGAAGATCACGGCGTCCGGCTTGTCCGCGTCGATCAGATGCTGCGTGGTCGCCGCGATGTTGACGGTGCCCATGCCGCCGACCGTCGCGATGACGTTCACCATGGTCCCCTTGTTCGTCTCCAAGGTGCCGCGCGTCACATTGACGCCGGCTTCCTTGGTGACGGCGACGTCGTTCAACGCCGCCGCGATATTGGCGACTTCCTCATCCATTGCGCCGATGATGGCGATTGCTGTCATGTTCGTTCCCTTCCGATGGTTCCCGATGTGTTTGATGCATGATTCCGATTATTTCCAGCGGCGTTCGTTCACCGCTTCGGCGAGGCCGCGCAGCAATCGCTCCGTGGTTTCCCAACTCAGGCATTTGTCGGTGATCGACTTGCCGTATTCCAGTTCGGCGAGCGGCGCCGCGGGCTGGTTGCCACCTTCGATGAAGCTTTCCATCATGACGCCGCTGATGCCCCGCTCGCCTTGTGCGATGCGACGTGCGATGTCGCGCACCACTTCGGCCTGACGATGCTCGTCCTTGCCGGAATTGCCGTGCGAGCAGTCGACGATCAGACCATGCGCGGCCGCGGAATCGGCCGGCAGTTCCTCGCGGATGAGCCGCATGGCCTCATCCACGGACGCCGCATCGTAATTCGGACCGGAGCTTGAGCCACGGAGCACGACATGGCAATCCGGATTCCCCAATGTCTTGACGACGGCGGCACGTCCCAGATGGTCGATGCCGAAGAACGTGTGCTGCCGCGCGGAGGCGAGGCAGGAATCGGCGGCCGGCTTGACCGAACCGTCGGTGGCGTTCTTGAAGCCAATCGGCATCGACAGGCCGGAGGCGAGCTGTCGGTGCACCTGGCTTTCCGTGTTGCGCGCGCCGATCGCGCCCCAGCTGATGGCGTCGGCGATGTACTGCGGGCTGGTCGGCTCCAGGAACTCGGTGGCCGCGGCCAATCCGGCGTCCAGAACCCCCAGCAGCGTGCGGCGAGCCAACAACAGTCCCTTTTTGATGTTGCAGCTGCCGTCGATATCCGGATCGTTGATCAGACCCTTCCAGCCAACGGTGGTGCGCGGTTTTTCGAAATACACACGCATGACGATCAGCAGCTCGCCGCCAAGCTCGTCCTTCAATGCGGCGAGACGATGCGCGTAATCGAGCGCCGCGGCCGGATCATGCACGGAACATGGACCGACGATCACCAGCAAGCGGTCATCCTGGCCGTACAGGCAGGCGCGAATCTCGTCACGCGAATAGGCGACGATCTCCTGCGCCTGTTCGCTCAACGGCAGATCGCCCAGCACCTGCGCCGGCGTGGGCAGCACTTCGAATTCCAGCACGCGACGGTTCACGATGCGGCTGATGCCGACCTGGTCCTCCCAGCGCGGCACGTCGGTTTCGACCAGCGGGTTCCTACCCTCATCCATCGCCCGCCTGATGGCGCGAAGATCTTCCGGCGTATTCAGCTGCTGCATGGCACTCGCTTCCCTCGGTTCGCAATCTTCCCCAAGGATAGCAATCTTCGTCAACAGCGGAAAACATCACGCCGGCCGACGACCGCTCAGCGAACGGCCGCCAATGACCGCGGCGAATCCGCCGATGGTCGTCGGGCAGCCGGCCATCGGTATGCGTGGTCGGTGGGCGCAGCCGGCCATCGGTATATGCCGGTCAGCGGGCGCGACGGGCAGTGACCGCGTCGGCAAGCGTGTGCAGCAACTGTTCGGTGCGGTCCCATGGCACGCATGCGTCGGTGACGGACTGGCCATACACCAATTGGTCGAGCGGAGCCGGCTTCTGATGCCCCGCCTTGAGGAAGCTTTCCATCATGACGCCAAGGATGCCCTGCTCGCCGTGAGCGATACGGTCGGCGATCTCCTCGACCACTTCGGCCTCGCGGACCTCGTTCTTGCCGCAATTGCCGTGCGCCGCATCGATGACGAGTCCATGCTCGCTCGGACCGGACGCCTTGGACGACTTCAGGTCGGCCAACGCCTGCGCCACGGATGCGGCATCGTAATTCGGACCATGCGAGGAACCGCGCAACACCAGATGGCAATCCGGATTGCCCTTCGTCTCCGCGGAAATCACGCGGCCGTCGAGGTTGATGGACAGGAAGTGGTGTTCGAACGCGGCCGCGAAACAGGAATCGGCCGCCGGCTTGATCGAACCGTCGGTGGCGTTCTTGAAGCCGACCGGCATCGACAGGCCGGAGGCGAGCTCACGATGCACCTGGCTTTCCGTGTTGCGCGCGCCGATCGCGCCCCAGCTGATCAGGTCGCAGATGTACTGCGGGGTGATCGGATCGAGCCATTCCGTGGCGGCGGGCAGACCGAGGTTCAGCACGTCGGTCAACACCTTGCGGGCGAGCCACATGCCCTTGCGGATATTGAACTGGCCGTCCAGGTCGGGATCGTTGATCAGACCCTTCCAGCCGATCGTGGTGCGCGGCTTCTCGAAATACACGCGCATGACGATGACCAGACGATCCTCGAGCTCCTTCTTGACCGCGGCGAGCTTCTCCGCATATTCATGCGCGGCCTTCGGATCATGGATGGAGCACGGGCCGACGATGGCGAGCAGACGGTCGTCCCTGCCATGCAACACGTCGCGAATCTCCTGACGGGACCTGAGCACCAGATCGCTCATCTCGTCGGAAAGCGGCAGCTCCTTGATGAAATAGCGCGGAGCGGGAATCGGATCGAGCTGACGAATGTTGACGTCCACGGTCTCAGGAAACACGGCATTCTCATCCAACCGCTGTGCATCCTTCGAACTATCCGGACCGCGAAGACCTGACATCGCTTCCACTCCTTGCTGCTATCGCTCTCAACATCTGACATCGACCCCAATGGGTCACCGAAGTCACCTTAATGGATGGGGCGGGAATATGAAAAACGCCGACTGCATGGTGGAACGGATTCCACCGGCAGTCGGCGCATTCACGCGTGGATGGCGCGTGTTGGCCACGCGCGCTTCGCGCGCTACTTGGCCAACGCGCC
>ERZ808252.2567-NODE-2567-length-10769-cov-58.371383_pt1 | contig 10769 bp, 22 predicted proteins | sample MGYA00521242_ERZ808252 | MGnify/ENA primary metagenome ERZ808252 (study PRJEB31516, sample SAMN03275581) | gut metagenome | biome: mammalia-associated habitat; material: feces | host: Papio cynocephalus | place: Kenya | collected 2012-08-07 ...
TATTTTCTACATAAAATTTCATATGATTTTTCTTCAGATTTTGATATATTGAAAGTTCCATTTTTTCTTTTTGTCTAAATTATTTTTTCTGTTGTTTCTTTTTTGAAATTTTCATTTTCATACAGTTTTTTGAAATTTTTTGAACAACAAAAATAACAACCATACTTGTTTTCCTATGTTTGTTTCAATTTCAATTTGATTTCTTTTGCTGCAAAAATATTTTCATTTCCATATTTTTCATGCCATGTTTTTGCTCTTTTCTTTTGCATTGATTTCAACTATGAATTATGTGAAACATTAAATTTTGTTTGAAATACATTTTTGATTTTTTGTTTTCCATATTCACTTGCAAAAATATTTTCATTTCCATATTTTTCAAATATGGTTTTTTTAGCTTTTTGTCTAATTTCAGAAATTTGAAATGGAGAAGTTATTACAGTTTCTGTTTTGAAATGATTTTTCAACGAAGTTTGAACATGATGTTTGTGTTCAATGTCATTGTTCATGCATTTCACAGAACAATATTTTGGATATCCAATGTTGAAACTCAAAACATTTTCTAGCTGTTTTCCACATAATTTGCATTTTGGAAAATCTTCAAATCCATGCAAAATCCAATAGCATTTTGTAGCAATAGTGAATTTTTCATCTTTGAGTTTTGGCAATTGTTGATTGATCCAAAAATTCAAATATGAAAAACTTTTTCCATATTTTTTGCAAAAAGAACTTGAAAGCTTCTGTTGATATCCTTTTGGATTTTCTATCAATAAGTTTTCAAGTTCTAGAAAATATTCATTGTTGTTTTGAAAATATATATTGTTTTCAAGGTTTTTTTGGAAATGAGTTTTCAATGTCTTCTATTGTATATTCGTCATAGACACAAGTAAAACTTCCTTCAACTTCACCTGGATTACTTTGTTCTAATGCAATGTCATTAAATGTTTTAATCCAGCAATTTGAAAACAAAAATTGAATGACTTTGTTTTTGTAATTGTCTAGCAAATATATCCTTAATGGAAGATAGATATCAGGAGTTATTGGCTATATTGTTTCATTTTTGACAACATTGTTTATGTTTCCTTCAGTTGCTGTCATCCAAAGATACAAAGCTTTGTAATTCAGCCATTTTTCATCAACATAATAAGACAATGTCAATTCTTTAGTTTCTGGATTCATTACTTTGCTAGGAATTTGTTTTTTGTATCCTTTATATGCAACTTCCATACTAGACATTTCCATTTGTGGAAGACTGAATCTTTTTAAATGAAGCTAAAGACCATTGTATTTTTTTCCTAAAATTTGTTCTAAAGGAAAATAACAAAACCATGCAGATGAATTTGTAAGATTGGTATTTAAACCATTAAGATTTGGTTGAATAGTCATGTTGTTTTTTATGTTTTTTCTTTTTTGAAACTTTATTTTTATCAATGTCAAATCGTTTCAATGTTTTCATCACTTTTACTGGAAGATGAAAACAACCATCTTTCATATATCCACCAGTTGAATTATGGTCACAATTTCCTAAAACATTTGTATCAGATGTTCCAACACCAACAGAATTTTCTGTTGAAGATGCATTTCCATCACTTGGCGCTGCACTTGGTGGAGCAGCAATTGCATCTTCATATATTTCTTTTATATCTATTTTTTTAATTTTTTTCTTAAGTTTTTTCATGATTTAAGACCATTTGAAGTTGTCAATTTGACGAGGTTTTATGATATTGTTCAATGTTTTTCTTATTATGTTTTGCGTAGCTGCTATTTCTTCAATAGTTATCTTGTCTTTGTTGTTTATTTTTTCATATATTTCTTCTGGTTTATGTGACAATGCATCTTCAATTTTAGAAATACATTGTTTTATGAATTTGTCTACAATTGACAATTTCATAACTTGTTCATTTTCTTCTTTTGTCAACCATTGAAGTTTAGGTTCTAATGTCAAATTATACCCTTTGAATCCACGATTTTTATAGTCATCTTTAACTGGTGAAAGTGACAAACCATAGAAATATTCACCATGTTTAAATCTGATTCTGCATAATGGTTTTATTTTTTTCCAGTCTTTCCATGTCGACCAATTGTACAATTTTTCCATGTTTGGCCAGCATAAAAATTTTGATTCTTTTGAATTTACATTCATATCTGAAAAATGCACAATTTTTCTTCCAGATGCAGTGTATTTTCTTGGTTTTTCATCTTGTTTAATTGAATCTTTGCTAGAATCATCATCTTCAGAAAGTTGTTGACTATTGACAAGCATTTCTTTATTTAAAATTCCTTCATAAAGATTTCCATACAATTTGTCAGTTAAAGGCCATGATTTCTTCAATTTCAACATTAGTTTTTTGTAGAAATTTGAATTGAAAAATTGTCCAAATTGATCTGGAGACAATTTAAATTGCTAATTGTTGTAATTTATATTTGAATCCCATTTTTTAGTCTTTGTGTCTAAATATACTTCAACTAGCAATTGCTAGACAGGAAACACAATATCAATAGCTTTTTCAGGAAATTTCTTTGGTGTTATTGGAATATCTTTACCTTTATTGTTTGTTATAGTTTGTCCAACATTATATGCAATGATTTTTGCTTTAGACAAAATATCATCATTGATATTCAAATGAATTGCCTCTGTTTCATCACATGATTCTAGATTGTTTCTAGAAATATCTTTAGATTCATTTGTAGTTTTAACTTTCAAAATACTAAAAACTTTCTAAATATCATCTTTTGTCAATTTCTTAGGCAAAAATGTCTTAAGTTTTTCTGGATCATCTAATGAATTTCTTGCATCTGTAGCTGAAACTGGATTTCCTTTTTCATCTAAATATGGATCTACAGCTGTTGTCAATGGATCTAAAAGATTTATATGTTCATTGTCTGCATAGTATTTCATAGCAGATTTGAAACGTTTTTCATCTCCAGCTTTTTTGCTTACTCCAAATATGATATTTACGTCATTGAGTTTTTCATCAACATATTTGAACATTGCTGCAATAGGAGATGGTTCAGGAGATATTATGACATTGATTTTGTTTGAAAGTCCATAACATTTGACATATATATCAAGAATATCTTTTGACATCTATGGTGTTATTACTATTCCAGTTGATGTTTTTCTTATTGAATTCTTGTTTTTAGGATCTGAAACTATGACAATGACTTTGTCTGCCTATTTGGCATATTGTTCAATCATATACCAATGAGCAATTGTTGGAAACTTCATACTTCCACTTACAAGTGCTATAGTTTTTGGAAACTGTTTCTTGCTTTCTGAAACAAAAACTTGTTTGAACATTTTACTTAAAACAACATCTGATTTTACTTGTTGTTTTGATTCATTTTTTTGGTTTCTTTTTCTTTGTATTTCTCTATATTTTTCTAGTGGAGTAGGTTTATTCTATTGTTTTAGTCTTTCTCTATTAGCTTTATATATTTTTAATCTATTTTTATGTGCACGTGTCAACTTATCTCTATAGAGTGCTCTAGAAGTATTATTGAATGTTTTTGGATCATGTGCGTTAAATAAATCGTATTGTGATCCATATTCATATGCTTTTCCAAGAATTTTACCAATTTTTTCACCAGTTGTCTCTGACTATTTTTGGATTTCATCATACTTATCTGATACTTGATTGACAATATTAGTTGTTTCTTTTCCAGCAACAATAAGTTTTTCTATTGCAGTATAAATTGTATTAATAGCTTCTATTGGAGTTACATTGTATTTGACACATGCATATATAAATCCAATAATAGTCAATACAAATGGCAAATTGTTCATAGCAAAACGTCCAAGAAACTTGACAACATTTTTAAGACCATTCCAAATTTTTTTCAAAGTTGTTTTTGTTTTAGACTAGTCATTTGAACAATATTTGTTGATTTTTGACTGATATGTATCAATAAAATTCACAAGATCTTGTTTTGTTTTGATTTTAGATACAAAATCATGCATTTCATTTTTTATGTCTGAAGCATCAAATTTAGTTTCTCCATCAGCTTCATTCATTGCATATGCAATTTCATTTGCTGCAGAATCAATGAACTTTTCAATGCTTTTCTATGGAATATTAAGTTTTGAAGTTTTATCTAGAATATTTGCCATAAATTTTAATTTTCATCTTTTATATTTTTTGCAATTTTTTTGTTTTTTGACATTAATACATTCAATTTTTTAATATGTTGCTTATCTTCAAAACTAGGTTTAAACATGCCTTTTTGAATAGCTGATTGAATGTCATTATAAAGATAATTCATCCATTCACTGTCATTTAAAACTGTTTTTCCTTCACCACAAAGAAAATACAACATAGTAGAAAATGCAGTGTTAAGAATATCTTCTTCTGAAGTTGATTCACTTAATTCTTGTTCTGTCAGACTTTCAACATACAACTTTGCATATTCTGCAATTTCTGGATGTGTTGATTTGAATATTTTCTTTTTTAAATACATAATTTTATCCTTTTCAATATTTTAAAATTCCTAGCAATTGATTTAATTGTGAAAATGTAGATGTCATTTTATAGACTTTTCCTTTATACATAAATACAATTCCTTCAACACCAGTCAATTCACGTTGATATTCATCTATTTTTGCTAGATTTTTCTTGAAACGTTTCAGTTTGCTTGCATCTAATGTTGTTTCTTTAGATTGCAACTCTTTTATTGTGTCGTTTAACTCTACTGCAAGTTTTTTAGCAGATGCTTGAGGATCAGTTGAAATATAACCAATCAGATTTTTCATTATCATTAAACCAGCCTAAACAATCAAATCTTCTAATGGTTTAATGACTAATTGATTTGCTTCATCTGATGTATTGTCAAGAAGATTGACAAAATTTTTGAATGATTCATCTTTTGGATTTAATCCTTCTGCTTTAGCGTAAACTGCCAAATCATTCTTTGTTGGTCGTTTCTTTGACAATGAACTTAATCTTTCAGCTAATTTCTTAGTGAAATCTGAATTTCTGTTTATGTCAAAATTTGATTTCATTGCAACATTGACAATATATTTTTCAAATCGTTCTTGTGCATAATCATTTATTGTAGCATTCCAACCTAAACCATCAACAATCTAACTAAGTTTATCTAAAATGATTTTTAAACTTTCTTCACCATCTTTTGAATTTTTAAGTTTTAATATTGCATCCTTTGAAATTTCAAAGGTACTCTAATGCAATGCATTTTTTTGTTTTAATACATTATAAAGCAAATTTGCTAATTTTTTGTCTTCACTTATTTTGTTGAATTTGTCATCATAGATATTGACTCCATGAAGCTAAATCAAACATCTATTTCCATAATCAATTACATTTTTTGTTGGAGGATATATGATTTCAAATGCCATGAAATTATGGCCATTGTCAAAAATTTTATTTTTTTCTTCATCTGACAATGATTCAATTGCTTTTGAAATATCTTGCATTGATTTGACAAATGCGTTTTTTATTTCACCTCTGCCCTCAAATTTCTTTTCAACTTCAGCAATTGTCATTGGATCTTTCAATGTTGCTTTATTTCTAGCAGCTTTGACTTCTCCATCTTTATATGTTATCGCTAAAGCTTGACCATCTGTTTTTTCTGCAATAGAAATCTATCCTGTAAAAATCTTTGTCAAAATTTCTTTAAGTTGCTTAAATGTCAAATCTGGATCTTCATACAGATGTTGCATATGCTATGATGCACCACCTTCACAGATTATTGACTAATATATATGTTTGAAATTTATCATGATATTATTTACTTTTCTAAAAAACTCTAAAAAAAAATCTAAAAAAAATGTATAATTTATTTAAAGTAAATATATTTACTTTTTTAAATTTAAAATTTTTAAACATATGACAAAAAAAATCATAAAAAAAGAATCAAATAATGAAATAGATTTAAAACCAAAAAAACGTGGAAGACCACGTAAAACAAACAAAATTGAAACACCTAAAGTCTAGAAACTTTCTCTTGAAGAAAAACAAGAAATAAAACTTAAAATACAACAATAGCGTGAAAAAACAAAAGAAGGCAAAATTCCTGCAAATAAAAATAGGTTTTATTGTACAAACAAAGATTTAATAGCTGAGCTTGAAAAATGGAGAGATAGTGCAGAAAAAATTGAAGATAGAATAATTTCAGAAGAACTTGGCAAAATGATAATTGCTATTGGTGAAAAAATGCTAAATAGATCTGAATTCAGAAACTATCCAAAAGAATTAAAAGAGGATATGTTATCTATGTTTGAATTGAAGATAATTAAAGGTTTGAAAAACTACAATTTCAAATTCAATAATCCATTTGCATTTTTCACAACAGCTGCTTGGAATGCTTTTTTGACTATTATTGGAAAACATTACAAACAATAGAACATCAAAAAAGATTTGATGACAAAATTAGCATAGGAACTTCAAACATATACTGGAATTAATTCAGCATCTAGTTTAAGTAAATGTATAAAAGCATATCTCGGAAATGATATAGATCAAAACTAAAACAAGTGAATATTGTGAAAATAGAAAACTTTTAGTTTAGATTTTGAAAACATCTAAACGTGGATATATGCAAACAATCAATTTCAAATATCCAAAACTTAAAAAATGGATATTTGAAACTACAAAATTTCTAGATATGCCAAACAGAAAATTCACAACTCGATTATGGTACATAGTCAATAATTTGAATTCATATCCAATATGTGAAGTTTGCAAAAAACCAATAACAAAAGACATCTATAGACTTACAGATCCAAGAATGGATTTTTGCTCACACAAATGTTCATCAAATTCAAATCATACACTTAATTCTAGAGTCTAGACTACTTTGAAAAGATATGGTTGTGAGTATGCAGCATAGTGTGAAAATATCTAGAAAAAAAGTTATGCTACACGAATAAAAAATGGAAACATAGCTAAACCAAAAATATTCAAAGACAAATGCAAATCAAGAAAGAAAAATTTCTACAATAATGTCATTTTGAAAAACAAATATGTTTTTCCATTGTTTTCAGAAAATGACTATATCAATGAAACATCAAAAACAAAAAAATTCCATGAATTCACATGGAGATGCAAATGTTGTGGAAATATATTCAGCAGCAAAATGACGCATTTCTATGTATCTAGAAATGACAAGACTTTTGCAAGATGCTTAAAATGCCATCCATATCATAAGTTGTCTTCATGTGAAGAACGACATCTAGCTGAATACATTAAAAATCAATTTTCAGAAAAATTCATTGTGATTCACAATAAAGAAGAAAACATGAAAACAATCTATCCATATCAACTTGATATTTTGCTTTTAGACAAAAAAACAAATCAAGTTGTTTTTGCAATTGAGTACAATGGATCAAGATGGCATAGTTTGCAAGAAGGTTCAAATATAGACAGACAATTGAAAAAAACAATTCTATGTGAAAACAAAAACATAACTCTCATCCATATCTATGAAGACGAATGGTTGTATAAAAACGCAAAAATCAAAAAATTTCTTCATAAAATTCTTGAAAATAAATTAGTTTTCAAAAAACAAAAAATCTATCTTCCAAGAGACAAATATCCAAAAACAGTTGTAATATCAGGTTTTAAGTTTGTTGAAAATTCAGAAATTCATATCCATAGAAGAAAAAGCATTGCAAGTAATTTGTTGTATGATGTTCCAGATTGTGGAACATCAACATATGAAAGGATTTAAAATATGTCAAAAGAAAAACTAAATGAACTATTAGGTATAAAAGAAGATCAAGATATTGATTCATTTTTAGATGATTTGTCAAAATAGACTAATGAAATTTCATCAACATTTTCAAATATAGATGAAAACATAAAATCTAGCATTCAGCAAATTGACAATAATCTATCAGCAATTCAAACAAAAACATGTGACACAACACTTGCATTGAAAAACATGGATTTATCAATGAAAGAAATTGAAGAAATGATAGATTTATCTAAAAAACTTTTCAAGCATATATACAACAATGTCATTACATCAGACTTAATAGATTCTGAATTGATTGAATCTGCTGCTAAAATGCTAGAAAGTATTCACATAAATATTGCAGAATTTCTAGAAATGTATAGAGAAAGACAACGTTTTATTGAAAAAATAAAACTTATGGTTTTTTAGCAAGAACAACGTAAAGAATTGATGTTGTTGAAACATAAGCTAGATATGGAAAAACTTTAGGCAAAAACTGAGCCAATTAATGCTGAAACCGAAGATTCTGTTCCATATTGCATTGAAGATATTGTACGTATAATACATAATGAAGAAATCAAAGAAGATGAAGAAAATGAATCTTCATCATTAAAATGATTTTTTGTTTTTTAAAATAAAAAGGCGCATGCTTGCGCCTTATTTTTTTTTTCATTAACCTAAACCAAATGTTGGTTCTGGAGGTTCAACTGATTCTGGTTTTTCTGGTTCAGTAGCTTCAGTGTTAGTGTTATCACTTGATTCTTCTTCACTTGATTCTTCTTCAGATGATTCTTCTTCATTGTCTTCTTTGTTTTCATCAGATGTTTCTTCATCATCTTTAACACCATTGATTGGAATTGGAGGTTTACTGTAAATTCCACCAGGACCATCAGATCCAACTTTTCCAGACCAATAATCTGCTACCTATGTAATGCATTTTTCTTTGATTAAATCAGCAAAATTTTGTTCAATATCAGCATCTGAATAACCAAGTATCTTTTTCATAGCTAATGTCTTGCTGAATTCATCATTATCAACAATTGCTTTATATGCATTCATCTTAGTTTCAACTATCTATTGTCTATTGTATAAATCATAAAGCAATGGTCTTACAAATTCAATATCAATGTCAGAATCTACTAATTCATATTTATCCCAAATATCACGCAGTTTCAAATGTGTTATGAAACCATTTTTGAATCCTGCTGCAAATCTACGTTGAAGTCTGACTTCTTGCTACAAAAATGAAAATTCTTCTTGTGGAATTTGATTATCTGCAGGTTTAGCATTTTCTGGTTGTTCAAATCTACTGAATGGAACTTTAAATTGCTTAACAAATAATTTGAAGAAAAACTTGATGTCTTCAATCTGATCATATTGTGCAGTTGATGTGACAGATTCTACTGTTGTTCCATCATTTCCATCAGATTTTCCAAAAATATAGCTTTCTAACATTGTGACAGGATTGTATGTAGATTGAATATCTCTGCCATTAGATGTAGCAACTTTCTTAGCTTTCAATGAATTTGCAAAATTTCTTACATATTCATCTGCATAATTTTGTGTCATTTTTCCAGTTGAAACATTGAAAAGCAATCTTTCTGGTGCACGAGTGACACGCAATATAACAGCTGCATCTTGCATTAAAGTCAATTGAAAATATGCTTGCTTTGCTTTTTCTATCATTGGAACACTGACATAACGATCATCAAACATGTATTCACCAGAATTTATGTATGTCAATTGTGGATAAAGCATAGTCAAACAGTCATTTTTGTTGAATGCACCAGCAAAAGTGATAGGACTTATAGCATTGAATACTTGTGAAGAACCAATAAAACTGTTTTGCAAGTATTGTGTCATGTCTTTAGATAGTTTCTTGAAATCAATTATGATTCCAACTGGTCTATTTTGCTTCAAATCCACTAATGTTTCATAATATTCAGCTGGAATAAATTTTATTCCAATAATTCCTTTCTGAAGATAATCTTTGTTTATTATGTTTTCCCAAGCAAGTTCACCTTCAACTAAAAATCTTTTGATTAAATTATGTCCATTTTCTTTCAAATTGAACAAACCAATATATTTTTTGAATTCATTCTACAAAATGTTTTTTCTAGTTTCATTCAATCTAGAATCATTCTATGGCAAATTTAAATTTATGATATTTCCATATTCATCTTCATTTATAAAATCATCTGCAATTTCATCTAGACACCACTAAGTTTGACTGTATTTTGCCATAGTTCTATACTATGCAATACGTTCAGATTTGTTTGTAGCAACTGGCATTGCTAACATGCCATCTTCATTGAATGTTTGCCAAACTGGATTTGATATTGTTTGTTCTGATGCAATGTTTTGATTTAAAATTGACTTAGACATGACAGCTCTTTCAATAGAGTTGTCTATATGACTAAAAACATCAAAATTTGTATTTTTATAAACTGTAGAATCTACTGTTTGATCTGTATTGTTTTTTCTTGAAAATGGATTCCATGAAAATGCCATAAAATTTTAAACTTTCTTACTTATAACTTTTTACTATTTACTTTTGAAAAAAAATCATCTTAAATTCAAATTTTCCATGAATTCAATGATTTTTTTTGCAATTTGATAAGGTGTTTCTATACTTGTATTGAATCTTTTTATTATAAATTCATCATGTTCTAATTGTGATGCAGTAATATCAAAATTATTAAGATTTTCTTCAAAATTTATAAGTTTTTCATTTGTCAATTTGCATCTGACTTTCCAATCTTCTTTATCTACTGTCAAATACACAATTACAAATCTTTTATATGGTATCAAATCATATTGACAATTTCTATTGAACATTCTAGAATATGTCAATTCTGATAATATACCTCTATCAAATACTGTATATTTATGATTAGACAATATTTTTACATATTCTGCAATAATATTTTTTCCAGTTTTATCAATGCCTTCAATACAAATATTCGTAATCATAAAATAAATTTTACAAAAATTTTAACAAAACAATCAAAATTTCTTGAATTTCTTCAAATACTCTTTTCCATATTTATCATCAATGTAGTCTAGATATTTCTTATAGT
>ERZ808252.2568-NODE-2568-length-10760-cov-2.874078_pt1 | contig 10760 bp, 1 predicted proteins | sample MGYA00521242_ERZ808252 | MGnify/ENA primary metagenome ERZ808252 (study PRJEB31516, sample SAMN03275581) | gut metagenome | biome: mammalia-associated habitat; material: feces | host: Papio cynocephalus | place: Kenya | collected 2012-08-07 ...
AAAAATCCGGTGCTTAAGTTTTTTCAGTACCTCGGGAAGCTGTACGTTACGGTGTTTCGCGGAACGCCGGTCGTCGTGCAGCTGCTTTACGTTTATTTTATAATCTTCCCGGCGATCGGGCTGGGGCTTATGAACGCTTCCGTAGTCGGACTGATCGTATTCGGTCTTAACTCGGGCGCGTACGTTTCGGAGATAATGCGCGGCGGTATTTTGTCCGTCGACAAAGGTCAGACGGAAGCGGGCAGGGCGCTCGGACTGCCGCTTAGGGCGACGATGCTTCACGTAGTTATTCCTCAGGCGGTGAAGAACGTCATTCCGACGCTTGGAAACGAATTCATCTCGCTGCTTAAAGAGACCTCGGTTCTGAGCTTTATCGGCGTCGTAGATCTTACGAAGGCTTTTACCGATATCGGAAAAAGCACTTATGAATATACCGTTCCGTACACGATGCTCGCTCTCGCGTATCTCGCGCTCGTACTGATCGCGGGGTGGATCGTGAAAAAAATCGAAGGGAGGATGAGAAAGGGTGATAAGCGTTAGGAACATATATAAATATTTCGGCAAAAACGAAGTGTTGAAGGGCGTTTCCACCGAAGTCGAAAAGGGCGAAAAAGTGGTTATCGTCGGCCCGTCGGGCAGCGGAAAGTCAACTCTTTTGCGCTGCATGAATCTTCTCGAGGAGCCGACGTTCGGCGAAGTGTGGCTGGACGACAAGCTTCTTACGCCGGTCGATCCGTATCTTCATCCCGAAGTGATAACGGCAAGCAGGACGTTTGAGAAAATGAAACTCGAGGAGCAGAACGCGCAAACGTTCGTTTCGGACGAGGCGCTTATCGCGAAGATCAAAGCCGAGGACCTTCTCCGCGAAAAAAACGAGGGCAAGGCGTATAAGGCGAAAATGAAAGAGATTTATGCCGCGAACGCAATAGACGTAAACCTCGGCAGGGCGAAAATGGGAATGGTTTTCCAGAATTTTAACCTTTTCAACAATATGACCGTCATAAAGAATATGACTCTCGCGCCGGTGTATCTTAAGCTCAAAACCGAGGAGCAGGCGATTTCCGACGCCGAAAAATTTCTCGAAAGGATCGGGCTTTCGGACAAGCGCGACGTCTATCCGTCCACGTTGTCGGGCGGTCAGAAGCAGCGTATCGCGATCGTTCGGGCGCTCAATATGAATCCCGAAGTGATGCTGTTCGACGAGCCGACTTCCGCGCTCGATCCCGAAATGGTGGGCGAGGTTCTCGACCTTATGACCGAGCTTGCGGAGCAGGATATGACGATGGTTATCGTTACGCACGAAATGGAGTTTGCCAAAAAGGTCGCAAGCAGGGTGCTGTTCGTCGACGGCGGAAAAATTCTCGAGGAAAACGCGCCGAAAGAGTTCTTTTCCGCACCGAAAAATCCTCGGCTCCGCGACTTTTTGTCGAAAGTCTTGTAACGGATTTAGGGAGGAATGAATACGTTTTGCATATTTTGAATATTTGTTTTTATAAAAATCCGCAGCGGAACGCTGTGGATTTTTTCTTTCGGAAAGCGGGTTTTGCGTCTGTTTGTTTTTATTTCGCGTACAAAAAGCCATATTAAAAAATTCAAAAAATTAAACCAGATCAAAAAAATGGGCAAAAAGCGGCTGTTTTTGCGTTATTTTTTAATAAAACGAATTATATCACGCAAATAACGTTATCGGTGAGTGTAATTTTGTTTGCGGAATGCGTACAATAGTAAATACGCCGAACGTTTGTCCGAGGATTGAAAAATGAAATCCCGCGGCGGATTCCAGGTGCATAAAACGGAATAAATATACATTATTTATGAATATTGATATAAATCGGGCAACGAAAAACGAGTGGAAACGACGCAGATTTTGTGTCGAATTTTGTCGAAAAACGCAAAAGGCGTGCTGGAAACCGAAATTACGGGCGACGGCGGTCGAAAAAGGTCGAAGTTTTCGCGGACGAAAAAGTCGAAAAAAGACGATTGAAGTCGAAAAAGTCGGTTTTGCCGGGGTTTGAAGCGTTTCTATTGCTTTTTTCGTTATATATAATAGGTTTTTCTGAGAAAGGAACGGCGGTTTCGTCTTTCTATAAGCTGGAATTATGCGCATTATAACGAAAACGAATAACAAAATTTTACCGAATACGAAATTTCAGGTATAATTCGGTTGACTTTATGAATAAAAATGCATATCATATATTCTATAAAACCAAAAGGGGATATTATCTGCGCGTCGGCGATTGCCGCGTTCGGGCGGCGGCGCCAGGAGGCGACTGATGCGTTTGAAGCCGGAACGCCTTAATTCCTTATCGGTTTATAAAAAAGATCGTGGGAACGCTTCCCCGCAAAAAGCGGGAGCGTTAATACATATCGTAGGAGGCATAACTTATGAAAACCACAAGAAGGTTGCTGATCGTATTGCTGTCGGTACTGACGGTTTTCGCCGTTGCCATGTCCGCGTCATGCAAAAAGGACGATAAAGACAGTTCGTCCTCGAGCGTGACCGAGCAGAAAGGCATCGCCGCCGATTTTTATTTCGACGGAACGGGCGAAAGCGGCGCAATGGCGATCACGCTCAAGCTCGCGGAAAATCTCGACTGGGAGTTGACCGTCAACGGGACGAAAACTTCCGGCAAATACGAGCTTGAAGGAAACAAGCTCACGCTGAGCGTCGGCGGCTCGACCCTTTACGAGCTTACTTACAACGTCGACACCGTGCAGCTGGCTTACGACGGCGTTACGTATACGCTGGTTCCGGACAAGACGTTCACCGTCACGTTCCCGAATCTCGACGATTACGAAACCAGGACCGTGCGCTACGGCAAGACGATCGAACTTACCGATCCCGCAAAAGACGGGTACAGATTCGTCGGCTGGTACACGGACTCTGCGTTCAAAAAAGCGTTCGACAAGACCGAAGGCATCAGATCGAACCTCGAACTTTACGCAAAGTTCATTGCGGAAAACGCGGAAGAATATATCGTTAAATATTATAAAGGCACCGAATTGGTTCTCGAAACCGCAACCGAAGGCAAAGCGCTTGCGAATATGCCGTCGGATATGGGCGACGACTTCCTCGGTTGGTGGGGCAGCGACGCGCAGGACGCGAACAAGCTTACCCGCAAATACGGCGAAGGCGAAGAACTCAAAGAGGATACTTATCTTTTCGCGGTCTATAAGACTGCGGCTCCCGCGCTCAACGTAACCGCGGACGGCGTAAGATGGGAAGCCGACGCCAACGCTTCTTACACATTATATATAACCAAACCCGATTCGACCAAGATCGAACGCAACTGCGACGGCAAAGGCGTGTATTATTACGATTTCGCAAGGGACGCACAGGGCGAATATATAATCGAACTCAAGGCGAGCGGTGAAAGCGGAAGCGGCACGAGCCGTGCGTACTACGTCAACAAACGCCTCGCAAGACCGTCCGGACTGAAGATCGTCGGCAACGAGCTTACGTTCGCGAGCGTCGAAAACGCAACTTCTTACACGCTCGAAGTCGAATGCGGAAAGGGTAAACATACCGAAAAACTCGGCGATTCGCTTTCTTACGATTTCTCGAACTGCGAAATGACCGAGGCGGGCGTTAAGTTCACCGTAATCGCGAACGCGTCCGGCTATGAAAGTTCGGCGTCGATAACTCTCGGGCTCGTCAGATCGCTCGAAGCGGTAACCGGCATCACGTATAGCCAGGGTAAAGTTACCTGGGCACCCGTTGCCAACGCCGAATATTACAACGTAACCCTTACCTGGGGCGGACAGTCCAAGGACTATAACGACCTTACCGAAACTTCGATCGACGTGGGCTTCCTGCCCTCGGGCGAATTTACCGTTAAGGTTACCGCATACGCCGCTTGCTACAACTCCGCGGCGGCTACCGAAGCCAAACTCGAAAAGGCGCAGCTTGCGACCCCGACCGGCTTGACCTATTATCTCGATTCTGCCGAATTCCTCAAATGGAACAAGGTCGAGGGTGCTGTCGGTTACGAAATAACCGCTCACGGTTTCGACCGTAACGGTGCGAAAAGCGAAACATGGGCGGTTGACGGCGGCGATACTCTCGTAAGCGAGATCAAGTCCACCTATCTGTCATGGGGCGCGCTCTTTACCGACGAGTTCACGATTACCCTCGTTGCGAAAGCGCAGCTCGAAGGCAATAATTCTCTCCCCGCGACGATCAAGCTCAAAAACAACGCCGCGCTTACGGCAGAGGACTTCACTTATGAAAACGGCGTACTTTCCTGGACGCAGGTAAGACGCGTAACCAAATATAACCTCGCTCTTCCCGACGGCAGCGCCGCAACTGCGGAAGAAGCGAAATATACCGCACCCATCACGTTCACGCATGCGGGCACGAACTACGTCACCGTTTCTTACAACGGCAACAGCTGCGCGTTCGGAATCGAAGCTTACGCAGTCGTTTTCGAAACCAACGGAACGGAAATCGATACTATCTATAAAGCCAACGGCGATCTCGTAACGCTTCCCGGCGCGGATCAGGCGCCCGAGCGTTTCGGTTATACGTTCGGCGGCTGGTACGATTCGGACAGCGAAACGGGAGCGAACAAATACGGCGATTCGTTCATACTCGACACCGATATGACGTTCATCGTTTACGCCGGCTGGGATCCCAACAAATACACCGTAACGCTCGACGTCGACGGCGGCGACGCGCTCGACCCGTCCAAGTCCACGCTTACCATCGGTTACAGAACGAGCGACACGCTCTTCCCGATTCCGACCGTCGGAACCCGCACCGCGGGACAGTTCTACGGCTGGTACTCCGAAAAGAACGGCAACGGTATTCAGTATGCCGATCAGTTCGGTAAAATGGTCAACAGATTCGACTTTGCCGAGGACGTTACTTTCTATGCTTACTGGCCGACGATTTTCGAATTCAAAGAATATGAAACGAAGATCGGCAAAGGCTATCAGGTAACCGCGACGAAAGACGTAAGCATGTTCAACGGCGGCGAAATCACCGTTCCCGCATACCACGACGGTACGAGAGTTATCTGTATCCCCGCGTATGCGTTCCAGGGCGGCGGATTCAAACGCATCAACATTCCGCAGAGCGTTTATGAAATTCAGATTCTGAGCACGGACGTCGGTTCGGCGTTCCAGGGCTGCAGATATCTCGAGGAAATCAACGTTTACCCCGTCGAGGGAATGAACACGCAGGAAATGCGTTATTTCTCCGAGGACGGCGTGCTTTACTTCGAGAACGAGGACTACGTGACCGACGCGAAGAACAACACCGAACTTGCCTACGTTCCGCTTGCGAAAACCGGCAAGATCACCGTTTCCGATCAGGCTGAAGTCATTCCTCTCGGAACGCTCGGCAGCTTCGACGGCGGCAACTCCGGCTATTCTTCCTCGCACAAATTCACCGAGGTCGAAATTCCGTACAGCGTCAGAATGATAGCCGAAAAGGCGTTCGTTTCCAACAGCAATCTTAAGGCGGTGACCTTCCTTGCGACGCCCGCCGGCAAGACCGCGCCAAACCTCGAAATCGGAGCGAGCGCGTTCGAAGATTGCGGCAACCTGACCGAAATCACCTTCCCGAAACGTCTTGCGACTTTCGACCCGTCGGTGTTCGGAAAATGTCTTAAGCTTTCGGATATTTACTTCGAAATCGGCAACGAAAAATACCAGAGCGTGGACGGCGTCGTTCTGTCCGCGGATGCGAAAACTCTTATTTACTATCCGCGCGGAAGAGGTTACTTCTCCGAAAGCGCGAACAGAAGATCGTACACTATTCCCGAATCGGTCGAAGTCATCGGAACGAACGCGTTCAGCGGCTCGGCGGTGAGAAGCGTTACGATCGGCGCGAACGTAAGAACCATCGAGGACTACGCTTTCAGCGGAATGTTCCCGACGGGCGACGCGGCGGCAAACCTTTCGTCCTCTTACTATACGTCGGCGGGCAACAACCCCGGCTGTCTGTATCTCGAAACCCTTATTTTCGAGGGTAGCGACGCGTGGACGCTCACGATAGGCGAGGGCGCGTTCAGCATGCCTTTTTACGTAACGGCAAGCGGAAGCTATTCGATCCCCGAAGCGGGCAAACTCAACGAAGTAGTGCTCCCGCGCAACCTCAGCAAACTCGGCGCTTACGCGTTCGCGGGAAGAATAAGTCTTCACGACGTGACGCTCACGGTCGGCGAAAGCTCGCTCCGCGGCGCAACCTTGGATTACGCAAGCAACGCGTTCTCTTATAACGGACTCGTTACTTCCTCTTACACAAACCCGTTCGTACAGAACCTCAAACTTACCGCAAGCGTTCCTCTGATCGAGAATCTCGCGGCGATATTCGGAAGCAGCGCGCTCAAGAATATCGAAATCGACGAAGCCAACAAAGAATATAAATTCGAAGATCAGGTTCTTTACAACAAAGACGTAACGAAGATGATTTACTATCTCGATTCGAGAGTGGGCGACTATGAATTGCCTGAAAGCGTAACCGAGATACCCGACGCCGCGTTCAACGGCAAAGCCAACGTGACGAAAGTCATCGTTCACAACAAAGTTACCTATATCGGCGCGGACGCGTTCAAGAACTGCACCAACCTCGTCGGAATCGAAATCAAGGATAACGGCGAAGAAAAAGTCGATCTCAGGATCGGTTCCAATGCTTTCAGCGGCTGTAAGAAACTCGGAAAGATCACGCTTTCCGACCGCCTCGTCGAAATGGGCGACGGCGTGTTCGGCGGCTGCGAAGCGCTCGTCACGATCGCGCTTCCCGCTTCGCTCGAAAGATTCGGAACGTACGGAAACGACGAGGACGGCAACGAAGTTCTCGTTTCGCTCAACGCGTTCGAAGGCTGCAAGGCTCTCGAAACGATTACCGTTGAGGACGGCAATAAATATTATCTCGCGCAGGACGGCGTTCTGTACAGCGGCGAAACCGACGCTTCTTCCGCGTTCGTCGCGAAACAGCTCATCGTTTCGCCCGTTGCGAACAGCGGCGAAATCGTCGTTCCCTCGACCGTAACCAAGGTCTGGACGAACGCGTTCAACGGCAACACCGGCATCACGAAGATTATCTTCGAGTCGGACGACGGATACAAACTTAAGGAAATCGACGAAAAGGCGTTCTATAACTGTAAAGCGCTTGAGGAAGTAATTCTTCCCAAGGGGCTCGAAGTTCTTAAGAGCAACACGTTCGAGAACTGCCGCGCTCTTACCAAAGTCACCGTTCCTTGCACCGTAGCTCTCGTCGAAACGAGCGTGTTCAGCAACTGCAGCAACCTTTCGATCGTCGAGTTCGAAGAAACGGGCGTGGACGACAAATACGTCGAACTCGTTATCGCCGACGGAAAAACGACGACTTCGGGCAGCAATCAGGGCACCCAGACGAGCTATTACGGTTCGTTTGCCGGCTGTGCTTCGCTCGAAACGGTCGTGTTCCCCGAAAGACTCGTCAGCCTCGGCTCCTATGCGTTCGTTGACTCCGGAATCACGGCTATCGAATTCCCCTCGACGCTCAAATCGATGGGCGAAAGCGTATTCTTCAACGCAACCCAATTAAAAGAAGTCGTATTCAAGAATAAAACGGAAGAAAAGGACGGTAAGACGGTCGTCGTTCCCTCAGAGTTCAAGGAACTGCCCGCAAAGGCGTTCCACATCGGGTACACCGGCAACTCGCTCCAGAAGGTCGTTCTTCCCGAAGGTCTTACTACCATAGGTTATCAGGCGTTCTATTATTGCGATAAGCTTACCGAGATCACGATCCCGTCGACGGTAACGGAAATCGGCGCGAGCTTCACGATCAAGAGCGGTTCCTATACGACTATCGTAAACGGTTCTGCGTTCGCATCCTGTAAATCTCTCGCGAAAGTTACCTTTGCCGAGGGGAGCGAACTCGAAACCATCGGCGACTCTTCGTTCAGCGGTACGGCTATCACTTCGATAACGTTGCCCGCGACTTTGAAGAAAATCGGTGAGAGCGCGTTCAGCAGTTCCAAGCTTAAAGAGCTCACGTTCGCGACCGAAAAAACCGAAGGCGATGAAGAAGCGTACGCTTCGATCGAAAGTTTCGGTGAGTCTGCATTCAGCGGAACCCCGCTCGAAAGCTTCATCATGCCCAAGACGAAAGAAAACGTAACGCTCGGTTCGAGCATGTTCAGCAATTGTAAGAAAATCAAACAAGTTTACATTTCCGACAAAGTAATGTCGATCGACGGCGTGTTCGACGGTTGCAAATCGAGCTATTCGATCACCGTTGACGAGAAAAACTCCTCGTTCAAAGTCGATCCGACGTTGCCGCTCATTCTCAGCGTTGACGGAAAGACCATCATAAAGGCTTACGCTCAAGTCAAGCCCGAGAACGGAATCTTGAAACTTGCGGAAGGCTATGAAGTCATCGAGCAGAACGCTTTCGCTTCGCAAGTATACATCAGTAAACTTATTCTGCCTTCCTCGATCAAGACGATCAGAGGCGGCGCGTTCAACAAGTGTTATGGACTTGCCGAAGTCGAGTTCGCGCTCGACGCCAACGGCGAGAGCAGACTCGTCAAGATCGAGGGCGGAACGGCGGCAAGCGGCGGAAAGTGGTTGTGCGGCGCATTCGAAGATTGCACTTCGCTCACGTCGTTCAAGTTTCCCGCGAATAGCGCGCTCAAAGAGCTCGAAGGAAGAACGTTCAACGGATGCGACTCGCTCGAGTCGATCGTCATTCCGGAAGGAATCGAAAAACTCGGCGCGATGATGGGGTCGGATACCGACTATGATTCCGACGACTACGGAGTATTCTCCGAATGTGCGTCGCTTAAGTCGATAACGCTTCCCGAATCTCTCGAGGGAATTTACGACCACGCGTTCGCAAAGAGTCCGGCTCTCACGTCGGTCGAGATCCCCGGCAACGTCAAATACGTAGGTAACTATGCATTCTACAAGTGCACTGCGCTTACGAGCGTAACGTTCAAAAACAACAAGAAAAACGCCAAATCGCTCGAAACGATCGGACAGTACGCTTTTGCGGAAACCGCGCTTACGAGCATATCGATCCCGTCGACCGTTAAGATGCTCGGCTACGTCGGTTCGTCGTCCACCAAAGGTTACGTGTTCAACAACTGCAAACAGCTCGCGGATATAACGTTCGAAACGAGAAAAGTCGGCGACAAGGACGTTAAAGATCTCAAAACGATCGGTAACTACACCTTCCAGTCGACGGCTATCACGTCGATCGATCTGACCGGAGCGACCGAACTCGGAACGTATCTGTTCAGCAAGTGCTTGAGCCTTACGAGCGTAACTCTCGACGACAGTCTTACTTCGCTTCCCGATTATATGCTCAGCGGATGTACGTCGTTCACCGGCGAGGGCTTCAAACTCCCGTCGAACCTCGTTCATATGGGGGTCGGAACGTTCAGCGGTTGTACCGCGCTCAAGTCGATGACCATACCCGCGGGCGTTAAGAATCTGCTCAACACGGAAGATTATAGCAGTGGCACCGATTTCAGCATGAACGACTTCACCAAATCGAGCAGTCTGTTCGACGGTTGTACCGCGCTCGAAAGCGTCAAATTCGAAACCGCGCCTCAAAGAATCGGCGCTTATGCGTTCAGAAACTGCTCCAGCCTTACGAGCGTCACCGCTCCCGACGGAAAGGGCAACTACACGCAAGACGCGTTCTTTGCAAATCTACTGTCGGTCAGTAACTACGCGTTTAGCGGTGCGGGTATTGCGGAGGTCAATTTCGTGGACCTCGAAAGAATCGGCGCGTCGGCTTTCAGCGGCAGCGCGGTAGCCACGCTCACGTTCGGAAAAGCGGTCGAGTACAGCAGTACGAACGGCTGGGGTAACAGCGTGTTCCAGAAATGCACGAACCTCACGACGGTTTCTCTCCCCGGTCAGACTTATTTCGGAACCAACACGTTCAGCGGTTGCACCGGACTTACTTCGGTTAAGTTTGCCAAAGGGACGACGATGTTGAGTTACAATGCAACTAAGCCGGTTGCTACAAGCTCGATAAAAATGTTTATGGACTGCACGAGTCTTACCACCGTTACGTTCGAAGAGCCCGTTACTCTTATCGCCGGCAGTGCGTTCGAAAACTGCGAGGCACTCACAACGATCACCAACTTCTTCGGAAGCGTTGAAACGCTCGGAGCAAGCGCGTTGAGAAATACCGGTTTTACGACCATGACTTTCGATAGCCTCGAAAACTTGAATACCTACGCGCTTGCAAGCAACACGAAACTCACTTCCGTAACGTTCAAGAAAGACCTTAAGGGTAAGGGTGGCAGCTTGTTCTCAAGTTGTACGAATCTTACCAGCGTTACGTTCGAGGGTACGATTCCGACGAACATTACGAGCGTACTTTACAACTGCACGAGTCTTGCAAACGTAACCGTTTCCGATTCGATGACCTCGCTTCCCGCTAAATTCCTCCAGAATACGGCGGTCAAGACGTTCAAACTCCCGAAGAGCCTTACTTCGTTCGATTACACGTGGTTTACGGGTAGTGCGATCGAAGAATACAAGATCGACGAGAGCGCGACGAAGTTCAGCGTCAAAGACGGAGTGCTTTACGACAAAGCGGGCACGAAACTTATTTCCGTTCCCGCGAACAAGGCGGGCAACCTCGACCTTAGCGGAATCAAAGATATAAACGCAAACGCGTTCTATAACTGTTCAAAACTCACCGAGGTTACCTTCCCCGCAACGATGACGAAGATACCCGATTCGGCATTCGCTAACTGGCAGATGACCGCGGATACCACTTTCTCTATCCCGAGCGGAATCACCTCGAT
>ERZ808252.2569-NODE-2569-length-10756-cov-6.127091_pt1 | contig 10756 bp, 10 predicted proteins | sample MGYA00521242_ERZ808252 | MGnify/ENA primary metagenome ERZ808252 (study PRJEB31516, sample SAMN03275581) | gut metagenome | biome: mammalia-associated habitat; material: feces | host: Papio cynocephalus | place: Kenya | collected 2012-08-07 ...
TGCCCTCGGACACCGTCCTCATCGGGATGGCTTTCTGGGGCAAGGTTCCGAAGGTGCTGATTGAGCACGCATGAAGTTCCGCAAGAATCCATGAACCACCGGAAACAGCGAGGAGAGACATCACACTGGAGCTTCGCTGCAGCAAGTATGATTGTACTGCGAACGTTTATCAGAGCATCCCTCGATTCTCGAATCATGAAGCAGCAGATAGACACCGGTGGACTTTCGTTCATGGAGATCCGGAAGGAGAACGTCTACTTCGTGGACAAATCGATGCTCATAGCCGACCTCCTTTCGATGAATGGGAGAGGCGTCTATCTGTTCACCCGCCCGAGGAGGTTCGGGAAGACCACGAACCTCACCATGCTCGATGCGTTCTTCAATATCGAATACAAAGGTAACACTTGGTTCGACGGGCTGGAGATCTCCAACCACCCGGAGTTCGACCGCTACAGGAACGCATTTCCCGTTATCAATCTCAATCTGAAGGAAACGAAAGTCGATAGCTATTCCGAATACGTCATGTGCATCAGGTCTATACTGAGCACGCTCTTCGATGGCTTCTCTTACGTTCTTTCCGGAAAAATAACGGAAGCCGAGAAGGCCCGGTTCAAATCGACAGTAGACATGACTACGGACGAGGCGCTGCTTCGCGACTGCATACCGTTGCTTTGCAGGCTTCTCGAAAGATACCACGGTGTCAAACCGATCATTCTCATAGACGAGTACGACCGCGCTGTTTCCGATACTTTCGGGAAAGAGTCGCACAGACCGATGATGAACCTCCTCGGAAAGATCATGGGTGCCGCTCTGAAGAACAACGACAGCCTTCAGATGGCTTATGTTACGGGGATAATGCAGATCACGAAGGAGAGCATATTCTCCGACCTGAACAACATCAAGATAAACAACATCTTCTCCACAGAATCGGACGAGAGATTCGGATTCACTGAAGCGGAAGTAAAGAAGATCCTGACGGATTATGACCATCCTGAGAAATTCGAGGAAGCGAAGGCATGGTATGATGGATACCGCTTCGGCGATGCGGAAGTATACAATCCTTTCAGCATCATGAACTATGTGCAGTCTGGATTCAAGCCCGAACCCTATTGGGCCAACTCCGGAGGAAATTGGATCCTCAAAACACTTCTGGAGAGCATAGACGACGATAACTATTCCACCATCATCGGCCTCGTTACCGGAAACTCGGTAGAAACCGATCTCGTTCCTTCCCTGTCCTTCCATGACGTGACATCCGATGACGAATCGGTATTCAGCTTGATGGCCATGGCGGGATACCTCAAAGCGGTACCTGCAGAATACGACAGCTACACCGTGTCGATACCGAACGAGGAGGTCCGCAAGCAGTTGGGTCGCATAATGAGCAATATCACGCCTATCAGCACGAATCTGTTCAAGATGTTCGCCCGTGCAGTGTTGAACGGGGATGCGGATACCATGACCGATTCCCTCCGGCGCATACTCATCGGAGGAGACTATCTGAACCTGAGGGAGAACGCCTACGAGATGGTCCTGATGACCGTCATGTACACCCTCTCCAACAGATACGATGTCCGCACCGAGGTCAAGGAGGGATACGGGAGGATCGACATACTCATGAGGTCGAAGCATCCCAACTATCCCAATCTCGTCTTCGAACTGAAATGCGCCGATTCCGACGAGGACCTCGACAAGGGAGCGGAGGATGCCATGAAGCAGATCCACGAGAAGCGCTACTATCTCGGCATGCCCGGGAAGGTGGTCCTTTACGGGATATGCTTCCATTCGAAAACTCCAAGGATAATCGTCGAAACCATAGACAACGGTCCGGATGGACTTTCATTCGTCCGGCCGTGATGCCTGCAGGGGCAACGTTTTTCCATCCGCAATGCGAACCGTCTCCCATGAGGGAAGGAATGTCCATCCATATCTCCGAAGGAGGCCCGTACATCGTATCGGGGAACATCCCTCTTCTGGAGAAGGAGATCGCGCACGGAGACGAAGGATACTTCTGGAGGACTGCCCGCGAGATACCGCACCCGGAGAAATACGCCCTCTGCAGATGCGGCCGTTCGAAGAACGCGCCGTTCTGCGACGGCACAGCCCACAGATGGTTCCGCGGAAAGGAGAGGGCGGACCGCAGGCCGTTCTCCGAGAGATGCGATGTTCTCGAAGGCCCCGGGATCACGCTGGAGGACGACCGCAGATGCTCCATGTCCAGATTCTGCCACAGGAGCATGGGGACTCCATGGAGGCTGCTGGATAGATCGGATGACCCCGCGGTGCGCGAGGAGATCGTCAAAGGCTCTCTAGGATGCCCTTCGGGAAGGATCGTCCTCAAGGATGCCGACGGAAAAGAGATACGCTCGGAATCCGAACCGGCGGTATGGATCGTGCAGGATCCGGGGAAAGGCGTCTCCGGAGGGATATTCGTGATGGGCGGGATACCGCTGATCGGTTCGGACGGCTTCGCCTACGACGTCGGCGACAGATACATGCTGTGCAGGTGCGGAGCATCCGGGGACATGCCGTTCTGCGACGCATCCCACATAAACAGGATGTTCAAGGACGACAGGAGAAACGAGATCACTCTTTGGAAGGAGGCTCGGCGAGCGACTTGTCGACCTTCTTCCTCTGGCGGCCTCCGGTCTTCTTGAGCTTCCCCTGGTTCATCGCCCACTCGAAGCTCTTCTCCTCAACGGGAGTGATCAGTACACGCTCCCCCTTCCCGTACTTCCTTCCCGTGGCCCAGTTCGTGAACGGCGCGATGACCCTGTACTCGTCCGCGTCCATCACGATCTCGCGGACGTTCGGCCTCCCCTTCATCTCCGAGTACGTTCCGGTGAACTCCGTCGTATGGCCGTCCTTTACCTCGATCATCTTCGTGCAGACGGTATCGAGGAAGTACCTGTCGTGCGTGACCGTTATGACGGTGCCGTCGTACTCGTTCAGGGCCTCCTCCACGGCATGCTTCGCAGGAATGTCGAGATAGTTCGTAGGCTCGTCCAGGACAAGCAGGTTCGTGGCATCCATGAGGAGGCAGCACATCGCCACCCTGGCCCTCTGCCCTCCCGAAAGGGTGGACATGGGGCGCTCCACATCGTTCCCGAACAGCAGGAACCTTGCAAGCATCTTCCTGGCGTCCGCCCTCCTGTCCTTCCCCACTATGAGGAGCAGCTGCTCCTCCGCGGTCAGCTTCGGGTCGAGCGCCTCGTGATGCTGCGAGTAGTATCCGATCTTGGCTCCGGGCGCCATCCAAAGGTCCCCGGTCGACGGGATCTCCCCGAGGAGCGCCTTCACCAGTGTGGACTTGCCCTCGCCGTTCGCTCCGAACACTCCCACCTTCTCGCCCTTCTGGATGTCGAGGTTGACATCGGAGAGGATCCTCCTCCCGCCGAGGTCGACGCAGAGGTTCTTCGTGATCAGCACGTTCTTCCCGGACTTGGGCGCGGACTGTATCCTCACCGTTATCTCCTGGGCCTTCTCGGGCTTCTCCTTCACCTCCATCTTCTCGATCATCTTCTCGCGGGTCTTGTGGGTGGTCATGTACCACTGGTCGCGGTGCAGCTCGGCGGCGATCTCCTCCTGCTTCTTCTTCTGGGTGGCGTACTTCCTGTACTCCTTCTCCATCCTGTCGAGCTCGAGCATCTTCTTGGTGATGAAATCCGAGTAGTTGCCCTTGTATTCGCGGGACTTCCCGCGGTCGATCTCCAGCATGCGGGTGGCGATCTTGTCCAGGAAGTACCTGTCGTGGCTCACGACGAGCACCGCGCAGTGCGATTTGATCAGATAATCCTCGAGCCACTCGACCGTGGTGATGTCTAGATGCGACGTGGGCTCGTCCATGACTAGCAGATCGCAGTCGTCCGCCTGGATGACTATCCTGGAGAGCATGACCTTGGTGCGCTCCCCTCCCGAGAGGGAGGACATCATGCGCTCCATCACATCGGGGGACAGTCCGACCTTCTTCAGGGCCTCGATCTTGTTGGCCTCGTCGTCCCTGTCGGCCTTCGCGAGCTTCGCCTCCAGGTCGGAGCTCTCCTGGGCCAGGGCGTTCCAGTCGAGGTCGTCCCTTCCGGACGCCATGATCTCCCCGATCTCGTCCAGCCTGCTCTTGATGGCCTCTATGTGCCCGTACGGCCTTCCGAGGACCTCCCTGACGGTGACGTCCCCGGACTCCGCGAACTGCTCCAGGTATCCTATGCGCCGCGTCTGCCTGATGAGCTCGCCGGTATCCGGCTTCATCAGGCCGAGGAGGATGCTTATGAACGTCGTCTTCCCGGCGCCGTTGACTCCTATCAGCCCTATGCTGTCGCCCTCGTTGATCTGGAGACTGACATCCTTCAGTACCTTGACCGGACCGAAGGACTTGGCGATTGACTGGGCCTTCAAGAGCATATCCGGGTGGAGAGGGTCGCCGTATAAGTCGGATGCGCCGGAACGATTCGGATTCCCGGGACACTGCGGCCCGTATCATCCTTTCTTATAGGCACAAGGCATGAACAGCGCATGGATTCATGCGTCAGGACATACAACCGCGCCGTCTTCCTCGTATCGGTCCTCTTCACGGGGATGATCGCCGGCGCCGCCGTCTGGGCGGTCCTGTTCGTCATGAACACCGGGATATCCGCGATATGGGACAGGTTCCCGGAATACCTGGGCCGCTTCTATCCTCTCGTGGTCTGCATCGCCGGAGGAGTCGTGATCGGGCTCTTCGCGAAGAGATTCGGGAGGTATCCGGAGAACCTGCCCGAGGTCATGGCCAAAGTCAAGAAGAACGGACGCTACGAGTACGACAAGGTCGGCGTGATGTCCGTCGGTGCTGTTCTCCCTCTGGTCTTCGGAGGGTCGGTGGGACCGGAGGCGGGACTCACCGGAGTGATTGCAGCATTGTGCACATGGGTCGGAGACCGCTTCAAGAGCTTCGGAAGGGATCTGAAGGGCCTGACGGATATCGGGATGTACGCGACGCTGTCGGCCGTGTTCACGGCTCCTCTCTTCGGATTCGCCGGCGTATCGACCGAAAGCATCCCCGGAGACGGGCCTTCGATGACCAGGGGGATGAGGGTCGTCACCTACGTCTTCGCCATCGCCGGAGCTATGGCGGCGATCCTCCTCCTGACCGGATTCTTCGGAGGAGGGATGTCCATGCCGAGATACGACGACATGGGGTTCGGAAGCAGGGAGCTGCTCCTTCTCATCCCCGTCTGCCTCATAGGAGCCGCGGGAGGATGGATGTTCCGCACCCTCGACGGAGCATTCGGCCGCCTCTCGGAAATGTTCGGAGAGAAGCATGTCATCAGAGCGGTCGTAGGAGGAGCGGTGCTCGGAACCTGCGGCGTGATCCTCCCCCTCACCCTGTTCTCCGGCGAGGCCCAGACGGAGATCCTGGACTCCGCATGGACCGCGATGGCCGCCGCGACGCTCATCGCCACCGGCTTCGTCAAGATAGCTGCAACGGCTTTCTGCGTCAACATGGGATGGAGAGGAGGGCACTTCTTCCCCGTGATATTCTCCGGGATCTCCCTCGGATACGGGCTGTCCGCCATGCTCGGGATGGATCCCGTCTTCTCCGTATGCGCGGCCACGGCGGCTCTCGTCGGAGGTGTGATGAAGAAGCCGCTCATGGCCGTGCTCCTGCTGCTCCTCTGCTTCCCGATCCAGAGCGTCCCCGTTCTTGCGGTCGCCGCGCTGATCGGAGCGTACCTCCCGCTTCCGAAGCTGTTGGGAAATGATGGAGAACCGCAGGAAAGCGGGTAAAGGAAAGCCCCCGCATCAGCGGGGCCCTCCTGTTTTCGAATCAGACGTAAGCGTCCGGAAGCTCTATAGGTATGGCGTGGCGCCCCGTCACGTCGGACAGCCGCCTGAGGAACTCGTCCCTCCGGCCTATCGGTATCCATGCCTTGACATCGACGCGCTCGGAGTACTCGCACTCGGGGCGGCGGGCCATCAGATCGGCCATCTTCGACTCGAATGCGTTATAATCGGCATAGTCCACGTGGAACATGTACACGCAGCAGGCCCTCTTCTTGATCCTTCCGACGCCGTCCAAGGCTATCTTGGCGCCTTCGGTATAGGCGTGGACCAGCCCGCCGGTCCCCAGGAGCGTTCCCCCGAAGTAGCGGACCACGACCACCATGGTATCCGACAGACGGGTTCCGCGGAGCACGGCCAGGATTGGCTTCCCGGCGGTGCCCGCAGGCTCCCCGTTGTCGCTGGACCTCTCCCTCCTGTCAGAGCCGTCGAAGACGGCGGCCCAGCAGTAGTGGGTGGCATCACGCCACCTTGTGGAGATGTCCGCGAGGTTCCTCTGTATGGAGTCCTCGTCGGGACACGGGAGGGCTATCCCGATGAAGCGGGACCCCTTGAGGGTCAGCTCCCCGGTATGCTCTCCGGCTATGACCTCGTGGTCCTCGATCATGGAAGCTCTTGTATAGGCTCGTACTCCTCTGCTCCGCCCTCGGGCTCGACGTAGTTCTGAGCCTCGTCGAACTCCTTCTGGACCTGCTCCGAGGGAGGAGGGGTCATCAATGCTACGACGACTCCGACGATCATCGAGAAGCAGAATCCGGGAAGCAGAGAGTAAAGCCCCGTGAATCCCATGAACGTCTCCCAGAGGATGACGACCGCGAATCCGGTGACCATGGAGGCCATCGCGCCCTGGAGGTTCATGCGCTTCCAGAACAGCGAGAGGATCATCAACGGACCGAAGGCCGAACCGAATCCGGACCATGCGTAGGAGACGAGATCCATGATGTTCTTGCCGCCGTAGAGCGCCAGAACCAGCGCGATGACCGAGATGAGCACGACGATGGCCCTGGAGATCCAGGACATGGTGCCGTCGCTGAACTTGTACCTCTTGGACTTGGCCATGATGTCGTTGGTTATGCTCGAGGTCGCGACGAGGAGCTGCGAGTCGACGGTGGACATGATGGCCGCGAGGATAGCCGCGAACATTATCCCGCAAACAAAGGAGAGTCCGGGAACGAACAGGGCCTTGGACAGCTCCAGGAAGATGTACTCCTTGTCGAAGTCCTCTCCGGGGACGATGCCCTGCTGGAGGAAGTACGCCCTTCCGACCAGTCCGACGAGCACGACCGCGGAAAGCGCTATGATGATCCATATCAGGGAGACCCTGCGGGCGACCTTGACCTCCTCGGGGTCCCTGATGGACATGTAGCGGACAACGATGTGGGGCATACCGAAGTATCCGAGACCCCATGCGAGAGATGATATCACGGCTACGAACGCTATCGGCTCGCCGCCGCTGTAGAACAGGCTGGTGAATCCCTCGACATCGATGTTGTCCCATGCGGACGCGACCTCGCCGAACCCGCCCATGTCGAATATCGCGACCAGAGGAACGACGACGACGCAGATCGCCATGAGTATGGCCTGGAAGAAGTCCGCCCAGCAGACAGCCGTGTATCCTCCCATCAGGGTGTAGAGGATGGTGATGATGGCACCCACGATGATGGCGAGCTCTATCCCTATGTCGATGGACAGGGACAGGACGACCCCGCTGCTCTTGAAGCCGGATGCGACGTATATGGTGAAGAAGAAGAGGATGATGACAGCGCTGATAAGCCTCAGGTATCCTTTGCTGTCGTGGTACCTGTTGGAGAAGAACTCCGACATGGTGATCGAGTTCCCGGACACCACGGAGTGCTTCCTGAGACGCTTGGCGGCGAACAGCCAGCAGAGATAGGATCCGATGGCGAGACCGATCCCGATCCACGCTTCGCCCATGCCCGCTACGACGATCGCTCCCGGCAGACCCATCAGGAGCCAGCCGCTCATGTCCGACGCCTGGGCCGACATGGCCGTGACATACGGATTGTTCTTTCTTCCTCCGAGGAAATACTCCCTCATGCCCTGGTTCTTCGATCTCCTGAAGAACCACATCCCGAGCAGCAGCATCGCCACGAAGTAGACGATGATAGCCGCCAAAATACCTGCATCCAGATTAGCACCGAGAAATCGGAACGGCGTGTACGATTTAACGACTTCTATAGAGAATGAAGAGGAGAGGCCCAGGGGAGGTCCCCTCAGACCGACTCCCTCGCCAGGAGCGCCTGCTTGACTCCGGGCATCGCGATGATGCGCCCGTAGATCTTCGTGCGCGACACCGTCTGCTCGATCAGCTCCGGCGTGATGTCCTCGTCGGCGTAGAGCAGCCCGACGAGCTCGATGTCGGTCTTCTTGCCGTCGGCCTTCAGCTTCTCCAGATCCCCGCGCTTCAGCCTAACGGTGCGGAATCTCGTGTTGTAGGACATTGTGTCTCCTCCATCGGTTCTTCCCGATGCTCCGTCATCATCGCGCCGATATAAATCTTTAATGTTTTACGATAAACAATTATCTTCATCCGAATAACGGAAGCGGAACGCTTAATATGTCCGCGACGATTGGAGAAGCGATGGATTCCAAGGAGCACGGAGGACTGGGGAGGCTCAGGAGGATCTGCAGGATCGGCGCCGTGATAGGCATATTCCTGATGGCTCTCGCCCTGCTTTCGCTCGCCGCCTACCTTGTCGAAATCGCCCTCAGCGTAACGGATCCCGGATTCCATGTGGATCCGATGGACAACCGCGGCTCCCTGATCAGCGGCATCACCGGAGCTGTCGAGATGGGCACATGCTTCTACGCCCTCCTCCTCGGCTACCGGCTGGTCAAGGCCCTGAGGGACGAGAGGAGCCCGTTCCTGGAGAACAATGTCAGGATGATGAGGGACATTTCCATAACGCTGACGATCTCGTTCGTGGCGACCCTCGTCCTGCAGGCGCTTCTCATAGCAGTCCTCTCTCCGTTCACCTACATCATCGATGTCCCGCTGCACTTCCTGGCCGTGGCCGGGATCTCCTACGTCATGTACCTGATCTTCGAATACGGCACCGTCCTCCAGACGGAATCGGACGATTTCCTGTGATACCATGCCGATCATCCTGCGTCTGGACCGCATGATGGCGGAACGCAAGATGAATCTGAAGGAGCTGGCGGAGAAGGTCGGCATCTCGTACGTCAACCTGTCCAAGATCAAGACCGGGAAGGTCCAGGGAGTCCGCTTCTCGACGCTCGAAGCGATATGCGAGACGCTCGACTGCCAGCCCGGCGACATCCTGGAGTATGACCCGGAGAACACCGGGGATGAGAACGAAGAGAAAGAGAATCGTCTGTGAAAGCGGCCGAGGTCTGGTGCACCTTGTTGTCCGGGAAGTCCTCCTCATCCTGACATATCGACGGCTTCATTCACAATTCCGCAGTGTTTCACATCTGGGGAATGCCGAGGTCACACCTCATAGAGCAGCCTCCTGTCTCTGAGGACCTCCTTGCTGAAGTCATCCTGAAGGGACTCCTGACAGACGAGATCTATCTCCGCTTCGAGAGCATCCCTCAGATCGGCGAAGAATCCTCCGAGCTCGAAGAGATCGCTGTCGTCAGATGTCACGACGCAGAAGTCGTAATCGCTGTCCGCATTGCTGTCGCTCCTCGCTCTGGAACCGAAGAGGTACACCTTGAGAATCCCGTACTCGGCGGCGATGGCTCCGACTATGTGACAGAGCTCCTCGAACGTGTACTCCTTCACCTCATTCATAGATGTAGGACGGCATTTGCGTTATATAAACCAGGTTCGAGCACGACCGTGACATCCGTTCAGTACCTTCAGACTCGGTATCGACATCCAATCATCGACACTTACACAACTACGGAAATCGAGATCGATTCTTCGGAGCGATGGAGGCGAAACGATCCCCACGTCCGGATCGAGCAGCATCATCACGTCGTGAGTTTCGTTCTCGACGTCGCCGCCATCGATCTCCATCCATTCTCGGATCCAGAATCCTGACCCGCCCCCGACGGTCGATCTTATCCGCCGAAGTCGGAAAGAATCATCGCGGACGTGCGAGTGTCCGCGATGGAAATGGTTGACAGGGCCGTAAGGCCCCGCGGCGGATCACTCCGCCTTTTCCTGGGCGGCCTCGGAACGATGTCCGGGACCCTTCCAGTTCCAATCGCCGAGCAGGTGCATGACCGCGGGGACGATGTAGGTCCTCACGACCAGCGCATCCACGAGGATGGCGAAGCACAGCGCGAACCCGAACTCCTGCAGCATCTCCATGGACGACAGCATCAGGGTGCCGAACGCCCCTCCCATTATGAGGCCGCAGATCGTGATCACGGATCCCGTGTGCAGGACCGCCTGATGGATCGCCTCGTCGTTGGACATCCCCCTGGCCCTGACGTTCTCCTTGATGCGGGTCGTCAGCAGGATGTCGTAGTCCATGCCCAGACCGAGGCATATCACCAGAAGGATGAGCGGCACGAGCCACATGACCTCGCCGCCCAGGAGGTTCACGAAGACCAGATGGGTCATCGCGAGCGTCCAGCATATGCTCATCAGGATCGTGAGCACGGACCTGAACGGGATGGTGTAGGACCTCATGACGACGAACAGGAGGATTATTATCAGAATCACAACGAGGAGCTCGATCTTGTTGAACTCGCCGCTGATGACCTCGGACACCTCGTACATCACCGCCGCGGTGCCGGTGATCCATGTTCCCGTCACGGCGGAATCGGATGCGGCGTATGCCTTGATAGCGGAATCGATGGCCGTGATGGACTCCATGGAACGGGGGGCCATGGACGCCTCGTTGGTTGGGATCGACAGCTTGATGTACGTGACATCTCCGCCCGTCTCGGAACCGGCGAAGGACCCTCCTATCAACCCGCAGTTCGCATTGACCTGATAGTCGAG
>ERZ808252.2571-NODE-2571-length-10727-cov-39.800975_pt1 | contig 10727 bp, 9 predicted proteins | sample MGYA00521242_ERZ808252 | MGnify/ENA primary metagenome ERZ808252 (study PRJEB31516, sample SAMN03275581) | gut metagenome | biome: mammalia-associated habitat; material: feces | host: Papio cynocephalus | place: Kenya | collected 2012-08-07 ...
GTTGTAAAACTCTAAATATTAAACACTTACTAATTATTCAGTGAACACTAATTAGACTCTGTGGGGTGAGTGTCTATATGATCCTGCAAGTCTCCTGCGCTGCTAATTTCCTGATGGTCACCATTGGCATTGTATTGCGTTAACCTTGCATTCATCTGAGCCATAAACGTGTTCCAGTCCATACTGTAGCTGTCATAGACCGCTTCGTAAACTTCTTCTTTTACGTCCCATGATTTTGTTACATTAATAGAATAAGCGTATGCCTTTGCATATTGACCGCTTTTCTTTTTGCTCAATATGTAGGCAGAACTGTAATAGTTGATTCTGTAAGTGTTCCGTGAGTCTTGGGCGTTCATTTCCGCGACACGTTTCCTGCTCCATCCTGCGTGATTCTCTGAATTTGAGAGTATCGCCTCATACTGAGAGGCATTAGGGTAGAAGTTAGGGTCTTTTGTGTTTATCCTGTACCAATGGTCTCCATACAATATGGCATCGTCATCCTTGGGCGGAACATAATCACAGAGCGTTTCCGAACCATAGTCTTGTCTGTAGATATACACCCTTTGTGTATAGTATTGACCTTGTGCCACCTGTGAATAATCATCTATCCATCGTGTAAGGTCGTAATCTCCAAGACTGAAAAGGTCTTTTATTTTATCATCACCGACAAGCCTGTTCAATACCTGCTGGGTGGAACTGTTCTTAAAATCAGCGTACATACTGCTTGCGTTGTCCATAAGGGTCAGTATATTGCCAAGTTTCTGTTGAAAGGAGCCGCCGAAACTGGCGCCCTTCAACAATTCATTCATTCCATTGTTAAAACCGGCATTAGCCATACCTACACCTTTCCCAATGAGGTTGTCCAGATCCTTTTCCAAGTTTTCTTTGGTAAAGCTATTTTCAATGTCATCGCCAAGGTGTTCAAAAAGATTTTTCCAGTCTATTCCACCTAAATTGGTAATGTTGAAAACGGCTTTCAATTCGTCTGATATTTGTAGAAAGGCTATATCCTTGAAACTGAGCGTACTGTTGGTCACAACGCTCTCAAATTGTTGGCAAAGGGACTTCACATCTTCTGTTGTTTTCAACAGATAGCTACCCCAATAGATTGCCGTAGAAGGATCCTCGACCATCAGCTGGGCACAGGTGATGGTCTTGGGAATTATTCTCTTGCTTACAATGTTGTAAATACGGTTATAATAGTAGTTCTCTTTCTTGTCATCCCAAAGGTTGAGATTGGTAAGAGCCTTCCTGTCAAGATACTTTGAGGAAAAGATGCCTGCACTGGCAACCTCGGCAGCTTTATAACTGTCATAAATCTTTTGCAAGTTCTCATTGTGAAGGGCTTCCATTGCTGCCTCTGTCGTAAATGCCTCTGACATGGCTGCCATTGTCTTGTAATCCACATTGATACTGGCATACTGCGCCTTGACTGTACTGACAGCCAAGAGCAAGATGGTTGTTAATATGATGGCAATCTGTCTCATTATCTTTGGGTTTATTGTCTATTCTTTTTGTTTTAAGTTAAGTACATGCCCAGCATGATTCACTTTTTGGACAAAAGCAAGCGACTTGCTTATACCAGAGAGATTCCAATCACGGCAATATGCTTCTATAGCTTCCTGATGGCTGCAACGCAGTTGCTCTTTGTAGAGTTTCAATGCTTCTTTCTCGGCACGTTCTGTTGTATAAGTCATGTAGCACTCTCTTGGTTCCTCTACACCGTAAACGTCACTGACCAGTCCACGACGGATGAATACCTCTCGGAAGAAACTTCGTCCTTCCGTATTCTCCAATCGGTTGATGGTAAATATCTTCCTGCACTCCACATCGGTCAGTCCAAGCACCGCCTTGATGTCATCAAAACGTTCCTTGAACTTTCCTTGGTCAAGAAGTAAGGTTACATCAGAGTTGTTGATAATGGCTTCCTTGACAATCGGACTTCCGATAATATCCTGCAACTCCTGTGTAACAACACCTACCATAGCCCAGAATTTTCGGGCAGTTTTATACAGGTACTTGATGTATTCGGCCATCATGGGGGATGCTACAGCTTTCCATGCCTCTTCAATGACAAGTACTTTGCGGTTCTTCTTTATACGCATCTTCTGGATGAAGACATCCATGATGATAAGGGTTACAAGAGGGAATAGGGTCTTGTTATCCTTAATGGTGTCAATCTCGAAGACGATGAAGGTCTCGTCGAATAGTGAAGAGTCAATATTCTCATTCAAAGTGCGCTCGTATGTACCGCCACGATAGAACTCTGACAAGGAGTAGTTGTAAGAGGACAGGTCTATGCCTGTAATCTTGTTCTCGCTGCAGATATAAGGGATACGTTCCGTACTGTATTCGAAGAAACTGTTGAATGATAGTTCTTCAACGACCAAAGCCTTGCGTCTGTCTTCCATTTCCTTAATCTTCTTCCAAATACGTTCTTCCACTTCCTTGTTGGTGTCAGTTGGTTTGCCCTCTGTGGCTGTTTCTATGAGAAATTTCTTGTGCAAGGCATCTATTTGGGATTTGTTGTAACCCTTGAAACCAACGAAATAGGCTTCATAGTACTCTTTGATGACCTGCTCAATGAGCAATTCCTCTATCTTTGTCGGTACGGCTGAGTTTCCTTTCCAAATGAGCATGATAAGGTTCTTCAGAAAGTCCATCTTCTCTACATTCAACTCTTCGCGCTGTATGCGGAAAGGGTTCATGGTGATGGGATGTTCCTCGGTGTAACTGATGTATTTGCCACCGACATACTCACACAAACCCTCATAAGAGTTACCTGTATCAACCATGACAACATCTGTGTTCTGTTCCCATAACTGGCGTACAACACTGTTCATGTGGAATGACTTGCCACTTCCAGAAGGTCCGAGGCAGAAGAAGTTGCTGTTATCTGTCAATTTCTTTTTGCCTTCCTTGCCTGATATATCTATAGCTACAGGCACCCCTTGACGGTCTGTGTAGTAAACCTTCAACGGAGTGTCTTCACTCTTTGGTAACTTTTCTTTGTACATCAAGCATCCGGCTGCATCACTGAGGGTGAGAAAACGGTCATAATCCTTGTTGAGCGAATAACAGTTGCCAGGAAAGGTGCTGACAAACAGTTCTAACTGGTTGTATGCCCTTTGGCTAATCTGTATACCGATACGTCCAAAGGTGTTCTCCAAGTGGTTGGTGCATTTCTGAAGGTCAGACTTCGCATCAACAGTTACGACAAGGTTAAAGTGACAATACACCAACTGCTTGTTCTCCCTTGCAATAAGTTCTTCGACTTTTTTGATGTCGTCAACGGCAATCTGGTTGCTTGGATTGGGCAGAGATGCATGACGGTTTTTCTTCTTGGCCAACTTGCTCATTTCCTGCTTCTGACTTGGCAGGAAGATAACTTGGTTGAACACGACGCTTTTTGCATCGGGAATACTGTCCACCATTGACATCAAATCCACAGGCATACTGATGTTGTTTACCTCAATATTGGTGTATGGACGTATGAGAGTGGGCAGTACAATACAGTCCACATCCACCAAGCTATACACCTTGAACTTTTTGTCACCGATACCGATTTGGTCATCCTTGACACTGAAATTGTTCAAAGACACATTTTCACTTGTGTAGTTCTGTGAAAGATATTGGTCAACATAGAACTTGGCTTCTTCGGCTGAAAGAAAACGTGATGCAACACCACGGTCACGAAGTTGGTCTCTCACTTTGCCGACCTTGACAAGGAAGTCTTTCCATTTCTTGTCATCATAACTGAACAGACGGCTTTTCTTGTTCTCTTGTGTGATGACGATATATGTGGTGCAATCCGTGTATTCTCTCCCCTTGAAGTATCTGAAGTAGCTTTCTGACAGGAATTCCTTGTTACCCTCGTCTGCACATTGGAATTTCTTTTTCGTGAAAACATCCTGCTTATGGATGGAATACCCTTCGCCAAGGGTTGCCATCAATGATGACAGCAAATTGGAGAATGAATTATACTCATTGATGTCTGCACAGAACTTCTGGACGGGGTTCTGCATCGTGAGTATAGCGGAATACTCGCCAGTCTTAGTATATAACACACCGATGCCGTCTATGTCCTCGATAGAGAAGTAGATTTCCTTGAAGATTTTGGCACGTTTGCTTCCTGTTCCGAAAGAATAGACGGAAACAGCCATGCCAAGGCATACGGCAATCAAGAATATGATAACGTAAATAGTCATTGCTTTTGTTTATACAAGTAAGGGTAGACTCTTACCGCCGAGGATTGAGCCTACCCATTGATTGTTTACTATGTTATAACTTTACACTTCCCATCGGCTGCAAATGATTTCACAAACGCTCTCTGTAAGCATAGATATAAATGCCCTTGTCGGTCTTCTTTGAGTAGAGTCCTTTTCGCTGCTTGACCATGATTAGGCCAATTCCACAACTGATGGAAACTGCTGCAAATGCCAAAGCGACAAGGAAACCAACCAGAGCATAAACCAACATGAAGCCTAATATGCCGACACCAGCGGTGATGGCAGCCCAAGTGATGTAGCGTCCCTGAAGTCCCATGAACTCCAGAGGACGCTGCAACCCCTTGAACATCTGATACTCCATGTTTATTTCTGTCATCTCTGCCATACCATGACGTTCAGATTAGTTGCTGATACCGAAGAAGAGCGGGAGTGCATTGGCGGCGGCAATAAGGAAGATACAAGCACCGACGGTCATCATGATCTTCTTCTTGACATCCTGCTCCTCGTTGTTCATGGCGATGTAAACCGAGATTGCACCGACAATGGCAACGATACCGGCGAGGGCGTAACACAGGTTGACAACATACGGAATGTACTTGACAAGTTCTGATGCGACTTCTTCCAAAGCTGAGGTTCCGGCATCATATCCAGTACCTGCCAAGTCTTGTGCGGAAGCACCGATAGGTGTAAGAGCGGCAATCGCAGCACCCATCAGCATGACTTTGGCGCGGTTCCTTGCGTTAGACACTTTCGCCTTTACGGGAGCGAAGACGTTTGAAAACACTTTTTTCATTGGCTTTCTAATTTTTAATTCTACAATTTGTGATAACTCTATTTTTGTCGCGATTAAATAGTCTAAAATATGAAGCTCATGTCTTGATAGCCAAACAATGCTGGCATAACAATGGAAGCTCCTATCATGAAAAGAATGCCACCGAACAGCATCATCATGCTCTTGGTGATGTCTCCCTCATGGTAATTCATCTTGATACCGATTTGCAATGCGGCTACTATTACTACTATACCTGCCACAGCATACAGGATTTCTACCGTATAAATCATCATGGTGCCGACGAATGTGGTTGCCTCGGCAAGCCCATCCGCTCCCCATGAATAGTCCACAGAACCACATCTGGCTGAAACATCTTGAATGCATAATGCGGTCAATAATGCAGCGCATAGTCTGTATGATGTGTTAGCATTGGGTATATTCATCTTTGAAATCAATATTGCTGTGTTCTCTGTTTTCTCGTATTTCACTGGCAAGTTGCATCGGATTTCTCAACCCACTTTTAGTTTCAGTCCTGCAATCCACTAACCTTTGGTTGATGGTATCTATACGCTGAGTCAAGGCTGCATCTTTCTCATTGTCAATGATGGAACTGACAGTATATTTCGGTTGAGCCAAATCCTGGTCAAATGCCTTGCTTTCATCAAAAAGTTCATCAGACTTTTCTTCAGATGTGGCTTCTTCAGAGAACACGGAAGTTGAAATAGAATCCTCTTTGTCATCCTCAGGATTGTCTTCCTGTGATGACTGGTCTTCTGTACCAAAATGATTGTCTCCATTCGCATCTGTCGAAGTTTCTGTAGTTTCTGTCAGAGTGCATTCGCCTATTGCTGGTACAGGATCTGTTTCTGTAACTTCTTCAACTGGATTTTCCGATGTTTCGTTTGGCTCTATAAATGAGAAACCTCCAGTCTTTGTGTCCTCTAAGACTGTCTGTGGAGCGTATTCTTCTTCCGTTTCTTGGGTGTCACTCGCAGAAATGGTTTCCTCATGCACTCCTTCCTTCTTGGATTTAGCATTTAGATCCATTGTTATAATGGTCGCATAGTACAATACATATGCGATGGTCAATACGATGACGAAAATTATAAATGGACTCATAGTCATTCTATTTTTTGTTGATAATTCGTGAATTGCTGACACAAAATTACCATGCACCATCCACTATCTTAATATAAAGCACCAAATAACAGGGTTTTCCAAGGTGATAAAGGAGGATTGGTTCTAACGAGAATATAGAATAGAACCAAAGAATTGAATTTTTCCTTTGTATTAGAATGGTATAAATAGCGTAAGTGGCAGAGTGTTTCCCAACAACCTGCCACCACGACATAATAATTGAGTATTCCTACACAATCAATTATGATGTATCGATATATATAATGATGTTCTAAGTCAGAAGAGATCCTTGATGTTCTTCTTAGGGTCTTCTTCTATTTTTCCATGTTTCCTCTCATAGTTACTGATAGCTTTCATAAATGCAGCTTCCACTACATCTTTTATCCGCAAACCTTCGCGAGTGGCGATGATACGCACTTTCTTCAGAAGAACAGAATTGACAATTGTACAGAATCGTTCTTCTTGCCTTTCTTTCTCCTGTTGTCGCTGTTTGGCTCGTGCCGATAATGCCTTTTCTCCCTTCCCTTTTTGTGGCATTGGCTTGTTACCAGTCTCCTTCGGTGTGTTGCCTGTCACCGTAAGTCCAGTGAACAGGGCATCCAGACTTTTATTGTCCATAGTCTCTCCTCCTATGCTTGTTCCATTCTGTTTAGAAACTCGTCTGTAAACGACAGATAATCCTTGGCTCCATTGCAGTTCTTGTCGTAGTCCAAGATGCTGCGATTTTCCAATGGGGCTTCAGCAAGACGGATATTCTTTCGTATTCTGCTATTAAAGACGAGGCTACCGACTGCTTCACGAAGTTTGTCTTCGATGCCCTTTGACAACTTACTTCCTTCCCACCTTGTGATAAGGATGCCTGTTATATGGGCTTGAGGGTTGAGTTTCCGCCTTACGATGTTAATAAAATCATTAATCATGGTCAGTCCCTTAAATGGCAATACCTCAGAAACAAGAGGGATGATGATGTCTGTAGAGGCAGTGAATGCATTGAGTGTTACCAAACCCAAGGAAGGGGGACAGTCCAGCAAGACGAAGTCGTACTTGGTCGTAACTTCGGCTTTCTCTAATACTTCAGAGAGTATGCTCTCCCTTGCAATGGCTGTGGAGAGTTCTACATCCACCATGGCAAGTGTCAATGATGCAGGAACGAGATGCAAGTTGTCATCAAGTTCAATAACTGGTAATCTTACTACCGTGCCAGTCAGTGCTTCATAGATTGTGGCTCCGTCAAAAGAGGAAGCCAACGATGTGGTGAGATTGGCCTGTGCGTCAAGGTCAATCAACAACACTCTGAAACCTTTCTTGGAAAGAATACTTCCAAGATTTGCTACTGTTGTGGTCTTGCCGACACCACCTTTATGGTTGGCTACGGCGATAATTCTTGTGTTCATTTCTCAAATTGTTTTATTATGTCGTTTAATATGTTGAGCGTGATACCTTCTTATGTTGAGAACTATGCAGTCGCACAATATCATGTAGTTTCCTGCTCAAAATTATATGTCTATTTCCCTTTCTTTTCCTCTGTTTCCATCAATACTTTGTGTGAATGGTACCAGTCAGTTAGTTGCTGGATGCTAACCTCTGTGAGCAATGTCCTGCCAATACAAGTTGCCAAGGCTTTCTTGCCGTCCTTTGTATTAGGGAAGCTAAGCACAGGAATCCCATTAACTCGGACAAGAGGTAGGTTGTTGCTTTTGGCGGCTCGTTCTGCCTCTATCCCGTATACCTCAATCGTGTCAGTGTCCTTAATCAACAAGGACAGAATGGAACCGTCCTTTATATCCTTGCTGTTGATATGGACGTAGGCGAGTTTTGCTTCCGTCAGTTCATCAGAAGGCTGTTCTCTCGTAATCTGATATGTGCTTTCACCGACTGCTTCTACATGAAACACAACGGGATGTTCTTTCACCATAGCGTCAAGGTGGAGCATCTGACCAATCCGTGCATTGATTTTGTCTTCTGATACCACCTCCTTGCGAAATTCCGCGTCTTTTAATCCTCCTGTTTCTTCCTTAGCAGTAAGGATGTACCCATTACGCACCCTTTCCAACGTGAAGAAAAGAGGATAGATATTATTTTGTGATGCCATATCGTTTCATTTTATTCGTTATTGGACTTATCCTTTTCTGGCTCGGTGACCGTGACAAGGTTGATGTCGTAGTTTCCACAAATGGACTGGTAGTCAAACGCGAGCGCACGTTCTTGGTCAAACACAAGCGATGCACTTCCTGCATCATTGGTCTTTCTCGTCGGCTTTCCATTTTCGTCAAGGATGTAAAACTTCAACGGAGAGTTGGTCTTTCCGTAGTAGTCAGGGGTCGATACAAGGTAAGAGAGCAATGACTCGTCGGGAATAAGAACTTTGCCTTCTCTTCTTGCTTGTATGTTTGCCTTGGCAATACAGATTTTCTCTCTTATAAAGAGAACGTATCTGTCAGTTTCAAAGTCCACAACCTTACGCTGTTTGCCTTTGGCTGTCACTTTCAGTGTTTTCATCAGACACACCTTGTAGTCTTGACCTTCCTTTATATCACCAAGTTGCCTTGCTTTGGAGAACATTGACCAGAATACTGCTATCTCATCCGTACTGTTGCACAACGAATGTTGGTATTTCAATCCTTCAATGCAGATGTCATGCACCTTTTTCTCAGAAAAAGGGAGTTCTTCCGCTATGGAATGTAGACAATAGTATGTTGCCAGCATCATGGCCCAATTGTTGATGAAGCGTTCTCCGATGGTGCTGTAGTCCACCTCGCTCTTTATCTCACCCAAGGCTCTTTTCCATGCACCAAACCATCCTGCGTTAAAGTTGTCGCGATAACGCATCAGACTGACAGTTATGTTGGTCGGACACATATTGCGCAATTTCATAAACATTTGATACTTGTCTGTCTCTTCCTTTGTTCGCTCACTCCTCTGTGACTCCAAGAAGATGACTCGTGAAAATAGGGCTATATCTGCCGTTGGCATTTCTTGACCAGTGAGAACAACGCCACAGTCTACATTCGTGGACTCTCTGCGTTCTCCATCAGCCGAGCGTTTCGAGCGACCAGCATTGTCATAGATGCCTTTAAGAAAGTCTATATGCTTCTTACTCAACGAGTTTTTGTATTCGTCAAAATGAACGAGCATATTGCTGACTTCCGCACATTTGTCGCCCATAGCATAATAAGTTGTGCTGTCCAAGTTGCTGACTTCGGGATTTCTCTGGAACAGATTTATGAGCGACAACGCAAATTCGGTCTTGCCTGTGCCTTTCTTGCCATAGATGTTCAATATAGGGAAAGAGCGTGTCGTGTCAGTGATGATGTCCCGAAACAACGTCGCCAGGTAAAAGCAGATGGCAACAATACCATTATCTCCATACAGCTCATGTAGCAACGTGAAGTATTCTTGGGCTGACACCTCACGTTTGGGGGCATGGATGAAACGTCTTTCATTGACATAGGCATTCTTGTTGCGCTTATGTATCTTTGAAAGAGCAGGCAAATAGAAATTCTCATTATCAAGTCTGATGATGCCATAGTCATCTACAGGCTTCCACTTTCCTTCATAGACGATACCATTGGTAAAGGCATAAAAGCCTCTTTCTCCAATATTGTTCCACCCCAACTGAGGCACTCGCTGTGCTTCTTCCGTCTTGCCATATATGTATGCTTTCAGCAACTCGTATTTCTCCTGTTTTTCGAAGAATCGGAAATCACCTTTGCCCTCAATTTTCTCCTTGAAGCGGTCAAGTTTCGTCACGTCGACTTGCTGAAGTTCTATGGTTCGCTTGATGCGGTTCTCATTTTCCAATTCAAAGATACGACTTGGCTTGCTGTCATCGGCAATGAGGAACAATGGGCGAATGATGAAATTCGTCCAAGGTCTTTCACGCCCCTGTGGGTCAAGGTCATAATAGTGATAGCCCTTTCTGTAGAAACGATAGCCTTCAAGTTCGTCTGACTTTTTGATAGCTTGTCTACGCTTCTGTTCCTGCCGTCTTCTTGCTGCGTCAGCCAAGGCTCCTTTCCAAACTGAAGCTTTGCGGTATTTGTCTTTTAGATCCGTCAGCAATGAGGCTTGAAGCACTTCTGATTGTATATTGACCAGCAGGTCGCACACGTCACTGATGACTTTCAACTGGTCATCATTGGTGCTTTCGGTGTCGTAGTGTTTGTCGGCATACCAAAGTATGAAGTCCTTTTCAGTCAAACTCTCCCAACGCTCTATGCTGGTGATGTACGAGTCTGCGTCTTGTTTGACATTACTTTCTTTGGGTATTTCACGGACAGAGACTTGAAACCCCATTCCTGTGGCGAGTCGGCCATTGGCAAACACGAACTTTTCTCCTGCTCCGAACTTCTCACCATCTTTGGGCTTATCGCAGTCGGGGATGAAGCACAAGCTGCAACTGAACTTGCTGAAATACCCAAGCTGTTCCTTTGACCAACTGCCTCCAAGTGACGCTATGACATTGGCTATACCCAATGATTGAAGTCGCATGACATCTGGAGCACCCTCTACAAGGTAAACCTTACCCGATTGACGCGCAGCTTTCATGGCTATGTCAATACCAAAAATGGAATTACTCTTTCTGTATA
>ERZ808252.2574-NODE-2574-length-10708-cov-3.368816_pt1 | contig 10708 bp, 14 predicted proteins | sample MGYA00521242_ERZ808252 | MGnify/ENA primary metagenome ERZ808252 (study PRJEB31516, sample SAMN03275581) | gut metagenome | biome: mammalia-associated habitat; material: feces | host: Papio cynocephalus | place: Kenya | collected 2012-08-07 ...
ACCATCGCGTCGTACGACTCATCCGGCGTAAAGGCCAGCAGATCCTCCTGCCGGATCTCGAGATTCGAAACGTTCTCTTCCGCCTTCCAATTGCGGAGCCTTGAGAGCGCCCCGTCCGAAATATCCGCCGCCGTGACGTGCGGAGAGCGTCTGCACAGATGCTCAGACAAAAAGCCCAGCCCGCAGCCCGCGTCGCAGACGTGTTTTGCATCCGGAAGCTCTTCGCAGATCCAGTCGGCCAGCTCCTGCTGATAGCTGCCGTACCGCGCGGCGTCCTGCATGAAATCGATCATATCCTTCGTCCAAAGAAACATCAAAGCGCCTCCCCTTCTGCCATCGGAATGCAGAGCGTTTTCGTTCCCGCCGGCGTCTGCACGGCGCAGCGCATGACCGGGATATTGTAAAGCTCGGATAGAACCGCCTCGCTCAGAACCTCTCCCGGCGCGCCGCAGGCCATCACGCCGCCGTTTTTGAGCGCCAGCACCTTCGTCGCATACGAAAAGGCCTGATTGGGGTCGTGCGTGGAAAAAATGACGGTGTAGCCCCGGTTTGCGAGCTTTGATACGCGCTGCATGACGCGGCAGCTGTTGCCGTAATCGAGATTTGCCGTCGGCTCGTCCATGATGAGCGTCGCCGCGTCCTGCACGAGGGCTCTTGCAAGCAGCATCAGCTGCCGTTCGCCGCCGCTGATTTTCATGCAGCCGCGCTCAGAAAGCTTTTCCATGCCGAGCGTCTGGAGCATTTCCATCGCCTTTTCCCGCTGCGCCGGGCCCGGCTGCTCAAAAAGTCCCAGCTGCGCAGTCATGCCCATAAGGACCGCGTTCAGCACCGTGTGGTCAAAGGCCGGGCTGTGCGACTGCGGAATGTAGGCGATCTTTCTGGAAAGTGCCCTTCGTGAATACGAGAAAATATCCGCGCCGTCGACAAGGATCTCCCCCGAAACGGGCTTCAAAAAGCCGAGCAGGCACCGAAACAGCGTGCTCTTTCCCACGCCGTTCGGCCCGAGGACGGCGATGCGCTCGCCTTTTTCTGCGCAGAACGAAACGCCCGAGATGACCGGCCGCTCGCCATAGTGAAAACGCAGATCCCTGACCTCAACGCCCACGCCGCGTCCCTCCCGATACAATAAGATATAAGAACACCGGCGCGCCGACAAACGATGTCAGGATCCCGAGCGGCACCTCGCTCGTCGTGATCGTCCGCGCCAGATCGTCGACCACCATCAAAAATGCCGCGCCGAGAAAGCTTGATGCCGGGATCAGCCTTCTGTAGTCCTGCCCGAAGAGCAGGCGGGCAAAGTGCGGGATGACGAGCCCGACCCAGCCGATCATGCCGCTGATTGCCACGCTTCCGGCGGTCATGAGCGTCGCGCACAGAACCACAACGACGCGAAGCTGCGCCGTATCGACGCCCATGCTCCGGGCCTCGGCCTCGCTCACCGTGAGAAGATTCACCCGCCAGCGAAGAAGCCACAGCGGGATCAGTCCCAACGCGATCGGAAAGACGGCAAAGTTCACGTCCCGCGCCTTGACAGACGTCAACGCGCCCATCAGCCAGTAGGTGATGGCGGGCAGCTGATCGGTCGTGTCGGCGACCAGTTTAAGAAAGGAGGTGCCGGAGGTAAACAGCGAGCTGATCATTACGCCCGCGAGCACCATCGCAAGCGCCGGCTGCATTTTGCTCACGCGCGAGACGAGATACGCCAGAATGACCGCGAATAAACCGAAGGCAAACGACAGCGCCGTCGTCGCCGCGTACCCGAGTCCGAGCAGAATGGCCAGCGCCGCGCCGAAGCCCGCACCCGTTGACGCGCCGAGAAGATCGGGCGAGACCATCGGGTTGCGGAACATTCCCTGATAGGCGCAGCCAGCCGTCGACAAAGCCGCTCCGACCAGCGCCGCCGCCGCCACGCGCACAAGCCGCACGTTCACGACCACCGCGTACTGCCGCGCCTGCCACGTCTGGGAAAGGCCGAGCGCTCCGCGGCTCACGCTGCGCAGCAGCCAGTCGCACAAAATGCGCAGCGTCTGCACGGGCGAAACGTCGTACCGCCCTATCCAGAACGAGCCGAAAAACGCCAGAAAAAAGCCCAGCGTCAGTATCAGAAATTTGCGTCTGAAGCCTCGTTTTTGTTTCATATGTGCCACCATTGTTCTTTTATACAAATAACGTATATCAGAACGTGCGGCTTGTCAAGCGGCATTGGCAAAAATCATTTCGGTTCGTTCGCCATCGTCGAATTTCTACTTCGCCTTTTTCCGCGCCGCACTTGACCGCGGCGGCAAAGCGCGGTATACTCATGAAAAAACCATGTGATTTATGGGAGGCTGCTATGAAGACCGGGATCGACACCATCTGGGAAGACCGCAAACGCATTTTGGGTATGCCCATCAGCTTTACAAAGTACTACCTGTCGGAAGACCGTCTGTTCGTGCAGACGGGGCTTTTCAGCATGAAGATCGAAGAGACGCTTCTGTACCGCGTGACGGATATTTCCGTGCGCGTGGGGCTTTTCCAGCGCATCTTCGGCGTCGGCACGATCATTGTCCATTCGTCCGACAAGAGCACGCCCCATATCAACCTCGTCAACGTCAAAGAGCCCCTTGTCGTCAAGGAGCTCATCCACAAGCACGTCGAGGAAATGAAGGTCTCGCGCAGCATCCGCGTCAGTGAATTCCTCGACGACGGCCCCTCCGCGCCGGACCCGTGCGGGCAGAGGTTGAAGTAATAAGTAATAGTGAAGAGTGAAAAGGTGTGGTGTCGGCTTTGCCGACGATTCAAATCGTGCCGCTTTGCGGCACACCGTACCTCTTCGCTCTTCACTTTTACTTTTTACTTTTCTTTCTCCTGTTTCAGAAATTCCGTGATCTCGCGCCCGATTGGGCACTCCGTTTCATAGGCGCAGGCGCCGTAATTGCAGTCCGCTTCCCACGTGCCGCCGTCCTTTTCCAGAAAAACAAGGCGCGGACCGTCCTGGACCCGGCAATAGCCGGAAAAATTTTTTTCCATTTTTTCTTGTTCCCTTCCGCCGCAAAAAGACAGCTTCTTCCTTCGTTTTCCTGCGGTCTTTTTGTATTCGATAAATTTTTACTTGTATTCGCCTTCTATTATACACCCTTTTCTTTTTGCTGACTAGACGAACCTGAAAATTTGTGATATACTTTGCAGTGTTATATCAAATCTGATATTCGCGGTCTTATAACTTATATTGCATATTTTCATTTTTTGTGCTAGTATAATCAAGAACTCAACAATTATTGTATAATTATTGTGCGATATGCAAACTGCGCGTAAAGACGGCTCTTAAAAATTTTGTTTTCTTTACGCGGTTTATTTTTTCAATATCTGGAAATGGAGCGAACGCCATGCGCCACATCAACACCATGCAGAAGCTCGTGCGCGGCATTGCGCTGGTCGGTCAGCTCGGCTTTTCCCTCATTACCCCGCCGGTCGTGCTTCTATATCTGGCGCACTGGCTGCAAAGCAGATACGCGCTGGGCCTCTGGGTGACCGTGCTGGCCCTGATCCTCGGCCTGCTCACATCGGTGAGCACGGCTGTGCAATTTTATCGGAAGCTGACTGCAAAAAAGAACAAAGACGAACCGAAGCCGCCGCGCGGCTACGGCGAGCATATCTGATTTTTTACCACGTCCCAAAGGGGGGAATGCAAATGAACCTTCCCAAAAGCGTCCTCAAGGAGACCGGCCGCATCGGCATCGGCGTGCTGATCGCAGACGCGCTCATGTGCGGCGTGTTCGCGATCCTCGGCAAATTCGACTACACAGTCGTGCTCGGCGCACTGCTCGGAACGGCCATCGCGCTGGCAAATCTTCTGCTGCTCGGTCTGACGCTCCAGAAGGCCGTCGGCATGAAGGACTACGCGTCGAAATACGTCCGGCAGTCATACAGTCTTCGGATGTTCTTCTGCTTTGCAGGCGTCGTGGTCAGCGTGGTCGCGCCGTGCTTTCATCCCATTGCCGCCATCGTGCCGCTTCTGATGCCGCAGCTCGTCATCTACGCGATGCGTATCCTCGGCCTGTATAAGCCCGACAAGCCCAGTGAAAAAACCGCGCAAGCGGACAATATAGATACTGATTTGGAAGGAGACCGTTCGTAAATGAATGTCAATATTCAGGGCGCGCCAATTTACTTTGAGATCCCCATCCTGGGCGGCATTCCCATCACGGCGACGCTGGTCGTCAGCTGGGGCGTGATGCTGGTCCTGACGCTCGTGTGCATCTGGCTGACGCATGATCTGAAGGTCCGCAACATTTCCAAGCGGCAGGCCGTGGCCGAAAAGATCGTCCTCACCGCGGAAAATTTTGTCCGCAGCAACATGGGCGAGGCGTGGATGGGCTATGTGCCGTTCGTCAGCACGATCTTCGCACTTTCCGTCTTTTCCAGCCTTTCGTCGCTCATCGGCCTCTGGCCCCCCACGGCGGACGTTTCGACGACACTGGCCTGGGGCGTCGTTGTCTTCGTGATCCTTACATACAAAAAGCTCCGGGCGCACGGTCTGGGCGGCTACCTCAAGGGCTTCTGCGATCCCATCTTCCTGATGGCGCCGTTCAATGCCCTGGGCGAGTTCTTCAAGCCCATTTCCATGGCGTTCCGTCACTTCGGCAACATCGTCTCCGGCACGGTCATCACCGCGCTCGTGTATGCGGCGCTCGTCGTTGCAAACCAGGCGCTGTTCTCGATCATCCCCGGCGTCGTGGGCCAGTGGCTGGGTGCGATCCCGTTCCTCACGGTCGGCATCCCCGCGGTCATCTCGCTGTACTTCGACTGGTTCGGCAGCTGTATGCAGGCGTTCATCTTCTGTATGCTGACGATGGTCTTCATCTCCACCGCGGCAGACTGAGCCGCACCTGAGCTTATTTATTATGCGGCAAACGCCGCCGATAAAAACGTAATTAAAAAGTAGGAGGATATCAACAATGTTAGAAAGAGCAATCGTACTCATGGGCTGCGCCATCGGCGCTGGTTTGGCTCTGATCGCAGGTATCGGCCCTGGCATCGGCGAAGGCTACACCGCCGGTAAGGCCCTGGAAGCCATTGCCCGCCAGCCGGAGCTGAAGGGCGAGATCACCTCGACGATGTTCCTTGGCATCGCCTGCGCCGAGACGACCGGTATTTACGGCTTCGTCACCGGCCTGCTTCTGATCTTTGTGGCGCCCAACCTGTTTTTGGGTATGCTGTAAGCGGCAAACCACATTCTGAAAGGAGGCGGCAGCCTTGTCCTATCAATCCCTGGTAGCCTTTGAAGGCTGGACCTTCATCGCACAGATCCTGAACCTTTTCCTTCAGCTGTATCTGTTCAAAAAATTCCTTTTTAAGCCCATCCAGAACATCATCGCCCAGCGCCAGCAGGAGGTCGACGCCGTCTATGCCGACGCCGATTCCGCGAAAAAGGACGCCGAGCTTGCCAAGGCCGAGTATGAAGGCCACCTGCTCACCGCCCGCACCGAGGCCGAGGAGATCACCGCGCGCGCCGTCAAAAACGCGCAGACCCGGTCCGACGCCATGCTCGCCAGCGCCCAGAGCGAAGCCGCGGCCATGCGCGAAAAGGCCAGCCGCGACATTGAGCTCGAGCGCCGCAAGGCCATGAACGAGATGAAGAGCGAAATTTCCGGCCTCGCCGTGGAGATCGCCTCGAAGGTCGCGGAAAAGGAGATCGACGAAAAACAGCATGAAGCGCTCATCGAGCGTTTTATCGACGAATTGGGTGACGAATCATGATCAGCAAAACTGCCATCACCTACGGCGGCGCGCTGTACGATCTGGCCCGGGAGGAAGCTCTCGAGCAGCAGATCCTGCAGGAGCTCCACGAGCTCAGCGAGCTGTTCCGGCAGACCCCCGATTACGCAAGACTTCTGATGGAGCCCTCCATCGAAAAAGCAGAACGCGCGAAGCTCATCGACGAAGCCTGGGGCGGAAATGTCCATCCCTATGTGGTGAACTTCCTGAAGCTTCTGTGCGACAACGGCACGATCTCATCGCTGCCCGACTGCTTCCACGCCTTCCGCGCCCGCTATAACCGCGACTACGGCATCATCGACGTCCGTGCGGTCACAGCGGTCCCCTTGACGCCGGCCCAAACTGCCCGTCTCAAGGAAAAGCTGGAGACCAAGTGCAAAAAGAAGGTGGAGCTGACGGTCTGCACCGACGCTTCTCTGCTCGGCGGCATCCGTCTGGAGCTTCCGGACAGACAGCTCGACGGCACCGTACAGAACCACCTCAACCAGATCCAGCAGCTGCTGGAAAGCAGCGCTCTGTAAGCGCAGCACCCTGTAACAAAGCTTTATTCTACTGAAAGCTGGTGAAGCAATGGAATTAAGACCGGAAGAGATCTCAAGAATCATCCGTTCTCAAATCAAACACTATGAAGCAAAGATCAACCAGTCCGAGACCGGTACCGTCATTCTGATCGGCGACGGCATCGCGAAGGCCGCGGGCCTGACCGGCTGCATGGTCAACGAGCTGCTCGAATTCCCCGGCGGCGTGTATGGCATGGCGCAGAACCTGGAAGAGAACTCCGTTTCCATCGTCATGCTCGGCAACGAAGAGGGCATCTGCGAGGGCGACACCGTTCGCCGCACGGGCCGCGTCGTTTCCGTTCCTGTCGGCTATGAGCTCATCGGCCGCGTTGTCGACGCTCTCGGCCAGCCCATCGACGGCAAGGGCCCCATTGATGCCAAGAAGTACGCGCCCATCGAGTCTCCCGCCCCCGGCATTCTGAAGCGCAAGAGCGTCTCCGTTCCGCTTCAGACCGGTATCAAAGCCATCGACTCCATGATCCCCATCGGCCGCGGCCAGCGTGAGCTGATCATCGGCGACCGCCAGACCGGTAAGACCGCTATCGCCATCGACACCATCCTGAACCAGAAGGGCAAGGACATGATCTGCATCTATGTGGCCATCGGTCAGAAGGCCAGCTCCGTGGCGCAGATCGCCGAGCTGCTGCGCCGCCACGATGCCATGAGCTACTCCATCATCGTCTGCGCCGGCGCCGGTGAGTCCGCCTCCATGCAGTACATCGCGCCCTATGCCGGCGCCGCCATCGGCGAGTACTTCATGAACAAGGGTAAGGATGTGCTGATCGTCTACGACGACCTGTCCAAGCACGCCATCGCCTACCGCGCCCTGAGCCTGCTGCTGGGACGTTCTCCCGGCCGCGAGGCCTACCCCGGCGACGTGTTCTATCTGCATTCCCGCCTGCTGGAGCGCGCCGCGCGGCTCAGCGACGAGCGCGGCGGCGGCAGCATGACCGCCCTGCCCATCGTGGAGACCCAGGCGGGCGACGTGTCGGCCTATATTCCCACTAACATCATCTCCATCACCGACGGTCAGATCTTCCTGGAGAGCAGTCTGTTCTTCTCCGGACACCGCCCGGCGGTGAACGTGGGTCTGTCCGTGTCCCGTGTGGGCGGCGCGGCGCAGACCAAGGCCATGAAGAAGGCTGTGGGCACCCTGCGCCTCGATCTGGCGCAGTACCGCGAGATGGAGGTGTTCACTCAGTTCTCCAGCGATCTGGACGAGGAGACGAAGAGCCAGCTGGCCTATGGCCAGAGCCTGATGTACATTCTGCGTCAGGGGCGCAGTGCGCCGCTGAGCCAGGCGCAGCAGATCGTCACGCTGGTGACGGCCATGGCGCACATCTACCAGCAGGTGCCGGTGGCGCAGGTGTGCCAGCTGCGGGATTTCCTGCTGGGCGAGTTCGCCGCCAGCCGCCAGTCGCTGATGCTCCAGTTGGAGCAGGGCGCGGCTCTGACCGACGAGCTGCGCGGGCAGATCACCGACTTTGCAAAGACGGCGCTGGAGAAATTCAAGCGCACAGGCGGGCGGTGAGCGCATGGCGAGCACCAGTGAGATCCGCCGCCGCATCGGAAGCGTGCGGCAGACCCAGAAGATCACCCACGCCATGTATCTGATCTCGCAGGCCAAGCTGCGCAAGGCCAAGCAGGAGCTGGACAACACCCGCCCCTACTTTCAGGCGCTGCAAACGGAGATAGGCCGCGTGTTCAATGCCGACAGCAGCATCGAAAGCCGCTATCTGACCCCGGCTGACCCCAATACAAAGCCCCTGCCCGGCGTGCCGGCGTGCCTGCTGATCACGGCGGACAAGGGACTGGCCGGTGCCTATAACCAGAACGTTATCCGTCAGGGGCAGCAGCTCATGGCGGAGCATCCGGGCACGGCGCTGTATGTGGTGGGCGAATACGGCCGCCGCTGGTTCGCCCAGCGGGGCATCCCTGTGGAAAAGAGCTTTCTCTACACGGCGCAGAACCCCACGCTGGACAGGGCACGGCATATTGCCGAGCTGCTGCTGGATCGCTTTGACGCGGGCGAGATCAACTCCGTCTGGGTCATTTATACCGACATGAAGAACGGTCTGGAGGCCACGGTGCATCAGGCGCAGGTCATGCCCCTGCACCGGGAGCGCTTCCACGCGGCGGCAGCGGCTGCCGCCGGCGACGCGGTGTATGAGTTCGTGCCCAGCGCCAAGGCGGTGCTGGACAACGCCGCCCGCAGCTGCCTGACCGGATACATTTACAGCGCGCTGGTGGACAGCTTCTGCAGCGAGCAGAGCGCCCGCATGACCGCCATGAACGCGGCGGATCAGAACGCGGAGGAGCTGCTGAAGGATCTGTCCGTCCAGTTCAACCGGGCGCGCCAGGCCGCCATCACCCAGGAGATCACCGAAGTCTCCGCCGGTGAGCGCGCCCAGCGCAGCAAGAAAGAAAAGGAGGGCTGACCTCAATGAAACAAGGTATTATCACGGGTATTTCCGGCCCCGTGATCGACGTACAATTCCCCGAAGGGAGCCTGCCCGCCATCAACGAAGCACTGACCGTGGAAGCCAACGGCCGGCGCTACACCATGGAGGTGGAGCAGCATCTGGAAAATAAGACCGCCCGCTGCGTCATGATGGCCGGCAGCGACGGACTGGGACGCGGCCTGACCGTCACCGCCACCGGCCACGGCATCGTGGTGCCCGTGGGCGAAAAGACGCTGGGACGCATGTTCAACGTGCTGGGCGACCCCATCGACGGCGAGCCGCCGGTGGACGAGAGCGCGCCCCGGTGGGAGATCCACCGCGCAGCCCCTACCTTCGCCGAGCAGATGCCCGCCGCCGACATTCTGGAGACGGGTATCAAGGTCATCGACCTGATCGAGCCGTACCCCAAGGGCGGCAAGATCGGTCTGTTCGGCGGCGCCGGTGTGGGCAAGACCGTGCTCATTCAGGAGCTGATCCACAACGTGGCCATGGAGCACGGCGGCTATTCCATCTTCACCGGCGTGGGCGAGCACAGCCGCGAGGGCAACGACCTCTGGGGCGAAATGCGCGAGAGCGGCGTGTCCGACAAGACCGCGCTGGTATTCGGTCAGATGAACGAGTCTCCCGGCGTCCGTATGCGCGTGGCGCTCAGCGGCCTGACCATGGCGGAGTATTTCCGCGACGAGGAGCACAAGGACGTGCTGCTGTTCATCGACAACATCTTCCGTTTCGTCCAGGCGGGCAGCGAGGTGTCCACCCTGCTGGGACGTATGCCTTCCGCTGTGGGCTATCAGCCCACGCTGGCCGGTGAGATGGGCGCTTTGCAGGAGCGCATCACCTCCACCAAAAACGGCTCCGTCACCTCCGTGCAGGCGGTGTATGTGCCCGCCGACGACCTGACTGACCCCGCCCCGGCCACCACGTTCTCCCATCTGGACGCCACCACGGTGCTCAGCCGTAAGATCGCCGAGCAGGGCATCTACCCCGCCGTGGATCCGCTGGAGTCCACCTCCCGCATTCTGGAGCCGGACATCGTGGGCGAGGAGCACTACAGCATCGCCCGCGCCGTGCAGTCCACGCTGCAGAAGTACCGGGAGCTGCAGGACATCATCGCCATTCTGGGTATGGAGGAGCTCAGCGACGAGGATAAAAAGACCGTCGCCCGCGCCCGCCGCATCCAACGCTTCCTGTCCCAGCCCTTCTATGTGGCCGAGAAGTTCAGCGGCGCGCCCGGCGTGTTCGTGCCCCTGCACGAGACGCTGCGCGGCTTCAAGGAGATCCTCTCCGGCGCCATGGACGACTATCCCGAGGCGGCCTTCTTCAACGCCGGTACCATTGACGACGTGAAGCGCAAGGCCGAGCAGCTGAAGAAAGGCGGCATGTGATGGCCGCCGCATTTCAGCTGGATGTGCTGGCCGCCAGCGTGCCCTTCTTCCGGGGCAAATGCGTGTCGGTGGTGATCCCCACCACCGACGGCGAATACGGTGTGCTGGCCGGTCACAGCAACACGGTGGGCGCCGTCACCGCCGGCGAGCTGCAATTTGAGACGGAGGAGGGCGAGCGCCGCCGGGCGGCTGTGGCGCAGGGACTTTTCAAGATCGACGGCGACCGGGTGCTCCTGCTGCTGGACGCCGCCGAGCGTCCGGAGGACATCGATGTGAACCGCGCTCTCCGCGCCCGCGAGGAGGCGGAGGAGGCGCTGCGCCAGAAGCGCAGCATGGCGGAGTATCAGCTGGCGCAGGGCAACCTCGCCCGTGCGCTGAACCGCCTCCGCGTCAGCGGCAGAATGTGAAACACAACAAAAATCAGCCCATCGGCTTAGCCGGTGGGCTGATTATTTTGTTGTTACTCCTTGTCCTGCTTGTCCGGCAGAAGGTCGGTCATGCTCTTCAGGCTGATGCCCAGCGTGGACATATTGTGCAGAAGGGC
>ERZ808252.2576-NODE-2576-length-10691-cov-2.429015_pt1 | contig 10691 bp, 6 predicted proteins | sample MGYA00521242_ERZ808252 | MGnify/ENA primary metagenome ERZ808252 (study PRJEB31516, sample SAMN03275581) | gut metagenome | biome: mammalia-associated habitat; material: feces | host: Papio cynocephalus | place: Kenya | collected 2012-08-07 ...
ACGGAGCGATAATCCGAAAGGTAATCAATAAGCAGAAACGGTGGGTGCCGGGTGCATGCAGCACTCGGCACTCTTATTTTAAAGCGGTTTTATGGCGGCGCGAAGAAAGTCGCGGGCGATAAAACGGTTAAGTTATCGCCGGATATCGGGCGGCAAGAAGCAAACCGTGCGCTATCGGTCTTGAAACGAGATCGGGTGAGCGCGGCGGCAAGGGGCAAAGGAGTGTTATGAACGAAAAACTTTTTTTGATGAAAAACGTCGATCCGTCGACGACGGCGTATGAAGAAAGCGCGGTCAAGGCGGACGAAGTGTCGTTTTATGCGGAATATCGCCGAGATACGGAGAACCAGTCCGGTCTTTACGGCGGGGACGCTTATCCGACCGTGTGGAGCACGGAAGCGAACGGTAAGAAATGCGGAATCATTCTCGTGTCCGACGGTCTGGGCTCGGGCTCGTTTACTCATTCGAAGTTATATGAAAAATACTCTTCCCGGGATGCGGACGAAAGCGAGAAGTTATACGATTTTCTTCGCGGGCTTTACGGCGAGGAGTTTTTCGACGACGAAGAAGCGGTCGATTATGCGATTCGGTCTTTTTCGCCCCGCCAGCCCGACAGTCTTTATATGACGCCGTCCGGGAAAGCGCGTTGCGACGTTCCGTTCTATGCGAGAAGCAGTCAGTATCTCGCTTCGAGAATCGTCTGCGTGGGCGCGTTCTATAAATTCAGAAAAGAAACGAAAAAACTTGCCGGGAACTGGTCTGCGGAGGCGGTTTCCGATTTCCGCACGCGTTTGCAAGCGTATATCGACGGAGAAACGGACGAGGACGGAAGAATAAGTTATAAGGGCGAACCGATGACGATCGCGAATTGCGATTTGTGGCTCGACGATCCGACCGCGCCCGACTGTCTGAGGAAAAACGTCTGGAAAACGTTCGATGTCAAAAACGATCCCGACAGTTCGAGAGGAACGTATCTTCCTTGTACGTTCGCTTGCTGGGTGTTCGTCGAGGACGGCGAAAGGGTGAACGCAGCCGCGCTTTATCTCGGCGATTCCCGATGCTATAAAATCGACCTCGTAGACGGCGTCGAACAGATTTCGGTCGACGACGTGAGCGCGAACGCCGAACATGACGGCGCGATGACTGTCATTCAGACGTTCGGATTCGATCATAACGTCAGAACGGTCAGACAAAACGGCGTCGACGTGAGAATGCACGACGGCGCGATCAAAGCGACGATGGTTTCGATGAAAAAACCGTGCGCAGTATTCTGCTGTTCGGACGGCGTTTACGATACATGTCCCGTTTACGACGAACGGCTCGAGGGTATGAAACAGCGTAAGCCGTCGGAAGCGATCGCCGAGTTTGAACTTTTCCGCGAGGTCAACGATCTTGCGTTCGAATATAATTTTCTGACGATTCTTCGCGGGTGCAAAAGTCTTGACGACGTGCGTCAGACGATCGTCAGGTCTTTCTATGCGCATGCGGTGCCAGCCGGCGTGGACGTGCGCGGGGCGAGATCCGCGGTGTCCGTGTTCGAAAACGAAACGCATTCGGGCGGCGTCAAGCTCGACGACAGCGCGACGCTCGGAATCAAGTTCTTCTCGGATAAACCCGGATTTCCCGAACTTATCACGGAACTTCGCGTGACGAAAACGATTCTCGACGAGATATGGGAAAGGTTTACCGCGGAAGAAACGGCGGATAATTACTGCGTAAACGTCAACGATTCGGACTATTCTTCGCAGAAAAAGCGCGAACGGATAGACGCCGAGATAGAAAGCAAATACGGAGGAAAAGAATTTATCGATATTCTCGTCCGCAACGCTCTTGACGGCTATGCGACGATCAAGGCGAACAGAACGCCCGACAACAAGTGGCTGATGTACGGCATTCCGAACAAGGCGATGAAGAGCGATATTGCGATCGCCAACATTATCCGCAAGAATTTTTTCGCACTGCTGGTAAAAGCGGTGGACGAGTTCGACGATCTGTGCGTCGAAAACCTCGGCGGGGATATACTTTGCGATCCGCACGCCCGCGAAAAACTTGCGGCGAAAAAGGCGGAACTTAAAAAACTTTACGAAAAGGTTTGCGCCGACGCTTCGGGCAAAGAAGAACGCGAAAAGACGCTCGCTGAATGCGACGGACTACGTAAAGCGATCGGCGCGACGATAGACGACGTCGAAAAATCTTACTCCGCGATCGGCGAACTTCGCGAACTTCTGGGAAGCGCCGCCGAAAAACTCGACGGGGCGGAAAAAGCGCTCGAATCGGGGGATTACGCCGCGGCTGAAACGCCGTTTATCGAACTTGCGAAGATCGGCGACGGGCTTCGGAACGCGATCGTTGCGATCGGGCGATTCGACAGCCGCGTTGCGGTCGATAAAATTTGTTTCGGGCTGGACGGGCTGCTTATAAAGCCGGAAAAAGACGACGATTCGGCAATCGCTCCCGAAATCAGAGAAGCGCTCGAAAAAATCGCGGGTGACGGAGATTTTCCGTTTATCGCAAAAGTCGCGGGAAAAATTCTCGACGGAACTTACGATAAGGATAAACTCGAGGCGTGGCTTAATTCGGACGGGTCGTTGTATTTCTTTGACGGTGCGATAAGGAACGTGAGCAACTCCGTCATCTGCGACGACGATACGTTCTTTGCGTTCTGCCGTCTGGCGGAAGAAAAGTGCGGTGATTTTTCGGGGTTTGCCGATTATTTCGGCTCGCTCGTCGGGGAGGAAAAAATTAACGAGATATTCGACACTCTGCCCGAGAAAGAAAACTTCCTTAAATATGAAAAAGCGGTGGCGGCGCACGAGAATTTCGAAAGACTGTCGGACGATAAAACGGAAATCGTTCTCGGAAGCGCGGGCGACTACGCTTCGATAAAGGAAAATTTCGGCAGAAAACGTCCGTGAACGCTCGGTCGGAACTTTCGGAAAAGTCCGCATCGGAACGGCGAACGAAGGATTCGAATTATAACGGGAGAAGAATTATATGAAAATTGAGGATTTTACTTTATGTTTGATTCCGGGAACGGAGGACGCGACCTGTGAAATCGACAAATATTGGAAGCCCGCCGCCGACGGTTCGAAAATAGCCGTCGGAATGAAAGGCGGCGTTAAATATCAGGTTAAGGTAAGAGCCGCGGAGCCGAAGTGGAAAAACAACGCCATGGCGGTTGCCGCACTCGAAGCGGAACTGCGCGCGGCGACGGACGACATGACGCGCGAACGCCTTGAAAAAAGAATCGCGAGCAAGAGAAAAAAGAAGGAAAACGAGGACAAGATCGACGAGATGTACGACAAGTTCCTCAAAATGAAGCAATCGATCATCGAAAAGGTGAAAAGCGTGGGCGGCGGCTCGCTCGTCATTGCGGACGAGGCGTGGAAACAGCCGATTTCCTGGCTTAGCGATTCGGTGTGTTATTGCGAAGCGACGCGCTGGCAGACGGTGGCGGTCGGACCTTCTTGCCCAGTAAGTTACGCCGACGCTTTTCCCGACGCACAGTCGAGATATAAAGTCGTCGTCGCGCTCGCGACGGCGCTTGCAAGACTTCACTCGGCGGGGATCAGGCACAACGACCTTAAAAGACCGAATACGCTCATTCTTTCGAAAGGGGATAATCCGCAAGTCGCGCTTATCGACTTTGACGCGGCGTTCTTCCTTAACGAGTTCGTCGGTCATAAGTACCACGCGAAAGTGTGGAATCTGATACTCGGCGGAACGTATTTCGCGCCCGAGATGCTGCGGTTGTCGGAAGGGCTTTCCGCAAGCGATCTTTTTGAAGATAAAGACAAATTTCTTAGCGAATACGATTATAAAGATATTACCATGGCGTCGGATATTTTCTCGTTCGGCATAACCGCCTACGAATATATTTTCGACGTGGAAAGCCCGATGTTCGATTTCGTCAAGGACGGCGAAAGGGTGAAGAGCAACGAGTACGGCGCGATGCTTCTCGCCGGGTATGAGATCGATTTTCCCGACGAGGTGAAAAGCGATCCGTTCCTCTTTACAATGATGAGAGCGATGCTCGCCGTCGATCCCGCCGATCGTCCGACCGCGGAAGACGTGGCGAAAGCGTTTAAGAGCGGAAGCCTTGACGGTATTTCCGACAAGTTCTTGCCCGAAGATCTTTCTTCGCCGTGGGAAGAGGACGGAATCGAGTGGATTCCCGAAAAAATTGCCGCCGACAACGTGGAAATCAGGCGTATTCGCGGTCAGGTCGGGCGTTATCTCGTGAACTATAAATCAAAATCTTATTCGGTTACGAGAAGAAAGGACAGACTGATCGAGGACGGCTATGCAAAGGCGGGCGGAAGCATTGCTTCCGGTACTGCCGTCGCGGGCGTCGCTTCGTCTGTTGACGACAAAAAGACGCTTTGGGAATGCGATTTCGGAAAAACGAGTGAAAGAACGCTCCCGAGCAGCGTCAGAAGAAGCGGCATCAACGGCAAATATTGCATACAGAACAATCTGCTCGGATTGTTTACGTTCGAACAACTCAAAGAGAAAGGATTCTTCTTTGACGACGCGGACAAGTTTAAACTCTGGCCTGAGGACGAAGAAAAAGGCACGATCGTTTCTGTCGGAAGAATCGCGAGGAACGTGGAAAAAGGTTCGGGCGAATATCTGCTTTATTCGAAGGACGGCTCGTCTTTCGAATTGTTCTCGTTCGACAGATTAGTCCGCGCGGGACACGTTACTCTCAAGCCTACGAGGGAAATTTGTCAGCCGTGGTCGGATAATCTTGAGTTCGTGCCGGAAAACATTCCGGAAAGCGTTCAGAGTATTTCGAGATCGCTCAACATTTTCAATCCGACGGATCATACGAAATATAAGTACGTTCAGAACGGCGTTACGACGGTCACGCGGGAAATCGATCTGCTCGATCGCGGGTGGCTTCGTAAAAAATAAAACCGCAAAACGGGGCTATAGGTCGATTATCGGCGCATATATTATAGACGGCGCGGTGTTGAAGCGGCGCAAAAAGTCGGACTATGAGCCGATTATCGGGGAAAAAGTCGATTATCTTAAAAACGATGCGCGGCATCGGCAAAAAATTCGGGGAGTGGTATAATGGCTGAATCCGTTGAGAAGGGACTTTTCGGCGTGCATGCGCCGTGGCGGAGCGATCCGATCAAATTTAAGGACGATCGTTCTTTCGAAATCGTTCGGGGGAGCGCGCCTGGATATTATAAGTATTCCGTCGACGGCGTCGTTTGTTCGAAGCAGGTGGACGCCGTTCAGCTCATCGAGTGGAAAATGGCGGAGCCTTTTTCGAGCGATCTGATTTTGCCCGAAAGCAAATTGTTCCGTCTTACGGGGAGCGAGGCGGTAATGCGCGATTTTATCGACGAGAGCGGAGATTATCTCGTCGAAAGAAACGGAAGCGTTCTGCTCGTGAACGATTATTATCTTTATGCGGAAAAACTTGCCGAGCCCGGCGACGCGGTCGTCGAAGAGGGCAAGAGACAGGTCGCGCATTTGTACGAGGGGGCGGATAAACCCTGGATCGACGATTGCATAAAGTTTGTCGCGTCGGACGCCGCGTCGGTGAAAAAGGCGGTTACGAAAGGTAAATATATCGTTGACAGACACAGTGGTTACACCGTCGTGTACTCGGCTTCACGACTTATTACGGACGGGCTTGCGGTGAAAGATTCCGCGATGTTCGACGAGTATTTCAGATCGAAAGCGACGTCGAAGAAGTGGACGGCGAAAAAAACGAACGCGTTTTTCGAAACGTTTCCGATCTATGCGCGCGAGATTTTCGGGTATGACGATTCGGACGGGAATATTTCCTCGCTTTACGAAGCGGCGCTGTTTTACCTCCGCGCGACTGATTGCGGAAACAAAAAAGGTAAAAATTTCGCGGCGTGGGCAAAGAACGTTTTCGACAAGGTGAAGTCCGATATGACGGCGAAAAGCGAGTCGGCAAAGACGGTCGGAACGGTTATTTCGCTCGTTTCCGAGCTTGCTCGGGAAATCAAAGACGACGCAACCTTGATTATGAGCGAATGGCTCGGAATGAAATTGCGCTCGAGCGTTAACGGGAAACTCGACTACAGGTTGTTTTTCGCGCACGCGATGCGCGAGGCGTTGTACGGAAGCTGTTACGGCACGGGTAAAAAGAAAAATGCAGTCGGTCTGTACGTCGTGAGCGATTTTGAAAAAGACAGGAAAATAAATTTTGCGAAGCGTTGTGACGACGTGCCGCTCGTGAAGATTTTCGACGATTCGAGATGGCAGGAAACAGCCGAGAAAGCGGAAAAAATCAAGGCGCGGGCGGATATGCTGAAAGAAGCGGTCGAATCGTTGAACAAACTCGTGAAAATCGTGGGCGATTCGGCGACGGACGTTCCGAAAGACTCGAATTTTCTCGCTTGCGCGGCGTATCTCGAGAAGCGGCCGAAAGCGGAAACGAAAGAGGAACTTAAGAGCGGCGAATACGATCAGATGAAAAAACTCGTCGACGAAGCGTTGACGGCGGTAGGTTCCGCGGGGTCTTTTATTTCGGGAATCGGCGAATACGCCCGGCTTTTGAGAAACGCGTGGCTGGACTTTCTCTGTCTTGACGGGGACGCGAAAAAATACAGAAAACGTAAGCCTTTTATGCTGTTTGCGAAATCCGTGCATAAGCCTTTCGAAAAAAAGGACAGACCTGCGGAATATTCGGGGTATAAACTCGTGTACACTTGCAACAGATACGAGATAACTCGGTGCTTCGACAGCACGATAAAGATCGCGGGAACGGAGTTTTCGATTTCGAGCGGAAGCTGCTACTACGTGTCGGAAAAGAAAAGCGGCAAGAAAAAAGGACTGTTTTCCGAAGAAGCGCTCGTTTATTGCGGGCTTGCCGAATGGCGAAAATAAAACGGAAAATCGAACGGTAAAACAGAACGCAAAAACAGGACGGGAGAATCAGAATTATGAGTAGAATAAACGAAGAATCGTTCCGTAAAAAATATTATGAAATCAATCGCGCGGACGGTGCGGACGGTAACGTCGGCTCGGGATTCGGGGCTGACGACACCGGCTTCGGCTCGGACAAAGCGGGGCTTGAAGCGGTTTTGAACGCGGAAAGAGCGGGGTTCGACGAAAAGGAGAATTTGCCCGAATTCAAAAACTTTCTCGGCGAGAGAGCAGACGGTAAAAACGTCGATAACGGACGTATAGCCGTACTTTCGACGGCTACGCTGCGCCGTTGGATCGTGGCGGGCAAGTATCGGTCGGACGAACTTTCGAAAAAGAAACTCGTCGAATCCGGGCTTGTCGATCCGCTTGCGGACGGGTTTATTGTCTATGACGACGACGTTCTGCCGTATTCGCTTTTTCACGGCGACGACGTCGGGTGCACTTACGTTCTGCGCATGGGCGGAAGAAATATTACGCTTCAGATAATCGATCCCGAAACGTTCTTTTTTGCGCTGCCTTTTGCGGGCGCTTCGGATAGCGTTGATCCGGATTTTGAGGGCGAGGGCGTCGGAGAGGAAAATTCGAATGAGTTAGACGATTCGGACGTTTTCGATGATTCCGATATTGACGACGAGGACGATTTCGATTACGGCTACGGAGCGGACGACGAGCGTACCGTTACGGAAGATCACGATGCGGAGGAAAAAGACCGTGTCGCGGAAGAGAAGATTGAAAAAAAGAATTATCCCGCGCTCGGCAAACCGACGATGGTTATCGTCGTCGACGCGGTCAAGTGCGGCTCGCTGATCAGCGTCCTGCGCAATACCTGCGACGGAAAACCCTCGAACGACTGGTTCGATTTCCTTTTCCCGGGCGGTCGGTCGGACGAGTCGGGGCTTAAGAGTAAATTTTTCATTTCGCTTATCGACGGGCGGGCGCTTAAGGTGGTTGCGAGCAGTGCGACGCCTTACGCTTATTGCGATAAACAGAGCACGCTCGTTTCAAGGCTGTCTTTATTGTGGATGAACGGGTTTGCCGATCCCGATAAAAAATGGATCAAGGTCGCGCGCGAGAACGAGAAAGAACTTTTCGGGCGAAACGACAATCAGACGCTCGTGCTTATTACCGACGACGAACAGAATTTTACTCCCGACGACGCCGAATGGTTCGAAAATTTAAAAGACGACGTGAAAACGTTCGTGATCGGAGTGGGACCGGGCGGAACGAGGGCTGCGCTCGCGCTCGAACCGGACGAAAGTCGGAGTTTCGTGAACGCTCCGTCCAAAGAGGATCTCAAAAAAGCGTTTGAATCCGTCGTGAGAATGACGGGAGAGTATTAGGGTGTTTAAGTTCCCTTAAACGTTGAAAAACCGAGTGAGAAAGCACGCGGACGGAACTCGTCCAGGTGGAGAAAAAAGGAGTAAGATATGGCAAAGATCGTTGCGATTACCGGTATGTGTTCTTCGGCGAACAAGCCGACGGGCTATCAGTTCGTGCCGGAGGATAATAAGCTCGTCGCGAGAGGTTCGTTCAGAATGTACGGCGGCGGCGACGAGGTCGTCAGCGACGTCGCGGGGAATTTCTATACCGCGCCGACGTTCAAATGTACGTGCGGAATGGAACATTTGTATCAGTGTAAGGAGTGTGGAAGTTTCGTCTGTTACGACGGGAAAGCGCACGAAAAACTTCAGTGCCCGTCTTGTCACACCTTGAACTACGTTCCCGCGGCTGCGCCCGACGGACGAATCGCGAGGAGCGGTAAAGCGGGCGGCGCTATGGTCGATATCGTGCTTGCGATCGACACGTCGAGCAGTATGAATGCGGGCGGAAGATTAGCCGTCGTCAAGCAGGCGGCGGTCGAAGAATTCGTCGCAAGGTACGAAGGAAAATGTCGCATGGCGGTTATGTCGTTTGACACGAAGGTGTCCGTCCTTACTCCGCTTACGGATAATTTAAGTGCCGTTAAACGACTTATAGGCGGACTTTCGGCTTATGGCGGAACGACTTCGCCGTTCGGTGCCGTTCTTCGCGACGCAAAACTCAAAGATTTCCGCGAGTCGCAGAATAAGCGCTATCTCGTCGTGTTCACCGACGGAGAATGGGCGGGCGACAGGGACGGAAACGTTTCGTCCTCGATGAAAATCAAGGACATGGGGATAACTATTCTGTCCATCGGTTGCGCAGGCGCGGACGCAGATTTTCTTAACAGAATTTCTTCGCCCGACGGTTCGATAGTTACGACCGATTCGGGAATCAGAAGCGCGTTCGCGACGGTCGCTTCCAAGTCCGAGCAATAAAACGCGGCTTCGGTCGGGGAGAGTTTTTTCGGCGAGCGATTGTCGGTTTTGCCGTATGATCGGTATTTTCGGAGTGTAAATGGGATATAGTTTATTTGACAAAAAGGCGTGGGCAGACAAAATCCGATCGACCGATGAAAGCGAGCGGCGCTCGATCGTTCTGCCGACCCCTACCGGGTACGTTGAACTGAACGTTCCGCAGGGCGCAGTCGAAGAATATGAAGCGCGCGAAAAACGCAAATTCAAGCCGCTCGATACGCCCGAAAATCTGCGGACAAAGCTGAAAGGACTTGCGGACGCGGACGAGATAAGCGATTTTGCGCTCGAAAACGACCTGTGCGATTATTGCGATTTCGGCGGACTGCACACGGAAGCGGCGCGTTGTCTTGTTTCGGTCGTGCTCGAATGCTGTCTTAAATATCCGCTTCTTCGTGCGAAAACCTGTTTTATCGGTTCAGTTGACGCGTTTTGCGAAAGGATGAAAGAGGCGGCGGAAGGCAACGGTGAAGTTATCGTTCAGTTCGGGCTCGAGAAAATCATAGACGATACGAGCGAACTTAAAAAAATCGGCGAATCGGCGTACGTTTCGACGTGCGCGCAAAAGAAGAAAAAGGACGATTATCTCGCGTTTGCGTCAAATCATTCGGGATTTTTCGACGCGGTCGTTCTCGATCCGCAGGATTTCGGAAGCAAAGCGTTCAGCGAGCAGGAAGAAGTGCTTAAATATAACGTGGAGATCGGGTTTCACCCCGAAGGGTGCGGTTCGATCGAGTACGTGATTTACCACGAGATGGGGCATTTGCTCGATTATATTCTCGACGTGAGTAATTCCGACGAGTTCGAAAATATGAAAAAAGACTATAAGCCCGCGGATATCACGCGCGAACTTTGCAGATATGCCGCATATAATTCGCAGGAAATGCTCGCCGAGGCGTTTGCGGAGTATTTTTGCAATAAAAAACCCCGTCCTTTGGCAAAAAGGATAGGGCTGATGATCGATCGCGCCTATGCCGCGAAAAAGTTCTGAAAGTTTTCGAAGCGACCGTCGAAAAATTTAAAATTCTTGTCTGGCGGCGTTTTGCTGTGGTTTGTCGGGGAGCAGTCAGTCGTTTTCGGTTTTATGCGGTTGATTGTTGACTTGCCCGTCGGAACTTCGTCCGTTTTCGTTTTGCGCGTCGCCGGTCTGCGGTTTGACTTTTTGTCCTTTGCCGCGCTTTACGTGTTTCATTTCGGGCGGAAGGTTGTTGCGTTCGGGGTGAGTGAGTGCGCCGTGGATGCGTTCTTTGACGAAAGGAATTTCTTCCTGAATCGAGCGCAGAAGATCTTTCACGTACTGGCGCTGCGTGTGTTTGTCGGCGGGGCAGACGTTTTTGAGAATGGGCTTGTCCTTCATGAACGCGATGATATTTTTCTCTTCGATGAAAATCATCGGGCGGATGACGGTAATCGCCGTTCGCGAAAGGTAAGTTATCGGCT
>ERZ808252.2577-NODE-2577-length-10686-cov-3.297244_pt1 | contig 10686 bp, 12 predicted proteins | sample MGYA00521242_ERZ808252 | MGnify/ENA primary metagenome ERZ808252 (study PRJEB31516, sample SAMN03275581) | gut metagenome | biome: mammalia-associated habitat; material: feces | host: Papio cynocephalus | place: Kenya | collected 2012-08-07 ...
CAACGCACCGCACTGCATCTGCCAACGCACCGCACTGCATCTGCCAACGCACCGCGCTGCATTAGACAAGGCTCGCGGCAGGAATGGCCTCCTCCCCCTTGGGTGAGGCAGGGAGGGGGCTCCCCCTTGCCTGGGAGGGGACTTTTGTACTATCTGTAAGTAAAACAAAGCCGTTTTGCAACAAATACGCCGCGCAAGCACACCTTTGCCTTACTAAACGTTCCGCAGACGGCATAATTGTCGTAATTTTGTAGCGGAATTGTTTTGGTACATTAGCATAATGTGAAGATGAGCGCATATAGTGTGAATGACGCAGGCTTTTATGGCGAGTTTGGGGGTGCCTATGTTCCCGAGATTCTGTACAAGACCGTTGAGGACCTCAGGCTTGCCTACAAGGACATCATTGAGAGCGAGGATTTCCGGAAAGAGTTTCACCGCCTGCTGCGCGACTATGTGGGCCGTCCCAGCCCGCTGTACCTGGCCGGGCGCATGAGCGGGAAGTACGGGTGCCGGCTCTACCTGAAGCGTGAGGACCTGAACCACACCGGGGCGCACAAGATCAACAATGCCATCGGGCAAATCCTGCTCGCGCGCCGCATGGGCAAGAAGCGCATCATCGCCGAGACCGGTGCCGGGCAGCACGGGGTGGCCACCGCCACCGTGTGCGCGCTGATGGACATGCCGTGCCGCGTGTACATGGGCGCGCTGGACGTGGAGCGCCAGCATGTCAACGTGGAGCGCATGCGCATGCTGGGCGCCGAGGTGTATCCCGTGCAGAGCGGCAACAAGACACTCAAGGACGCCACCAACGAGGCCATACGCGACTGGTGCTGCCACCCCGGGGACACCTTTTACATAATAGGAAGCACGGTGGGGCCGCACCCCTACCCCGAACTGGTCGCCCGCCTGCAGAGTGTCATCAGCAGCGAGATCAAGTACCAGCTCAAGGAGAAGACCGGGCGCGACTGGCCCGACTACCTCATGGCCTGCGTGGGCGGAGGCAGCAATGCGGCAGGCACCATCTACCATTACCTCGACGACGAGCGCGTCAAGATAGTGCTGGGCGAGGCGGGCGGACTGGGCACCGGCAGCGGCCAGACGGCCGCCTCGCTCAGCGTGGGCACCACGGGCATCCTGCACGGAGGGCGCATCAAGCTCATGCAGGACGAGGACGGACAGGTGACCGAGCCCTACAGCATCAGCGCGGGGCTGGACTATCCGGGCACCGGGCCGCTGCACTGCAACCTCTACAAGACGGGGCGCGCCCGCGTGATGGCCATCACCGACCACGAGGCCCTGCAGGCGGCATTCGAGCTCACGCGCCTCGAGGGCATCATACCCGCGCTGGAAAGCAGCCACGCGCTGGCCATGCTGCCCAAGATGAAGTTCAAGCCCGGCGACATCGTGGTGCTCACCGTGAGCGGACGTGGCGACAAAGACCTGGCCACATACCTGTCACACAAGGACGAGATTGACTATGACAGCATCTAAGCGGTTCCATTACCACACGGCCACCAAGCGCATCCTGGGTGACTTGCTCACACCCGTGAGCGTGTATATGCGGATGCGCGACCGCTCACCGCAGAGCGCGCTCATGGAGAGTTCGGACTACCACGGCGGCGACAATGCCCGCTCGTTCATCTCGGCCCATCCCATAGCGTCAGTGAGCGTTTCACACGGCATGGGCATCCTGCGCTTCCCCGACGGCAGCACCGAGAGCCATCCCATGACGCGGGAGTTTGGCACGGCACAGCTCATCAACCGTTTCCTGGACGCATTCGCCATCCGGGGGGACAGCCAGGAGATGTGCGGGCTGTGGGGATACACCTCCTTCAACGCCGTGCGTTACTTCGAGCACATCGAGGTGAAGGACGAGACGCAGGCACAGAACGACGCGCCCGATGTCCTCTACACGCTCTTCCGGGACACCATCGTCTTTGACCACTTCCGCAACGAACTGGTCATCATGCAGTTCCTGCCCGATGGCAGCGAGGGGAACCTGGACGAGCTGGAGCGCGTCATCAGCAGCGCGGCGGCGGTGCGTCCGTTTGACTTCCACCCCGTGGGAGACAGCTGGAGCACGCTCACCGACGACGAGCACCGCGAGAACATCCGCCGGGGAATAGCCCACTGCATGCGGGGCGACGTGTTCCAGATAGTCCTGTCGCGACGCTTCAAGCAACGGTACGAGGGCGATGACTTCAAGCTCTACCGCGCGCTGCGCAGCATCAACCCCAGCCCTTACCTGTTCTACTTCGACTTCGGTGGCTTCCGCATCTTCGGCTCCAGCCCCGAGACCCACTGCCGCATCGAGGGACGCAAGGCATACATCGACCCCATAGCGGGCACCACCAGGCGCACGGGAAACCCCGAAGCCGACCTCCGCAATGCCGAATACCTGCGCAACGACCCCAAGGAGAACGCCGAGCACGTCATGCTGGTAGACCTGGCGCGCAACGACCTGAGCCGCAACTGCCACGGGGTGAGGGTGGAGTTCTACAAGGACATGCAGTTCTACAGCCACGTCATCCACCTGGTGAGCAGGGTGAGCGGAATCCTGGACGACGGGCGTGACCCCGTGCAGGCATTCATCGACACATTCCCGGCCGGCACGCTCTCGGGCGCGCCCAAGGTGCGCGCCATGCAGCTGATAAGCCAGTATGAGCCGCACTGCAGGGGAGCCTACGGCGGATGCGTGGGCTTCATCGGCTTCAACAAGAGCCTGAACCAGGCCATCACCATCCGCACCTTTGTGAGCCGCAACGGTGAACTGTGGTTCCAGGCGGGCGGCGGCATTGTGGCCCAGAGTGACGTGGAATACGAACTGCAGGAGGTCAACAACAAGTTGGGCGCCCTGCGCAAAGCCATCGACATAGCAGAAAAGATATGAGGACAGTCATCATAGACAACTATGACTCCTTCACCTACAACCTGGCCCACCTGGTCAAGGAACTTGGGGCCGAGGTAAGCGTGGTGCGCAACGACCAGTTCCACATGGAGGAGTTGATGCCATACGACAAGATCATACTGTCGCCCGGCCCCGGAATCCCCACGGAGGCAGGACAACTCATGCAGGTCATCAGCACCTACGCGGCCACCAAGCCCATCCTGGGGGTGTGCCTCGGCCACCAGGCCATCGGCGAGTACTTCGGCGGGCGGCTCACCAATCTGAGCCAGGTGTTCCATGGCATCGCCTCCACCATCACAGTCACCGCACCCGACTATATATATAATGAGTTGCCCACGCGCATCCAAGTGGGCCGGTACCACTCGTGGGTGGTGGACACGCAAGGACTTCCCGACTGCCTGGAGGTGACCGCCGTGAGCGAGGAGGGACAGGTCATGTCGCTGCGCCACCGCGAGTACGACGTGCGCGGGATACAGTTCCACCCCGAGAGCGTGCTCACGCCCGATGGCAAGAGAATGATTAGCAACTGGCTGGAACACTGAGTGAAGCAACTCGGCATTTAAACTACAAGATTATGAGACATTACTTGGAGAAACTGATTGCGGGCGAGACACTGAGCAGCCAGGAGACCCACGACATCATGACAGGCATCACCCGTGACGCCTACACCCCGGTGCAGATATCCGCGCTGCTCACCGCGCTGCAGATAAGCGGCATCACCGTGGACGAGATACTGGGCTTCCGCGACGGGCTGCTCGAGACAGGCAAGCGCGTGCACCTGGATGACCTCGACACGCTGGACATCGTGGGCACGGGCGGTGACGGCAAGAACACCTTCAACATAAGCACCTGCGCGGCCTTTGTCATCGCCGGCGCAGGCTTCCTGGTGAGCAAGCACGGCAACGGCGGAAGCAGCAGCGTGAGCGGAGCGAGCAACGTGCTGGCACAGCACGGGGTGAAATTCACCGACGACGAGTCGCTGCTGCGTCGCTCCATCGAGGAGTCCGGCGTGTGCTACATGCACGCTCCCCTCTTCGCCTATGGCATGAAAAACGTGGGGCCGGTGCGCAAGGCTCTGGGCATCCCCACCTGCTTCAACATACTGGGCCCCCTGCTGAATCCCTGCCGCCCCAAGAATTCACTGCACGGGACGGCCACCCAGGGGCAACTGCGGCTCTACACGAGCATCCACCAGAAGACGGGTGACAACTTTGGGGTGGTGACAAGCTTTGACGGATACGACGAGATATCACTCACCAGTGAGTTCAAAGTGGTGACACGGCTGTACGAGCGTGTCTATACTCCCGTGGAGATGGGGCTGAAATATGCCGCGCCCGAGGACCTCTACGGGGGCGGCACGCCCGGGGAGGCGGCCGCCATCTTTGACTCCGTGCTCCAGGGCACAGCCACCGAGGCACAGCGCAATGTGGTGATAGCCAACGCGGCTTGCGGCATCAGCATCATGGACAAGAACCTCTCTGTGGCCGACACCGTATTCATGGCCAGGGAGTCGCTCGAGAGCGGACGGGCTCTTGAGTGCTTCCGTAAGTTTGTGAGCATCAACTCATGACACCAGTTTTCAAAAACCAAGGGATGAAGGATATTCTGGAGGAGATTGTGGCTCACAAGCGCGAGGAGGTACGGCTGCGCAAGGAAGTGCTGCCGCCCCGTCGCCTGCACGCGATGGTCGAAGAGACGATGGAGGGCGGGCGCGCGCCACTCAGCATGGGCCGGTCGCTGGCAGCGGACAAGTACGGCATCATCGCCGAGTTCAAGCGCAAGAGCCCGTCCAAAGGATGGATCAGGGAGGAGGGGCAGGCCGATGTCATCCCGCCATCCTACGCCCGCAACGGGGCTGCCGCGCTGAGCATCCTCACAGACAGCCGGTATTTCGGCGGGAGCCTGGAGTTTGTGAAGAGGGCGCGGCCGCTTGTGGACAAGCCCATTCTGCGCAAGGACTTCGTGGTCGACGAGTACCAGTTGTTCGAGGCACGCCACGCGGGAGCCGATGCCGTGCTGCTGATAGCCGCCGACCTGAGCCTGCAGGAGGCCCGCAGCATGGTGTCTGTGGCACACGAGCTGGGGCTTGAGGTGCTGATGGAACTGCATTCCGAGAATGAGTTGGACTACGCGGGGCTGGATGCGGACATGGTAGGGGTGAACAACCGTGACCTGGGCACTTTCCACACCGATGTGGAGCACTCGTTCCTCATGTCGGCATCCTTGCCACAGGACAAGGTGCTGGTGAGCGAGAGCGGACTGGGCGACCCGCACACGGTAAGACTGCTGAGGCAAGCCGGGTTCTGCGGCTTCCTCATGGGCGAGCACTTCATGAGGGCCAATGACCCCGGCGCGGAGTTGGCACGGTTCATCGCCGCCATCGAAAGCGGCACATGACACATTGGCAGGGCAAGGGCAATATGCGGAGACACGCGACAATCGTCAAGGTGTGCGGAATGAGGGACGGGGACAACATCCGCATGGTGGAACAGGCGCACCCGGACATGATGGGGTTTGTCTGCTGGCAGGGAAGCCGGCGCAACGTGACCACACGCCCCACACACCTGCCCGCGTGCCTTCGCGTGGGAGTGTTTGTGAATCCCACGCTGCAACAGGTCGTGGCTGCCGGGAAGATGCTGCGGCTGGACTATATCCAGTTGCACGGAAACGAAACCCCTGCTTTGTGCAGTGTCATCAAACACGCCACAGGACTGCGGCTTATCAAGGCCATAAGTGTGGATGACACAGCCGACATTGACAAGGCAAACTCCTTTCAGGATGTGGCCGACATGCTTCTCTTCGACACCAAATGCAAGTGTATGGGGGGCAGCGGCACACAATTTGACTGGGACATCCTGGGATCCTACCATGGCCCACTCCCCTTCCTGCTTTCGGGCGGCATCGGGCCCGGTGACGAGGAGAGGGTCAGACGATGGAACCACCCGCTCTGCCTGGGCGTTGACATCAACTCGCGTTTTGAGACAAGCCCCGCATCCAAGGACGCGGAGGAAGTGAAAAAGTTTATCAGTAAAATCAAGGAGCAATGAACAGGATAAACCAACTATTCGACCGCAAGAGGCAAGGGCTGCTCTCGCTCTATTTCTGCGCGGGACACCCTACGCCGGACAGCACGGCCAACATCATCGAGACACTTTACCGCAACCGCATTGACCTTGTGGAAGTGGGTATCCCCTTTACCGACCCCATGGCCGACGGCCCGGTAATCCAGGACGCAGCCACCAAGGCCCTGCGCAACGGAATGACGCTGAGGAAAATCTTTGGGCAGGTCAAGGAAGCAAGAGACCACGGCGTGGAAATGCCTCTGATACTCATGGGATACCTGAACCCCATCTACCACATGGGTTACAAGGAGTTCTTCGAGCGCTGCCGGAAGGCGGGCGTGGACGGGGTCATCATCCCCGACCTGCCCTTCAAGGACTATCTGGAAGAGGTGAAGCCCGTGGCCGACAAGCATGACATACGGGTCATCATGCTCATCACGCCCGAGACGAGCGACGAACGCATACGCTTCATTGACGAGCACACTGACGGGTTTATCTACATGGTAAGCTCGGCATCCACCACCGGAGCGCAGAAAGAATTTGACCTGGAAAAGCAAGCCTACTTCAACAAGGTGAACAACATGAGCCTCAAGCATCCGCGCATGATAGGCTTCGGCATCAGCAACAAGCAGACACTGGAGAGCGCGCAGGCCAACGCGGCGGGTGCCATCATAGGCAGCAAGTTCGTGACACTGCTGGACGAGCTGCAGGACCCCCAGGCCGCCGTGGACTCCCTGCGCGACGCGCTGGGAAAGTAGAACGCCGAGAGACAAAGCGGCGACTGGCGCAAGATACCGCAGGGGAAAGAGTGGCCGCACGTGCCATTTGCCCTTGGGGGTATTGCGTAAGGTGCAAAAAAGCCGTAACTTTGCAGGCATAAGCACAGGCGAACGCGCAAGGAACGCAACAGGACAGATGAAAGTAGCCGTAGTAAAATACAACGCAGGGAACATTCATTCGGTAATGAATGCGCTCAAGCGTGTGGGCGTGGACCCCGTGCTGACTGACAATGCCGAGACACTGCACGCGGCCGACCGCGTGGTGTTTCCGGGCCAGGGTGAAGCCAGCCACACGATGGCTTACCTGAGAAGCCACGGCCTGGACCAGGTGATAAGCTCGCTGACGAAGCCCGTGCTGGGCATCTTCCCTGTGGAGGTAAGGCGCTTCCACCCCCAATGCCATGAGCAAAAGGTGCCGCATATGGGCTGGAACCAACTGGAGAACATCAAGGACAGCCTGCTGAAGGGGCTTGACGAGGGAGCGTTTGCCTACTTCGTGCACAGTTTCTATGTGCCCGTGTGTGACTACACCATCGCCACCACCCGGCACATCCTGCCTTTCAGCGCCGCCTTGCGCAAAGGCAACTTCATGGCCACCCAATTCCATCCCGAAAAGAGCGGAAGCGTGGGCGAGCGCATACTAACCAACTTCCTGGGAGACATATGATAGAACTGATACCTGCCATCGACCTCATCGGCGGACGCTGCGTGCGCCTCACACAAGGCGACTACAACGCGAAGACCGAATACGGCGACCCCGTTGACATCGCCAAACGCCTGGAAGAGGCAGGATACAGGAGGCTGCATATGGTGGACCTGGACGGCGCGCGAAGCAAGCATGTGGTCAACATCGACGTACTGCGCGCCGTGACGAAAGCCACTGGCCTGTGCGTGGACTTTGGCGGGGGAATCAAGACAGAAGGCGACCTCGATCAGGTGTTTGACGCCGGAGCACGGCTGGCGACTGTCGGGAGCGTCGCTGTCACCTGTCCCGGATTGTATCTCAAGTGGCTGGAAAAGTACGGGGCCGGACACATAATCCTGGGCGCGGACGTGAGGGACGGACACATAAGCATCAACGGCTGGAAGGAGAACTCGGCACAGCGGCTGGAAGATTTCCTGCATATATATATGGAAAAAGGAACACGCAATGTGCTCTGCACCGACATCAGCCGGGACGGAATGCTCCAGGGAACATCCGTTGGACTATACCGCCATCTGATGGAAACCTACCCACACATGCACCTCATTGCCAGCGGGGGCGTAAGCGGCATAGGAGACATCGAGGAACTGGAGCATGCGGGGATACCTGCTGTGGTGTTTGGAAAAGCCATCTACGAGGGACGCATGGACATCCACAAGCTCATCGCGCGCTTTCCGCAGGACCGCGACAGAAGCGGGGAAGTTCCCAAGGAGGGCGCATGTTAGCCAAGAGAATCATCCCGTGCCTGGATGTCAAGAACGGACACACGGTGAAAGGAACCAACTTCGTGAACCTGCGCGAGGCGGGCGACCCCGTTGAACTTGGAGCCATATACAGCCAGCAAGGGGCTGACGAACTGGTGTTCCTGGACATCACAGCAAGCCATGAGGGCAGAAAGACCTTCACCGAAACGGTCAGGCGCGTGGCCGAGAGGGTAAACATCCCATTCACCGTGGGAGGCGGAATCAGCGAGATATCCGATGTGGAGCGCATGCTGGCGGCGGGGGCCGACAAAGTGAGCATGAACAGTGCCGCGCTGAGAAACCCCGAACTCATCAACGAGACTGCCTCACGGTTTGGAAGCCAGGTGTGCGTGGTGGCCATCGACGCGCGCCTGGACAACGGCACATGGACATGTTACGCCAATGGCGGACGTGTCCCCACGCAAAAGACACTGCCCGAATGGGCGGTGGAAGCCGCCGACAGGGGCGCGGGAGAAATCCTGTTCACCAGCATGAACCACGACGGCGTGAAGGAGGGATTTGCCCTGGAAGCCCTGGCCATGCTGTCCGCCCGCCTCACAATACCGGTAATCGCCTCGGGAGGGGCGGGCAACATGGAGCATTTCAGGGATGCCTTCACGGACGGGCATGCCGACGCGGCACTGGCGGCAAGCGTCTTCCATTTCGGGGAAATCGCCATACCAGAACTGAAGCAATACCTCAAAAAGGAAGGTATAAGCATCAGATACTGAAAAAAGAATACAAATGCGAACAAGAGATATGAACATTGATTTCGAGAAGTCGGGCGGCCTGGTGCCCGCCATCATACAGGATGCCGACACCAGGAATGTGCTCATGCTGGGATATATGAACAGGGAGGCATACGAGAAGACGCTGGGCACGGGACTCGTCACGTTCTACAGCCGCTCGCGGCGCTGCCTGTGGACAAAGGGCGAGACAAGCGGCAATCTCCTGCATCTGGTGGACATCAAGGCCGACTGCGACAACGATGCCCTGCTTGTGAAAGTGCATCCCGACGGCCCCACATGCCACAAGGGCACCGACACCTGCTGGGGGGAGAAGAACGAGTGCCCGCCTCTGCTCTTCCTGGCAGAACTGAGCGACTTCATCGAAAAACGTCACCGGGAGATGCCCGAAGGCAGTTACACAACCAGCCTGTTCCAGGACGGTCTGAACCGCATGGCACAGAAGGTGGGCGAGGAAGCCCTTGAACTGGTAATCGAGGCCACCAACGGCACCAACGAGAGACTTGTCTATGAGGGGTCGGACATGCTGTACCACCTGATTGTACTGCTCACACACAAGGGGCTGCGCATCGAGGACTTGGCGGCGGAACTGCGCGAGAGGCACAATCCGGGCTGGAAGAAGCACTAAGAGAACTGACACATGGACGTTGCCGAATATACTGTAAAATACACGGATGCCTGCGTCAAACGGGGCGCGCACACGATTCTGAGCAATGTCAACCTGGCTGTCGGCAAGGGGCAGATGGTGTATCTGACAGGCGCCGTAGGGACAGGAAAGACATCACTGCTGAAAACCATATACGGCGAACTGCCATGCACAGGCCGCGAGGTGGAGGTGCTCGGACAGGACATGCGGCACATGGGCACAAGAAAACTGCCCGCGCTAAGAAGGAAAATGGGCATCGTGTTCCAGGACTTCCAACTTCTGCACGATCGTGATGTGCAAGCCAACCTGGATTTTGTCCTGCGCGCCACGGGATGGAACAAGAGGAAAGAGCGAGAGGAACGTGTCAGTGAAGTTCTCGAACTGGTTGGCCTAAGACAACACGCCCGCAAGCGCACCTACGAACTTTCGGGCGGCGAGCAGCAGAGGGTATGCATCGCCCGCGCCCTGCTCAACAAGCCAAGCATCATCCTTGCCGATGAACCCACAGGAAACCTGGACTCCGAGAACGGGGAACTGACGATGGCCCTGCTCGACGAGGCCCGCAGACAATATCACGCGACTGTCATCGTAAGCACGCACAACACGCTCTGGCCAGATTACTTTCCAGGGGACGTGTATTGCTGCGAAGGAGGGCATCTGACATTACAACCCGCACCCGAGAACAATTAAAAAGGAAATACATACTTCAACACGCAGAAGATATGAAAGTGATGAAATTTGGCGGCACGTCTGTTGGCACGCCGCAGCGAATGCAAGATGTTGCCAAACTTATTACAGCAGACGGACAACCCAAGCTGGTGGTTCTCTCCGCAATGTCGGGCACGACAAACACGCTGGTGGAAATCTCCGACTATCTGTACAAGAAGAACCCCGAAGGAGCCAACACCATAATCAACCGCCTGGAGCAGAAGTATAACGCCCATGTGGACAGGCTATACAGCACCGATGAGTGGAAAAAGAAGACACTGACGTTCCTGCACGAGGAATTCGACTACCTGCGTTCATTCACAAAGGTGCATTTCACCTCCTTTGAGGAAAAGGTCATCCTGGCTCAAGGCGAGATAATGAGCACAAACAT
>ERZ808252.2578-NODE-2578-length-10679-cov-3.133754_pt1 | contig 10679 bp, 6 predicted proteins | sample MGYA00521242_ERZ808252 | MGnify/ENA primary metagenome ERZ808252 (study PRJEB31516, sample SAMN03275581) | gut metagenome | biome: mammalia-associated habitat; material: feces | host: Papio cynocephalus | place: Kenya | collected 2012-08-07 ...
GCTCGTTGGAGTCGGTGACGCCGGCTTCCTTGTCCATGCCCTTGCAGGAGACGAAGACCTTGTCGACGTGGTAATTGCCGAGGTATTTTTCACACTGGCTGCCGACCAGGGCCAGAGACTCGGCCTTGAGACGGCCGCCGGTGAGCAGGATCGTCCAGGTTTCGACGTTGGCCAGCTCCACCACGAGCTCGACGGAGTTGGTGATGATGGTGAGATTTTTCTTGTCGCGCAGCTTTTTCGCGCAGAACAGCGCCGTGGAGCTGTCGTCGAGCATCAGATGATCGCCATCGTCGACCATTGCGCAGACGAGCTCGGCGATCTGGTTTTTGTATTCAACGTTCGTCTTGCTGCGGATGGCGTGGGAGAGGTCGGTTTTCGTGCTGTTGCCGAGGATCGCGCCGCCGTAGGTCTTTGTGGCGTAGCCCTCTTTTTCGAGCTTGTCGAGATCGCGGCGGATGGTCTCCTCCGTGACCTGATAGTGGGCGGCCAGCTCGCTGACCAGAACGCGCTGCTCGGCGCGGAGCTTCTGAAGTATTTCGTTTTTCCGTTCGATTGCTAACATGATTGGTCCTTTCCCGGTGAGAGGCGCTTGCCAGCTCAGCCCAGATTCCGCAAATTATTTTATCAATATAACATAAAGCCGCAGAAAACGCAAGCCCGGCATTGCAAGAAAATAGGAATTCCTGACAAAAAATGCGAAACGGCGTGAACGGCGGGGGATTGGAAAAAAATACTTCTTAATTTTTGTCTTTATCTCTTGCAAAATGGGAAACGGTTTGATAAATTAGAAGGCGCTGGTAGTTATGTAAATTTTTTATGTAAAGCAAATCGGTTGGTTGGAGCGAAGCGGCTGTTATGGTTTTTTCGAGCTTGTTCTTTTTATATATCTTTTTGCCCTATTGTCTGCTGCTGTATTTTTTGCAGCCGCGGCTGGGCGGGAAAAATGCGGTCCTGATCGGCGCGAGCCTCGTGTTCTATGCGTGGGGAGAGCCGGTCTATGTGCTTTTGATGCTGGCCGTGGCGGGGCTCAACTGGGGCTTTGGCCTGCTGCTGGAGAAAAAGCCGGAAAAGTGGCTGCTGGCCGTCTGCGTGGCGCTGAATCTTTCGAGCCTGATCGTTTTCAAATATGCGGGCTTTCTGGTCGAAAATATCAACGCGATCTTCCAAACGGCGCTCACAGTTCCGAAAATCGCCCTTCCGATCGGCATCTCGTTTTACACGTTCCAGGCGCTGTCGTACTCCGTCGACGTGTACCGCAAAGACGTTGCGGCGCAGCGCTCTTACGCGAAATTCCTGCTGTATGTGTCGATGTTCCCGCAGCTCATCGCGGGCCCCATCGTGCGGTATGTAGACGTGGCGGCGCAGATCGAATCGCGCGAATTTGATCCGGAGAACATTTTCAGAGGCGTGACGCGCTTTTGCGTGGGTCTCGGGAAAAAGGTTTTGCTTGCAGACCATGTCGGGCAGGTGGCAGACCAGCTTTTGGGCGGGTCTTTTGTCGGCGCGACGACGCTTTCCGTGTGGCTCGGCGCGCTTATGTTCATGTTCCAGATCTACTTCGATTTTTCGGGTTATTCCGACATGGCCATCGGCCTCGGCCGCATTCTCGGCTTCCGCTTTCCGGAGAACTTCAAGCTGCCGTACACGGCGAAGTCGATCACAGAATTCTGGCGGCGCTGGCACATTTCGCTGAGCTCGTTTTTTCGGGATTATGTCTACATACCCCTCGGCGGCAACCGGAAGCACGTGTATCTGAATCTCTTCATCGTCTGGGCGCTGACCGGCCTGTGGCACGGAGCCAGCTGGAACTTCGTTCTGTGGGGGCTTTACTTCTTTGTGCTCTTGTGCATCGAGAGGCTTCTCAAAAAGCAGCTGCACAGAATTCCGAAGCTCATCCGGCATCTTGTGACGCTTTTGCTGATCCTGATCAGCTGGAACATTTTCTACCACGAAGACCTTTCGCGGCTTTCAGAGAGCTTCCGCATTTTCTTTGGCCTCTCGGGAGCCGGCTTTACGAACGAGACGACGAACCTTCTGCTGCGGAACAATCTGCCGCTGATCGCCGTCTGCGCGGTCGGCTGCTCGGCCATCCCGCAGTTCATGGGGAACGTCATCGGCTTACTTTGCGCAGAGAAGGCAGAAAACGGCGTGGGGCACAAGATCTACGCCGCGCTGACCTTCGTGTTTGACCTTGCGCTTCTGGCGCTGGCGACGATCTCGCTGGCCGGTTCGAGCTACAACGCATTTTTGTATTTCCGCTTCTAGGAGGGCGGCCGCATGAAAAAAATTTACCGCGCGATGGCGGGCGCGCTTCTGGCGCTGCTTCTCGTCATCGGGCTTGCATCGCTGTTTACGACCGGCTCTGCGTCTGATGGGGCCGACACGACAAAGCCGGAATTTTCCATACAGGCGCTGCTGGACGGCACGTTCATTTCGCAGCTCGAGACGTATTACACGAATACCTTCCCGCTGCGAAGCCAGCTTCTGGCCGCGAACCGGACGCTCAACGGCTTTTACCACGCCTCGGCCGGAGACGAGAATATTCTGGTCCTGAGCGGCAACACAGGCGCCGAGCAGGGCGGTGAGTCGCTGGCGCGGCAGGAGTATGAGAAGACCGGCAAGACGCTCGAAAATGACCCGGCGGAGCCCGCTTCCGCGGACGCAGAGATTTCCGCGCCCGAAACGGCAGCTGAGTCCGAAACGCCGGAAAACCCGACGGGGGAGTCTGCCGGGGAGGAAACGCCGGAGGAGCCCGCGGACTCGTCTGCGGAGGATGAAATTCCTGCGCTTGACAACCCCGATATTTCCGAGGCGCAGTATGCGGGCAATGTCGTCATCGTCGGCGACCGCGCGATGGAGATCCCGACGGCGACGGATTCCGTCATCGTAAGCTACGCGAAAACGGTCAATGCCCTTGCCGACGCGCTGGGAAGCGACGTGCGCACCATCAGCCTCGTGACCCCGAACGGCGGCGAATTTTACTCGCCGGAGAGTATGCACCAGGGCCTCAACTCGCAAAAGGACATGATCGACCTCTGCTACAGCAAAATGGACAAGGGCATTCTGACGGTCGACGCCTACAGCGCGCTGCGGGCGCATACGGACGAGTATATTTTCTTCAGGACCGATCACCACTGGACGCAGCTCGGCGCATATTACGCCTACACCGCCTTCTGTGAGGCCGCTGGCTTTGACGCTGTGCCGCTTGACCGGTTCGAGACCGGCCGCTATGACCGCTTCGTGGGCTCGATGTACACCTTCACGGCCAATTATCCCCAGAGCCAGACGCTGCTGGACAATCCGGACTACCTCGAGTATTATCTTCCGATCGTGACCACGCACGCAAAATATTACGCCGACGCGACGCTGCAAAACGGCGTGCCGGTGAGCGTGGTGTACCAGCATTTAGACGCCTCGGTCACGAACAAATACCAGTGCTTCATCGGCGGCGATACGCCTGTGTGCGTCATTGAAACGGACGTGGATGGCCCCGTGTGCCTGATGCTCAAAGAATCCTACGGCAACGCCTTCGCGCCGTTTCTGACGAGCCACTACAGCAAGATCATCGTCGTCGACCCCAGAGAATTCAACCGCGACGGAAAGCCGTCTCTGGATCTGACGCAGTTTGCAAAGGAGCAGGGCGTAAATGATCTTCTCGTCATCAATTACCCCTACATGATCAACAATTCCTATTACATCGCCTGGCTCGGAAGGCTCGTGGGCTATTCTTCGTAAAAGAACCTCGTAGAGGGGCGGACGACACTGTCCGCCCGGCAGAAAAATGTTCGAAACACAAGAGATTGCGGCGAATTCGTACTTCCCAAGGGCGGACAGAGGCGTCCGCCCCTATGCAAGAATGGAAAATGCACAAAACCCGAACATATGGAAGATCCCGGTACCAAACGGTACCGGGATCTTTGCTTACGATTCTCGAACGTTGAATTCCTTGGAAGCGGCGAGCTTGTGGTTGAAGTAAATTTCCAGCGCGTAGGTCCCGGCCTTCTGCGGCATACTCTCGAGCGTGCCGACGAAAAGGTTCTTTTCCCACATCGTGCTCCACTGGCGCTGGGACTCTTCGAAGCTCACGAGCTTACCGTCCGCGTCGCGCACGACGAGCATCACGGCGATGTCCTCTTCCGCCTTCGTGTCGAGCGTGGAGAGCGTTTGCAGCGCAAAGGCCATCTGCTCGTTGACGGTGTAGTAATTGTTGCGCGTGGTCGAAATGTTCGTGCTGTTCACGGTCTCGACGTTTGCGGGCTTCAGGAAGAAGCCGAGGTACGTGTTGCCGAAGCCGTGCTCGGTGAACTTTTCCGTCACGGCCGGGGAATGGTAGGTGATCTTCGTGTCGCCCTCTAACTTTTCCCCGCTCTTGAGCGCAATGGTGAACGTGTAGTCCGCGTCGGGCACAAGATCGGAAAGCGCGATCCGCAGCGGCGCGTCCTCCGCCTCCGGAAGTTCGATCGGTTTGTCCACGCCTGCGATCTTCGCTTCCAGCGTCCAGCCGGGCTCCGCGGGGTCTACCTCGCAGGCCCAGTCGAGCACGAGCTCTTCACCGTCGACGCTCGCTGTGAACGACGAGAGCTTTGTGATGTTGGGTGTGATGGTGGTCGAGACGCTCTGGAGCATCGTGGGCGTGGAGATGATGATCTCATACGTTTCGCCCGGCGTGAGGCCTTCAAAGGTCACAGACGGCGTCGTGACGATCTGCGTGTCGGAGTAATCGTCCGGGCCGGTGATCGTGACGGTCCAGCTTTCGGGCGCGTCGCCTTCGATGTTCCACGACAAAATGGCCGAAGAACTCGAGATCGCAACGGAAAGCGGCGGGACGATATTGACCGTCGGGACCGTGGAGAATGTCGCGGTGGTCACGCCGATGAGCTTGGTGTTTTCCGGCTCCTGCAGCGTGAAGGTGTACTCCGTGCCCGAGGCAAGGCCTCCGATGACCGTGCTGTGGCCGGAGAAGGTGGCCGTCTGGGGCTCCTGGCCTTCTGCGGCGTAGGAAACCGTCCATGTGCCGGGATCGGGCCCATCGAGAATGATGAGGTTCAGCTCGGCCTGCGTGACGGCAACGGGCGTGGCCGTGAAGCTCAAAATCTCCGTCTGGGCAAGGGTCGTTGCCATGATGGAGTAATTGCCGGTCGGCTTTTCGCCATTTTGCGGCTCGACGCTCACGGTGTACTGCGTGCCGGGAACGAGACCGGTGAAGGTGAGATCGGTGTTCGCCTGATAGCTCTGATGGAAGGTGTTACCATAGGTGTCCGAGCAGACCATCATGAACGAGCCGTCCTTTTCGCCGGAATCGACCTGAACGGTAATGTAGTCCGTTCCGGTATCGACGAGGGTGATGTCGTTCACATGGATGCTGCTGGGCGCGATGATGAAGAAGTACACGGCCGCGCCGATTCCCGCGATCAGCAGCAGGCAGCACAGCGCGATCGGAAGCCAGCGGCTTTTCTTTCTGCGCTTTTTGGGAGCGTTTTCGCCGTCGGGCGCGTCGTCTTCGTCGTCTGGCTCCAAAGAACCGGAAATGCCATAGCCCTCGGGGTCCTTTTTCGCTTCCTTATGGACGGTGTCGATGAGGGAGTTGAGCATCTGCGTGTCGGGCGAGAAGTTTTCCTTGAAATCCTCGCCCATGGCCTCGGTGTCCGCAAACTGCACGGGTTCGATCTCTTCTTCGACCGACAGATCGACCGGCTCGTGATCGCCTGCAATGGGCGGGACGATGAGCGTATCGTCGACCTGGTTGCGCTTCATGTACTCGACCAGCGCGTCCTTAAGCGCCTGCGGCGTCTGGTAGCGGTCTTCGGGCTTGAAGGCGCAGGCCTTGAGAATGATCTCGGAAATTTCGTAGTCCGCGTACATCGGCACCGGAAGCGCTTCGCCGGTGACGCGCCTTCTGTCGGCGGCCTTTGCCGACGTGTTTTCGTCTTCAAAGGGCGCGTGGTTGCCGTTGAAAATACGGTACAAAATCAGGCCCACGGAATAAATATCCGTCGTCGGCTCGATCGCGGCCATGAGACTGAACAGCTCCGGCGCGGAGTAAGAGCTCAGCATACTCTCGGGCATGGTGCAGTATTTGAGATCGTCGATCTTCGCAATGCCGAGGTCTCCGAGCAGGAAATGGCCCTGCGGGTTTAAGTAGATGTTCGACGGCTTGACGTCGCGGTGGATGAGCCCCGCCTGCCGCAGATCGATGAGCGCGCTGCAAAGGTCCATCGCCAGATTCACCGCGCAGAGCTTTGTCATCGCATTGTCCGCCAGATACTCGACCAGCGTCTTGCGGTGCTCGGCCAGCAGATACATATCATACCCGACGCCGTCTTCCTTGGGCGCGATCTGATAGCTGCGGAAGCAGTCCAGATTCGGGCTGGCCGAGAGCGTTTCGAGCGCTTCGAGCTCCGCTTGATAATCGGACACGACCTGCTCATAGTATTTCTGCGCGTCCTCGGCCGTTGCGGCGGCGCCTGTAAACAGCAGCGCGTCGACCTGCTTCTGCGACTCCGGCACCGAAATGTGCTTGAGAATATAGGTCTGTCCGCTTTTTGTGCTTCTGACGATATATACTGCGGCCGCGCCGCGTACACTCACACACTCGACCACTTCCATGTTCGAAAGCAGCGGCGATATCAGCTTGAGTTCGGCCAAATGGTTCGCCTCCTTTAGTAGTAGGGTGGAACTGAAACCCGTCAATACGCCCGGACGCCGGGCCTTTTCGCGCTGGATCGGCGCCATTTTCCCTTGAAATACACAAAGTATTCCTGCGGAAAAATGGCTTGCCCAGCACGAAAATTCCTCGCCGCCGGTCATATCGCCGGATTTCAGATCCACCCTGTGTGGAACGGAAAAACATCGACACGGCCGGACAACGGATATATTCCGCCAATAGCCGCTGATCGAGTCAGAGCTTCCTTAGGATGGAACTGAAAACTGTCAACACGCCCGGACGCCGGGCCTTTTCACGCTGGATCGGCGCCATTTTCCCGCGCGCTTGCGCACATTGCCGGTTTTCAGACACTCTATTTTAAGGCATTTCCCGCAAAAATGCAATACAAGATATTGTAGCTTGGGCTTGGAATTTGACGAAAGTTGTGGTATGATACGAAATAGGTATCATCAAAAGCGGCGTTTGCCGCAAAACATCCCGTGCGCAGCCTGCGCACACGAGCAAAACGGAGGCTTTGCATGAAACTGAAAAAATGCGAATACTGCGGTACGGAGTTTGACGCCGCGCTCAGCCAGTGTCCGCTTTGCGGGAGGGCCGTCCAGCCCGGTGCAGCCGAGCCCATGCCGGTCATGTCCGCGCCCTATAAGCCCGCCCGATCCGGCGGCGGAAAATTCAGCAAAAAGAAAGGCGGCCGCTTCTCTGCACCGCCCAAAAAGAAGCAAAAGCCCGCGCCCGGCGAAAATCCGTACAAGATCCCGAAGTGGATGATGGCGGCGATCTGCGGGGTTTTGGGTCTGGCCGTCGTGCTGGGGGCTGCGTTTGCGCTCTATCAGCTCTCGTGGTTTCCGAAATTCCTGGGTTCCAGCGAGCCTGCCTCCATGCAGGAGGAGGTGACTGCGCCGGAGGAAACGGCCGAGCCTGCCGAAGAGGTCCAGCCCGCCGCGCCCACCGAGCAGCAGTATATGAACGAAGAGGACTTTCAGCCCAGCGAGGAAGAAGCGTCCCAGCCCGAGGCCGTGGTCGCGTGCGAGGGACTCACGCTGGCCACGAGCTCCATCACCTTCGACGAGCCCGAGCGGTTTTACAACATCACCGTCCAGAAGCTCCCCGAGACCTGCAATCAGGAGGTTGTGTTCACCTCGAGCGATGAAACGATCGCTACGGTCAACCAGCAGGGCAAGGTCGTAGCCGTCAACGGCGGCACGGCGGTCATCACGGCCAGCTGCGGCACACAGACGGCCACGTGCCTCGTCACCTGTGACTTTATTGCCGAAGAGGCGCAGCAGCCGGCAGAAGAAGAGGCGCCGGCGCCGGCGCTCAACTCGACCGATATGACGCTGTTCTATCCCGGCGAGCAGGCGCCGCTCATCGTCAGCAACGCCTCGGAGGACGCGTCCGTGACGTACACGAGCGAAAATCCGTCCGTCGCGACCGTATCTTCCAGCGGCACCATTACCGCCGTCGGAAGCGGCACCACGACCGTCCGCGCGGAATTTGACGGCATGAAGCTCGAGTGCATCGTCCGCTGCAAGCTCGATTCCAGCGCGGAATCCGGCGACACGGCTGACGCCGAAGGCTGCACGCTCAGCCACTCGGACGTGACGATGGCCTTCCTCGGAGAATACTTCAAAATTTCTCTGAAGGACGCCGACGGAAACCGCATCAAGGGTCTTTCGTGGAAGTCCGGCAACACCGGCGTATGCACCGTGGACGCAGACGGCGTGGTCACCGCCTCCGGCAGCGGCACGACGACCGTGTCCACCACCTACGGCGGCAAGAGCTTCGAGTGCATCATCCGCTGCAACCTCAAATAAAACGGCCGCACCGCGCAGCCGTAAAAATTCCCGGATGCAAATTTCTGCACCCGGGAATTTCTTTTTCAACCCTCTGCCTTGCGGGAGCGGCGGAACAGCAGCGTGATGCACCACAGCCCCGCCAGACCCACGACGGCGTAGACGATGCGGCTGACGCTTGCAGTCTGCCCGCCGAAGATCCACGCGACGAGATCGAACCGCGCGAAGCCCACAAGGCCCCAGTTGACCGCGCCGATGATGGCCAGGATCAATGCCAAGGTATCCATGAATATTCCTCCTTTTGATGAACGCACCCATAGTATGCACGGCGCGGCTGTATCTTATTCCGCAAAACGCACAGAAACAAAAGAAATTCCGATTGCTTTTTCGGCAAAATCCTGTATAATAGGAGTAGCCAAAAAAATTAAGGCGAAAAAACTTTTTTTGAGTTTCCCGGCCGGACAAGCACCTGCAAGGAAACCCCGAAACCCTTGTAGGAGGCGATCATATGAATCTAGTCTGTCTCGATCTGGAGGGCGTGCTCGTGCCGGAGATCTGGATCGCGTTTTCTGAGGAAAGCGGCATTCCCGAGCTGCGCCGCACCACGCGCGACGAGCCCGATTACGACAAGCTCATGCGCTGGCGGCTCGGCATTCTCAAAGAGCACGGACTAAAGCTTCAGGATGTGCAGAACGTCATCGCGAAAATCGACCCGCTGCCCGGCGCGAAGGAGTTTTTAGACGCGCTGCGCGAAAAAACGCAGGTCGTGATCCTGAGCGACACCTTTGAAGAATTTGCAAAGCCGCTCATGAAAAAGCTCGGCTGGCCGACGATCCTCTGCAACTCCCTGGAGGTCAGCGAGGACGGCTTCATTACGGGCGTGAAAATGCGCTGCAAGGACACGAAGCTTACGACCGTCCGCGCCATGCAGTCCATTGGCTTCGAGACCATCGCCAGCGGCGACAGCTACAACGACCTCGACATGATTTTAGCCGGAAAGGCGGGCTTTTTGTTCCGCTCGACCGAGAAGATCAAAAATGACTACCCGCAGCTTCCCGCGTTTGAAACGTACGACGAGCTGCTTGCGGCCATTTCCGCCGCACTTTGATTTGTCGCAAATTCCTTTTGTTTCCGCGCAAAATACTTATGAAAATGAAAGGTGATATATCATGAATGCATTTTTACCCGCCGATATTCTGCTGCCGAAGACCGACCACATGGAAAAATGGGCGGTCATCGCCTGCGACCAGTTCACGTCCGATCAGGGCTACTGGGACCGCGTGAGAAAGAACGCCGAGGGCGCTGTCTCCACCATTAACCTCATCCTCCCCGAGGCCGAGCTCGGCACCGAAAAGGAAGCCGCGCACACGGCTGAAATTAACGCGACGATGAAAAAATACGTCGAAGACGGCGTGTTCACCGTCTATCCCAACAGCTACATCTACGTCGAAAGAACGCTCGAAAACGGCTCCATCCGCGAGGGCCTCGTCGGTATGGTCGACCTCGACGCATATGACTACAACCCCGGCGCAGCGAGCGCCATCCGCGCCACCGAGCGCACCGTGCCCGAGCGCATCCCGCCCAGACAGAGAGTCCGCCGCGACGCGCCCATCGAGCTGCCGCACGTGCTGATGCTCTGCGACGACCACGACAAGAAGCTCATCGAGCCGATCGGCGCGAAGAAGGATAGCCTCAAGAAGGTCTACGACTTCGACCTCATGGAAGGCGGCGGCCACATTACCGGCTGGCTCGTCGAAGGAAAAGACGTCGACGAGTTCAACAAGGCGCTGACCGAGTATACCGCGACCGTTGGCGAAAAGTACGTGGGGCTCAAGGGCACGCCGATGGTCTTCGCAGTCGGCGACGGCAACCACTCGCTTGCTACCGCAAAATCCTGCTACGAAGAGCTCAAGAAGAACAACCCCGGCGTCGATCTTTCGAACCATCCGGCGCGTTACGCTCTGGTCGAGCTCGAAAATATCCATGACCCGGCGCAGGCCTTTGAGCCCATCCACCGCGTCATTTTCAAGACCGAGCCCAAGAAGCTTCTCAAGGCGCTTGAGGACGCCTGCGCGGGCACAGAAGGCTTCCCCGTGAAGTGGTACATTGGCGAAGAGAGCGGCACGATCGTGCTCGATAAGAACAAGGGCGAGCTGGCGGTCGGCATTTTGCAGCACTTCCTCGATGAATACCTGAAGAACAATCCGGGCGAAATTGACTAC
>ERZ808252.2580-NODE-2580-length-10676-cov-2.858865_pt1 | contig 10676 bp, 9 predicted proteins | sample MGYA00521242_ERZ808252 | MGnify/ENA primary metagenome ERZ808252 (study PRJEB31516, sample SAMN03275581) | gut metagenome | biome: mammalia-associated habitat; material: feces | host: Papio cynocephalus | place: Kenya | collected 2012-08-07 ...
TGTCTTGCGAAGTCGTCGACTGCATAGAATCGAATGTTACTATTTTTTGATCTTTTGATTTTGTGTTGTCTTTTACGGTTTGCGCAATCTCGTGCTTTGCGCCTTCTATAGTGCAGATTGCCGGCAACGACAATTCATCAACTTTGCTTGCAAGAAACGCTATGGTTTCGAAACTTGCTTCCGTTTCGGCAGAGCACCCCACAAACGCCGCATAATATTTCAGGTTGTAGTCATCGACAAGATAGCGGAACGGGAATCTGTCACCGAAAACAAGCGTGTTATATTTTGCGTTTTTCACTGCGGCTGTGTATTCGCCGTCAAGTTCGGAAAGACTGTTTTTGTATTCGGCAAGGTTTTTGTCATATTTTTCGACATTTTTGCTGTCAAGAGCCTTTATATCAGATGCGATTTTTTCACAAAGAAGCGATGCGTTTTTCAAAGAAAGCCAAACGTGTTCGTCTTTTTCTTGTTCTTCTTCATGTTCGTGTTCTTCTTCATGGTCGTGCTCTCCTTCCATTCCTTCAACCGTTTCTTCGTTTTTTACTCTTTCGCCCAAAACTTCGAGCAAATTGATAACCTTCATGTTTTTATTGGTTGCGTTTTCAAGAGCCTTGTCAACCCACTCATCGGACTCGCCACCGACGTATATAAACAAATCGCAGGTCGATATTTTTGCAATATCTTCGACGGACGGCTGATAACTGTGCAAATCTACACCATCGTCCAAAAGTAAGGTCAAATCGAAATTATTTGCTTCATCGCCGAGTATTTGTTTCGTCCAATCGTATTCGGGGAATATCGTGCAAACAATGGATATTTTATCGTTGCCTTTTGTATTGTCGCACGCAACGAGTCCAAAACATCCGATTGCCAATACGCATATTGCCAAAATTGATATAATGATTTTTACATTTATTACATTTGCTTTTTTCATATTCATATCTCCTTCAAAGTTTTTAAGTATAAAATAAAAACAAGGCAAACACATAGAACATTCTCCATTTCGAGAATTTCGTACGTCAAAAAAACCGACAGCATCGGTTAAGCCTTGCAGAAAAAATATATTAAAAAGTCAAAACGTCGTTTAAAGAAACGGGGGTTACGGCACTACTTATGCGTTGTATCTTACCGGACAATGCAAAAGTCGACGCAACAAAAAGCATAAACAATATGATTAAACTTTCAGTTCGTTTGATGCTCGACAAAAAATCTTGTGCAAAATGCAAGACGGCACATATCGGGCAATCGCTGCCCGTACAATCGTGGTCGTGTTTGATTTGCGAAAACAATGAAACAAACAAAAATGTCGCGATAAAAAACACGACCAAAGCGATTATTAATAATTTGCGTTTGCGCAACATTTGTTTGTCCCCTGTTTTATAAGTTTTTGCATTTTTGGCAAAGTCCCGTTATAAAAGAACTTTGCTCGTCTATCGAAAATCCGTATTTACTCATAACGGATTCGCCGAGTTTGCTTGTATCGTTGTCGCTGATGTGAATTACGCTGCCGCAGTTGCTACACACCAGATGCAAATGCCCCGAACAAAAAGCGGTTTTGTTCAGCCGATACAACGACTTGCTGCCGTCTTTTGTCAATTCGCGAATGACTCTATTGTTTTGGACGAGTTTGTCGAGATTTCGATACACAGTGCTTATGCTTACTCCGTCGTTTTTCACTGCGACAAAAATGTCGTCTGCGGTCATATAATCACTGTTGCCGAGCAAATCCAATATGAGTTTTCTTTGTTTTGTCGTGTAATCTTTCAAATCGTGCCTCGATAACATTTGCGATTCATTTGCATATGTTATAACAAAACCTTGCGTGGTTGTCAATACAAATTGAAAAAAAATCAAAAAAAACATCGCATAGAAAAACGCTCGCAGCGAACTGCGAGCGTTTCGATTTTTAACATAATACTGCCGTATACATTCTTGTTGTTTTATGCAATTATTGCACATTTTTTATATGATGTTTTTTTTGCAATCTTCATGTATTTACTTATTTACTTTCACATCGTTTTTGCACTGATTTTGCGTGCTTTTTTTGCACAATCTATACAATACTACAGTTCTTTGCTTGTAAACGTAAGCGGCAATACTTCTTTCAGCGTATAGACTTTGAAGTCGTCGGGAGTGCCGAGTATCACTTTGAAATCGTCGTCGCAAAACTCTGCCATAACCTGACGGCAAACTCCGCAAGGAGCGCAAAGCGGTGACGTTTCTCCGCTTCTTCCGCCAACGATTGCGATACATTCAAACTCTTTTTCGCCTTCGCTGACCGCTTTTGCAAACGCCGTACGTTCGGCGCAAATAGTCGGCGAAAACGCCGCGTTTTCTATGTTGCAACCTGTGTATTCTTTTCCGCTCTTGCCAACGAGAACCGCTCCGACTCTGAAGTTTGAATACGGCACGTGCGAGAAAGCACGCATGTCGTTTGCAAGACTCATAAGTCTTTTATAATCAGCCATGACTTTCTCCTTTTTCGTTGATATTATTTGTCAATGACTTCAGCAAGGAAGCTCTCCCCTGCAGTGTCCTGCTTGTCTTGACCGAGATAGTCGAGCACCGTTGCGCTGATGTCTGCAAAAGTGGGTCGAGTGCCGAGATTTACGCCGTGTTTGATATGCTTGCCGCAAATTATCATCGGCACATACTCGCGCGAATGGTCGGTTGACGGCGTTGCGGGATCGCAACCGTGATCCGCCGTGATGATAAGAATATCGTCGTCACGCATATTCGGCAAAAACTGACCGAGTTGCACGTCAAATTCCGTCATTGCGTTTGCATAACCTGCGATGTCGTTGCGATGGCCGTATTTCATATCGAAATCCACGAGATTGACGAAACAAAGTCCTTCAAAATCGCGTTTCTGAATGTCGAGCGTCACTTCCATGCCGTTGGTATTGCTCGTTGTACGGTTGGATTCGCTCACGCTCTTGCCTGCAAATATGTCGTATATTTTGCCGACGGAGATGGTGGCAAGCCCGTGTTGTTTCAATACGTCGAGCATCGTCGTGTGCGGCGGAACAAGCGAGTAGTCATGCCTGTTCGGCGTGCGAGTATATGGCCACTCTCCTGTGAACGGACGAGCTATAACTCTTCCCACACCGTGTTCGCCTTGCAGAATTTCGCGTGCTATTTCGCAATATCTGTACAATTCGGGCACGGGAACGTAGTCTTCGTGCGCCGCAATCTGAAATACGCTGTCGGCTGACGTGTACACGATAAGCGCGCCGGTTTCTATGCTTTCTTTGCCGTAGTCTTTGATGACTTCCGTGCCGGAATAGGGCTTGTTGCAAAGCGTTTTGCGTCCAGTACGTCTTTCAAATTCGTCGATGACTTCTTTCGGAAAACCGTTCGGATAAGTCGGAAGCGGCTTCGGAGAGATAATGCCTGCGATTTCCCAGTGACCTATGGTTGTATCTTTGCCCATAGACGTCTCTTTCATACGCGCGAAACTGCCTTTCGGGTTTTCCACTCCGCCACCGACGCCTTCGATGTTGAACAATCCTAAATCCACGAGATTCGGGCAGTTGAAATGCGAATCTTTTCTTATAACTCCCAGCGTGTTGCTGCCTTCGTCGTGCCAAAGATATGCGTCGGGCATTTCGCCGCAACCGCAACTGTCAAGCACGATTATAAAAACTCTTTTGCTCATAATTCTCCTTTTTGTCGACTGCACCGCGATTTTGCAAAGCGGTCGACGTTCAAATTCAAATTTTGATTATGTTTTTTATTATATTTCTTTTCTTGCGCCGTTACGCAAGTTCGAGTGCTATTTCCATCATTTTGGTGAAAGAATTTTGTCTTTCTTCCGCCGTCGTGTTTTCTTCGGGATAGATGAAACTGTCGCTCACGGTGCAGATGCAAAGTGCTTTTTTGCCCGCTCTTGCCGCATTGCAATAGAGCGCGGCGGATTCCATCTCAACGCCGAGAACCCCCATCTTTGCCCATTCCATACCGCTGTTCGCGTCGTCGTAGAACATATCCGACGAGAAGATGTTGCCCACCTTATAATTTACGCCTTTCTTTTCGCAAAGGTCTGCCGCTCTGCGCACGAGATCGAAGTCCGCAATCGGGCAGAAAGTGCCGGGCAGATTGTATTGCATTGCGTAATTTCCGTTGGTGCAAGCACCCATTGCGATGATTATGTCTCTTGCGTGCAAATCTTTGTCGAAAGAGCCGCACGAACCGACGCGAATTATGTTTTTCACGTCGTAGAAATTGAAAAGTTCATACGAATAAATGCCGATTGACGGTTGTCCCATGCCCGACGCCATCACGGAAACGCGTTTGCCTTTGTAGTAGCCCGTGTATCCGTTGACTCCGCGCACGTTGTTGACAAGCACTGCGTCATCGAGAAAATTCTCCGCGATAAACTTTGCGCGAAGGGGGTCGCCCGGCATAAGAACGGTGTCTGCGAAATCGCCGAGTTTTGCTGTTATGTGTGGGGTTGGAACTGCCATAGTTTTTTCTCCGTTATTTTTATTTTATTCACCGAACAAGCATTTGATTATGTCGTTTTGCATATATAAAACTTTGTTTCGGTGAGTTTGCGCATATTTGCATACGTCACTTCGTTTTGTTTTTGTATGCACATATTCGCATATTTTCAAAAGACCTTATATGCCGATATGCGCATATATCGAACGCTTCGATTTTCACTTGCGCATATCTTCGTTTTTGCCGTCAATCAATAAGAGCCTTCTTCCGCTTCCTGTTTCTTGACGATTTTGACGATGCGGCTCGTGCCGAGTCTTTCTGCGCCGAGTCTTATAAACTCTTCCGCGTCTTCCATAGACGAAATGCCGCCTGCCGCTTTCATCTTCACTCCTTCCCCAATGTTTTCAGAGAACAGTTTGATGTCTGCAAACGTTGCGCCGGCCTTTGAAAAGCCTGTCGAAGTCTTTATGAAATCTGCGCCCGCTTCTGTCACGATACGGCACATTTTGATTTTTTCTTCGTCGGTGAGAAGACAAGTCTCGATGATGACTTTGAGAATCTTGTCACCACACGCTTTTTTGAGCGTCTTGATTTCATTGAGCACGTATTCGTCGTCCCCTGCTTTGAGAGCGCCGATGTTGATGACCATATCGATTTCGTCCGCGCAGTTTGCAAGTGCGTCTTTCGTTTCGAACTCTTTCACCGCCGTGGTGTTGTAGCCGTTTGGGAAACCGATGACCGTGCATATTGCAAGTCTGTCGCCGACGTATTCTTTTGCTTTTTTCACGTAGCACGGCGGAATGCACACCGACGCCGTCTGATATTTCATACCGTCGTCGCAAATCGCTTTGATGTCGTCCCACGTTGCCGTTTGTGCAAGCAAGGTGTGGTCGCATTTGCTCAATATAGTTTTAACGTCCATAGTTATATCCTGCCTTATTATATTTATTTGCCGATTATTTGCCGAGTTTTGAGAGTTCCACCGCGATTTTCGATGCGAGAACCGCGTTGTTAAGCACGAGTTTAATATTGCTTTCAAGGCTCTCTCCGCCCGTGATTTTCTGGATTTTGTCAAGCAAAAACGGAGTTATGTCTTTGCCCTTTACGCCTTTTTCGTCCGCTTCTTTCACCGCTTCTTTTATGACGCTTTCAATGTATTCCGTGTCCATGGAGTACTGCTCGGGAATGGGATTGCAAATCAGCATACCGCCACCCAAATCGAGCGAGTCTTTTGCATATATGGCGCATGCGACTTCACTTGGCGTATCCATTCTTTGCGTGAGTTTGAATCCGCTCTTTGACGTGAAAAACGCAGGCAATTCGTCAGTTCCGTATCCGACGACTGCAACGCCTTTCGTTTCGAGATATTCGAGCGTAAGTCCCAAATCGAGTATGCTCTTTGCACCTGCGCACACGACGTTGACGGGAGTACGGGCGAGTTCTTCAAGGTCTGCGGAAATGTCCATAGTCTTTTCCGCTCCCCTGTGCACTCCGCCGATTCCGCCCGTTGCAAACACCTTTATGCCTGCCATATGGGCAAACATCATAGTCGTTGCAACCGTAGTTGCGCCGTCAAGACCTTTCGACACGACGAACGGGACGTCTCTTCTCGACGTCTTCGTGACGGTAAGACCTGCTTTGCCGAGATGCTCGATTTCTTCTTTAGAGCAACCGACCGTTATGACGCCTTGAATGATTGCGATAGTCGCAGGCACTGCACCGTTGTCTCTGATGGTCTTTTCGACAGTCAAAGCGGTTTCGACGTTTTTGGGATACGGCATACCGTGCGATATAATAGTAGATTCGAGAGCAACTACGGGTTTGCCGTCCGCTATCGCTTGTTTCACTTCTTCGGAAATCTTAATTGTACAATTCATTTTCTTTTCTTCCTTGTCGTTTTCTTTCCGTTTTTGCCTTGTTATAAATAAATACACATTTCGTGTTTTGATTTGTTTATCGATTATTTACGCCACCACACAACACAAATCGTGTTTTATACTAACTTTAATGCGTTTATTATTTGCGGTTTTCGGACATTTTTCTTCGATTATCGCAATTTTTCAACACGTTTCGTGTTTTATACAAGCATCAGACAAACACCGTATTTTTATTGTTCGGTTGCTATGCGACGCAGTATCGCGTTGACTATCATATCGTAGGCAACGTCGTTGTGTCCGCCTTCGGGAACGATTATATCGGCAAGACGTTTGCTCGGTTCGATAAAATGCTCGTGCATAGGTTTGACCGTGGTAAGATACTGTTTCACCACCGAGTCGAGACTTCTGCCCCTTTCGTTCACGTCGCGCATGATACGTCTTATTATTCTGACGTCCGCGTCCGTGTCAACGTATATCTTTATGTCGAGCATATTCACGATTTGCGGATTTTGAAACGCCATAATTCCTTCTATTATGACGACTTTCGCACTTTTGGTCTCAACCCATTCGTCGCAACGTGAGTGCGTGGAAAAATCGTAAGTCGGATGATAAACGGTCTCTCCGTTTTTGAGTTTCGCTATATGCTCGACAAGCAACGCCATATCCAACGAGTCGGGATGGTCGTAGTTTATCTTGCAACGCTCTTCGTACGGCATGTCGTGATTGTCCTTGTAATAGCAATCCATGCTGAGCATTACGCTGTCTTTGCCGAACGCCTTGTGAATTCTTCTTGCGAGAGTGGTTTTGCCGCTTCCCGTTCCGCCTGCTATGCCTATGACGATACTGCTCATTTTTTCTCCTTACAAATACAAGCCTTTGGCTTCCTGCTCGGCTTTTTTCTTGAGCCAGCACTTTCTGCACATAGCGACGTAGCGGTCGTTGCCGCCGAGACAAACCTGTTCGCCTTTGAAAACTATGTTGCCGTTGTCGTCCATACGCGCGTTGACGGTGGCTTTCGCACCGCATTTGCACACGGACTTTATCTCGCTTATGGATTCCGCAATCTCGAACAAACGTTTGCTTCCCGGGAACATATGCGTGGTGAAATCGGTTGCAAGTCCGAAACAAAGCACCGGAACGTTGAAGTCTATCACGATTTGTCCCAGTTCGTCAACCTGCTTGGGCGTCAAAAATTGACATTCATCTACGATTACGACGTTGCACGACGAATATTCGTGCTTATAGAGCGCATACAAGTCTTCGTCCGCGATCACAGCCAACGCCTGCGCTTGTAAGCCTATGCGAGAACGAGTTATCGTTTCGCCGTCTCGATTGTCGACTGCGGGTTTGAGAAGAAGCACTTTCATGCCGCGCTCTTCGTAATTGAACTTCGTGATTAGTGCCTGCGCCGTCTTCGAACAGCCCATTGCTCCGAACTTAAAATATAATTTCGCCATTTGTGTTTCCGTTTTTCGGTCGTATTTTGTACTCTTTTGTTATCTGTGCGGTGCGCAACGCAAATCCCTTCATTGCTCTCCGCTTTGATTTCGTTTTATTCGACTCTGTCGAGAACGAGCGGTCTCTTTTTCGGTTCGTCGCTCAAAATCACGGTCGAATCGTAGAACTTGTTGATTGCACTCTCAAATCTTTTCTCGTCAGAAGTGTACATAACCGCAAGTTCTTCGCCTTCTTTGACGTAATCTCCCGTCTTCTTTTTTAGCACGATACCGGCAGAAAAGTCTATGCTCTCTTCCTTTGTGTTTCTGCCTGCGCCGAGCAAAAGACTGGATATTCCGTATCCTTCGGTGTCGACGTGATGAATATATCCGCTCTTTTGCGCCTTCACGCTTCTTTCAAACGGTGCTTTTGCAAACTTGTCGGGATTGTCGATGAAACTTGCGTCTCCGCCTTGTGCCTTGACCATTTTTTTGAACGTTTCGAGCGCGCTCTTGTCCGCTATTGCGCCTTTAACCGCCTTTTCGCACTCTTCCATACTGCCTTTTCCTGCAAGATAAAGCATATTCGTCGCAAGGATAATGCAAATCTCGGTGAAATCTTCAGGGCCGTGTCCGTTGAGCGTATCTATCGCTTCTTTCACTTCGAGAGTGTTGCCTATGGCGTTGCCGAGCGGTCTATCCATATCCGTGATGAGCGCAAGCATCTTTTTGCCCGCTTGCTTTCCGATGTCGACCATGACTTTTGCAAGCGTTCTGCTGTCTTCGAGCGACTTTGCAAACGCACCGCTTCCCGTCTTGACGTCAAGCACTATGCAATCGTCGTCGGCGGCAAGTTTTTTGCCCATAATGGACGATACCACAAGCGGCAGACTGTCAACCGTTGCCGTAACGTCGCGAAGTGCGTACAGTTTTTTGTCCGCAGGCGCAAGGTCTCTGTTTTGTCCGACTATGCAAACGCCTATTTCGTTGACGTTCTTCAAAAATTCTTCTTCGGAAAGGTCGGTCTTGAAGCCGGGGATGGATTCGAGTTTGTCAATCGTTCCGCCCGTATGTCCGAGTCCGCGTCCGCTCATTTTTGCGACTTTCACGCCGAGCGACGCAACGAGCGGCGCAACGACGAGACTTGTTTTGTCACCGACTCCGCCCGTGGAATGCTTGTCCACGCGAATACCGTTTATTGCGGAAAAGTCAAGGCGTTGTCCCGAGTCTCGCACGGCAAACGTAAGGTCGGCGGTTTCTCTGAAATTCATTCCTTTGAAGAAAATCGCCATAAGCAAAGCCGACGCCTGATAGTCGGGGATTTCGCCCTTTACGTATCCGTCGATGAAAAACTTTATTTCCTGCGTAGTAAGTTCTCCGCCGTCGCGTTTCTTGCGGATTATGTCGTACATTCTCATAAAATAACCCCTTTGTGTGCGCGCACGCATAGCGCGCGATTTTTGTTGCCTATATATTATACTACATATTGACGAAGAAAAAAAGACCCAATCTTAAAAATAATTGCACGCGTTTGCGTGCAATTAAAATATACCGTTCTTTTTCGGCGTTTTATGTCAATATCCGCCGCTTCTCGTCATTGAAAAAGTCGTTACTTTTCTTCGTCGTCAGCACCGTTTTTCTGCTCGTCGCTTTGTTCGTTCTTTACTGGCGGATATCCGAATGCAACGTCAATGGGAAAATCGGGTCTTGCGCACACAACGTCGTCGTAAGTCGTCTCGGATACGTCGTATTCGGTGACTACTCCGAGCGGAGTTTTTCTTCTTTTGACTCCGATAGCGATTTCTTCCACGTTTTCGGCCGCATCGTCATTTGCCGCGACGTCCGTTTCATCAGCAATCGTATTGCCGTTTGCACATTCTTCGTCATTGTTATAGGCGGTATCGTCGTTTACCGTCTCTTGCGCTTCGTCTACAACGTCTTCGGGCTCGTAATCTGCGGGCAAACCGAGTTTCTTATTCTTTCTCGCTTGCTTCCTTTGAAGACGTTTTTCTTTCTTTTTCGCTCTGTGTGCGGCAAGTTTTGGCAATTTACCTTTCTTTACGAGCACTTCTATCGTGACGACGATTATGATAATCGCGGCAACGATTGCCGCAATCACGATAGCGGTCTTTTCAAGTGCGCCCAACTCTTTTGCCACGAAATCGGGGTCGCTGTAATAGTCGATGTAATCTTCTACGTCGCGAAGCACCAATGCGGATTTGTCGTCAACGGACTGGTCTTGTTTAAGAAGCGTCATAATGTCGCTCTTTTCCCAGATGTACGTGTATTTATCGACGGGTTTTCCGCTTGCCAAACCTGCGTCTCTGTCTGCGTGCGACTCAAAAGACTTTGCGTATCCGTTGTCCCACACTTCGAGAACCGCCGTATACGAATTGTATTTGTTGATGTTTTGTCCGCCTACCTGCATATCCTTTTGCGGCATTGCGTACCACTTTTCAAGCAACGCTTGTTCGGAATTTTCGGTGTCAACGGCAAATGCGACTTTGTATACGCCGTTTTCGTAGGTGATAATCGGGTCGTCGGCGATAATCTCTTTGCAGAAATCCATATTGTTGATTTCGTGTATGGAATTCAGCACGTTGAGAGTGGAATTGAACTCTTGAAGAGTCATTGCGTTTGCAAAAGGTTTATCTTCGGGCTTTGCGTTTTCGTCAACGGGAATTACGAACGTTGCGTACGGAAAAGTCGGTATTGAACAATCGCATTTGAATTGCGGACCGAGTTCGCCAAAATAATAATAATTTCCGTCGCCAGTCGAATATCCGACTTTGAGATACCCTGCGGTCGCCGCAAGAATCGCGTCGAAAAACGGAGAATCCGTCTTCACGGACGTTGCGAGTTGATAATACCACTTGTCGCCGTTTCTCAGATTGAAAGAATGCATGAGAACGCTGCCGAG
>ERZ808252.2582-NODE-2582-length-10662-cov-3.415103_pt1 | contig 10662 bp, 7 predicted proteins | sample MGYA00521242_ERZ808252 | MGnify/ENA primary metagenome ERZ808252 (study PRJEB31516, sample SAMN03275581) | gut metagenome | biome: mammalia-associated habitat; material: feces | host: Papio cynocephalus | place: Kenya | collected 2012-08-07 ...
TAGTTCGCCTCACAAAGGCCGTAGTCCCAGTGCGCCCTGGCCGCTCCACCGATCGCCTGAAAAGACACAAATCATCGAAATTCCCATGCAATTCCAAGAGATGTTGAGTCTCCTTAAGTTGATGACATTGCCCCTCAAGGACGGATTCTTTCACCAAAAGGGGCTGATACATCGTCAGGATGCGTTCAGCGGCGTCGTTGTCTCCGGCTTTGGCGCAGATCAGCAGTTCTGGGAAATTCATTTTTGTTCCTCCAATTCTTTTCTGATTCGCTGGATCGTGCGGTAATAAATCGCGGCTACTCCTTTATAGCCCATATGATATTTGTCGGCCAACTCTGCAAATGAGCGATTCTCCATCGCCCGGGAAAGAAGTATCGTTCTCTCGCGCTCCGGAAGCGTATCCAGAAGTCGCATCAATGCGGCATATTCGGTCTGCAAATCAAGCGTTTGGCATATCGCGCCTTCCATGTCATATAGTGACGCATATGCCGTGTTGATTGCTTCGACCGGCTGTTCATGCTGCTGATGGCTATAGCGGCGGAGAAGGAAGTCAGCCTTCCTCCGCCGCAGCGCCACAAGCAAATATGCGGTAAATCGGTTCTGAATGATGTGTTCTTCATTTGCTCCGCTGTTTCTGTATTTCATGTTCCTCCTCCGTATTCGTCCGTTTTGTTTGTTGACCAAAACGGATGCGCACGGAGGGTTTCTGCTCCTCGGGAAGATTGTGCGCGGGGGAGATTGCGCATCGTAATATCTGTAACAGCGGGTATATTGTAATCGTCTGATGTTCGTGCGGGTCTTGCTCACGGTCTGTGTCTGCGCCTCCGGATCTGCTGGGTATACCTGCTTTTCCACGGTTGACCGTACCACCGGGAAAAGCAAAAAGCCCGCTCCTATGAACGGGCTTGCTTGGTTCAGCTATATTTTATTCTCTGTCCATCTGCGCAATGTCTCGGCATACGCGCAGCATGAGCTTGCGGCTCTTTTCCGAGCAGCCATATGCGATTTCTGAAAACTGGGCGGCAAGACCGAGCTTCTTCGGGTTTTCCATGTCGGTTGCTCCAGATTGCTCCATGCAGCCGCTGATGAGATCCTCCAGCGGCGTATGCAATAATACGCTGATCTGCGCCAGGCGCTCCAGATTCACACGGCACTCGCCGCGCTCGATTTTTCCGTAATACGTATCGGACATATTCAGCTTCTCCGCGACGGCACGCTGCGTCAGCTTTGCCTGCTTTCTTGCTTCCTGAATATGCCTGCCAATGACTTTATACGATACGGACATACGCCTACCTCAGCTTCTAAAAAGTGCTGATTCTATTTTAACTGGCACGCCCGAAATGATACAGAAACTAATAAAAGCAGATTTGCCTGTATAAGTTCATGTTTTCATAAAATATTCAAACACTCGCAGCGTATCTATTTCCATGGGTATTGATGATTGATACACATATCGAAAAAGCCACAGAAAATCATGTCAGATTTTCTGTGGCTTTTGCCCGTTCCCATATTACCCGCGAAACGCTTTCAGCGTACCGGCAATCGTGCTGAGGTTTTCTTCCGTTAAAAATGCGTCTGCGTCTGTGCTGCATTCCCGCTTGTGTCCTGCCGGTGTCTGCGCAGCGTCCCGGCTTTTCCGCACGTTTTCTTCCAGCATGGCGCGGACGATTGCCTCAAGTTCAGCCCGAGAAAGTGCGCCGCTGCCGTTTTCGGCACCGACATAGTACAAAATGGCATTGGTCAAAAACTGCGCTTTCAAGCGTCCCTGTGCATTCAGTTCCGCAACCGCCCTCTTTTGCCTTGGGTCAGTCATACAGAAGCGGATCGTGAATTTTCCGGGATCTTTCTTAACGTCCATGATTCCTGCCCATCCGTTCTGCCTGATAAAGAAGCTGATACCCCTTCACGTTTGCGGCAATGTCCTCAATGAAAACAGGCGCACGCACCTTGTCCGACGCTTCGATCTGCTGTCGGAGCAGAACGGCCCCGCCGCCTGTGAAGATCACTTTTCCACTTTTCAGCTCCAGCATCCGTTCCCGCAGCGAACTGAGCAGGTCGCTGACAAATTCCTGTGCCTGCTGCCGCACGATTTGAGATACCGCATCAGGCGCTCCACTGTCCCTGCCGAGCAGGATCGCATCGATCTCCGTCTCGTCCAGCAGCAAGTCCTGTTCAGCCGCAACGCATGATTTGATCCGGTTGTAGAGCAGGATCACGCCGTTCTCCAGCGAATCGCAGACGCTCAGGTCGCCCTCACCGTTCCGGAGCAGCAAATAGTCTGCCGTGAAGCCGCCGATGTCAATGATAAGCGCCCTGGGGCTGCTTTGCAGCGTCTGGAACACCGTAATGGCTGCGGCGTAGGACTGCGGATAGCAGCTTACCTCGTCAATCAGAACCTCATATTGCCTGTCATGCAGCGTGAAGCTGACCGTACCCCGGTTCAGGAAATATTCCGTGAACCGTTTCTGCTGTGCGCCATAATGCGCCGGCGGCAGGCCGACTGCAAGCTGCACCCGCACCGGGCCCGCTCCGTAGAAAGATGCGGCTTCCAGTTCATACGCAATCGCAAAAAGCGTCAGTACAAAGAATCGCTCGTCCTCCGTCTTGTCGCGGCGATATGGAATCCGCTGGTCGGTGCGCGTATAATACTTTCCCTGATAGGTCAGCGTTTCGCCGCCAAAGGGCCGCACTTCGCTGCATACCAGTCCGGACGTGAACGGTGCGTGGTGGATTGTCTTTACCTGTTTGTTCCCGTGGTCAATAGAAATTAGCATTGTATTTTACCTCCCGTACTTCTCTTATACGTATGGAGTACGGCAGGTTCAACAAATGATATAAATAACCAATATATAAGGTTTCTTGTATCCTTTGCGTGGAGTAACTCTTGGCAATATTCTAATAGTGGAAGTTTACTTATCTCCGCAATACAGACTTGTATAAGTCTGATGGTATTTTAAAAAAGTGTAGTATTCTTCATCTTTTCTCCGAAAATCAGCCTGGAGAATGCCGCGGGAGAGTGCGACCTCAAGAAATAGTTTGTTGCTATTTGCATAGTGGTAACCGACCTGAGATTCATATGCTAAATATATGAAGTTATCTTTCTGACGACCATCTTCTGGCTGATTTTCAGTGTATGTATTTCATGGCGCTGCTGGAAAAACCTGTTCCCATCCCATACGGATCAGTCTTTGCAAATACTGTTCAATTTCCTGATCAGAAAAATAGCAATCTGTTCCCGGTTTCTTTTGCAGAGAGATGGCAGAGGCGATGAGTGCATATTCAAACGGCAGCGAGGTGTCAAATACACCCTGATCGTCCGTGTTGATTGAAACGTGGAGCGCAGACGTATTTGTCGGCTCTGCACGGCAGAAACGGAAGACCGGATGCTTTTCATATGCGCGGAACGTCCCGATGAGCGCATTTGAAGAGGGGCTACATTCAATGGAGATTCCCTTTTCAATCACAAAGCGCTGCATCGCGTCCTGCATATGCCGAAGAAAGTCAAGATATTCCTCCGTCAGCGCAAAGCTGATCGTCTCTGCGCCGCGCCGCTTAACTGCAGCGCTGAAATGATAGCTGAAATAGAGCGCGGAAATCCGCGAATCCTGACGGAAGGATGCGGGCGAGGTTCCGCTTGCCGGGTCATTCAGCGCGTAGAAATCATACGCATCGCCAAACCAGCCGGTAGAAACCCTTCCAGATTGATACCGCTCAGGGGCGTCTCCGCGCAGAAGCCAGCTGAGATAATACTCTCGAAGCGAAACGCGTGAATGATCGAATACCGAGCCATAGAGTTCCTGGAGAAGATCTGCTGCCTTTGCCTCAAGGTCGGCACGCAGCTGGCCGGGCATGGAAACAGACAGCTCCGTGCTACGGAAGAGCAGCCAGATGAGGTTGTCCAGACAGTCCTGCTTCGTCAGGATCGGGATGCTGCTTTTGATCTGATGATGCTCGACCGGATCAATGCCGAGCGCAAGCGCGTGCCCAAGTCGGTCGCCGCGCCGCAGTCCAAGGAAAAGAACGGCCTCGTCGATGGCGCGCAGGCCGTCGGCGATTTCGAGAAAATCCTCGCCCGCGTGATAGGTAAAGGAGAGCACCGGGATTTTCCCATGGAAGGGCGTTGGACGGCGGGCGAGAACCGTGCCACGCAGATAGCGGTAGGCGTTCGCGAAAACCTCCGGACGGCAGCCGATCTCGTTGGCGCAGGCGTCGATGCCCCGCGTGCGCTGGCGAAAATACTCGCAGGTGTACAGCGCATCGACCAGTGAGGTCGATGCCCATTTTACGCGCCTACGCAGGTTAAAGTCACGGTAGAACAGCAGATTGTAGCCTTCCTTGCAGAGAAGATTGTCCTTTGTTTTTGTAAAGTGCCAGACAAAGAAGGTGCTTTCCCCTGCTGCCCGGTTCTCCATACCCCGCGACGCCCGCCAGCCAAAAACCTTTCGCGGGTCGTCAAAGAACAGCTTTGCGGTATCTACTTGATATAGCCTGCGAATCATTTTTCCAACGGAGGACTTTGGCGACAGCCTTGCCTCAATGGATCGGACATATCCACCGTTGAGCGGCTCGTTTAGTGCCGTGCGGTATGCCTCGTTCAAATAGGCCGCACGATTCTCCCATGGCATTTTTTTGCGGCTTTCATAGTTGCTGAAGTTCATAAAGCCGACCTGACGGTTCATCTGGATCAGCTCTGCGCGGAAGGCAGACTTGAGCAGCAGATAAATGTAGAAGATCCATTGAACCTCTGCCGTCATCCTTCCGCTGAAGCAAGCGGAAAAGCACAGGTACAGCAGCCGCCGCTCTGCCGCGGCAAGGCGCTCGTCGGCGTCCAACTCGTTGCCAAGCTCTATGGAGAACGCGTAGTCGAGGCAGTCTCCCTGTGTGGTATGTGGCTGTGGGAAGCGAAGGCCGTAAAGTGTGCGCAGACGCATAGCCTCTGCACTAACGCGGCTGCGGCTGCCGGAGTCGTAAAGACGATGAAAGCTCTGGAGCTTGCTGACGACCTCCTGCTCGGTGATGTCGCCCTCCATCAGCAGAAAGAGCAACGCGCGGATCTGTGCGGCATAGCAGAGCCGTCTGCGCGGATCCCAGAGGTTCTCCATTGTACCGCGCGAGCTCTTCGAGAAGAGCTGCTCGTCGAGCCACGGGAGCTTTGACACGCAGCCCGGGTGGTTCATCAGGCAGCACCACGAGAGAGGAAATACCTGCGTGGAGCCATACAGATGGTAATGATTCTCCGCAATGCCCTCCCTGCGCAAAAGCGTGGAAAGCCTCTGGTTATTGGTAGAGAGCGTTGCGGGCCATGCAAAACGGGTAACAGAGCCGTAGCCGCGCACATTCTGCTCAGCTAGCCATGCCGTTACGATCAGATCCTGCCCGAGCCGAAGATAGGTCTCGCGCCAGGAGAGAACCTGCTCGTACCGGCAGCACGGCTCGCCCTGCTTGAGAAGCAGCACCTTGCTGCCGTAATCCGCAATGATCTGCCATGGTGGAAGGCCGCTGCTCGCCGCGTGCGTCTGTTCGTCCAGCCACTGCCAGAAAAGTTGTTGCTCGTTTCCCGAATGGCCGGGAAAGGCGCGCTCCGCGACCCGGAAATACATCTGCCTGAGTGTGCCGAGCAGATCAGGAGAAAAGCCATGCGCAGGGTCTAACAGCCTACAAAGCAGCTGCTCCGGCTGAATTTCCAAAAAGAGCAGATCCAGTGTTCGGGAGTATGCCGAGAGAATATCCTTCATAAAAAGTCACGTCCTTCGCTGCTTATTCTGCACAGGAGTCTGTCAGAGGCGGAAGTACCTTTGTCACGGTGGATTCCGGGGTGGATGCTGCCTTGAGGAGTTTTTTGACGTGACTGCGCAACAATTCCAATTTGCGGAAGAAATCCCTGCTGATCGATGACTCAGTGGAGGCCCGTGTACAGAGAGCATTCAGCCGTTTTTTCGTATAATCATCTAAGTAGATGGCAAACGCTTTATCGACGGCTTGCAGCTCATTGTAAACGCTGTTCATGGCAGCCTTGGCATTGGAAGAGGAACTATCGATATATGGTTTGGCAGTGACGTATGCGGAATTGATTGCATCAAGAACCGACTGAATATTTTTGCACTGCTGCTCCTGAGAACAGGAATCGTACTTAATGTCTGACGATGTGGAAGAATCCTGCAAAATAGGAGACAAATATTCGTCTGCAATGATTTGACGCCAACCTTTAGTGTTCAACTCACATACCGGCGCTTTTTCAAGCAGAGCTTTATTCAGTTCGTTCATGCTCGTAGAAGCAGATGTAAGTTCCTTCGGATATTTAAGGGCGCACTCCTGAAGCTCCCAGTTGCAGCAGAACTGCACCGCCCAATCCTGCGCAACCCAATACTTCCACGCATTGATAAGAGCCTGTTTGTCAGAACTGCCACCTTTGTCAATTTTATTTTTGCTCAAATAGGTGAGATAGTTTTGAGGGAGGTCGGCTTCTTTTTTATCAAACTGCTTGCAGAGCTCGGTGGTAAACAGCGAATCACCAAACCGGTTTCTCAGGTTATCGTAACCAAGGCCGAACTGGCAGAGAGACTCTGGCGAGGCCTCGGATGCGTTCTGATCGGTGACAAGCCTCTTTCTGATCTGCTCGCGCTGCTCGCGCAGCGCCTCTCCGGTGAGCTGGATGGAGAAGTAGGTATGCACGGCGAAGGCCAGCAGGTAGGCCGGCTCTTCGCCCAGTTCCGTGATGCGCTGCAGCAGCATGCACAGCGCGGAATAAAGATTGTCTTCGGTGTTTTCAGCCGAGGCGCACAGCTCTTCAAAGTCGTCCGGATACGCCCGCCTGCACCAGTTTTTCAGCTCGCGCAGCGCGACAGAAAAGCTGACCGGAACCGCGCTCCGGGAGATTCTATGCAGCGCCCGCTCGCCCGCGTAATCCAATCTGCTGGCGCTCCAATCGCCCAGAAAATATGTCTGGAACACGGAAAGATTTCGCTCCAGCTGCAAGACGCGCTCCAGCCGCTGCTTCAGATACTCGCGCATCTTATCATTTCCGTCGCTGATTTTGCGTCGGCACAGCGCCGTATCATGCACATTGAGATCTTCCCAGAAGGAGGCAGGAAGCGGTTTCAGTTCACACGGCTCCGGCATGCTGTCAAACAGCCGGTACATCTGCCGCAGCCCCCGCAGCGTAGCGGGAAACAGATTGTTGACGTAGCTTTCATGCCGCACAAAGACAAGGCTCGTTTTGCGGTAAATCAGGTCAAAAAAGCTCTCGTGCAGCTCCGCAGACTTTTCGGGGCAATTGTTGTCCTTGTCCGTGAATACGACGCGGAGCTCGCTGCCGCTGCAGATCGAGGGCTTGTACTCCGGCAGATAGATGGTCTGCGCCGCAGGAATCAGCTTGTCCATATATTTTGCGGCAAGCCGGTGAACCTCGTTTTGATCCATCAGCTCATTCTGGAGAGCTGTCCGCATCTGGTCGCAGTAGTGCATCGCAATCGTTCTGCGCAGCTGAATAATATCCGCAGCCATCAAAACAATGGTATTGGGAAGCTGCAGATACTGCCGCACCTCCTCGAGAATGGCATAGCTGTTTTCAAGCTGGAGATCCATGTCGTCGAGCATGATGACGAGGAACTGCTCCTTCCCGCACTGCCGGGAGCCGAACCGCATCTCGCTGTCGAACTCGCCTGCGTCAAGCCGGAGGAAGGAATCGATGATATGGTACAGGTTCTCTTTGATGTCAAAGCCGTGTCCCGGTTTTTCAAAATCATAGAAATCGTCCGACCGGTTCATACTGTCAGAGGAGCTGGCAAGCCAGTCGATGGACTGCTGAAACCGGCGCAGCTTCTCTTCGCGCTCTCGTGTTGGCAGCCTGCTCCCCTTTCCGCTTTCCAGAAGCCTTCGCATCTGGCCGTACAGATAGGACAGCACGATCTCGGCAATATGGCCGCCCTTTTTCAGCATCGTGGGGTCAATGGGATCCATGACATGAAATTGACAGCTCGTGATCAATCCGTCCGCATCCAACTTCCGCAGCGGCTCTCCCGCGTCTTTGAGCGCGTTTCCGAATGAGAGCATGGCGCTGGTCTTGCCCTGTCCGCGCGAGCCGCAGAAGGCGATCGTGTTGTTCGCGTAGCTGTACAGATCTGGCTTCCGCTCATCATGGGCGCAAGCCAGATAAAACCGCTTTGCACTCTGGATAATTCCGCTCAACGCGCGGGCAGCCTCCCGGTAGGCCGGGTACATCAGCGCGTCCGTCTCGTCGATTTTCTGGAGCGGCAGCAGCTCGTGCTCCTGCCCGGCGGTCAATTGCAGGATGATTTCGTTTTTTCCGATGGCGCTCATTTTCGCTTCTCCTCTCTGTGCGATGGATATTAAACAGAAGTGTCTCAGCTCTGTCTACGTATACCAGTATAAAGGAGCATATGGATAAAATCAACTATTTTTTCAGCAATATATACAATTTTCTTTCTATTTCGCGCTTGAACTTATGGAAATAAAATAAAAATCAAAACGTCCGCTTGTAAATCCAGCTTATGTAGTATATAATTTTTAGTTAACGAATACAATTTCCACTGAATGTAAATTTTATCCAGTAGGAGGTGTCCCCCTTGCGTGTCAATCTAGCTCAGATACTGCTGGGAAAGGATGATTATCTGGCAGTTGGAGGCTTTTTCAAAGAGACATGGGGCATCATGCCGCAGGCCGCAGACCCGCAGGACGCGTATGCGTACAGGGTCTATATTTCGCGCCGCTGCTACAATCTGAACGAGATATTCTTTGCGCAGGAATTGCAGGCGCGCAAAAGCGAGGGTGACCACGCCGCCGTCAGGTATCTGGAACGGATTCGGAACCAAACCTTCCTGAATCAATACGGCCTGATGTGCAAGGCGTCGGCACTGGCGGCCTTTTACAGCGCGAACAGGCATCGCTTCCCGCGGATTCTGATTGTGGATGAGCTGGCAATCTACGGAAGAGAGCTTGCAAGGTTGCTCGAGAAAATGGCAAGTCTGCTGTTCGATGCCTATGCAGGGCAGTTCGATGCGAAATCAGCTGCCGAGCAGATCAGGCTCGTACGCGCGTTTTATGCCGCTGTCGATATCCGCATTTACGGAAAAAATGAAAAGCCCCTGCTTCTTCCAAAGGAGCTGCGAGACAGTGTGCGCTTTGAAGAGGAGATGCCGGCGGCGCGCTGGCGTTCGTTTATCCGAAGCATATCCGCGCTTGTCGCGCACACAGACGGCATTCGAAACAAAAGCTACTACCCGCTGTTCCGCGTACAGAAGGGGGCTTTGACGGCCTTGGGCGAAGGACGCACCTACCCCTATCACGGAAACGAGCTGACCATCTATCAGGTGCGCCGGGGCGGCGTCCGCTTTACCTTCTGCGCCCGCGACATTGGCTCTGCAAGCGAGCTTCTGACCGTTCCCCTCTGGGATGGACTGCCGCGCGAGCAGGCAGCGCAGCTGCTGCGGGAGGTCGGCGTGATTCTGTCGGAGGGTGGCCTTCTGCATCTCGCAGCCGTTCTGCGTAACACCTCGCTCGCGGCGCTTCAGGTGCAATTCCAGCTGATCTCCTTCCTGCTGGCCGTGCGCTCCTTCTTTGCCGTCGCGGAGGCGTCCGGAGTCGATCTGTCGGATGAAAACGCGTATACGGTGGACATCGACCGCTGCGCGATGAATTTCGGCGCAGTATGTGAGGTCGAGCCAGAGATGCGGGCGCTTGCCGCGCCGGAAAACACCGGGTTGCGGGAGCGATTGAGAGAAAAGCTCTATGACGCGCTTCAAATCACAGAGCAGGGTGAAGCAGAAAAGGGCGAATGCCTAGACGGCACAGAGCAGCTGCTCCGCAGCACAGAATCCTATTTTGCGGAAATCAGCGACCGGGACGGGCGTGCAGCTTCCGCCATGCAGGACATGGGGCTCACCTTTGACGCGCTGACAAGAGATTACGACATTGTGCCCATGCGGGAGTATCTTTCCGAGGCACGTATTCCGGGCAACGAGGCAGATCACGCCTATTCCATGCTGCTTCTGATTGAGGGCGGACAGATCAGCACCAACGTTCAGCTGAACGACGGCGAGGTGCAGCTCCGGTTGAAGGCGGGAGAGTGCGCAAAATTCATCTGGCCAGAACGGCTCGCCCGCTTCCTTCCCGCACTGTCGGCTTTGGAGCTCTGGAGCGAGCGCTCCGGATTTTCGCCGGAACGAAAGTTCCGTGAATTCGGAAACTATCTGGAGCAGCAGGAACCGCAATATGATGGGCTCAGCCAGATATTTGAGGAGTTTCTCAAAGCGCAGTATGCCTGCGGCGATAAGGTACGGGACTGGAACATTGATTTTCTGAGAGAGGTCAATGTGCCAGATACCGAAAAGGAGCATTGGCTATCCTATCCGTGGTCTGGCAGACCATGGAACGCAAAGGAGAAAGCCGCCTATGATAAGCGCAAGCAGAGCTATTGGCAATGGGAATGGGACTGTCAGGAAAAGGTCATCGAGCATCTGAAGTGCTATGTGGAGATGTATGCTTATTAGCGCAGTGTTCAAAATACGATAAAAGAAGCTCCATGCATCATTATGACGCATGGAGCCTTTTACTGCCGCCCGATTTAACGAGCGCACAGAGGAACAAATGCTCCAAAATCGACCCCAAACACGGCACAAAAAGGAGGATATATCCCGATGAAAA
>ERZ808252.2583-NODE-2583-length-10658-cov-23.608507_pt1 | contig 10658 bp, 3 predicted proteins | sample MGYA00521242_ERZ808252 | MGnify/ENA primary metagenome ERZ808252 (study PRJEB31516, sample SAMN03275581) | gut metagenome | biome: mammalia-associated habitat; material: feces | host: Papio cynocephalus | place: Kenya | collected 2012-08-07 ...
TGGCCGGCTGGGGACTTCGAGACGGTTTGCGCGCTACGATGGCCGTATGGGTTATGTGGCGACTTTTGATGCGGGCACTACGGCGATGAAGGGCGCTTTGGTGTCCGATGACGGACGGATCGTGGCGAGTTCCAGCGTTCTGCTGGATTTGCTGGTCGACGGCGATCGGCGGGAACAGGACCCCGACCAATGGTGGCGGGCTTTCTGCAAGGCATCGCGGACCATGCTCGCCCAAGCGCGTGAAGCCCTGCCCCATTTCAACGACGCGGACATCGTCGGCGTGATTTTCAGCGGCCAGATGCAGGACCTCATAGCGCTTGACGGGGACCTTCGGCCGGTGCGCAACGCCATCCTGTATTCGGATGGGCGGGCCGACGCCCAGGCCCGAAAGATCGCTTCGCGTCTGCCGGGCGGCGTCGACCGGTTCCTCGAAATCGTCGGCAACCGGTTGGAGGGATGCCTACCGCTGCCGAAGCTGATGTGGCTGCGCGAACAGGAGCCGGAGACATTCGCGCGGATTCGGCACGTGCTCATCAGCTCCAAGGACTACCTCATCGCGCGTCTTGCCGGCGTGTGCGTCGGAGACGTGGCCGCCTGCTCCACCGCGGGGGCGATGAACATTCGAACCGGGCGATGGGATGCCGAAATATGCGGATGCGCCGGAATCGATTCGGCGCTCGCCGACGATGCCGCTGACGACGTGGATCATGCGGGTGGCGCGTGCGATCCCGTGAATCCCGCGTATGCCGCCGATGATGATGTGGTGGATGCGGATGATGCGTGCGATGCCGAAGCTCCGGAAGCCTCCGAAGCCGCGGAAGCTTCCGATGTCGCGGAAGCCCCTGATGACGTGGGCGGCAAGAGCGCTTTGGACGCCGGGATTTTGCCGAGACTCTATACGCCGCAGTCGGTGGTCGGTTCGGTGACGGCCGAAGGGTCGGCGCAATCCGGATTGCCCGAGGGCACGCGGGTGTTCGCGGGGTTCGGCGATGCCGGTGCCACCACGTTCGCCAGCGGCGTCGCGGCGCCGGGACAGTACAACATCAATCTCGGTACATCGGGATGGATCGCCACGGTGTCGCGCCATCCGTTCACCGACAAGCCGGGCGCCGCGAATCTGGCGTTCGGCGTCAGTCCGGATTTCGTGAACGCCGTGCCGTTCCTCAATGCCGGCGACGTGCACAAATGGGCGGTGTCCACATTCGCGGACGGCGACTACGACAAGGCGCATGCGTTGTTGGAGTCCTCGGTGCCGGGTGCGCATGGCGTGCTGTGCCTGCCGTATCTTGTCGGCGAACGTTTCCCGGTGATGAATGCCGCGATTCGAGGCGCGTTCGTCGGCATCGGACCCGACAGCACGCGGGCCGACATGTTGCGTGCCGCGTTGGAGGGCGTGGCGTTCTCCATACGTCAAGGCATGGGAAGCTTCGACGACGCGCCATCATCCATCACGCTGATCGGCGGCGGCGCACGTGAGACGGTGTGGTGCCAGATGCTCGCCGATGTGCTCGGCTCTTCGGTCGAGGTGTTCGAGAACGCGGATATCCTGCCGGCCGTGAGTCTGGCTTCGTTGGTTTTGCGTGACGACCGATTGCCGGAGCGCTGCCGTCGCAGTCGCATGTACATGCCTGACGCGCGCAATGCCGCCGTATACGATGAGGCGTACCGGCGTTTTCTGGGCCTGTACCCGGCGTTGTCGACGTTGGACTGATGGAAACGCGGGATTCCGGGCAACGCGTAGTATTCTATGTGGTAATGATATTTACTAGATATTTTATGAACTGTGCGGCTCATAAAACATCAGGCCAGAGAAGGCCGTATGCGAAGACCATAAAGGAGGGTCGATGGCGACCATTAAGGAGATCGCGCAAAGAACGGGATACTCCCCGGCGACGGTTTCGCGTCTGCTGAACGGCGATCCGACGCTGTCGGTGAGGGACGAGACGCGCCGCGCGATCATTCGGGCGAGCGAGGAATTGGGATACAGCACCCAGGCCAAACGCATCGTCATTCCGCATGAGGTGGCGTTGCTCGACAACGAGGATTCGAACGCGGCGCTGCGTGATTCGTATTTCACCGATTTGCGTACGGCTCTGGAACGCAACGCGGCCCAGCAGCGCATGCGGCTTTCGGTGTTCCGCGGTCTCGACGCAATGCTCGCGGATGATAGGAAGTTCGATGGCTTCATGGCCATTGGCGCGGATGAGATCGACGGGTCGTCGCTGCGCAAACTGCATGAGGCCATGCCGTTCGGCGTGTTCATCGACGTCAATCCCGCTCCGAATCTGTTCGATTCCGTGCAACCCGATTTGCAGCAGACCATGTACGATGCGGTCGACGCCTGCGTGGACGCGGGTATGGACCGCGTCGGATTCATCGGCGGCAAGGGCGCGCTGATGAACTTCTACGAGTTTGACGAAGAGGGCCGCGTCACTTATTTCCGTCGGGAGGCCAGGCGCCGCGACGTCGACATTCGTGGGCTGGTCTATTCCGACGGTCCGTTCACCGTGGAGAACGGCCGGAGACTGGGCGAGCGGTTCGTCCGCGACCACAACGGCGTGCTGCCGGACGCGGTGATCGTGGCGGCGGATGTGCTTGCGGTCGGTGTGCTGCAGGCGTTCAACGCGGCCGGAATCCTGGTGCCGCGCGACATCAGCGTCATCAGCATCAACAACCAGCTGATCTCCCAGCTCACCTCGCCGCCGCTGAGTTCGTATTCGATCGACCAGAACGAGCTGGCCAGGGTCGCGATCCTCACATTGGCCGATGCGATCGCCGGCAAGCGAACCGTCCGGCAGCACATGTATCTTTCCACGACATTGGAGGTACGTGACAGTTTCGTTCCCCGAAAGCATGGAATGTGACTGGCCTTGTGCCGAACCGACCGTTTGGATATTCTCCTTGACGGTTTCGTTCCTTGGGAACATGGGGCATGGCGGAAGCGTGTTCTCTTCTGGATGCCTCCGTTGATACCCCCTGGAAAACGCCGGTGACGTTGCCGAACGCCACCGGCGTTTCGCATATGGCTGGCACGTTGCGAATTCCGGGAAGGTGTCTGAAAAACATGGAATTATGATTGCTTTTCGAAATAACGCATTGCAATCAGAACAAATTCACACATCAAACATGTTTTAAACGAGCAAAGTCGCACAAAAAGCGACACGCCGTTATTTCGCTGAATTCAGTATTGATTTTTACCCAACAGCGGTTACGGGGTATAGTGTTCTGTGCATCACAGGAATCAATCGGCGATTACGCTTCCAAGGAGAAGTACGATGGCACAATCCCAAACCTCAGCAACGCCAACGACGGCGGATAATCAACACCAACAAGGCGCGAGCCTCACGTCCCGAGTCGCATACGCATTCGGCAACGTCGGCCAGTCCGCCTTCTACAACGCGCTGAGCACCTACTTCATCGTCTACGTCACCAGCTCGCTGTTCTCCGGCATCGACAAGGCGCTCGCGACCAAGCTCATCGGCGTGATCACGGGTCTGGTCGTGGTCATCCGCATCGCGGAGATCTTCGTGGACCCGCTGCTGGGCAACATCATCGACAACACCAACACCAAGTGGGGCCGCTTCAAGCCGTGGCAGCTCATCGGCGGCACCGTCTCCGCCCTGCTGCTCGTGCTGGTCTACACAGGCCTGTTCGGTCTGGTAAACGTCAACACCACGCTGTTCATCGTGCTGTTCGTCATCACCTTCATCGTGCTCGACGTGTTCTACTCGCTGCGCGACATCTCCTACTGGGGCATGATCCCCGCGCTGTCGAACGACTCCCATGAGCGCTCCACCTACACCGCGCTCGGCTCCTTCGGCGGCTCCATCGGCTACAACGGCCTGACCATCGTCGTCATCCCGATCGTCACCTTCTTCAGCGCCATGTTCACCGGCAAGCAGGTGGAAAGCCAGAGCGGCTGGACCTGCTTCGCCATCATCGTCGCCATCCTCGGCGTGCTCACCGTCTGCTCCGTCGCGTTCGGCACCAAGGAGAGTTCCAGCACGCTGCGCGCCAAGGCCGAGCAGAACGGCGGCCCGCTCGCCGCGTTCAAGGCCCTCGCCCAGAATGACCAGCTGTTGTGGGTCGCGCTGAGCTACCTGCTGTACGCCATCGCCAACGTCGCCACCACCGGCGTGCTCATGTACCTGTTCAAGTTCGTGTTGAACAACTCCGCCGCATACTCCGTCGTAGGCGTCATCTCCGTCATCGCCGGCATCATCATGGCCCCGCTGTACCCGGTGCTCAACAAGCGCATTCCGCGCCGCTACCTGTACCTTGGCGGCATGGTGCTGATGGTCCTCGGATATCTGCTCTTCATCATCGATTCCGCGAGCCTGCCGGTCGTCATCGTCGGCCTGGTGCTGTTCTACCTGCCGCAGACCTTCATCCAGATGACCGCCATCCTGTCGCTGACCGACTCCATCGAATACGGTCAGCTGAAGAACGGCAAGCGCAATGAGGCCGTCACCCTGTCCGTGCGCCCGATGCTCGACAAGATCGCGGGCGCCTGCTCCAACGGCATCGTCGGCACCGTGGCCATCGCGGCGGGCATGATCGGCAACGCCACCGCGGCCGACATGACCGCGGCGAACATCCGCACGTTCGAGATCTGCGCGTTCTACGTGCCGCTGGCCGTCATCATCCTGAGCGCCGCCGTGTTCCTGTTCAAGGTGAAGATCACCGAGAAGATGCACGACGACATCGTCAAGCAGCTCGAGGCGCAGCTGGACAAGGACTGATTCCGGATTCCCGGATTCCCGCATCGATGAGCCGCATGGTGGACGCCATGCGGCTCATCGCGTTTCATACGTTCGCACGACGTGCTAAGGTGACGCCTTGAAACACAAAGCGATGATCCGTCATCAGCGGGGAGCTTCCGGAAGAACGACGGCGCGCGCAGACGCGCCGTCAAGTAGAACCGGCGGGATCGGCCCGAACAGCCGAACGTCAAGCGGTCGCGCGACCGTCCTGCATCCAAGCCTGGCTAAGGCGGCGGGGGAGCGCGGCAAGCGAGGTGGTACCGCGGTGGCGGCGTGCGGCAATCGCACGGATGTCATCGTCCTCGTAAGGGTAAAGCAACGAAAACGCCAAACGAGGAGCATACGGTGAGCGAATCCACCAATCATGTGTATCCGAAGGCTGCTGCCGGAGAGCAGAGCGCCAATGTCGCGCCGAACCCCAGCTTCCCGAAGCTCGAGGAGTCCGTGCTCGACTACTGGGAGAAGGACGACACCTTCCAGAAGTCCATCGAACGCCGTCCGTCCGGGGACCACAGCCAGAACGAATTCGTCTTCTTCGACGGCCCGCCGTTCGCCAACGGCCTGCCGCACTACGGCCACCTGCTGACCGGCTACGCGAAGGACGTCATCCCGCGCTACCAGACCATGAAGGGCCACCGCGTCAACCGTGTGTTCGGCTGGGACACCCACGGTCTGCCGGCTGAGCTCGAGGCCCAGAAGGAACTGGGCATCGACTCCGTCGACCAGATCAAGGAAATGGGCATCGACAAGTTCAACGACGCCTGCCGCGCGTCCGTGCTCAAGTACACGAACGAGTGGAAGGACTACGTGCACCGCCAGGCGCGCTGGGTCGACTTCGAGCATGGCTACAAGACGCTGAACATCCCGTACATGGAATCCGTGATGTGGGCGTTCAAGCAGCTGTACGACAAGGGACTGGCGTACCAAGGCTACCGCGTGCTGCCGTACTGCCCGAAGGACCAGACCCCGCTGAGCGCCCACGAGCTGCGCATGGACGCCGACGTCTACCAGGATCGTCAGGACACCACCGTGTCCGTGGCCGTGAAGCTGCGCGACGAGGAAGACGCCTACGCCGTGTTCTGGACCACCACCCCGTGGACCGTCCCGACCAACTTCGCCATCGTGGTCGGCGCCGACATCGACTACGTCGAGGTGCGCCCGACCGAAGGCAAGTTCGCCGGCAAGAAGTTCTACCTCGGCAAGCCGCTGCTCGGCTCCTACGCCAAGGAGCTCGGCGAGAACTACGAAGTGGTCCGCGAGCTCAAGGGCTCCGAGATGGAAGGCTGGCGCTACTACCCGGTGTTCCCGTACTTCGCCGGCGACAAGAACGCCGCCGAAGGCCAGGTTCCGGGACCGGAAGGCTACCAGATCTTCACCGCCGACTACGTCGACACCGTCGAGGGCACCGGCCTGGTGCACCAGGCTCCCTACGGCGAGGACGATATGAACACGCTCAACGCCAAGGGCATCAAGAGCGTGGACGTGCTCGACGCGGCCTGCAAGTTCACATCGCTGTGCCCTGACTACGAGGGCATGTACGTGTTCGACGCGAACAAGCCGATTCTGCGCAACCTGCGCGCCGGCGACGGCCCGCTGGCCCGCATCCCCGAGGAGCAGCGCGCCATCCTCTTCCAGGAGAAGAGCTACGTGCACTCCTACCCGCACTGCTGGCGTTGCGCCACCCCGCTGATCTACAAGCCGGTGAGCTCCTGGTTCGTGTCCGTCACCAAGATCAAGGACCGTCTGCTCGAGCTCAACCAGCAGATCAACTGGATTCCGGGCAACGTGAAGGACGGTCAGTTCGGCAAGTGGCTCGCCAACGCCCGCGACTGGTCCATCTCCCGCAACCGCTTCTGGGGATCCCCGATTCCGGTGTGGGTGTCCGACGACCCGAAGTACCCGCGCGTCGACGTGTACGGTTCGCTGGAGGAGCTCAAGCGCGACTTCGGCGACTACCCGCGCGACCACGAGGGCAACATCAACATGCACCGCCCGTACATCGACGAGCTGACCCGCGTCAACCCGGACGATCCGACCGGCAAGAGCCACATGCACCGCATCTCCGACGTGATGGACTGCTGGTTCGAATCCGGTTCGATGAGCTTCGCGCAGTTCCACTACCCGTTCGAGAACAAGGAAACCTTCGAACAGCACTTCCCGTGCGACTACATCGTGGAATACATCGGCCAGACCCGCGGCTGGTTCTACGTGCTGCACATCATGGCCACCGCCCTGTTCGACAAGCCGGCGTTCAAGAACGTGATCTGCCACGGCATCGTGCTCGGCTCCGACGGCCAGAAGATGTCGAAGCACCTGCGCAACTACCCGGACGTGAACGGCGTGTTCGACAAGTTCGGCTCCGACGCCATGCGTTGGTTCCTGATGAGCTCGCCGATCCTGCGCGGCGGCAACCTCATCGTCACCGCCGAAGGCATCCGCGACACCGTCCGCCAGATCATGCTGCCGGTGTGGAGCTCCTACTACTTCTTCACCCTGTACGCCAACGCGGCGAACAAGGGCGCCGGCTTCGACGCCCGCGAGCTGCGCGCCGACGAAGTGGCCTCGCTGCCGGAGATGGACCGCTACCTGCTGGCCCGCACCCGCCGTCTGATCCAGAAGACCGAGTCCGCACTCGACCAGTTCCTGATCTCCGACGCCTGCGACGCGGTCTCCGACTTCATCGACATGCTCACCAACTGGTACATCCGCAACACCCGCGACCGTTTCTGGAACGAGGACGAGAACGCGTTCAACACGCTGTACACCGTGCTCGAGGCATTCATGCGCGTCATGGCGCCGCTCGCCCCGATGGAGGCCGAAGCCGTATGGCGCGGTCTGACCGGCGGCGAATCCGTGCATCTGGCCGACTGGCCGTTCCTGAAGGACGAGAAGACCGGCGAAGACACCGAGCTCGGCCGCGTGCTCGCCGACGATCCGGCTCTGGTCGACGCGATGGAGAAGGTGCGTGAGGTCGTCTCCAACACCCTGTCCATGCGCAAGGCGAAGCAGATCCGCGTGCGCCAGCCGCTGTCCAAGCTGACCGTGGTCGTGGAGAACACCGATGCCGTGGCCGCCTACGCCGACCTGCTCAAGTCCGAACTGAACGTGAAGGACATCGAGCTGTGCACGTTGGAGGACGCCGACAAGCAGGGCCTGAAGATCATCCACGAGCTGCGCGTGAACGCCCGCGTCGCAGGCAAGCGCCTGCGCAAGGACGTGCAGTTCGCCATCAAGGCATCCAAGTCCGGCGCATGGCATGTGGACGCATCCGGCGTTCCGGTGTGCGAGACGCCGAACGGCGACATCGCGCTTGAGGAAGGCGAGTACGAGCTGCTCAACGGCGTGGAGGAGAAGAACGCCGAAGAGGCCGCCAACTCCGTTTCCACCGCGTTGCCGACCGGCGGCTTCGTGATCCTCGACACCGAGCTGAACGACGACCTGGTCGCCGAAGGCTACGCCCGCGACGTGATCCGCGCCGTGCAGGACGCCCGAAAGGCCGCCGATCTCGAGATCTCCGACCGCATCGTGCTGAAGCTCACCGTCCCCGCGGACGATGTGGCCAAGGTCGAGCAGTTCAAGGACCTCGTCGCCTCCGAGACGCTCGCCACCTCCTTCGAGGTCGTGGCCGGCGCCGAGCTGAACGTCGAAGTGGCCAAGGCCTGATTTCGTTCGGGTTTGATTCCGTTCGGGCCTGATACGGCCTGATACGACCGATGTGGTAGGTGCGGCAAGTCGCCGTACCTACCACATGGTTTGCGATTATTCGGCACCCGGGCTAGAGTGATGCTTTGGCTTTCATGCCGGTTCGCTCCGGCCTGAAGCGCCGATAACACAGACTTGATTTGTGTTCGTCCATACCGCGCGCCATTGTGCGTTCCGATGTGCGAAGGCAGATCGTTAAGCGAATGGTTCTCAGTACCATCCATGTGAGTCAAGCACACATTTTGAGAAGCAGTCGCGTTGCCGGACGGTGGATTCACCGGGTTGCCCACGTGGCGGCCTGATGAATTCACCGTCCGGCTTTTTCTTCTCCGGCGGCGATATAATGCGTTGAGATTTCAAGGAGGAATCGTATGCCATTCGAATCGTTGTATCCCCGCATCACCGCCACCCGCCGCATCCAGGACATGTGCGGCACATGGGATTTCCAATTCGACCCCAAGTCGGTGGGCGTCGAGGAAGGCTGGGCGAACGGTCTGCCCGATCCGATCGACATGCCGGTACCGTCGAGTTTCGCCGACGTGTTCACCGACAAGTGGAGCCGTGAATACACCGGTGATTTCTGGTACGCGACCAAGCTGTTCGTGCCGGGGGAGTGGAAGGACGGTTCGGTCGACATCCGGTTCGATTCCGCCACACATAACGCCACCGTGTACGTGAACGGCACCGAAGTGGTCTCGCACAAGGGCGGATTCCTGCCGTTCGTCGCGCACATCAACGATGTGGTCAAATGGAACGACTACAACATCGTGGCGGTCAGGATCAATAACGAATTGAGCCACAGCACGTTGCCGGCGGGCACGGTCACGACGCTGGAAAACGGTGTGAAGATGAGCGCCCCGTATTTCGATTTCTACAATTACTCCGGCCTGCAGCGCAAGGTTCGTCTGCTGTACACGCCGAACGAGCGAATCGAGGATTTCACCGTCGTGCATCACATCGATGGCGAGGACGCGCACGTGGATTACACGGTCACGACCTCCGGCAATCATGACGTGGAAATCGTGGTATGTGACGAGGACGGCGAGCAGGTGGCGCGTGCCACGGGCAAATCCGGCGTGATCGACATCAAGAACGTGCATTTGTGGAATATCCGCGCCGCGTACCTGTACAAGTTCACGGTCCGCATCCTTGGTGATGACGGCACGGTGATCGACGAATACTACGACGAGATCGGCGTGCGTACCGTGGAGGTCAAGGACTGCCGGATTCTGGTCAACGGACGCCCTGTGTACCTCAAGGGGTTCGGACGCCATGAGGATTCCAACCTGCATGGCCGTGGATTCGACCCCGTGGTCAACAAGCGCGACTTCGAAACCATGAAATGGATCGGCGCGAATTCCTTCCGCACCAGCCACTACCCGTATGCGGAAGAGCATCTGTACGAGGCGGACCGAGAAGGCTTCTTCGTGATCGATGAGGTCGCCGCGGTGGGATTCATGATCTCCCTGATGAACTTCCTCGATGCGGCCGGCGGCACGGGCAAGAAGCGCACGTTCTTCGAACTCCCCGAAGTGCAGACCGAGACGCTGGCCCGCCACAAGGCGGAATTGGCCGAACTGGTGGCACGAGACGAACGGCATGCCTCGGTGTGCGCATGGAGCCTGATGAACGAACCGGACACCAGCAAGGACGCGGCGCGGCCGTACTTCAAGGCGGTGTTCGACTACATGGCCACGCTCGATCCGCAGAAGAGGCCGCGCTCCTACACATCGGTGATGATGTCGCCGGCCGGCGTGGACACCACGCACGAGTACGCCGACTTCCTGATGCTGAACCGCTACTACGGATGGTATGTGGATGGCGGCTACCAGCTGGACAACGGCATCAACCATCTGCGTGCCGAGTTGGAGAAGTGGCATGAGCTGGAGCCGGACAAGCCGGTCATCTTCACGGAATACGGCGGCGACACCATGGCGGGCGTGCACAAGCTGCCGAGCGTGATGTGGAGCGAGGAATACCAGACCGAGCTGTTCCAGCAATTGGGCGAGGTGTTCGACTCCTACGATTGGATCGTCGGCGAGCAGCCTTGGAACCAGAACGACTTCCAGACCACCGAAGGCATCATGCGCGTGGACGGCAACAAGAAGGGCCTGTTCACCCGCGACCGCCAGCCCAAGATGGCCGCGTTCGAATTGCGCAAGCGCTGGACCGCGATCTCCGATTACCAGGATT
>ERZ808252.2592-NODE-2592-length-10627-cov-36.194476_pt1 | contig 10627 bp, 10 predicted proteins | sample MGYA00521242_ERZ808252 | MGnify/ENA primary metagenome ERZ808252 (study PRJEB31516, sample SAMN03275581) | gut metagenome | biome: mammalia-associated habitat; material: feces | host: Papio cynocephalus | place: Kenya | collected 2012-08-07 ...
TTCTCTACACGGTTAATCCCCCCCCCCCGTCAGACCCGGGACGGATCCAAGGAACGGACAATGGGTGATTAGGGTATCTTCAGGGCAGGCGGGCGACACATCTTCAAGAGACCGCGGTCTTTTGGTCCGGAGACCGCGGTCTTTTGCCCCAGAGACCGTGGTCTCTTGCCTTAGAGACCGTGGTCTCTTGACCTGGAGACCGTGGTCTCCGCGACCGGTCCTGCCGGGAGGGCGCCGGTTCGCCTGTCGAGGCAAGGGGAGAAGTCACCGAAGGACTTGTATTTCGCCGGTTAAGTGGTAAAATGGCGGGGGCAAACGCGACAATATCAAGACGAACGCGGCAACCCCGTGCCGCGTCCCGGTTGTCCCGCTCGTCCCGGATGTCCTGCCGGCCGCCTCATGCGGACACCGCACGACGCGAAGCGCCGCGAACAGGAATCAATCCGCCAACTTCTCGTATTTTTTGCCGTCGAAGGAAATGTCCTTGCCTTCGCACAGCCATTGCGTCAGTTCCTGGAGCTGCGTATCGTTCAAGCCGTCTTTGGGTTGGCGGAGCTTCTCGACGTGTCCGTCCACAAACACGACATGGGCGCACTTTTCGCCCTTGCCGGCCTTGTGGTTGAAGCCGATGACGTCGCCTTCCCAGTACTGCAGCGCGCAGTCGTTGTACTTCGATTTGGAGGTGGAAGGCGCGTAGTTGCCGTTTACCGTGCCGTCGAAGGGCATCTCCGCGAAAAGCAGACGCCGGTCCGCGCGCGTGACGCCCTTGTACTTCCAGCCGCTGACGCCCGAATTCATCACGTAGCTCCAGAGCGGACGGAACGCCGGCGCGACCGCGTCCACATGCTCCGGGCAGACGTAGGCCGAACTCGTCCCCGACAGGTACTTCCACAAGACGCCGTTCGTCAGGCTGTAGATGCGGTCCGTCTCGCTTTCGTGGTAGGTGCTGATTTCCGTTCCCCAGACTTCGGACTGCGAAGGGAACATTCCGCTGGACAGCCAGCTCACCCAACCCGGCGTTTCGTAGTAGTGTTCGCCGTCGTCGGAGAGATAGGTGCTTGAACTGGATTGCGGCAGCCACGTTTTCGCGGAAGCGTAGAGCTGGCTCGCGCTCGCGAGATTCTTGAGGTTCGTCAGGCACTTCGCCGCGCGGGCGGACTCCGACGAGCCCGAGAACGAGGCGATCAGAACGCCCGACAGGATGCCGATGATGCCGATGACGACGAGAAGTTCGACCAACGTAAACGCTTTTTTCATGTCTTACTCCAGATTTTTGTAGAAAAGCACGCGCGTCCGGTGCGGATAGCCCGGGCAGTCCGTACCGGTATTCCCGACCGGATTCGGATCGCGCCAGACGAGCGCCACGGCGCGTCCGCCCAGCTGCGGCGGGGTCGCCCCCACCGCTTCGCCGCCCATCATGAGCGGCTCCGCCCGCACGAAGACGAGGAACAGCTGCTGACGCACCGCGAAGCACTCGCGCCAGAAACCGTACAGGAATTCGCGATCCGCCTTGTAGAGCCGTGCATTGCCGAGGTCGATGCCGCCCAACTTGGCAGGGTCTTTATAGTCCTGCTTGTCGGAGTCGTCATCCTGAATGGCAGGGTTGGCAGGGTCTTTGTTATTCATCAAGTCCGCCAATACACGGTCCCAGGACTTGGAGGCGTTGTAGATGCAGTTGGTCAGGACTTGGCCGCGGAACTTGTCGGCGAATTTCTTCAGCTCGGCGCGCGAAATCTGCGCGGCGGGCTCCTGCGAATTGGCCTCGGACCAGGCATATTTCGCGTTGAAGCCGGCGACATCGCCATAATAATTCCCCGCACATTCGCTGACATTGCCGGAAACGTTCGTGGAAGCGCGCTTCCAGTCCAGCGGGGTGTTGGCGAAAACGCCGAGCAGGACTTCTAGGTTGTCCGAATAGGGATTCACCTTCTGCCCCTGATAGCTCGCATGGAACGGGAAGTCCGCCTCCAGGTTGACCTTCGATTCCGGGTTGTCCGGGTCGTTTAACATCGGTTCGTAGTTCTTCCAAAACCGCCCCTCGTGGCAGGTAGCGTCCAGGCGGCTCTTCTTCGGCAGAGACGTCCGCGTCTCGCCGTCCGGAATCTCCAAAACGCCACGGATTCCATTATTGGGACCCAATTTCGTCACCCGGGGCAGATTGGCGAGCTCATAGGGACTTTGCAGGTAGCCGGCGTCGCTCGTCGCGAAGAAAATATCGTTCCCGGAATTCCCGAACGCGCCGCCGTTCTCCTTTATCCAGTCTTCCCGCGTGCAGGAATTTCTTTCCGATTGGAACCAGTTCTCCGGCGCATAGTTGTAGCGCGGATCGGACACGAAATACGCATTGTCCGGCACGGAGACGTCGACCCCTCCCGAACAAAGATTGTTGAGTTCCTCAAGCGAAGACAGCGGCATCTTCGCCATGCCGGCGTTCGAGCCCGCGGTATCCAGGAGCATCAACGGATACGCCGCGCCGAACTCGGCCCTGAACACGTCCGTAAACATGCCGCCGCCCGCCGACTGCGGATTCTGGATCTTGTCGTCGTCCACGCACGCCGGCACCATGTCCACGACATTGCCGTCCTTGTCAAGGACCCGCAGCCAAACCGCCGCGTTCAGCTGCAGCTTGCCCAGCGGGAGGCTCCCCGTCCAGACGGTGGACCGTTTGTGCGCGACACTCCCGTCCGCGTTCAAAATCGGCAGTCCCAGTGTAATCGCGCACTTGGAAATGTCGTCCTTGACGGAGGGATCCGTAAACTCGGGAACCCATTTGTAGGTCTCCGGCTGGCCCAGCATCGGACGTCCGGTCGATTCCGCCTTCTGCGTCCACGTATACTTGACCGTGAGAAAGGCAATCTGCGACAAGGCCTCCGCCACCTGCGCGCCGCTGAAGTTCAAGGTCGCCTGGTCGTTGACCGTCCCCTGGAGCGGATCGCCCGCCGTGGGCGCGGAGAACGAAACTTGCGTGTCGTTCATTTTCATGCTCATCACGCCGTCCGCCGTCAGTTGGCTGTCTGGAATATCCTTGTCGAGACGCAATACGCCGCCGGCGTTCCCCGTCCGCAGGGAGGGCACGCCGTCCGTCAGGAAAAACGCGAAGCGACCATCCATCGTCCAGCCGGTGGCGTCCCGCTCGTCCTTGTGGGCGAACGGGAACGCGGCGACCGCCTTCGCCCCGCCCGGCGTTTGCAGCCGTTGATCCATCGCGAGACGGTATGTAATCGTCGCCGTGACCTTGCGCGTATCCGTAGCTTTCGTCGGAGGCGTGGCCGGTGCAGGATCATCGTTCGGGAGCCGCAGCACGACCTGTTTGTCGTCGACCGGATCGCGCGACAGATTCATCTTGCCCGACATGGGCATCATCTGGAAGCCGCAAATCATCGGCGCGCGCTCGACCGTCGGGATGGCGAGCGACGTCGGGACGCGATCCGGGTCGAGATAGTCGCACAGCGCGGCCAGACCGACCAGCCCGAGGTAGGAATTCCAGATACTGCGATTGTAGTCCCTGAAGAGCGAGTCCAAACTGTTGGGTATGTCGTTCGCGGCGAAATGGAAGGGTTGGGCATTGGGGGACGCCAGATCGTAGGCGTCGCCCGTCCCGAAACCGCTGCCGTTCCAGGCTCCCGCGTACGCGTCGTCCGCCTTGTGGATGTCGTTCGTCGGGAACCAGCCGTCCGTCACGAGGGGCATGAGGAGCGGATTCCACTTGCTATCCTGCTTGTCCACCTTCAACTGCCCGTTGCCTTCCAGATATTCGTTGCCTTCCAGATATTCGTGGAACCAGCTCTTGAACGGACCGCAGGAACCCGTCACCAACGCGAGGGAGAGGTCCGCGACCGAGGTCAGCGGCGGCTTGCTATTAAAGGTAATATTAAGGTCGTTGTCGACATCTCGCACATTACCTTCCAGCAATTTGTCCCAGTCCTCCCCTTCCTCGACCTTGTCGAACAGGTAGGAGAGCGTGATGCGGGTGTTCGCGGCGGAGGAGCGCGGCTCGCCGGCGAACAGGCGGTTGACGTCGAGGTAGTCCGACACGTCCAGCGCGAGATAGGCGTAGCGTCCGGCGTCGAAGTCGAACGACTGCCATTGGGCGGTCGGCGTGCGGCGTCCGTAATACCGCGCCTCGCCCATCAGGGGCGCCGGCACGTAGGCGAGCCCTTCCAGCGACAGGACGGACACCGTGTTGCTGGGATCGACCGCGCCATTGGGGAGCCTGTCGTCCGTCTTGCCGGCGCTCGTCATGTTCGTATTCATGAAGACGCGTCCGATCCAGCCGTTGCAATTCGTGTTGGCGCGCGTACACGCCTGCTCCCCGAGCCCCGGGTGGGGGTTGTCGTTGACGGCGTGGTCGATGTCGTCGATCGCCCGGGCGAGGGCCGCCTTCACAAGTTCGCGCGAAGACGTCGCGCGGCGCAGATAGTTGGACGGCAGACGCGCCCGGCGCATGTACGCCGCGAAGGCGATGGCCGAGACGGTCATGAACGCCAGCATGCCCAAAACGACCAGAAGCGCGGAACCGCGCCGCGCGGAAATCTTTCTCATTTGCGTTCCTCCTCCGAAAGCCGATACATGTTGGGGACGCTGAAACTCGTTTGCATGCCGCCCGTCGCGCTCTTGATCGTCGACGCCGCCGAGCCTTGCGTGATGCGCACGCGGTAGGGCTTGCCCCACGGGTCCAGCACCTTGCCGCCCGCGTTCACCGCCGCCATGAAGAGCACGGGGATCGTGCCCTGGACGCGCTCGTCCTGCCCCCTGCCGAACAGATCGGGAAAGTTCCCGACCGTCAGCTCCTGCCAGCCGCCCGACGCCGCCAGCGCACTGCCCTTCTTGAAGTTCTCGGACGCGAGGACCGCCTGGTTGATGGTTTTCACTTCCGCCAAGGCCTTCTGCCGCCGGGCGCGCTCCTGGGCGGACGAAACGGACATCGAAAGCGCACCCAAAAGGACCGCGATCATGCCGACTACGACCAGAAGCTCGACGAGCGTGAAGCCGCGCGCGAGTCCGTCCCGTTTATTTGTTGAGTAATGCATCGACGGGGTTGCTCCAAATGTTGTCCCAGGTCTCCTCGTAGTTGCGGTCGGGGCCCGCACTCTCGACATTGACCGAATAGGTGTTGAAACTGGTGGCGCCCGAACTGCCGCCCGAACTGTCGCTTCCGATATTCACGGAAGGCGACTCCTGCGTCCCCTTCTCGACGTCGGATCTGGAAAGGAACGCGGCGTTCATCTCTCCTATGGCACGCGCACGAAGATTCCCGTCCTTGTCCCACAGGGACTGCAGGACGTACAGTTTGTCGTTCCAGACGTACACGCTGTCCGCCTGGTCGCGCACCGTCGCCGCCTTGGCGCGCACTTCGTTCAGGTCGGTGACGCCCGCCAGGCCCGTGCGCCAGGCGATGGACGACTGGTTGAAGAGCATGGTCAGGATGGTCATGAGGAGCCCCAAGAGAAGACTCGCCACCAAAAGTTCGATTATCGTAAATCCGCGCTTCACGGCATCCTCCCCTGGAAACGCACTTCCGTATAGTAGAGGGGTGCGGCCATCAGCATCTCGTCCGACTCCGCCGCCCGGAAACCGATGCGCACGACGGCGGAATTCTCGTCGTGCAGAATGACGAGCCCCGCCGCCTTGAGCCCGCCCGCCGCGCTCGACGGCCACGAAGTCTTGGCAGTCTTGGCGTACGCACCGAACGCGCCCTGCGCAGTGCCCAGCGTGCCCGAGCGGACGCCGATGTTGTTTCCGCTCTTTGTCTCCAGATAGTCGCGCCACCCGGCGTCCGAAGGCTGGGACTTCAGGTTCTTGAAGGTGTCCCAGGTCATGTTGGTGTCCGAGAAATAGCGCACGAGAGGCGAGATCACCGCCTCCGCATAGGCGGCGGACGCGACATCGTCCGTGCTTTGCTGGCTCTCGCGGAATCCCATCGAGTAGAGCCCGACGACCGCCAGGACTCCCGTCGCCATGATCAGCATGGCGAGGTTGATTTCCATCAGTGTAAACGCGCGGCGCATGTTCATTTCTCCACACCTCCTAATCGACGCTGGCGTTGGAATCGCCTATCTTCACCGCCTGCATGCCGCTCGGCGCCGGACGCAGATTGCGGATATCCACGGTGTCCGAAAACGTCTCGTTCCAAGCGTCCTCCAGCGGGTCGAATTCATAGTTGAAGACCTTTATCTCCGTGACGGGGCTGCTCGTCTTGTCGCTGTACGACGAACCGAAGATGTAGTTCTTGGGCAGCTGGATTTCCTCGAAGGCGAAACCGTAGGCGTCGCCGGTCTTCCAGGATACGCCGTTGGCGTCGACCACGCGGAAGCCATACGGCTGGATTTTCGCGCTCTTGAATTGGTCCGCATCGTCGGAATCGTCCGGCAAGCGGGCGTCGACGTACACGACAAAGTCCTTGTTGGCCTCCGTATCGGGCGCGATCAGGCTGCGCTCGAAGTTTGTGCTCTTGCCGATCCGGTAGAGGAAGAGTCCCTGCTTGCTCCCCGTGGAGACGTTCACATTCCCGGAAGCGTCCGCCTCGTCCGCCATCGCGCGCAAATCGCCGAATTCATCATAGAGATAGTCGCCGTCCACCTGCGTGACGCGTCCCGTGCGGCGGACCGCCGCGGCTTTGCCCACGATGACGGGCGGCTCGGTGTCGGTTTCTTCCCTCAGCGTCTCGTTCCAGAAATAGACGTTCACCGGCACGCGGTCGATGCGCGCGCGTTCCTGCGCCGCGCGCACGAACTGCCGCACGTTCAGCAGGACGCCGCGCTGTTCCATGCCGCGCTGCATCGCCCGGTAGCCGCCCACCGAGATGGTCCCGAGAAGACCCATGATCGCCATGACGACGAGAAGCTCTATCAGGGTGAACGCGCGCTGTAGTCTGCCTCTGCACATATCCGTCCCCCCTTAGAGCCCGTCGCTTTCGTCGACCATCCGCGACACCGTCATCGTATCCGACGGAATCGAATACAGCACCCGGAAATTGCGGAAATAGCCCCTTTCCGGCTCGGGATAGCCGTAATACAGGTCCCCAAGCTTTGCGCCTCCCTTGTTCTTGCGCGTGCCGCGCAAAGCTTCCAGAATATCCATGCCGCGGACTTTCGACCGCCGCTCGCCGGACTTCGTCGCCACGAAAAGCCCCGAGACGTCCATGAGCGGATTGCCTTTCTTCGCCTCGTCGACTATCGTCTTGATCATCTGGCGCACCGTTTCGGCCGGAATCTCGACGAGATCGGTATTGTTCGCCTCGTCGCCTTCCGTCGGCGTCGGGCCCGACACGCCTCCGTTGAAGCACGGCCAATAGCCCTTCTGCGCCTTGTAGGTCGCGAACGCCTGCTGAATGAGCGTGCAGGAGGCGTCCGCCTTGCGGGCGCGCGCGGACTGGATGGAGCTCGAGACCGCCGTCGTCACGATCCCCAGCAGGATGCCGATGATGGCGACGACCGTGATCAGTTCGACGATGGTAAAGCCGCGGCGGTTCATCACTTCACGCCCCTCGTCTGGCCGGGCGTCCAGCTGTAGGAGCACCCCTTCTTGATCCCCTTCGAATACGGCCAGTTCTTGCCGTCCTTGCCGCAGCTCCACACGATGGCCGTTGCGCGCACGCTGACGGACTCCCCGCCGACGTTCACGTCCCGGATGATGCCGTCGCCGTCGTCGTCGATCGCGTAGCGCAGAAGATGGTCTTCGATCGTGCCGCCGCCGGGCACGACATCCCCGAGCGAAGCCGAACTGCCGCGCCGCTTGACGACGGCCGCCGCCCAGGGCGTGACAAGTCCCAGTCGGTCGAGCCCCGCCAGCTCGCCGTTGCCGTCCGTCGTGAGCGACATCGGCGCCGCGAGCGCGCGCGCGGCCTCATCGTCCAGCAGGTGCGCGGCGTTCCCTTTGCGCAGCGCCCTCGGCCACATCCCCTTCTGCTGGAAGAGGAACGTGAGCGCCGTCGCCGTGTTGGCGACGAGCTCCTGGCATTTCTTGTTCTCCGCCGCGCGCGTCATGCCGGCGAATCCGCCGATGGACGCGGCGACCAGCACCGCGATGATGCCGATCACGACGAGCATTTCAACCAACGTAAAAGCTTTTCTCATGTACTTTTCCTCCTTCGCTCAATTGCTCATCTGGACGATGTCGTCCGCGAGCCATTCCGTCGCCGTCTTGCGGTCGCTTTCCGAATCCAGCATGCCCAGATCCATCCAGGGCGGGAACGTCTTGCCGTTCGCGCCCGCACTCCAGAGCGTGTAGGACTGGTACGGCGGCAGGGAATAGTAGTAGAATTCGTTCCCCCACCCGTCGTTCACCGTTATTTCGTCGAGAATGTAGTTGTCGGAAACCGAATTGTAGCCGCCGACCGTATGGAGCTTCTCGCTCACGTACTCTTCGCTCTGCCAGGAAGCGGGACGCAGCAATCCGCCTTCCGCGTTTTTTTCGTTCAGCGACACGCCGAACAGCATCCGCTTCTGGGCGCTGCTGCAGATTCCCTGCAGATTGGGCATCCAGCGCGCCGTGACGGCCTGGGACGGAATGTACTTGATCTGCGCCTGCAGGAGGGTGGCGCTTGTGTTGGCGTTCGTCTGGAGCTCGTCCCAGGCGGTGAACCGCGTGCCCGTCCACGGATTGCACGGCAGCATGTTGTTCGCCGTCCATTGGGCAAAGTCGTAATACTTCTTCGCGCCGTCCATCATCACGAGATACCGCGGCAGGAGGAAGCTCATGACGCCGAAGCGGAAGAGTTGCACTTTGTTCCAGTAGACCTCCGTCTTCTCGCGATCGTTGAAAAGCCCCTCTTTGCCGATGCTGAAGCCATCGAGGATCTTCGGTTCCGCGCCCTCGCTCGCGCCCTGCTGCTGTTGTTTCTGCTGCCACCATTTGACCACCGCGTCGGAGACCCTCTTGACGTGTTCGCGTTCGCGCTTGTTCTCGCCGAACGGGAACGCCATGCCCAGCGGCTGCGCCCGGCACGCCGCCCGGACGGACTCCCATTTGAGCTCCGATACCGTCTCGCCATCGTCGGACTGCCGGCCCGACTCGTCCACCTTGGCGTAGAAGTCGCGCGAGGCGTGCAGTCTCACGGGCGGATAGCTCCCGAACGCGGCGTTGTAGCCCGACAGGCAGTTCTCCAGCCGCTGCAGGCGCGTGACCGTCGTGATGCGCGCCTCTTCGTCCGAGCCGATGGAACCCAGCTTGAACGCGATCGACATCAGCGTCACGAGGACGACGACGACAATCAGCATTTCTATGAGCGTAAACGCGCGTTTCATGACGTACCCCTTCCCGGTCAGACGGCGCCGCCGCCCGAGACCGAACTGATGATCTTGATCATCGGCAGGAACATCGCGATGACGATGGTGCCCACCACGAACGCGAGCACGATGATGAGCGCCGGCTCGATCGCCGCAGTCATGCCGGCGACGGCGTTGTCCACCTCGTCGTCGTACGTGTTGGCGATGCGCGTAAGCATGTCCGCGAGCGCGCCCGTCTCCTCGCCGACTTCCACCATCGAGGTGACCATGGGCGGGAACACCCAGCACTGCGACAGCGGTTGGGTCATGCCTTCGCCCTGCTTGACGGCGTCGTGGATGTTCTGGATCGCCTTCGAAATGACGCGGTTGCCCGTCGTGTCGCGCACGATCACCAGCGTCTGCAGGATCGGCACGCCCGAGGCGAGCAGGGTGCCCATCGTGCGCGTCACACGCGAAACCACCGTCCGCTGGACGAGCGTCCCCGTCACCGGCATCCGCAGGGAGCAGACGTCGTAGAAATACGCGCCGGCGGACGTCTTGCCGATCACCTTCCGGATGATGACGACCGCGGCGACGATGATGGCGATCGTAAGCCCGTTGTGCTGCACCCACTCCGAAATGTCGATGACCGCCTGCGTGATGGCCGGGAGCGCCGCGCCGCCGAGCATGTCGTTGAAGACCTGCTTGAACTTCGGGATGACCGCCACGAGCAGGAACGCCGTGATGCCGATCGCCGCGACGAGAACCACGATCGGATAGATCATCGCGCCCTTGACCTTGTTCTTGATCCGGTCGCTCTTCTCGGCGAACTCCGCCAGACGCGCCAACACGACTTCCAGCACGCCGCCCGCCTCGCCGGCTTTCACCATGTTCACATAGAGGCTGTCGAAGACTTTCGGATACGCCGTCAGCGCCTCGGAGAACGTCCCGCCGGAGGAAATCGTCTCGCCGATCCCGTTCAGCGCCTCCACCATCTGCGGATCCTTCTGCTGGCGCTTCAGGACCTCAATGCCGCGCATGAGCGGCAGGCCGGCGTTCACGAGCGTCGCGAGCTGGCGCGTGAACTGGGTGAGGACCTTCGTCTTGATGCGCCCGCGCATCCAGCTCGGCAGCTTGATCTCGATGTTCTTGTCCAGCACGCTCTTGCCCTTGGGCTTCGCGGCGGACGCCTTCGCGCCCTTCTTCGCGGCTTTGGCCGCTTTGGACGCCGAAGCCTTTGACGCCGGCGCGGCGTTCTTCACCTCGCCGATCGCCGTCGGCATGAGCCCCTGCGCCCGCACCGCGGCAATTGCCGCGTTCCGGTCGCCCGCCTCGACGAGACCCCGCGTTTCGACGCCCGCGGAATCCTTCGCGATATACTGGTATGTCGCCATGCTCTCAATCTACCTTTCAGTATTCTG
>ERZ808252.2595-NODE-2595-length-10612-cov-2.979540_pt1 | contig 10612 bp, 8 predicted proteins | sample MGYA00521242_ERZ808252 | MGnify/ENA primary metagenome ERZ808252 (study PRJEB31516, sample SAMN03275581) | gut metagenome | biome: mammalia-associated habitat; material: feces | host: Papio cynocephalus | place: Kenya | collected 2012-08-07 ...
TCAAGCGCCGCAAGGACATGACCATCTCCGCCGACCGCAGCCGCGTTCTATCGGCGGGGCGGCTGGGCAGCGCCCTGCGGGAATCCTGCGGCGACCTCACCCTCAGCGGCATTCCCGGCAATCTGTACCTGCCGGAGGCGGAGACTATGCTGCCCATCGATGCAGCCTTCGCCGCCTACGACCTCTTTGAGGACGCTCTGGAGCTGTCATTGGATACGCTCACCTACTTCTTTATCACCATGGCGCAGGAGGACGGCGCACTGTCCCTGCATGTCCAGATGGAGTGCGATGCAGACCTTTCGCCGCTGTCCCAGCGGTATCCGAATGCCGTTCTGGAGTCGGATGAAGATGGCTGGTTTCTCACGCAGTCGTTGGCGGAAGGAGGTGTGGGCGTATGATGCTGTGGGCACAGGCCTCCCAGCAGACCCGCTTTGCGTGGCTGCTGGTGCTGTTTCTGATCCTCTGCGGGCAGCTTTTTGTGCTGCTGCGTTCCGGGGAGCACCGAAAGAGCCGGTACTGGCGGGGCACCGCCCTGTGGTTCGTACTGGCGCTGGGGCTTTTGCTGGTGCTGTATGACCTGCCGCAGTCCGTTGCCCTGCCCCTGTGGAGCGTGGGCATCATGGTGCTGCTGGCCGCCGCCGTGACCGCGCTGTCCTTTTGGTTCAGTATGCGGCATAGCCGCCGGCGCATCACCCGCGCCAGCATCAAGGAGGGCATGGACGACCTGCCGGTGGCGGGGTGCTATTTCACGCCCCGCGGCACGGTGAAGCTGTGCAACCGGCAGATGTACAGCCTGTACCGCGCCATGACCGGCCACGATCTGCAAACGCTCTCCGAGCTGCACGCGGCGCTGGCGCAGTGTACCGACCGGGGCATTGGCCGCACCCGCGACGGCGGCTACGTCTTCCCGGACGGCAGCGTGTGGTACTACTCGGAGCGGCAGACCACGACAGACGGCGTGGCCTATACCGAGTCCGTTTTCACCAACGGCACGGCGCTGTTTGCCGCCAACGACGAGTTGGAGCGGGACAATCTGGAGCTGCTGCGGGTCAACGGAAAGCTCCAGAAGATGTACGCCCGCGCCGAGGATCGCATCCGGGAACGGGAGTATCTGGCCTTCAAGATGAAGATACACGACGACATCGGCCAAAGCCTGTCTGTCCTGCGGCAGACGCTGCAGAGCGGCGCACCGGCGGAGGAGACGAACCGGCAAATCAAGAAGCTGTCCCTTGCCGCCGGAACGCTGGTCTATGCCCGCCGTGCCGAGAGCGACGACCCCTATGATACGCTGCTGGCGGAGGCGGCGGAGCTGGGCGTGGACATCAAGCTGGATGGTATGTTGCCCATTGAGCCGGAGATATACGATCTGGTGGTGCAGGCCGTCCGCGAGTGCCTGACCAACTGCGTCCGCCACGCCCACGGCACGGCGGTGTCCGTCCGCATCACCGGCATTCCCGGCGGGTACACCGTGGCCATCACCAACGACGGCGAAAAGCCCCACGGCCCGATCCGCGAGGGCGGCGGACTGTCGGCCCTGCGGCAGCGTATCGAAAACGCCGGCGGGGAGATGTCCCTATCCCACTACCCTGAGTTTGTACTGCGCTTTACCCTGATGCGGGAGGAGATGGAGCTGTGAAGCTGAACGTATTGATCATCGAGGACAACAAGTATATGCAGGACTTCTTCGCCGGGATGTTCGCCGGGGACGACCGCTTCGGCGCGGTAAACACCCTGCGGGACGCAAACCAGGGGCTGTATTTCTGCACCGCCAACCCGGTAGACCTGATCTTAATGGATGTGCAGACGCTCCACGGTCACTCCGGGCTGACGGCGGCGGAGCAGATACGCGCACAGTTCTCGCGGACGAAGATCATCGTGGTCACGTCGCTGGTGGACGCGCTGGTGCTGGACAAGGCGCGCCGGGTAGGCGTGGACAGCCTGTGGTACAAGGATCACGGCGAACAGGAACTGATGGACGTGGTGGACCGAACCCTTGCCGGAGAACACATCTTCCCCGACCGTGAGCCCAACGTGGAGATCGGCGAAACGTGGTCAGATGAATTGTCAGAGATGCAGAAGAACATTCTGCGGCTGTATATTCAGGGTAACTCCTACTCCGTCATCGGCAAAAAGCTCTTTATCGAGCAGGCTACGGTGAAATACCACATGAACCAGATGATACAGAAGTGCGGCTTCCAGTCCAAGCAGGAGCTGATCGCCGCCGCCATCGAGAGCACTGTCATCACCTCCATGGCGGAGCTGTAAAATCTCATATATCGCGCAGAGAACCGCCTGTTGCACGACAGGCGGCGCTTATTTTGTTGAAAAAATCCGCGCTGCGGCAAAAAGACTATACCTTTGGATAAAGACACCGCCCATGGAAATCTCTACAATAGAGAGTGCAAAGTTATCTGCGTCTGCGTGCGGGAAAGGCGGTGAGGAAATGCGCATTATCATATTAGACATGCAGAGCAAGCTCATGGCGAGTGCGCTGGAGCGTGTGCTGCGGCAGGAGATGAAGGACTGCACCCCCATCATCTCCGACGGGCCGGACAGCACGGCGGAGCAGTGCCGCCTGTTCAAGCCCTACGCCCTGTTTATGGAGGTCACGGGCTACACGCCGTGGATGCTGGAGGAACGGCTGAAGATCTGCGAGAATGTCCGCCGGTCTCTGCCGGCGTGCAAGTTCGTGTTCTCGGTGGACGAGAACGCCGACCCGAGGCTGGCGGATCGCGTGACCCAGTGCAAGAAGGACGGCAGGATCGATGCCTTTATCTACAACTCCACCAGCGAGCGGTATCTGGCGGCGATACTGGATAGTCTATAAACCCTGCGAGAATCAAAATCTTTTCTTTAAGAGGGAGGAATTTTTTACCATGAGAAAACGGATCATGAGCCTGCTGCTCTGCCTGATAATGGCCCTGAGCCTGCTGCCCGCCGCCGCGGTGACGGCGTTTGCGGCTGCGCCGACCGGCCAGGCCGTGCTGGGCGGCTTTGCTGTCGGGCAGGAGGCAGGCAGCGTGTATATTGGCAACAATGCGGCGAACAGCCTGAAGATCCTTGCACACGAAACCAATGCCAGCTATGGGGAATATACGCCTGACAAGCGCGTTGGTAAAGCGGCAATTTTAGGGGCATACAACCCTAAAAACGCGATGGCCATCAGAAATCCCGATTACGCATACAACGAAAACAGTGAGACTGCCATCGTGGTGGATGAAACGGGACGGCGCATGGCTCGCACCGACACATTTCAGCCGGGCATGACCTATCGGTTCAGCTTCTGTGAGATCGGTCAGACGTTATATGGCGCTCCGTTCGCGGACTATTTGGGCGAGTTGACAACGGGCAACTTCACCTTCCGTACAGCTCCCGGTGCGACAAGTCCCGCGATCAAAAGAGTTGAAGCAATTCCGCAGCGCTCTGGGGACGGCAGCGAGACGAAGGGCTTTTTCTACAACGTCTACATTGAGATGCCCGGCGACAAAGTGTCCCATACTGTGAATGTGACCACTCCTGTGAGTGCCGATAAAACCACAGCCACCGAGGGCACGAAGATCACCCTGACCGCGCCGAAATTCCACGACAGCAAGACGTTTACGGGGTGGCAGATTGCTGTCGGTAGCAAGACCTACACGCACAAGGCTGACTTCCGCGATTACTGCGGTCTGACAGATTTCAGCAGCAGCGAGGGCGGCACTGAGAACGTGACATGCACGTTCAAGATGGGCGACAGGGATATTTCCGTCAAGGCGCTGTACTCCGCAGACGCGATCATTGAATTTAACACGGTCAAGTTGAACATCTTGCCGGCGGTCAAGGACGGCGAGCCGGTGGCGATGGTGCAGCCCGTCTTCGGAAGCGAGGGGGAGGCATACAGCGTTGGGTATGCATTTCTCGGAAAAGACGATAAGAATAAAACAGAACCCGGCTTCTATACCAGCATGAAATCCGGGGAGAAATTTGATACAAGCCGGTATCGGTATTTGTTGACGGTGTGGCTGTACGTGAACATAGACCACTATAAATTCACGGGGAACAAGGACGAGGTCAAGTTCATCATCAACGGGACGGAATATCCCGGCACACTCGGAAAGATCATGGCTCGCGAGGATGACAGATGCCCCGTTTCCTATGAGCATCTGAGCGGGGTCAACAGCGTCAGCGGAAAATATGAGACGCTGAGAGTCTATATCCCGGTGGGAACGCCGAACAACCTGCAGCCTTCCTATAATGGTGGAATAACCGCCACCCCTGCGCTGAACTTCGTTGACGCGCCCAGCATCGACAGCGTCACCGTCACCGATGCCAGCAATACTTCCTACGGCACAATGACGGACAACGAATTTACCAAGGCGCTGGAGCAGGGCATCAACTACAATATTCAGGTGAAGGCCCGCGTGCCCAAGGCCATTCAGGACGCTATCGACAGTGGCCTGATGCAGCTGCAGCCCCAGTTCCGCTATCTGATGAAGGACACCGATATGGGCACCAACCTGTGGCAGGGCAGTCAGGTCACAGATAGCAAGGATGGCAGCGACACCATCTATACCTATTCCACCAATTTCGGCCCGGTGGCCGGCGAGAGCTATAAGCTGGTGTTCGGCACGAATTTGGTGACCACCGGCGCGGACGCCCAGCGCATTGCGGGGAATATCATTTCCGGCACGTTCAATTGTGTGAACACCAAGATCACGGACGGCCCTACGCTGACCGGCAACGCGCTGAAAGCCGGAGCTACCTCCGGCCCGGTGCTGACGACAAGCAGCACCCAGTACCATATTGACACGGCGAATACAACGGCTTGGGACATTCCCAACACGGGCGCGGTGAGCGGCAAGACGTACTGGACGATGCTTTGCCTCCGGCCTCGCGATGGCTATGTCTTTGATCCCGGTCACGACTACACCCCTGATGTGAAGCTGGACGGCGCTGCGGCCAGGACCAACTGTGCCGTGACCGTGGACGGCTCTGCCATGTTCCTGACAGTGTATGCCACCGCGACCCACGAGCATGTGATGCAGTACGTTGCTAACGCGGATGGAACGCATACCTATAACTGGCTGCTATAGCTATAATGGGCGTAAGGAGGCACATACTTGGGGCGAAGAAGGTACTGTCTCCGGGAGCGAAATCACCTACACCTGCGAAAAGTGCAGTGCCACGAGAACAGAGACTTATACTGTGCCCGGCGAGGGCGTGACCATCATCTACGGCTTCTATGCCAGAGTCACCACGCCCAAGGCCGGTGACACGGTTGGCAATGCAACTGACTGGCTGGAGATGCGGAACAACGGCAACGGCAAAGTTCAGGTTGCCGAAGCCAAGTGGGTAAAACAAGGCGAGACAACACCCTTTGCAGGAATATTTGAGGCCGGTAAGAAGTATACCATCACCGTGACCTTTGAAGCGGCGGAGAACTATAAGATCAACGAATCGAGCAGCGCTGTGCTGCTGAACGCGGACGGAACGGCCGGCGAGAGAAGTAATGTTACGGCAAACAGAACAGTCACGCAGTCCATGACCTTCACGGTGAAGAAGCCTGTCAATGTGACCATCACCCTGCCGAACCTGAAGGCGGGCGAGACGCTTGCGCTGCCCACGTATTCCGTGGCTGAGGACGCGGTTGCGAGTATTTACTGCACGGCCATAGTGAATAATGTGAACAGCTATACGTATGACTTTTCCGGCAATACGTGGGGCAGCGGATCGCCCACATTGACTTCAGGCGATGTGGTAGTGTATGGCTACGCGCTTGGTGAGAAGGACGGCTATGAGTTCGCCACTACGACCATCGTCACAAACACCGCCGCGAACCTCACGGATCATTTTGACGGCAACGGCGGCTTTATGGCTTCTTACACCATCCCCGATGCCAACGCCATCAGCAATGTGGCGCTGACCGTCAGCGGCTATGAGTACGGCAAGAATGTAGCAGATGTGACCGCGAACTCCACCACCGAAAAAGTCACCGCCGCAGCCCCGTTGACGTGGAAAGACGGCGAGACTGCCGTGACCTCCGGTTCCTTCGGTGCAAAGGCTTATACGGTGACAATTCCTGTCACACTTGCGGCTGGATATTCCTTCGCTGACGGCTGCCTCTTTACCGTGAACGGATACCCGGCGGCCTATGCATCGGGTGCTGTGACCTGTACGCTGCCCGCGCTGACCGCACCCCACACCCATGCGTTCAGCGACTGGACGTACCTCAACGATGCCGTTCACTACCACAGCTGTACGGGCTGCGGCGCGACCGAGATGAAGGAGCATACCTGGACGCAGACCGCCAAGACGGATGCCACCACCGAAGCCCCCGGCAGCGTCACCTACAAGTGCAGTGACTGCAGCGCGGAGAGGACAGAGGTGATCCCCCAGTTGCCCGCTGATCCCGGCACATCCGGCGGCAGCACAAGCGGCGGTACTTCCGGCGGTACTTCCGGCGGCACGATCACCGGCAGAAAGTCCGCCACCACCGCCGACCCCGGCGTCCTGCTGTACGGCGTGATGGCCCTGAGCAGCTACACCGGCACGGCGCTGGTGGTGCGCGGCAGGAAAAAGCATGACTAACTAGATCCCCTCCCCCAACAGGGCGGCAGATGGTACGCCTGTCTGCCGCCCTCCTCCTTACGGAGCGGAGAAAGGAGCAGGACATGAAGAAATGGATACCTCTGCTGGCGGCGCTGGCGCTGCTGCTGTGCCTGACCGCCTGCGGCGAAAAGAACGGCGAAGGCAGCAGCGGCAAGCTGCCCTCCGGCCACGAGAACCAGCCCGTTCAGACCGACCCCGCCGATTTGCCGGACGATACGGATAACGCACCTGCCGGCGATGAGGGCGACACGGTCAGCACTCCCGGCGATGAGCTGACCGCCGCCGATCTGCTGGGCAGCTGGATCATGACCGTGGACAACATCTACGACCCGGCGGACTTCGCGTTCACCGCCACGCTGGACTTCTACGAGAACGAGCTGGGCATGATCCGCGCCAGCTATTTCCAGCAGGACGACAACAGCGGGAAGGTTCGGTTCGATGAGCCGGATATGCCGGTGACGTTCCTGGAGGGCGCGCTGTATTCCGGCTGTCCCAACCAGTCGTGGTATATCGCGCTGGAGCGAACCTCCGATCACCCCGGTGACGACACGGCGTTCAGCGCCGCGCTGATCGACAGCGACACGCTGTACCTGTATACCGTGTGGTCGATGGACGGCAGTATGTGTGGCAACGTGGCGAAATTTGAGCGCAATACCGAACCGATGGGATAAGCAGACAGGAAGAAACGGGAGTTTTGAAAGGAGACACAACATGGGCAACGCAAAACGATGGCTGGCGCTGGTGCTGGCCGCGGTCATGGCACTGAGCCTGGTGGCCTGCGGCGGCAAGGACGGCGGCAAGGAGAACGGAGGTAATATGGCAGGTACATACTACGGCACGGGCAGCGGCGCGGTGAACGATATGCCCATCGAGTTCAAGTGGACGCTGAAGGGCACCGACCTGAACCTGGAGGCCATCCTCAGCGACTTTGACAAGGATCTGTATAAGCAGATGGATATGGAGCCCACCACCACCGGCAAGCTGGAGGGCAACACCATTACCCTGGACTACTATCTGGGCACCCACGTCGGTATGCGCTTCGTCCGCGAGGGCGGCGTGACCGACCCGGAGAACGGCAGCAGCGCCGAGAAGGGCGAGTTCCCCCTGTCCTTCGCCAGCATCTACGAGGGCGACTGGGTGGGCCTCACCAGCTTCTATGACTGCACCGGCGACTTTGACGGCAACAACGGGCAGACCTGCCACGCGCTGGCCCGCTTCCTGTTTGACGACAACGGCAACTGCACGCCGTTCATTGCCATCAGCGTGGATCAGAACGGCGGCCTCACCGATGTGTCCGTGACCTACGACAGCGCGGACGATGATATGGATCTCCACGGCAAGCTCATCGGCTACGACCTGACCGATGCCAGCTTCGTCCAGTTCTATACGCAGGAGGATCTGCTGTATATCAATCTGGCGGCGGAAAAGGACAACGGCAGCGCCCTGAATATTGTCTGCTGCCTGCGGCCCATCGGCCAGAGCTGGACGGACGACGACTATCTGCGCCTGCAGCCGGAGTTCGAGGAGAAGTACAACAGCATGACGCTGGAGGAGATCGTGTCCTACTGGGGGCTGAGCGTCACGCCGCCCACCACGGTGACTACCGGCGGCAGCAAAACCGGCAAGCCCACCTCTCTGCCCACCTCCGGCAGCGTGGATGCCTCCGCCTTTGACGGCGAGTTCGTCATCGGCGACAAGAAGAACGCCGCCATCTATTACCCCACCGACACGCTGATGCCCGCGGAGTACGGCGGTATGCAGCAGATCTCCGGCGACTATATGTATTTCGAGAGCGGTATGTACGTCTATCCCGAGGGCAGCTCCTCCATCGAGGGCAGCAACCACAATATGTCCAACAACTACAAGAGCGAGAAGAACTACCACGAGGATCTGACCTATACCGTGGGCGATTTCACCTGCCACCATATCAGCTATATCGACATCTGGGATCACGAGGTGCACTGCTACCTGCTGGACACCACCGGTTTGGGCAGCAGCGATGTAGCCGCTGTGTTCTTCAAGGTGGAGCTGGCCTCCAACGACCAGCTGCCGCTGGCGGAGGCCATCATCGGCAGCCTGCACCTGAAGTAAAGCCTATGAAAAAGCTGAAACTGCTCTGTGCGGTGCTCTGCGCCGCTCTGCTGCTGACCGCCTGCGGGAACGGCGACGCGGGCGGCAGCTCCGGCAAGCTGCCCTCCGGGCATGAGAGCAAAACCGGCTATGGCGACAGCCTTATCACAGAGCTGTGCAGCGAGGACGGCACGTTTGAAAACCAGTGGGGCGACCAGTGCGCCTACTCCCTCCACGTGCCGCAGATCGCCGCGGACACGGCGGACGGCAAGGCCATCAACAGCGAGATCGCCGAGGTTTTCGGCGCATCGGCGGACAGTCTGCTGGACAGCATCCGGCAGGGCTACACCGTGGATGACGCCATGAGCATCCAGTGGGAGAGCCAGTGGAACGGCAGCGTGCTGTCGCTGGTGGTCAGCGAGGAACACCCGGACGCCTCCGCCTACTACGCCGTGTATCACTACGACTTTGACGCGGGTCGACAGCTCACCGGCGGTGAGCTGCTGACCGCGCTGGGCGCGGACGAGGCGGCGTTTATGGCCGACCTCCGCCGGGAGGCTGCGGGCATCTTCGACACCATGAACGTGCCCATGCAGGCGGCGGACGTGCTGCTGCCCCTGCGGGCGCAGACGCTGGCCGGTATCGGCGGCAGTGCCGATGACGTGCTGTTCCGGCCCAACGGTGACGGCGCGTATGTGGCCTACGTCCGCATCGGCACGGTCGCCGGGGCGGGCTGGGACACCCGCCAGGTGGCCGTCAGTCCGGTGAAAACTGCTGGGGAAAGCGGCGCAGCCCCCGATGACAGGACAGACGACTACCAGGCCGCTGTCGTAAACGGCGGCACATCGCTGGAGGTATACTTCAACGGCACAGGCAGGACCTACCCCGTGGAGGGCTGCTATCACTACTATGACCAGGTGAAGCTGGCCGACCTCGGCGGTGTCACCTACGCCTTCCTGCTGACCTCCGAGGGCTATGTGGAGGCGGTGGATGTCACCAACGGCATCGCCTTCGAGAGCGTGGCCAGCATGGGCCCGCTATTCGGGCTCACCGGCATTGAGCGCTTTCAGGCGGGCACACGGCTGGACGGCGCGGACACCCTGTTCGCCATCGGCGCGGACGGCGGGCAGTACGACCTGACCGACTTCGTGCGGGCGCAGGATGCGGCCATGACCGCCGCTGTTACCGGCACATGGCAGACGGCGGACGAGAGCGTCTACATGACCGTCGATGAGTACAGCGAGTGCAGCCTGTATCTCCGTGCCGCCGATGACGGCTACATCGCCTACCGCGGTGCTGCAGCGCCGGTGGGTATGGGCGGCAGCGGCCTTGTCTGCGGCTACGCGTTCTATAACACCGTGGCGGACAACGGGAATGTCGCCGGCGTATGGGGCGTGTCCCCGGACTTCGGCGGACTGACCGTCCGCCCCGTGGCGGGAGAGTTCCTGCTGGGCGACACCGCGCCGGTAACGCTGTACCGCAGCGAGGGATAACAAGGCGGTAAGACATCATATTACAGGACAACAACTGCAAGGAGGTACATATCATGCAAGTGACACTGAACGCCCTACCCGCCACGCTGGCGGAATTTCAGACGCTGCCCCACACCACGCCAGAGGAGGTGGTGGCGGGCTTCCTGTGCGCCCTGCACCTGTATACCAAGAACCCCAACGATGGCGTGGCCGCCATGAATATCCTGCGCGGCCCGCGGCCCATGACCCCCTACGACAGTCAGTTCCTGCGGGATCGTCTGCGGGGCAAGGAGTATCTGACCACGGCGTATTTCGTTGGCGCGACGCCGGAGAACGGGTATGCTCCCGCCGAGCCCTATGTGCTGAATGTGCAGGCAGATCCCCGCCCGCAGGACATCGAGCCGGGTTATCTGCGTGTGTTCATCGCCACCCCCGGTGCGGACTCCCCGCGCCCCATCAAGCTGCGGCAGAAGCCCTCGACG
>ERZ808252.2596-NODE-2596-length-10611-cov-5.565745_pt1 | contig 10611 bp, 10 predicted proteins | sample MGYA00521242_ERZ808252 | MGnify/ENA primary metagenome ERZ808252 (study PRJEB31516, sample SAMN03275581) | gut metagenome | biome: mammalia-associated habitat; material: feces | host: Papio cynocephalus | place: Kenya | collected 2012-08-07 ...
TAGGGTGCGATGTGTACAGATCATAGGGTGCGATGTGTACAGATCGCAGGGTGTGATATGTACAGGCTTGAATTTGAGTTGTTTGGCTTTTGTTTTTGTGATGATATAACAATACCGGGACTGCCTGTTGGGGCAATCCCGGTATTGTTAGGATGTAATGTTGTCGATTAGTAGGCAAAAAGAGGGTATGCCTTCATTGTTTCGTTGACTTTTTCGCGTGTTTTGGCAATGACATCTTCGTTGAGTGGGTCATTGAGCACGGTTTCGATGAGTTCTGCGATGAGAATCATGAGGTCTTCTTTTGCTCCTCGTGTGGTGAGTGCCGGTGTTCCGAGACGAATGCCCGAAGTCTGGAAGGCTGAGCGTGTGTCATAGGGCACCATGTTTTTGTTGACGGTGATATCGGCGGCTACAAGAGCATTTTCGGCCACTTTTCCTGTAAGGTCGGGGTATTTCCCGCGCAAGTCGACGAGCATGCTGTGGTTGTCGGTTCCCCCGCTTATGATGTCGAAACCGCGTTTGATAAGCTCTTTTGCAAGTGTATCAGCGTTTTTCTTAACTTGCAGTGCCCAGTCTTTGAATTCGGGTTGCAGTGCTTCGCCGAAAGCTACGGCTTTGGCTGCTATGACATGTTCGAGGGGGCCTCCTTGTATGCCCGGGAAGACTGCGCTGTCGATCAGGGAGCTCATCATGCGCACTTCGCCTTTCTTTGTGGTTTTTCCCCAGGGGTTGGGGAAGTCTTTGCCCATCAGGATGATGCCGCCGCGCGGTCCGCGAAGTGTCTTGTGAGTGGTTGATGTTACGATATGAGCGTATTTGAGCGGATTGTCGAGCAGGCCTGCTGCGATGAGTCCTGCCGGATGGGCCATGTCGACCATGAACAGTGCGCCTACTTCATCGGCAATCTTGCGCATCCGTGCGTAGTCCCACTCACGGCTGTAGGCCGAACCGCCTCCTACGATGAGCTTCGGCTTATGCTGCAGAGCCAGTTGCTCCATCTCGTCATAATCTACACGCCCGGTTTCTTTGTTGATGTTATAGCCTATCGGGTTGTAGAGTATGCCGGATGTGTTCACCCTGGAACCGTGTGAAAGATGGCCTCCATGGTCAAGGTTAAGTCCCATGAACGTGTCGCCCGGATTGAGGCATACGAGGAATACAGCCGCATTGGCTTGGGCTCCGGAGTGGGGCTGCACGTTGGCATATTCGGCACCGAAGAGTTTCTTAACACGCTCGATGGCAATGCTTTCGCTTTTGTCTACATTGATGCAACCTCCGTAGTAGCGGTGTCCGGGATAGCCTTCTGCATATTTGTTGGTCAGGCATGAGCCCATGGCCTGCATCACTTCGTCGCTTACGAAGTTCTCGCTGGCAATCAGTTCCATGCCTCTGAGCTGGCGCTGGTGCTCAGCTTCGATGATATCAAAAATTACTGTGTCTCTTCTCATTGTCGGTTATAATGATGTTTTTAATGTTTCATGATTCATACGAGTTTGGCTTTTTCAAGGCTTTGCTCTTTTTCGCAGTAGTGGCATTTGATGATGCCCTTTTCTTTGTCTACCACATGGAACAGGGTGCGCATGGGCTCGTTGTTGGTGATGCACTTGGGATTGTGGCAGCGTACGATGCCTGACAGGTCGTCGGGCATCTTGACTTGTTTCTTTTCAACTACATCATAGTTTTTGATGATACATAGCGTAACGTTGGGCGAGACAACCGACAGCTGATTGATTTCTTCGTCGGTAAAATACCTGTCGGCTATCTTTATGAGGCTCTTTTTCCCCATTTTCCTGCTTTTCAGGTTGTAGCCCACTGTGACGGGCGAGCTGACATTTTCAAGATGCAGCAGCGATACCACAGCCAGCAGTTTGTTGGAAGGTATATGGTCAATCACTGTACCGTCCTTGATAGCTGAAACTCTAAGTTCCTCTTTATTCATCATGTTGCTAATTGATAATGGTTGAATCGGCCTTGATGTCGTCCAGACTTATGCCAAGCACATCGCATATCAGAGCCTGTCGGGCAAAGACTCCGTTGTGGGCCTGCTCGAAATAATAGGCATGGATGTTGTCGTCTACGTCTGTATTTATCTCGTTGACACGTGGCAACGGATGCAGTATCTTCATGTTAGGCTTTGCCTTGCGCAGCATGCTGTTGCAAAGCAGGTAGCTGTCTTTTACACGTTCATATTCCATCAGGTCGGTAAACCTCTCACGCTGCACGCGGGTCATGTAGAGAATGTCTGCATCAGCTATGGTGCCTTCGTCAAACTCGCGCGTTTCAATATAGTTGATATTGTTTTCCCGGCAATACAGCTTGTATTCCTCAGGCATCTCAAGTTCTTTGGGAGCAATGAAGTGAAATGTGGGGTTGAAGTGGCGCATGGCCATGAGCAGTGAATGTACTGTGCGCCCATATTTCAGGTCACCTACGAGGTAGATGTGCAGATTGTCCAAGTGGCCTTGTGTCTTATAGATGGAATAGAGGTCAAGCATTGTCTGCGAAGGGTGTTGGTTTGAGCCGTCACCGGCATTGATGATGGGCACGTTGGTCACTTCGCTTGCATAGCGTGCTGCTCCTTCAAGATAGTGGCGCATGACGATGACATCGGCATAGTTGCTGACCATTTTAATGGTGTCGTGCAACGTTTCGCCCTTTGACGAGCTTGTCACCTTCGGGTCGGTAAAGCCGATGATGCGTGCTCCCAAACGGTTGGCGGCGGTTTCAAAACTAAGCCTTGTGCGGGTAGACGGTTCAAAGAAGAGCGTGGCAACTATCTTGCCTTCGAGCAACTTGCGGTTGGGATGACGCTCAAACTCTTCGGACATCCTAATCAAGTATAAGATTTTCTCTTTTGATAGATTAGCTAATGTGATTACGCTTCTATTCATCCTAATGGGATTTCTGACTGTAAAGTTACACAAAAACATGCATGTAAACGGCCTCGCAGCCTTTTATCTGCCGAAATTTCCGGTAACGGCATTCAAGGCAATGCGAGTTTCCTGCATGCGGTCATGGCTGCAACCGGTATTACCGGATGAGGCAGTCGGCCGTTAGTCCAGACCGATTGATTTTTTGATGGCGTCGACCTTCTTTTCAGCGGCAGCCGTTACAGCCTCGTAGTCTTTCGGTGAGCTCAGTGTGCCTCTTACTTCGATGTAGAACTTTATCTTGGGCTCCGTGCCCGACGGGCGTATGCTGACCATGGTACGGTCTTGGGCAAACCATTGGATGACATTGCTTGTCTCGGGCATGTCAATGTCGGTTGCAGCTCCTTGTGCGTCATAGGCTTTGAGGGCTTTATAGTCTTTCACCTCAACGATGGGCGAACCTGCAAGCTCCTTCGGCGGATTGGCACGGAAGCTTTCCATCATGGCTTTGATTTCATCGGCACCGGTCTTTCCAGGCTTTACAACACTGATGGCCTTGTTATAAGCGAAGCCGTATTCCATATATATATCCATCAGAATGTCGTAAAGGGTTTTTCCTTGGTCCTTGGCCCAGGCACAAATCTCTGCCAGGAGCGAGCATGCCGATACGGCATCCTTGTCGCGCACAAAATCTTCAGCAAGGAATCCATACGATTCTTCACCGCCGCCGATATATTTCTTGATGCCTTCGTTGAGACGTATCTGGCGGGCTATCCACTTAAAGCCGGTGTAGCAATTGTACAGCTCGATATGGTTTTTCCGTGCAATCTCGCTGATTAGGTCGGTCGTAACGATGGTTTTTACAATAAACTCATTGCCTTTCATCTGGCCTTTTGCCAATCTGTTTTTGATGATATAATAAAGGAATATCATGCAGGTCTGGTTGCCATTGACAAGCATCCATTCGCCTTTGTCGTTCTTGCAAGCCATGCCTACGCGGTCGGCATCAGGGTCGCTGGCCATCACAATATCGGCATCGATGCTTTTTGCCAGCTTCAGTGCCAGAGTCAAAGCCTCGGCATTCTCTGGATTGGGACTTACTACGGTGGGGAAATTCCCGTCCTTAATCATTTGTTCCGGTACACAGTGGACATTTTCGAATCCCCAAAGCTTGAGCGAGCGCGGTATCAACTTCATGCCTGTCCCGTGGATGGGAGTATATACGATTGACAGGTCTTTCTGGCGCTTGATACACTCGGGATCAATTGAAATGGAATGTACGGCATCAAGATAGGCCTTGTCAATTTCTTCACCGATAATGGTAATTAATTCCTTGTTGCCTTTGAATTTGATGTCGCCTACAGTAACTTTGTTCACTTCCTCTATAATACCCTTGTCGTGGGGTGCCAATACTTGTGCACCGTCATCCCAATAAGCCTTGTAACCATTATACTCCTTTGGATTGTGGCTGGCAGTCAGTATAATGCCGCCTTGGCAATGAAGGTGACGTATGGCAAACGACATTTCGGGTGTCGGGCGCATGTCGTCAAACAGATATACGTGAATATTGTTGGCCGAAAATATATTGGCACTGGTCTCAGCAAACAGTTGGCTGTTGTTGCGACAATCATAGCCTATAGCCACCGAAATCTTGGACTTTCCGGCGAAACTCTTGTTGAGGTAGTTGGCAAATCCTTGTGTGGCAGCACCGACTGTATAGATGTTCATGCGGTTGATGCCCGGTCCCATAATGCCGCGTAGGCCACCGGTTCCGAACTCAAGACTTTGGTAAAAAGAATCGATAAGCTCCGTCTTGTCCGGATTATCGAGCATTGACTTGATGCCTTTCTTTGTCTGTTCATCATAGAGGGGCGAGTTGAGCCATTCCAAGGCTTTTTGCTCGCATTGTTGAATCAAGTTCTTGTCTTCCATTGCTTCTTCGTTTTTATGGGAATATTTTGAATTGGTTGTTTTCGTTTTTCCTGATTAGTTATTAGTGGGAACCAGATATTTGTCTCCGGTCTCTTTGACAATTCTTTCTTTTGTCTCTTCGGGATATCCTACACTTTTTACCGGTGCACCCAATCCTTCTGGAGTGCGTTTGAATACACCGTCTGTTTCCGGCTTCACTACCATGTCATTGTATTTTACGATTAGGAATTCAGCCAGTTTTATCCAGCGTTCCATCATGCGGTTGGCACTTTCGATGGAGTAATCGGTCAGGAAGTCTACAGTTGCTTTCTTATTGGAAGCGTAAAGAGTTTCAGCCTTGCCTTCTATTTCCTTTTGGCGTGCGAAATAATTGTCTTCCAGTTCTGTCTGTGCCTTTTTCACGTCATCGAACATGAGAGAAAAACGCGGGTAAACCATGTTTGAGACCCAATTGCATACCCAAAAGGCTGATTTGAACGAGAAAGTTACGTCGTCACCATATTTTTTCGTATAGCATGCCGGTGCTTCCGTGGCACAGCAGTAGACAGGGGTAAAGGGTGTTGTCTTTGAATCGTCATTGGCAAACCATAAGACACCGCCGATGGCATCGGGCAAGAAAGAGCGCATTTGTGAAACAAAGACGAAAGAAGATTGCTGCGTTCCCAGTGGCCTTTCATTAAAATATTTCTTTCCCTTGTATTCCCATTCGAGAGGGCGTGGGCGATAAGGTGAAATATATGCCCCGCTTCCTGCGTCTTTGGTCATGTCGAGCGGAGTGCCTTCATATTGGTCGCGCATGGATGCTTGTATGTCCCGTACGGAGAGTTTTGCCTTTGGCTTTACAAACAAGGGAAACGGTTCGGCTTTCAGATTACGGCCGGAGGCATAATCGAAATACTTGTCCATGCCGGTTGCCCAGTGGTTGAAGAAGCTCCATGCGCGTGCTTCACAGTAGCGTGCTCCACCGAAGTCAAGCGGACAATAGGCGTTGGCAAAATCAAAGTCCTCGTCCTTTCCTTTATAATAGCCTTTTTTGCGTGCAAACGAGACGACATCTTTGGCATACAAGCAATTTTCTTTGTCGTATTGCATGAAACGATGTATGCGGCTTTGGTTGGCGTGTGCGGCAATGCAGTCATCCGGAATGCGTACAGCAACCCATACGGCTCCTTTGCTTCCTGCTCCTTTTCCTACCATTTCCATGATCCATGCTTCGCGTGGGTCGGCTATGGTAAACGATTCTCCTTCGCTTGCGTATCCGTATTTATTGACAAGGTCTGTCATAACCTTAATGGCCTCGCGGGCTGTTTTGCTGCGTTGAAGTGCAATATAAATCATGCTTCCATAGTCCAGAAATGCCGTAGTGTCGACAAGCTCTTCGCGACCGCCGAACGTGGTTTCTGCAATTGTCACCTGGTGCTCGTTGATGTTGCCAATCACATTGAAAGTCTCTGCAGCTTCTTCAATGTCGCCTACGTATTTGTCTGTTTCCCAGTTGAAAACTTTACGCATGGTTCCTTTTGGATGTTTTCCTGCGTTGAAGTGCTGCATGATGCCGTAACATCCATAGCTGTCTGCACTGTAAGAAACTATTACACTGCCGTCGGTTGAGGCGTTGCGCCCAACAATCAGGTTGCTGCAAGCATCTGTACCATTATTGATGGTCAACAGCATTGATACGCTTGCCAATGCCATCTTGAGAATCCTTTTTGACATGCTACTGTGTTTTAGCAAGCTTTGAATGAGAGGTCCAATCCTTTGACGGAGTGGGTGAGTGCGCCTACGGATACATAGTCTACACCGCATTCGGCATAGTTGCGAATCGTATCTATTGTGATGCCCCCGCTCGACTCTGTCTCATAGCGTCCGCCTATCAGCTCAACGGCCCGGCGTGTTAGTTCCGGGGTGAAGTTGTCCAGCATGATGCGGTCTACGCCGCCGCATTCCATTACTTCTTTGAGCTCTTCCAATGAACGTACTTCGATTTCGATCTTCAGGTTCAGGTTGTGCTCTTTTAAGTAGCTATGGCAACGTTCCAAAGCTTGAGCTATACCTCCTGCAAAATCGATATGATTGTCTTTTAGTAGAATCATGTCGAAAAGGCCTATGCGGTGATTCACTCCGCCACCGATCTTCACTGCCTGTTTTTCCAAGATGCGCATACCCGGAGTTGTCTTGCGCGTGTCCAATACCTTGGTTTTGGTTCCTTTCAGGCGTTCCATGTATTTGTGGGTCATCGTTGCTATGCCGCTCATGCGTTGCATGATGTTTAGCATTAAACGTTCTGTCTGAAGCAGGCTGCGCACTTTTCCGCTTACTATGAATGCTATATCTCCCGGCTTCACTTCGCTTCCGTCTTTGATGAATACTTCCATTTGTAAGGTGGGGTCGAACTTCTTAAATATTTTTCCGGCTATTTCTACACCGGCCAGGATGCCGGGTTCTTTGACTAATAGTTTTGATTTTCCTTGGGCTGTTTCGGGTATGCAGCAAAGCGTTGTATGGTCTCCGTCGCCTATGTCTTCGGCAAATGCCAAGTCAAACAGTTTATCTTCTAATTCGTCTACGCTATACATCTTTTTCTTGTTGTTCTTTCTGTTACAAAAATATATCTTTATTTCCGGATACTGAAATTTTCAATCCGAAAAGTGTGTTGTCCGATATTGCGATAAAAGGGTTACATCCGCTTGCGGACATAACCCTTTTATCTGAATTATTGACATCTCTTTTTATGATTGAGCCTCTTCTTTGGCTGCCGTTTCAACGTAAACAACGCTGTGTTTGCGCCCGTCTGTGCGGAAGTTGACGATGCCATCGGCTAATGCATACAATGTGTGATCGCTTCCCATGCCTACGTTTTTGCCGGGATAGTGAACTGTTCCTCTTTGGCGTACGATGATATTACCGGCCAGACATGCCTGACCTCCCCAAATCTTTACGCCTAATCGTTTTGATGCTGATTCGCGTCCGTTCTTAGAACTACCTACACCTTTTTTATGTGCCATTTTCTTCTGACTTTTTGATTAAGCAATAATCTGTTTGATTGTTAACTCTGTGAATTGTTGACGGTGGCCGTTACGTTTGCGTGAGTCCTTGCGGCGTTTCATGTGGAATACAATTACCTTGTCGCCTTTTACCAATGGACTTTTTACTTCGCAAACTACTTTTGCTCCTTCAACTGTCGGTGTACCGACTGAAATGGTTCCTTCTTTGTCTACAAGAAGAACGTTGTCAAACTCGAATGTCTGACCGGATTCAGCGTTTTGAATATGGTGTACGAAGATTTTCTTGCCTTCTTCCACCTTGAACTGCTGTCCGTTAATACTTACGATTGCGTACATCTGTGGTTTTGTTTTTACGCTTTTCCGTGAGGCGAGCTCCGTCGTGAAGTTGCTTGATTGAGCCTCTGCGGACTAATTTTGCCTGCAAAAGTACTCTTTTTTTCTGATATGGCAAAGTGGCTCTTTAATATTAATGTGCTTTCTTTGCTGTTTGGTGATAAAAAGAAATCCTTCCGATTTTATTTCGAAAGGATTTCTGTGGGCAGTGATGGATTCGAACCACCGAAGGCAAGAACCAGCAGATTTACAGTCTGCCCCATTTGGCCACTCTGGAAACTGCCCGCTGCTGTTTTGCGGTGCAAAGGTACGATTTATTTTTTGATTGACCTTGCGTATTCAATCATTTTTATTGCGGTTACGGCATACTCGTTGCCTTTGTTGCCTAAGATTCCGCCGGAGCGCTCTTCTGCCTGTTGCAGGCTGCTGGTGGTGAGCAGGCCGAACACAACGGGTATGTTTCCGTGTTGGTTCAATTCTACCAATCCTTGAGTTGCTCCGCTGCAGATATAGTCAAAATGAGGTGTGTCGCCTCTGATGACGCAGCCGATGGCTACAATTCCGTCTACCAAACCGCTTTTGGCTAATTGTGAACAGCCGAAGACGAGTTCAAAACTTCCGGGTACGCTTTTAACGATGATTTTTTCATCCTTGGCTCCGTATTGTTTCAGTGTTTCTATGGTGCCGTCCAACAAATTTTGGGTAATATGGTCGTTCCATTCGCTTACAACTATTCCGAAGCGCATGTCGGAAGCGTCGGGGATGGGCCGCGACAGCATGTTGCTTAGGTTGTAGGTGCTTGATGACACGGTTGGCGGGTGTTTATTTTGTTACGCGTTGAATATACTTCTCTACGGTTTCGCTTTCAGGACTTTTGTTGTATTTGGTCTTGACTTCTTCGTAAAGTTTCTTGGCTTCTTCGGGCTTGTTTTGCGACTCAAGCAATTCGCCGGCTTGTATCAGGTAAATGGGGCTCAGCGTATTGTTGTCGGCTTTTGCGGCGGCTTTTTTCAAGTAGCTTATTGCCTTGTCGATTTCGCCTACTTGTGCGTAGCAGTTGCCAAGGGCTCCCAATGATGCCGGTGTGATCATGTGATCGCTTGCTCCGTCGAATTTTTCCAGATATTTGATGGCGTTTTTGGCGTCTCCTTTTTGTGCATAGCTCAAACCGGCATAGAGGTTGGCAAGATTGCCTGCATCGGTGCTGCTGTATTTATCTGCTATTTTCAAGAAGCCGACATAGCCGCCTTTGTCGCCGTTCAGGGCTACATCGTAGTTGCCTTGAGCAAAGTAATCCTGTCCTTTTGCCAAAATGGTACTTGCTTTTTCAGAGTTGGGCTGTGCCACCATCTGGTGGTAGGCGTATGAACCGCCTATTATTACCACGAGGGCGATGACTGCACCGATAATAACTTTCTTGTTCTTCACAAAGAACGCTTCTGACTTGTTCAGAGTCTCATTTACATCTAATTGATTGGACTTATCTGCTGCCATAATCTATGTTTGTCTTTTTATGTTGTCAATTTTGCAGACGCAAATTTAGCTATTTTCATTTGTTTGCTGAAATTATTCACGGTATTTTTCACGCTTTACAGATTTTGCCCGGCGTTTTCTTGACTTATTGGCTGATAAACCCTAATTTTGCAATGAAACTTTAGTGCGTTATGTTCCTGAAAGAGCTATCTGTCCTTAATTATAAGAATATAGAAGAGGCTACTCTTGAGTTTTCGCCCAAGATTAATTGCCTTGTCGGTCATAACGGAGAAGGCAAGACGAATTTGATGGATGCCATATATTATCTGTCGTTTTGCAAGAGTGCCACCAATCCCAATGATTCACAGATTATTCGTCATGAAGCTGATTCCATGATGCTTCAGGGGCGTTATGTGCTTGATGATTTGACAGAAGAAAAAATCTCTTGCGGATTGACGCTTCATCACAGGAAGACTTTCAAACGCAATGGAAAGGAATATTCACGTCTTTCCGAGCATATAGGCAATATCCGTCTGGTAATGGTGTCTCCCTATGATACAGAGCTCGTTGCCGGTACAGGCGATATGCGCCGGCGGTTTATGGATATGGTCATTTCCCAGTATGATGCCCGATATTTGTTACAGGTAATCCGTTATCGCAAGGCCATGCAGCAGCGCAATGTGCTTTTGCGTGCCGAAGTTGAGCCCGATGACGGCTTTATTTCCATTTACGAGCACGAGATGGCCGAAGCGGCCGATTATGTATATCGGCAGCGTTGTTTGTTTTTTGAGGAGTTCGGGCCTGTGTTCCGCGAAATCTATGCCCGATTGGCCGGAAACGATGAGGATGTGGATTTGCACTATGTGTCGCATTGCCATGAAGGTGACCTTTATGAACAGATAAGGGCCGGTCGTCCAAAGGATCGTGTCATGGGTTATTCGTTGCGCGGAATACATCGCGATGATATTGGCATGTTGCTTCATGGCTATCCCATAAGG
>ERZ808252.2597-NODE-2597-length-10602-cov-2.917228_pt1 | contig 10602 bp, 6 predicted proteins | sample MGYA00521242_ERZ808252 | MGnify/ENA primary metagenome ERZ808252 (study PRJEB31516, sample SAMN03275581) | gut metagenome | biome: mammalia-associated habitat; material: feces | host: Papio cynocephalus | place: Kenya | collected 2012-08-07 ...
AATCAAAAAAATAAGCGAACTCTTGGGCGAATTTAATGGAGTATTCTTTTCTCCTGATGAATTGAAACTCATTAAAGAAAGTCCAGAAGATAGGCGAAGATTTATGGATATTGATATATCTCAAACAAACAAACAGTATTTTTATTTGTTAAATAGATATAATCAAATTTTACAAAACAGAAACAAGCAACTTAAAATGAATTTAAAAAGAGAAGAACTTGTCGATATTATGAAAATTTGGAACACACAACTTGCATCTTGTTCATTAAAAATTGCAAAATATAGACAAAATTTTGTATATATGCTTGCTCCTTTTGCAGAAAAAGCCCATTCATATTTAACTGATGGTAAGGAAAAGTTAGGACTAGAATATGTGGGTATTGAAGAAAAAACTGAAGAAGATATAATTACTCATTTAGAAAAAAATCTTGATAAAGATTTGGCTCTTGGCTACACAAGTTACGGACCACATAGAGATGATATAAAAGTAACAATAAATGGGGTTGATGTAAGAACATATGGCTCACAAGGACAACAAAGAACTTGTGCTTTATCACTAAAACTTGCAGAACTTGACATAATAAAAAGTCAAATCAACACAAAACCTGTGTTACTTTTAGATGATGTTTTGAGTGAACTTGATGATGATAGAAAAAATAGATTACTGTCATATTGTCAAAATTCTCAAACGCTTATATCTTGCACTTCGTTCAATTATGATGTACAATGTAATAAAATAGAAATTGAAAATGGCGAAGTAAAAGAGAATAAGGAATAAAAGTTATGATTTTTGAAAATTTGTATTGCAAAGTTTTTGAGTTTTTTCATAATTATTACAGCACCATTAGGAATAAAATACTAGAAAATGAAAAACCAGAAAGTATAAATATCGAGAATAATATTTCGTATGGGAAAAATCCTGAGAATAAATTTGATGTTTATTATCCTAACGATACAGATAATAAAAAATTAACCACCATATTGAATATTCATGGTGGTGGATATGTTACGGGTTCAAAAGAACAAAATGCATTGTATTGTATGATACTTGCAAATATGGGTTATCTTGTTATTAATATGGAATATACAAATGCCCAAAAAGAACCTTTCCCAAAACCAGTAAAAGAAGCATTTGAATTATTAAGATTTTTACAAAAAAATGAAAAATATTCAAAGATGATAGACTATGATAACTTTTTTATTAGTGGAGATAGTGCAGGTGGACATATTGCTTCACTTATTGCAGATGCACAAACAAACGATTTGATAAAGTTTGATTTAAGTTTGTGTGGTGGACCAAAGATAAAAGGTTGCATACTTAATAGTCCAACATTTACTTCATTTGAATTTCTAAATTTTCCATGGCTTAAAAATGGTTACAAAAGAGTTGTTTATGGTAAAAATAGTAATGAAGTAGTGCCACATTTGTGTAATGTTACAGAAACTTTAACAAATGATTTTCCACCAACAATTATTATCTCGGCAAATAATGATTTTATAAAAATGCAAGCCGACAAATTTTGTAAAAACGCAAAAGAATTTAATATTAGTGTAAATCATTATATTTTTGCAGTAGACAAATTTATTGGACATGATTTTACAATAAACTATCCACACATAAAAGAAGGTGTGTATGCAATTTATAAAATTGATGAATTTATAAACAATGTAAAGCAAAATAAAATTCAAAATGGAGTGTTTATTCATAAGGTAAATTTGAACAAAAAATCAAAAGATAAAAAAACAAAAAAAGATATAGAAAATATATTTGAAAATTAAGACAAAGTTAAGTAATTAACTTTGTTTTTTCTTGACATAAAACGCATAATATTTTATTATATTAATAAGTATTTTATAAGGAGAAAATTATGGGGTTATTTAATTTTGTAAAAAAACAACTTCTAAAAGTTATTGAATGGAAAGATGATTCAAAAGAAACAATAGTCTATCGTTATCCATTAAAAGACCGTGAAGAAATTATGACAAGTTCAACACTTGTTGTAAGAGAATCACAAGTGGCAATTTTTGTTCACAAAGGCACAATTCAAGATGTATTTATGCCAGGAACATACAAACTTTCAACAGAGAATATTCCTTTCTTAACAAAGGCATTATCTTTGCCAACAGGATTTGAAAGTCCAATCAAAGCAGAAGTTTACTATGTAAACACAAAACAATTTGTTGGTCAAAAATGGGGAACTCAAAACCCAATTATGATGCGTGATAATGAGTTTGGAACAGTTAGACTTCGTGGCTTTGGTGTATATTCATTCAAAGTTGATGATGCAAAAGTGTTTATGAAAGAAGTTTTTGGAACAAACGCTGTGTACACAGTTAGTGATGTTGCAGAACAAATAAAACCAATGCTTATTGAATCAATAACAGACTCAATCGCAGAAAGCAAAATTTCAGCACTTGACCTTGCAGCAAACTATCGTGAATTTTCTGGAAAAGTTTTGGAATTATCACAAGAACCATTCCAAAAACTTGGACTCAAACTTTGTAGTTTAGTTATAGAAAATATCTCTCTCCCAGAAGAAGTTGAAAAAGCACTTGATGAAAGAACAAAACTTGGCGTTTTGGAAGACAAGATGGGAACATTCACACAATATCAAACAGCACAAGCAATCAAAGATGCTGCCAATAATCCAAATGGTGGGAACTTGGCAGGACTTGGAGTTGGTCTTGGCGCTGGTGCAACAATAGGCAATGTTTTTGCAGGTAGTGTTGCAACAGAAAATAAACCAAAATCAAAACTTGTTGAATGTGATAATTGTGGTGCAAAAATAAAAGAAGGAGTAAAATTCTGTCCAGAGTGTGGAGCGAATCAAGGACTCACTTGCAGTAATTGTGGAGCAGAATTAAATAAAAACGCAAAATTCTGCCCAGAATGTGGCACAAAGGTTGCTGGAAAAAACACTTGCAGTAAATGTGGTGCAGAACTCAAAAAGGGTGCAAAATTCTGCCCAGAATGTGGAAATAAAATTTAATGAATGAAAAAGAAATAACAAGACAAGGTAGAAAGTGTCAGTCTTGTGGTGGAAATATGTCTTTCTCACCAAAAGATAAAGGACTTAAATGTGAATTTTGTCAAAATGTTGAAAAACTTGACTACGATTTTGAGATAATAAAACATAACTTTAAAGGAAATGTTGAAAACAAGAAAGAGTACGACAAATTTGCCAGTGAAAACAAAGTTTTTAAATGCTCAAATTGTGGAGCAAATGTTGTTCTAAACAAATTGGAAGTGGCAAAAAAATGCCCTTATTGTGGAAGTAGTTATGTTGCCGAAGAAAAGGAAATGCCAAGTTTAAAACCAGATGCAATAATTCCTTTTAAATATTCAAAAGAAGAAGCAGGCAAACTCTATAAACAAAGAGTAAAGAAAAAATGGTTTTTACCTAATAAATTCAAAAAAGAGCCACCAACAGATAATATCTCTGGTGTTTATGTTCCTTGCTTTTCATTTGATGCAAAAACAGCAACAACATATAGAGGTGTGCTTGCTCACACAACAACAACTGTTGTTAACGGAAAAACTCACACAAATACTACATATCAAAACATTTCAGGGAATAAAGATTTAAACCAAAAAGATATTATGGTGGAAACAAGTTCTCATTTAACACAAGATATTTTTGATGAACTTAAACCATATGCAACAAGCGAACTGGTAAAATTTACATCTGATTTCATTTTGGGATATAGTGTTGAATATTATGACAATAGTTTGTCAAATTGCAAAAAAATTGCAGATAATATGATGGAAAAAATTATAAAAAATCAAGTATTGTCGCAATATTCATATTCAAGTGTTGTAAGTTATTCACAAAACACAACTTTTGCAGATGAAAAATATAACTATTGTATTTTGCCAATATATCAAGTGAGATACAAATATAAAGAAAAAGACTATTTAACATATATGAATGGTCAAACAGGTAAACTTGCAGGCAAAATGCCAAAATCACCTGTAAAAATTACTTTCTTTGTAATATTTATTGCTTTAATAGTTATTGCACTTGGAATATTATTTTTCTGTACAGATTAAAAAACTCCGAAAGAAATTTCGGAGTTTTTTATTATTTTCCAAAAGTAGATAGTTTTGTATTGCGTGAAGCATTATTTAACTCTTGTAAATTTTTTATTCTTTTGTAATCTTTGTCATATTCAAAGAAAATATTACTCAAGTTTGGGACAATCAGTTCAGTTGATGCACTCATCTCACTCAAAAAATATATTCCGGCATGCTTTAAATTTGGCATATTTGCTTTTTCCAAACAAAAATCGTAAAGTAAAAAATTCTCGCCAACATGTTCCAATTTTGGAAAGTTTATACTTTTGAGTTTTGAATACTTCATAAAACTATTGCCAATTGACTCAAGTTTTGGTAAATCAAGTTCTTCAATCTTATTTACATTTGTAAGACAATAATTCCCAATTCTTTCAATATTTGGGATATAAAGGTCAAATAATTCACTGTTGCTTGAAACAAAGCCATTGCCAATTGTCTTTACTTTCGGCAAATAAAGTTCCTTTACATCATAATTGTAGAACAAAAAGTCATCGCCAATTTTTTCAATATTTGGAACACTTATCTCTTTCAAATTCATTGAAGTTCCAAGAAAGAAATTTCCTGCTTCTTTTATATTATTATCAAAATATTTGATTATTGTGGAAGACTGACTTACAACAATTGTTACATTTTCGCCAATTTCGGGGATAACTGTTATTATTCTATTTTTTTCATTATCAAAATTTACTTTAATATTTTTAATTTTCCCAAGATACGAAAATACATTTTTCTCTTTTTTTAAAAATCCATATACAAATTCACCAATAAATTTTTCTTTGCCAAGCGAAAATAAGTAATTGTCGACAACCAAATATTTGCTTTTGTTTAACTTATGTGGGACATGTCTGTCGCCATTTAGTATTATATTATTTTCACAAAGAATATAATTTCCCCAGTTGTTTTTTGGTAATTTTTTGTAAAATTTCCCATCACTGCCTTGAATGTATCCCACAAGTCCAAAAGAAGTCCCCGAAGTCCTGTGCGTATAATTTTCTATATTAAATCTTTTGATAAATGCATTAGTAAGTCCAGGAGCAATGTTGTCTAGGTTGTTGCTAAAAGTTGCATCTGGATTGTCGACTGTGTGATTATATCTATTTTTTATTGACAAAACATTACGATTTCCTTTTGAAAATTGAATACTTATAACACTTGTGCCATATTCATCTTGTCTTTGTGGGTATTCAAAATTTTCTCTTTTTATTTTGTCCACATCTTTCTTTACTGCAAACCAAACTCTACAAGTGTGAAGTCTTTGAGTGTAAAATGTGCATAACTCTTCATCTTCTTGATAATATTTTCTAAAACATTGTATATCTTCTTCAGTTTGACATTCTGGGTAAAGAATATATCCAGCTTTGTCAAAAATCTCTTCTGGCGATGCCTCTTGTTTGTTTTCAATACCTTTTTCTTCGTTAATTTTTGCATATGCGATGTCAAGAATATAGCTAACAAATTCCTCTTCTTGATTTATAACATCATCAAAGAGAGTTGGGACTTCATCAAAAGTTGTGGAAATTATATTTGATAGCATTTCGGGATATTCCAAAATACTAGAAAACCATTTTCTACATAACTTTGCAAAATGTTCGCCATAATGTTTTTTAATAAACTTTAAATCTGGATTGTCCATATTTACCCTTTGTGGTTATATTTTATCACAAACCATATCTGTTTGCAATATGAGACAAATTTATTGTTGATGCATTGTCTTTTTTGCTACAATTTTTAACTTTTTACTTTATTTATAAACTATAGTATGTTATAATACTATAAGTATATATTTATATATATTAGTTAAAAAATATATATCAATTATATTTGTAAATTTTTAATTAGGAGAACAAAATGGAAGAAGAATTAGACCTAACCAAAAGTGAAAAATATGACCAATCAGATATTCAAGTTTTGGAAGGGCTAGAACCTGTTAGAAAAAGACCTGGTATGTACATTGGTTCAACAGACACAAGAGGACTTCATCACCTTATAACAGAAGTTGTTGATAACAGTATTGACGAAGCACTTGCTGGTTATTGTACACACATTGAGGTTACACTCAATGATGATGGCTCATGCAGTGTTGCAGATAATGGTCGTGGTATTCCAACAGGAATTATTGCAAAAGAAGGTAAAAGTGCAGTTGAAGTTGTTTTAACAAAACTTCACGCTGGTGGAAAGTTTGGGGGCAGTGGTTACAAAATCTCTGGTGGACTTCATGGCGTTGGTGTAAGTTGTGTTAATGCCCTTTCAAAATGGCTTAAAGTTGATGTTTATCAAAATGGTTATCATTTTTATATGCAATTTAGTCGTGGTAAAGCAGATGCTCCACTCAAAAAAATGGAACCAAATGATAGAAGGGGAACAACAGTAACATTCCTTCCTGATGACACAATATTTGAAACAGTTGAATTTGATTATGAAACAATTAAAAACAGATTTCGTGAAATTGCCTTTTTGAACAAAGGAATAGTTATAACTTTGGAAGACAAAAGAGCAGGAAAAGAAAAGAAAGATGTTTTTGAATTTAAAGGTGGAATTATTGAATTTGTTGATTATCTTAATATTAACAAAAATCCATTATTCCCACACCCTGTATATTTCAACAAGATTTCATCTACAAGTGAAGTTGAAGTCGCATTCCAATATAACGATGGATACAACGAAATAATCCACACATATGCAAACAATATTAACACAGAAGAAGGTGGAACACACCTTGTTGGATTTAAGAACTCACTTACAAAAGTCATAAACGATTTTGCTCAAAAAAATAAAATCTTAAAAGAAAATGAAAAACTTTCTGGTGATGATTGTAGAGAAGGTCTTACAGCAGTTATTTCTGTAAAACTTATGAACCCACAATTTGAAGGTCAAACAAAAACAAAACTTGGAAATAGCGAAATGAGAACAGAAGTTGAAAAAGCTATGACAGAAGGTTTTGGAGATTTCTTGGAAGAAAATCCAGCACTTGGTAGAGAGTTGGTTTTAAAGAGCATAACAGCACAAAGAGCAAGAGAAGCAGCAAGACTTGCAAGAGAATCAACAAGAAGAAAAGGTGTGCTTGAAAGTACAACACTTCCTGGGAAACTTGCAGACTGTACAGAAAAAGACCCAACACATTGCGAAATATATCTTGTCGAAGGAGATTCGGCTGGTGGCAGTGCAAAACAAGGTAGAGATAGAAGATTCCAAGCAATATTGCCACTTCGTGGTAAAATTTTGAATGTTGAAAAAGCAAGATTGAATCATATTTTGGAAAACAACGAAATAAAAAGTATGATAACAGCATTTGGCGCGGGTATTCAAGATGACTTTAATGAAGATAAGTTAAGATACAAAAAAATTATTTGTATGACCGATGCCGATGTCGATGGTTCACATATTAGAATTTTGCTTTTAACATTCTTCTTTAGATTTATGCGCCCACTTATTGAAAAAGGTTATGTTTATTCAGCAATGCCACCACTATACAAACTCGTTCGTGGAAAAGAAGAAATGTATTTTTATAGTGATGAAGAACTTGAAGAAAACTTAACAAAGTATGGCAGAAAAGGTATCACAATTCAAAGATACAAAGGTCTAGGAGAAATGAACCCAGAACAACTTTGGGAAACAACAATGAACCCAGAACACAGAATACTTATTCAAATAACAATGAAAGATGCAGTTGAAGCAGATGCAATGTTTAATAAGTTAATGGGAGAAGATGTTGACCTTCGTAGACAATTTATTGAAGAAAATGCAACATTGGTTGAAGACCTTGATGTATAGTAAAAATTAATTGAAAGGTGAAAATATGGAAGAAAAGAAAAAAGAACTTCACGAACTTTTTGCAAACACAAAAGTTATGCAAGTTGAAGCGACTGATGAATTAAAAAAATCGTTTATCTCTTATGCAATGGCAGTAAATGTTTCTCGTGCTATTCCTGATGTAAGAGATGGACTTAAACCTGTTCATAGAAGAATACTTTATTCTATGGGCGAACTTGGAAATTATAGTGATAAACCATACAAGAAATGTGCAAGAATTGTCGGTGAAGTAATGGGTAAATATCACCCACATGGCGATAGCAGTGTTTATGATGCGTTGGTTCGTCTTGCTCAAGACTTCTCAATAAGATATCCACTTGTTGATGGTCATGGAAACTTTGGTTCAATAGATGGCGACAGTCCTGCTGCAATGCGTTACACCGAAGCAAGATTAAGCAAAATTAGTGAATATATGCTTGAAGATATTGACAAAGAAACTGTTGATATGTATCCAAACTTTGATGATACACTTATGCAACCAAGAGTATTGCCTTGCAAATTCCCTAACTTGCTTGTAAATGGTGCAGATGGTATTGCCGTTGGTATGGCAACAAACATTCCACCACACAACCTTACAGAAGTTATTAATGGTGTTGAAGCACTTATTGATAATCCAGATATAACTGTTGAAGAACTTATGGACTATATTCCTGCTCCAGATTTCCCAACTGGTGGAATTATTATGGGAAGGAACGCAATTCGCCAAGCATACACAACAGGAAGGGGAAGTATCATTGTTCGTGGTAAAGCTGAAATTGAAGAAACAGAAAATGGTAGATTTAAGATTGTTATTTCTGAATTACCTTATGGTGTAAACAAAGCACGCTTTATTATGCAAATGGCAGACCTTGTAAAAGATAAGAAAATTGAAGGTATAAGCGATATAAAAGAAGAAAGTGATAGAGATGGACTTAGGGTTGTTGTTGATGTAAAAAAAGATGCAAATGCTCAAGTTGTACTTAATATGCTTTATAAAAAAACAATGTTACAACAAAGCGAAGGCATTATAATGCTTGCACTTGTTAATCGTGAACCAAAAGCACTTAACTTAAAAGAAATGCTTTATTCCTATCTTGAACACCAAAAAGATGTTTTGATAAGAAAAACAAAATTTGACTTAAAGAAAGCAGAAGAAAGAATGCATATTGTTCAAGGTCTTGTTATTGCCCTTGCACACATTGATGAAGTTATCAAGATAATCAAAGAAGCAGACGATAAAGACGATGCAAAAACAAAACTTATTCAAAATTTTGAACTTGACGAAATTCAAGCAAATGCAATTTTGGAAATGAAGTTAAGCAAGCTTACAAGTTTGGAAGTTGAAAAACTTAATGAAGAATATAGAGAACTTGAAAAACTTATCGAAGAACTTAACTCAATTTTGGCAAGTGAAGAAAAAGTACTTTCAATCATTAAAAATAATTTGGAAGATTTAAAGAACAAGTTTGGTGATGAAAGAAAAACAGAAATAAGCCATGACCTTGGAGATATTAATATTGCTGACTTAATTAAGAAAGAAGATGTTGTTATTTCAAAAACACACCAAGGTTATATCAAGAGAATGAGTCTTGATGAATATAGAACACAAAAGCGTGGTGGTGTTGGAATAAGTGCACACAAGACAAAAGAAGAAGATTTTGTTGAAGATATATTTGTTGCAAACACACATGATGATTTAATGTTCTTTACTAACTTTGGAAAAGTATATACATTAAAGACATATGAAATTCCAGAAGCACAAAGACAAGCAAAAGGTAGAGCAATGATAAACCTTCTTCCACTTGAAAGTGGCGAAAAGGTAAACACAATCATTCCATTAACCGAAGACACAACAAATAATCTTGTTATGGCAACAAAACATGGACTTATCAAAAAGACAAAACTTATTGAATTTGCAAACATCCGTAAGAATGGTAAAATTGCAATAAGTCTAAATGAAGGCGATGAACTTATTGGTGTTATGACATCAACAGGTGATGATGAAATTTTGATTGCATCAAGTGATGGCAAATGTGCAAGATTTAATGAACAAAAAGTAAGAACAATGGGAAGAACAGCCCAAGGTGTTAAATCAATTAATCTTGCAGAAGGCGAAAATGTTGTTGCAATGACAGTAATCAAGAAAGGTGAAACTGATGCCGAAATTATCACAGTAAGTGAAAAAGGTTTTGGAAAGAGAAACCATGTTGAAGACTTTAGATTAACATCTCGTGGAGCAAAAGGTGTTAAAGCGGGCGTGTTCAATGAAAAAACAGGAAAACTTGCAGTGCTTAAACAAGTAAAATTTGACCAAGATATAATCATTGTTGCTGACAACGGTGTAATAATTAGAACACCAGTAAAAGACATAAGTCTTATTGGAAGAAATTCTCAAGGTGTAAAGATTATGAAGTTAAGAGAAGGTGCAAAGGTTGTTAGTTTGGCAGTAAATGAACACGAAGAAGAACATCAAACAAGTGTTGATGAAGTAATTGAAGAAAATATTGAAAATGCAGAAAATAATAATGCTGATTTAGATAATAATACTCAAGAATAAAATTAAATAAAAAGTAAAAAATAAATAAGGAGATTATATTATGAAAAAAAAGACATTATATTTATCATTATCAATTTTGTTTGCAATTATGGCAGTTGCCTGTCTTGTTGTTTTAATTATTTGTGCAAACGCAATGCTTTCAAATGGAGCAACCAATATTAGAATTTGGGGAACAGTTGCT
>ERZ808252.2599-NODE-2599-length-10599-cov-2.475531_pt1 | contig 10599 bp, 14 predicted proteins | sample MGYA00521242_ERZ808252 | MGnify/ENA primary metagenome ERZ808252 (study PRJEB31516, sample SAMN03275581) | gut metagenome | biome: mammalia-associated habitat; material: feces | host: Papio cynocephalus | place: Kenya | collected 2012-08-07 ...
GATTTATCTGTAACTTCCAAATCTTTCAATATTTGAACTATGTTTTGAGCCTGTGAAATTGCAGAATCACGTCTATCAAAGTTTATAGTGCTTTGTAGTGTTATTATAGGATTCATAACTAGTTTAAACTTACCTACGTATCCACTGAGATTTCTAGATATAAAATATTTGTTTAATGCATCAGTCCAACCTGCAATATATGCATTTTCCACACGTTGTAATGCATTAGCATATAACGCGGATCTCTGACTCATAACTGCACCTGCACCACCTAACCCTTCAGACGAAGAGAAATTCATAGCTTCTTTAGGTACACCCAATACTGATAATTTCTTATCTTGATAATATTGCAATAGTTTAGAATCTTGATCAGATGCGTCAGCCATATTTAAATCTGTAATTGATATCGCATCTTGACCACCGATTTTAGGTATGTATATTAAGTTGTTAGGACTCTGTGGGTTTACAAAACTTTGTGCATCACCAGTTGCAGTGTGGAGAGACAACTGTTGCTCTATTGCATCTTTAATTTGCTGCAAACTACTTTGAATTTCATCCTCTTCTGCAGTGTTACCACAATCAACATTTATAAATCTAACTACTCGTGTAAGAGATGATAGGATAAGGGCATCCTCAAGTAACGATAATGTTTGTGTAGGTTGAACTGCCTTTTCCATAAGTGGTTGAGCAAACTGTATATCATATTCTTTTTCATTACCGTCTTTATCACGTGTAGAAATAGTATAATCACCTAATACTCCACCTAATGAAAAGTGGATTATTGCAGATTCTGGATATAGTAAAAATTCACTTAAATTATCTTCGGGCTGAGCCATGTATCCTTGAGGTTTACCTTGATACCACAAATGCACTACATCTTCAGGAGGTATCTTAGTAGATGGAACTATATCGTAATCGGTATCTAGTATTGTATTTGTATCTAATGCTACACCTATAGACTGTCTAGTATTTATATACTCTTTATACATATCTGTTGTAGGTATGTATAGATTACCTATTGTTATAAGTTCAAGTATATGATCACGGGCATATCTGTTTATTTCCCATCTATTAAACAATGTATTTACTATATCAGCGCAATCATCATATTGTTTATCTATAGGTACAGCCCAGATTATCCTACCATCAGTATTTACAGTAGTTGCGTCTGTTGCGTAGTACGATAATGCTGTACTTATCTGTGAGTCACGAGCAAGTGCACGCATTGTATCAATTTGAGTTTTAATATCTGCTAAACTTGTATTACTTCGTATATCTGACATTTTATAAAATGACCCAGATACTACATTATGAAGCCAAGATTGTCTTTTAGATTTAGGTAATAACCTTTGTATCCAACTTTGTCTCACTATAGCTTACCTCCATATGAGTATAAAAGGATTATTATGTGTATTGTTTGAGGTCGTCGTTTATTCCATATTCTTCAAAGAAATTTCTCTCATACAATATAGGAACATTGTTAGCTCGAGCTTGTTTTATTATATCACTTCGAACACGTTCCATCGACTGACCGACAAGTATACAATTTACGTCATCTGAATAACTATATACAACATTCGCAGAATAACTTCTAAGTATTTTAGCTATATCATCTAGCGTACCGTGATCGAATATACCAGTTACACATATAGTTTTATTTCTAAAAATAGGTGCCCCATCAAACTCTTTAACATTATTGAGTAATTTAACTTTATCACAGCCTAACATAGCTTCGACAACTGACTGATTGTAGGTCGATGTAAGCCATTCAATAAGATGTTTACTATCGAGATCATTCATATCAAGATCCGTATATATTCTATTAGGATTATGTACATAATATTTGAGTGTATTCAAATCGTGTTTACAACGATTAGCGAATTTTTCAAGTGTATGTATACTTCTAACGCTCATTACAGGAATTATCGCCCTAAGTAATGTAGGTAGATTCAACTCAAATATGTATTCATCATACTGTGGTAAATCTAAGAAATCTACAATATTTAACACTTTGTTAGATTTGGCTAACTTTATAAAGTCATCATGTGATAATTGAGGTGGATTTAAGGTTGTTACCATATTGCAGAAATCATAATAGTGTTTTGACATACATGAATCATCTATACAATAAGTTGAACCTGATCTATTTATGTCAACTTGTTTTTTACATACAGGGCATTGTACATAAGTAGGTCTAGGTTGTCTAGCACTATTTTTAGCTACAGAAAAGGCTAATTGACCATTCAAGTTATCATACAGAAAAACTAGATCACCTGACTGTATATTATTATTTAACACCTCACTGTAATTAACATCTATATATGTGGAATCTGTAGCCTCAACAGATGTGGACTCTATTCTACCGAGTATTGCACCACTAGTTGATAATTTAGTTACTACGCGTTTAACAGCCATTTCATAGTATCTAAAAGTTTCGCTATACACTTGCCCATCTCTGTAATAACTTACCCCGCCTAAATGTTTATTTAAATTACCCCATTGTGAAGAATTAACAATATAATTATAAAATTGTTCTGACGGATTAGCAGGTGCCATGAATGATGGAGTTGTTCTAAACTTAGACATAGCTAACCAATTTTTAGTGACAATAGGTGATGTGAATGACATCGCATTACTTTTTACATATGATGCATAGAATACATATTCAATGTTTGTATTATGTGTATATTCATGTATATAGATATCTGGAACTAATCCAGCGAATTTAGTATCAAATATATACGGAATATCATCGGTATACAATGTGCCATATACAAATGTTGATCCATCTTTAATGGATATTTTTGATGGTATATCAGATATATGGTCTCGCATAACACTAAAATAGGTGTTTGACATATCCACCATATCCGTATATTCTGCACCTACTTCGATATGATCTAATACCCCTCTACTATCATATCTTAGCATCATTTTGATACCAAACGGTTCAGGTATAACATAATCACCAGGTTTGAGACAGTTTCTCATATTATTGTTACCTCACTTATCTTCTATTTTTATATAAATTAGCGAAAGCGGAGCTTACGCTATTCAAATTACTATATCCACTTCTACCTGTATTCACTTTAGATATAACAGATGCGACATTTTTTACAGGTACTTTAACTTCAGGAGTATGTAATGTAGCGTTCCATAAACTACCTGCAAAGGAGTCGGCTACGTCTTTAGATCTACCAACTACGTGATCTACTTTACCTGTTACTGAATCTCTCTGCAGATATATCAATTCGTCTTGAAGCAATCTACAATCAAGCATATCTATACGTTGTTCTAATATCATGGAACGTAATGCCATATATCCATCAGGTGTTCTATCTAATGATATTTTATCAACTGTAAACCCTTGTTCTTCTAATAATTGGGCCATATATTCACTCTGAAATTGATCTCGACTTATTCTATCTATATTAAGTCCTTGTTTGCGTAACCAACATATAAACGCAAGTATCTTTGCGTATGGAATCTTATCACCTCTAGGAGCTTCTAGTGCTATAGAAAATAGGTGTGTAAACGATGGCATAGATACTTTTGTACCATTATCAAGTTCAATATCTTTGTGCCCAGTTATACATGAACAAGATATACCAGTTCTATCAGTATTCAAAGACAAATCTAAATGTATATACGCAGGATATATTCTTAAATATGTGTGTATATTATCTATGTGAAAGAATTCTTCGATTGTTAGGTTATCTTTTGTACCAATTGTAACTATATCATTTAAAAATGGATTATGTCGTGTAGTTGTTATACAAGCTGTCAACGACTCTTGTGTTATAAACGATAGTGCACCTGGTACAGATATACCAGCTAAATCACGTAGTGCTATATCAAAGTCCGCTATAAATTCAGGCTTCATATCTAACGGCGGATCTAATATCTGATAACCCTGCTGCCTTAATTCTGACAATGAGTCTTCATTAGATTGATTTTCAGGTACAACAAATCCACGTTTATGCCTGTCACCTACGGCAATGTAAAATTTGCTATTAGAAAACATCGACTTTGGAAGTATTTCCCATTGAGGTTTATCCACTACATACATATGATCGCCTGCACCTGAAGTAATTTGACGTTCTATATGTGATTCTAAGAAATCGCTATCACTTTTCTTAGAGCTTACTGCAAATAACTTACCCCAGACTTGGCCATCTTTTCTAAATGTACCTTTGATACGAGCTGATATAGTATTATATGTATCCATCATATTCGCCTTAGCTTTTTGAACATCTTTAATACCAGAACGTTGAAAGTTACATTCATCCATTACGCTTGCAAAAATCTGTTGGCCTAATGCGTGCGCTCCACTACTACCGTAATCAATAGATATTCTACCACCTTCCGGTATATAGTAGAAGTTTCTATCGCTCTTACTAAATGTGCCATGTTCATTGAACCATGGGCTAGATTTAAGCAAATCATTGAATTCTCTAAATGCTACACCTGCTGCAAGTTCTTTAGTTACATTAAAAAAGAGTATTGAAAATTTAGATATATCTTTCTTCCCGAAAAACGCTTGTGGGTCTCTCATACACATCAGTTTATATAGCATGTATGATAAACACGTTATCGCTGTGGAAGTTTTCCCGATTCTTGTTGCACCGGTAAATATTACTTCGTCATATTGATTACCTGCGTCAAATATTTCGTGCATTGCGACTTTCCAGTATGGAAACACCGCTTCACCATTTCTATTTGACTGACCTAAATAGTAATCATCTGATATAAATGTATCTATGTCAACGGGTATCTCTTTATAATCAGATAACCATACATCATTATATGTATCAGAATATCCATACTGACTAATTTCTCTAAGTATTTGAGTCAATATTTGTTGTTCTTTATTAGATACACTGTGATATATCTTCTGTATCCTATGTATTACATCTTGATTTATCATCCTACATTAAGCTCCAATAATACAGCTTGTGCACTTGTTCTAAGTTTTTCACGTGACTTTGAATCAAATGTTGCAGATATATTGTTATCTTGGACAGTTTGGGCAGGTTGGATATTTACATAATCTGTAATATCTAAATATGGCTGTAATAACTTTTGACTATCAATCATAAGTCGTTGTAACCGTTCTTGTGTTTCAAGTAACATCATCATTGTTGCAGGACTATCAGGTGACATTTTGTCAAGCTGTCTATCTATTGTATCATATAATTTTGCTTCGATTTTATCCATCATTTCTAGATACTTTATTATTCTAGATACTTGATGATATACTCGTAATACTGTTATGTTTTGGAGTGCTGTTTTAGCTAAATCAGGATTATCTGTACACGCTAAAATAGACGTACGCATTTGTGCGACGTCTGCTCTTTGTTTCGCATATAATGGATCAGCGGAAGTTATCGCAGAACCCTCGACAGTTTCGAGATCTTTCATAATTATCCTCCGTAAAACTATGTTTGTCGATATTTATTGTAAATCAAATAAAACTACGCTTAAATTAGCTATGGAATCTTTTGCAATTTTGTCATCTTTACCACAAGCTGCAAGACTATCGATTGCCATTTTTATATACTTTACACCATCCGCATATTTATTATCAGTTACAGATGTAGTTGGATTAACTGATATATTAGACGTATTAGTCGCTGACATTGTTTTAGTTTGCTTACTAATTTTCATTAGTTATCGTCTCCTTAACTGTATGTAATTTCATATAAGTTGAATCTGTATCATTTATATGTTTCTCTAACATATCAAGTTTATTTAACAATTCTGATACATCATCCTTATCACAATCATGTAATTCTGATCGCATGTTGTTAATATATATAAGGAGCTTTGATTTATCTGGAAATCCTGTATATATTTCAGCTTCTAAAGCAGATAACCACTCTACAAAATTATAACTTAATATGAATTGTCTTGCTTCTTTATATAAATCTATATAATCATGTCGCAATTCCATTATATTTGTAAGCTTTTTCATATTATCCTCATCACATCCAATTATCTAATTTGGAGTTTATTTCTTTTATCATAGATAGTGTCGATAGATCTTGATTATATTTTACCAGGAATTCTATCTCACGTTTTATGTTCACTTCTTGTACTTTATATATGTATTCTCTATAATATTCTTCGAAGGACATATCCGATATATTAGATATATAATCTTTAACTGTTTCAAGCATTATTGAATGTTGTTGTGATTACATCGTATAAACTACGAAGTCTATCAGGTATATCTATTTCTTCACTAGTGTGTTTTATATTTATGTTATAAAACCATTGTAAAGCTTCTATACTATTCGACAACTCTGTAAGCGTAGGAATTCGTATTGACTCTCCGCCAGCATATTTTGTTAAAATTATAAGTCGTTCATATCCTATTATAGAGAATAATTCCGGTAACCAACTATATTCAGGTTGATTATATAATTCTGGCATTAGCTCTAGTAGGTATTCAAAATCTAGCTCTTCCGTAATCGGTAATTTAGACCGTTTCATCAATTATGTCCTCTACCGATTTAGTTATATCTACTACAGGGCTACATATAACATCAAACACCATTGCGTTATCTGATCTTGCGAGTCTATTGAAAGTTAACTGCGTATGGCCTGATGCGTCTAATATATTTATTACGTTTGACATTATGTTGTTAAGATTAACACTATCATTATAGTATAGCCATAATTCTTTATCTAGTAATTTACCTCGTGTTATTCCAGATGTTGAACTATCCGAATTAAGTAAACCAGTTATTTCATCTATTGATATTATGTTACATTCATGATTAGACTTTATACTTGATTTATCTACATTAACACTAGAATTAGCTTCAGTGGTGTCAGGTGTTGGAGTTAGCTCATCACTGTCATCAGATTGAGTAGGATCTACTTCTGTATCATCCTCAGAACTTGGATCTCCTACTACTATATCATCCATCGATGGCCCATTTGTAGATGGCTGATGTGGAGCCCTTCTAGGTGCACTAGTAGTATGTGATGACGTATTAGGTGATACATCTCGCTCACCCTGTGTATCACCTAAATTATCATCTACACTATTATCATCATTCGAAGGAGTTAAAGTTATGTCCTTATCAGGCTCACTTATTTTTGTATATTCATCATTTAGATATGATTTAAGCTGCGCCACTAACGGAGCATTTATAGGATTAGATATCGCTGCGCGTATTTTATCTTGACGTGTACTACATCTAAATAGTTTACTTGCAAAAATTTGTTCCAACTATTTATCCTCCATATATATGTATGGTTTATCAGGATTATCATCTTGTATTTGATAGCCTATGTATAAAACATATATGTCATCATTTGAAGTATCTACAAATTTTAATTCATATATATGTAGACCTGATGTTAAATTAAGTACATTAGACTTAATTTGTAACCAAGGCTTACAACATTCTCTAGTTATACCTTGAGTAAAATTAACTATGTTTACATTAGGTATTAGCTCAATTACATCATATAATTGACAATTTAATGACATACTGTCCGGTAATTTAACCCATACAATATTAGTTATTTCATGTTTATTATACAAATTAGTATATGACGGTAATTCTGAATGATTACACGCTGTAATTTGTATATGTGTCGGATTACATATTACCATCTTATAATATATTGATCTCCTGATTTTGCTAAATATTTAGGTTCTTCTATTGTATATCCTTGTGTGGTCAATTTTGTTTGCAAATCACTTGATAAACTATGATTATATATACAAGATGTTTGACCTACAAGTGATGCATAATTGATTGCTGCTGCAACTTGACCCTCTTCAGATAACGCAATAGCTTTATCTGCAATTACCTTATTATCTGTTGCAGGTTTTAACGTTTCTATATCGTCTATAGGCATCTTCATAAAAATACCTCCGTTGTTATTGTTTACGGAGGTATACAAGGTTCTCTACACTTATTCACATAGGTCATTCATCTCAGGTAAATTTTCCAATGTCCATAATAACCCGAACATGTTCCATACAAATGCTCTATCATGACGTTCATCACTATCACCGCGAAAACATTTAAGTAGATGACGTATTCCACTATCTATGTAACTGTGACAGAGAATACCTTTTTCCCAGTTGCGTTCTTTGTATTTCTTTGCACCTTCCTCATAATGCACTGCAAGTTCTAACAACATATCTGAATCAGAACCATTAAACATCCCTGACACAAACCAGTATATCGCACTATATATGTCATATTTATCCTGCGTATGGATAAACGTAGCTATTTTAGTTAATATAACAGATTGCCAATCTCCTTCATAAATATCATTTGACACTAGTTTGGATTTGTGATTAGAATAGTTTAAATACTCTGCAATCTGAAGTAGTGGCATAAGATCGCATCTACCTTTACCGGATTGTATATCTCTTACTGCACCACTATCAAATTCTGTGCGGTTACCGCTATCCTTTATCATTTACACTCACCCCACATTTTAAGTTCAGGCGATTTGATGTCATCTAAATTTATACTTGCAAGTTTATTTTCTAAATCCGTTACATATGCGATTGCCTCTTTTAAGCCTTTTTGTATCAATGGCTGATCAGTTTCGCTCAATACAGTTTCTAAAAATTTAACATATACAGATTTCATAAATACCTCCTATACAGAGAATAGACGTTTATTTCGTCTCATATTATCCTTGTTATATTTATATTCATTGTATGCAGCTTTATAAGTTTCCATTATATCAACTACAACTCTATTAACGTTTGATTCTTTCATTTCATCTAGAGTATAACCATATCCTGCAAATAATTCTTTTAACTCAGATAATGTTTTTTCATCACATATTTTATCAAAGCACATATTAGATTTAGTTTTAGATGTTCTAGATTTATCAGATAATGATATTGTACCCCATTTACGTGTAAATACTTTATTGTACCCTGTACGTAATCTATGACTTACCGAGTCACAACTATAACATGGAAATTTTGATAATGCATCTAGTGATGACATACCAAACAGATGAGTTTTAACTGTAGGGTTGTCGGATCTTACAATCATATCATATACCTCTTTAAGGTATATATTTTTATCTTTCTGAGATACATCGTTTGCAGGAGATATACCAAGATACTCAATATGATTACCATTATCATCCGTCCAATCTAACATCATCTGCAATTGATTAAAACTTTCACCATAGTGAAATACGGGTACAAGTTTTTGAGGGCTCTTTAAACGTGTTCTCATATATAAGTAGTTCTCCCAGGATAACTTTGCAGACTGTACATAATCTTCAGGAGTTTTAGGTTGTTGGTATTTACCTGGAATTGTATCCATCTGAGCTATAGCTATCAAGTAATCATCAATGTTATTAGCATATTGAATATACTCTTCTACATCTAGTTCTTTCCCTTGACTATGATGTGTCCACGCACCACTATCTAAAAATAATGACGCGATGTATCCTTTATCATGATATTCAATCATTTTCTTAACACTTGCCCTATCCAGCTGTGTTACAAGTACATCTATTGGTACATAATCTTTTTGACGTAATAATCCTTCCATCATAGGATCTGTCAATGAACCTGAAAATATGTAATGAAATTCGTGTTCCATAAATTCCTCCTATTTATTTACTCACATATTATAACGATTCTATTTGTGTAAATGTAAACCCTTTAACAGATCGATTCATGTATATGCTACCTAGTACGGATTCATATCGAATGCCTTTAGCTCTAGACGCTTCTGCCATAGAAGTAAATATTTCACCGGTTTCTATGCATTTTACAGGTGTTTTACTACTATGAGGATGTTTGCGTCTATGACGTCTACAATTTTCCGCATGACTAACCCATTCTAGATTACTTACATTATTGTTTGTAATATTTGAATCAATATGATCTACATCCGATAGATTGTCTGGATTAGGTAAGAACGCTTTTGCTACACATCGATGCACGCTTGTCCATGAAGGTTTACCATATTTTAACACAACAGCAAGATAACCATCAGTTGTATACGACTGTTTAACACATTTATATGTTCCATTATCTAATCGCTCTCGAATATGACCCTGATTAGAAGCCTCATAATGACTATCGTATCCAGGTATAATTTTCCAAATTAGTTTATTCATAGCTACTCCGTATATTTATAATCAAATAGAAACTTAGTTAACGCTGTGTGACTTGCAACTCTACCATTAGTAATATCGCGTAATGCGTCTATACCAGACTTAACAATATGTGGATTATTTGAATTATTTATAAACATATCAATTACTAATTTAATCGGTATTTCACTATTATCCGGAAAATGAGTTAACTTCCACACTAAATCCGATATGGGTTGATTAGTTATCACAAGTTCACTAAGCTTAGTTAAGTAATCTAGTTTCTCTATACTTAATTTGGATATCACAACAACATCTTTAAACGTTTTAATACAGCCCCAAATTGGAGAGTTTAAAATATAATTATGTGTTGATAGTTGTAATGTAGCTAAAAATGCCTTTAAATTTCCGGTTGTAGGCATTGATACTGTAGCTAACACACTCCGACTTAATATAGTCTCTGGAACTTTATATCTATTGCGACATGTTACAACA
>ERZ808252.2600-NODE-2600-length-10598-cov-4.870815_pt1 | contig 10598 bp, 8 predicted proteins | sample MGYA00521242_ERZ808252 | MGnify/ENA primary metagenome ERZ808252 (study PRJEB31516, sample SAMN03275581) | gut metagenome | biome: mammalia-associated habitat; material: feces | host: Papio cynocephalus | place: Kenya | collected 2012-08-07 ...
CTTTTCCCTATTTCTGTCCGTACAGAAATAGGGTGCCCGCGCGGCACGAGCGCAAGAAGATTTATTCCTTTGAAAAGGGAAAACGGATTGCCGCGCACCTTTCGGTGCTCGCAATGACAAGGCAACAGCTTATTGCACACACCTTGCGGCATTCGTAGCAACTAAATGGTGTGTCATTCTGAGCGCATAGCGCGAAAGAATCCGTAATTCTCCTTAAAAGAAAAACGGATTGCCGCGGGGCTAAAGCCCCTCGCAATGACAAAACATTTATTTAACACAAAAAAGCTTTAACACACCGTAAATCAAAACGGCTGTGCTAAAGCTTTTGTTACATAATTCCGCATTCCGAATTACGAATTCCGCATTATTTCCCGCTGTCGCCGTAGTTTGAAAGAACGCGGGCGGACGGGTCGTTTACGTTACAGCCCTCCCATTCCTTGTTGGGCATCCAGAAATCCTTTACCATTTCCGCCTGACCGGGATATTTTTCTTCAAATATCTCGCGGTACAAAAGCGACTCCTTGGTAAAAGGCGCGGCAAAATCGTATTTTTTGCACTTTTCTTCAAATTCCTTATCGGTATACCTTGTCTCGGCATATTCCTTTAAATAGTCTACCATAGAGTGGCCCACCGCGTCGGAAAACGCCGCCTTTTCGCGCATAAGTATATCGTAGGGCAGGTAATCCCCCTCGAACGCGTGGCGCAAAAGGTATTTGCCCTTGTTGTACTTGTTCATCTTCATTTCGGGGTCTACGCTCATAACGTATTTTACAAAATCAAGATCGCCGAACGGCACGCGCGCCTCAAGCGAGTTTACCGAAATACAGCGGTCGGCACGCAGAACGTCGTACATATGCAGCTCGCGCACACGCTTTTGCGATTCCTTTTGAAACTCCTCGGCGTTCGGCGCAAAATCGGTATACTTATAGCCGAAAAGCTCGTCTGATATTTCACCCGTAAGCAAAACCCTTATATCGGTGGTTTCGTGTATCGCCTTGCATATAAGGTACATACCTATGCTTGCGCGTATGGTGGTAATATCGTAGGTGCCTAAGAGCGCTATAACGTCGGGCAGCGCCTTTAAAACGTCTTCCTTTGTTATAATGATCTCGCGGTGGTCGGAGCCGATATAATCCGCAACCTCTTTTGCGTATTTAAGGTCGATAGCGTCGGTACTCATACCGATGGCAAAGGTTTTAATCGGCTTTTTTAAAAGCTTTGCGGAAACCGCACACACAAGCGAGGAATCAAGCCCGCCGCTTAAAAGAAAGCCGAGCGGCGCGTCGGCGTCAAGCCGTTTTTCAATGCCTGCCACTAATTTATCGTGTATGTTTTTGCATACCGTTTCAAGGTCGTCGTGACAAACCTTATCCACCGCCGCTATATCGTTATAGCAGATAAATTTGCCGTCCTTATAATAGTGTCCGGGCGGGAAGGGCATAATTTTGCTTACAAGCCCCACAAGGTTTTTAGGCTCGGAAGCGAATATCGGTTTTTTATCCTCGTCAAGCCCGTAATATAATGGGCGAATACCGATAGGATCGCGCGCGGCTATAAGCCCGCCCTTTTCGCCGTCGTATATTATAAGCGCAAATTCGGCGTCAAGCATTTTGAACATATCGGTGCCGTAAAGCTCGTACAGCGGCAGTAATATTTCGCAGTCGGACTCGCTTTCAAAGGTATAGCCGCGCTTTATAAGGTCTTCCTTTATGGGGCGGAAGCCGTAAATTTCGCCGTTGCACACAAGCTTATTATTCTTATAGGTAAAGGGCTGCATACCCTTATCGGTAAGCCCCATTATCGCAAGACGGTGAAATCCCAAAAAGCCGTTATTGTTAAGCTCCTCGATTTTTGACATATCCGGACCGCGCGAAACGGTCATATCAAAGCCTAACTTAAACTCCTCTTTAGGAATACGGCTTCCTATATAGCCCATAACAGAACACATAAATTTTTCCTCATTTCTTGTCTTTATAAAAGCCAATGCCTCCCTCATAAGAGGGAGGTGGCACGGCGGATATCTCTGCAAAGCAGAAACACCGACCGAATAAAATCTTTTTTTAATACTGCTCTACATCCTGCAGTGCGTCGTAGCCCTCTTCGCCGGTACGAACCTTTACAACGTTTTCAACATCGTAAACAAATATCTTACCGTCGCCTATGTGACCGGTGTAAAGCACCTTTTTAGCGGTTGCTATAACAAGCGATACAGGAACCTTTGCTACCACTATATCAACCTGAATTTTAGGTAACAGCGAGGTTTCAACCAAAGCGCCGCGGTAATATTCGGGCTGACCTTTCTGCACGCCGCAGCCCATAACGTGGCTTACGGTCATACCTGTAATGCCAATGCCCACCATTGCGTTTTTAAGGCTTTCAAGGCGCGACTCCTTGCAGACAATTTCAACCTTTGTGATCTTCTGTCCGTCCGCCTTTGCGGGTACGTCTGCCGCAACCTTGGGCATTTCCTTTACTTCAACCGCCTCGGCAACAGGAGTATCGCCGGTAACCGCGGGAACCTCCTCGCCCTCGTCTATATATTCGGGCAGCATTGCAATACCTGCATATGCGCTTGTAAGGCCGTGCTCTTTAACGTCAAGACCTTCCATTTCCTCTTCACGCGAAACACGAAGACCGAAAATCTTTTTTATAATAAGGAACGAAATTGTTATTGTAACTGCAGTCCATGCGGCGGTTGAGAACATACCGAGCAATTGAAGGCCCAATTGCTTAAAGCCGCCGCCGTAGAAAAGACCTTCGCCTGCGATTTGGTTAGCGCCGAAGTTTACGCCGTCGCCTATGCCGCGGGCAAACGCGGGGGCGGATTTAGTAGCGAAAAGACCTACCGAGATAGTACCCCAGATACCGTTGCAGAAGTGAACCGCAACAGCGCCTACCGGATCGTCCACGTGAAGCTTATAATCAAGGAACCAAACGCCGAACACCACTATAAGTCCCGAAACCGCGCCTATTACTATTGCGCCGAATGCGTCGCACACATCGCACGGAGCGGTAATCGCAACAAGACCTGCAAGGGAAGCGTTTAAGCACATTGAAACATCGGGCTTGCCGTATTTTACCCAAGTGAATATCATAGCAACAACCGTTGCAACAGAGGGAGCGATTGTGGTGGTAACAAATATCGAGCCCATTTCGTCAATAGAGGTTGCCGCCGCGCCGTTAAAGCCGTACCAGCCGAGCCAAAGAATGAACACGCCGAGGCAGCCTATCGGCAGGTTGTGACCGGGGAAAGCGTTGACCTTTGTGATTTTTCCCGCTTTATCCCTTGTGAATTTACCTATACGCGGACCTACCATAGCCGCGCCTATCAAAGCGCATATACCGCCTACCATATGTATGCAGTTCGAACCGGCGAAATCGTGGAAGCCGAGCTTTGAAAGCCAGCCGCCGCCCCATGTCCAGTGAGCCTCGACAGGGTAAATAACCGCCGATATAACCGCCGAATAAACGCAGTAGGAAAGAAATCTGGTTCTTTCAGCCATAGAGCCCGAAACTATTGTTGCGGTTGTGGCGCAGAACACAAGGTTGAACACGAAGTTTGCCCAGTCGAAATTTGCGTAATCCGTAAAAATGTCAAACCCCGGTTTGCCTATAATTCCCACAAGGTCTTCGCCTAAGAAAAGCCCGAAGCCTATAAGAATAAACATTACAGTACCGATACAAAAATCCATAAGGTTTTTCATCAGTATGTTTCCGGCGTTCTTTGCTCTGGTAAAGCCCGTCTCTACCATTGCAAAGCCTGCCTGCATCCAGAATACCAGCGCAGCGCCGATTAAGAACCACACGCCGTATACTTCGCTGTGTATTGCGTCATATATTGCTTGAGTCATAAAAAATCATCCCTTAAAATTTTTAAATTTTTCTTTTTATTTTACGCTGAAAAGCATATCACCGTATGAAGGATAAGGCCAAATTTCGGCGGGCATTACGGTTTCAAGCTCGTCTACCGTAATTCTAAGTTCGCTCATAGCGCCGAACACCGCGTCCTTATAATACATTGAAAGCTCCTGCGTTTCGCTTATTTCCTTAGCCTTTAATACCGCCTGCTCTAACTTTTCGGTCTTTTTATACGCCGCGGCGTTAAGCTTGCTTATTTTGGTTAAAATCTCTTTTTCGTAGGTTGCGTCAATATCGCCGCACGCCGCCTTTGCCAAAACGGCGTCTGACAGCTCGTGCGAATACTTGCTTACCGCAGGCAAAATATCCTTTTTCGCCATATCTATCATAGTAAGCGCTTCAATGTTTATTATCTTGCAGTAGTTTTCTGAAAGAATTTCGTATCTTGCCCGCATCTCGGTTTCGGAATAAACCTTGTGCGAAATAAACAGCTTTAGGTTCTTTTCGTGCAGGGAATAGGGCAGGCACTCAGGCGTGGTGCGAAGATTTAACAGTCCGCGCTTTTCGGCCTCGGCAAGCCATGCGTCGTCGTAACCGTTGCCGTTAAAGATTATGCGCTTGTGGTCGGTAATCGTCTTCTTAATAAGCTCGTGCAGGGTTTCTTCAAAATTGGCCGCGCCCTCAAGCTCGTCTGCAAACTGCTTTAATTCCTCTGCAACCGCGGTGTTAAGCACAACGTTTGTGCAGGAAACAGATGAAGAGGAGCCGAGCATTCTGAACTCGAACTTATTGCCCGTAAACGCAAAGGGCGAGGTTCTGTTGCGGTCGGTAGAGTCCTTCGGGAACTTAGGCAGCGTATGTACGCCGATTTTAAGAATTTCCTTTTCCTTGCCGCCGTAGGGCTCGTCTTTTTCAATTGCCCTTAAAACCTCGGTAAGCTCGGTGCCAAGGAACATTGAAACTACCGCGGGCGGCGCTTCGTTGGCGCCTAAGCGGTGATCGTTTCCGGCAGAGGCAACGGATACTCTTAACATATCCTGATATTCGTCTACCGCCTTGATAACCGCGCAAAGGAAGGTTAAAAACTGCGCGTTTTCATACGGTGTGTCGCCGGGGTTTAAAAGGTTAACGCCCGTATCGGTTGTAAGCGACCAGTTGTTGTGCTTGCCGCTTCCGTTAACGCCGGCAAACGGCTTTTCGTGAAGCAGGCATACCATATGGTGCTTTTTGGCAACCTTTTGCATAATTTCCATTGTAAGCTGGTTGTGATCCGCCGCAATATTGGTGGTGGTGAATATAGGCGCCAGCTCGTGCTGCGCGGGGGCAACCTCGTTATGCTCGGTCTTTGCAAGAATGCCTAATTTCCAAAGCTCGTCGTTAAGGTCGTTCATAAACGCCTGAACGCGCGGCTTTATAATTCCGAAATAGTGATCCTCAAGCTCCTGCCCTTTAGGCGGCTTTGCGCCGAAAAGGGTGCGTCCGGTATAAATAAGATCCTTACGCTTGTTGTAAACGTCCTCGTCTATAAGGAAATATTCCTGTTCGGGGCCTACCGTGGTTTTAACCGACTTAACTTCCGTTTTTCCGAAAAGCTTTAAAACCCTTAACGCCTGCTTGTTTATTGCCTGCATACTGCGAAGCAGCGGCGTTTTTTTATCAAGCGCCTCGCCGCCGTACGAGCAGAACGCGGTAGGAATGCAAAGCACGCCGTCCTTAATAAAGGCGTATGAGGTCGGATCCCAAGCGGTGTAGCCCCTTGCCTCGAACGTGGCGCGAAGACCGCCCGACGGGAACGAGGAAGCGTCCGGCTCGCCCTGAATCAGCTCCTTGCCCGAAAACTCCATTATCACCTTGCCGTCAGACGTGGGGGAAATAAAGCTGTCGTGCTTTTCGGCTGAAAGACCTGAAAGCGGCTGGAACCAGTGGGTAAAATGTGTGGCTCCCTTTTCAATCGCCCAGTCCTTCATAGCGTTTGCAACCACCGTTGCGGCGTTAGGGTCAAGGGAACGCCCGTCCTTAATGGTGCGCTGCAGCGCCTTGTAGGTTTCTTTCGGAAGACGCTCGCGCATTACGCTGTCGTTAAATACATTGCTTGCAAAAATTTCACTTATGCTCATAACAGTAACCTCTTTTCGGGCAAAACAAAAGCGGCAGGGGCGAAGATAAGGGAATTATCCCCTATGCGACGCCCTTGCCGCTTAATATTGCCTTTAGTATTAAAATCAAAAAAACGGCAGGGCAGCAGTTAAAACCGCCGGCGCCTTTGCCGTTTCATTGCGCTTATTATACTTCACCGCTTTTTCGTTGTCAAGAATTTTTTTCATTAAATTACTTTTTTCGGTATCTCATAGGTTTGGCTTAATTTTATTTTGTGATTTCGCAAAATTGCCTAATAAAATTAAGCGAGGTTGCTCAAAACGGCTTTTTTGCCGCCGAAAGGCAAATTTTTCAAAATTGCGCACTTGACAAGGAAAGATAAAATTATTATAATATATATGAATTAAAAAAAGTAACATTGAGCAATGACGTTCGGTGGCGCCGGGGGACTTTTGTCCCCCTTTAGGCGTCGACGAACGTTTTAATTTTTTACTGTATTTAAGGGAGGAACGGGAATGTACTCATACGATGAGGTTATGACCTTTGTAGAAGAGGAAGACGTTAAATTTATAAGGCTTGCCTTTTGCGATGTTCACGGCAGGCAGAAAAATGTATCGATTATGCCGTCGGAGCTTAAAAGGGCGTTTAACGAGGGTATATCCTTCGACGCGTCGGCGGTTACGGGCTTTGGCGACGTTGTCAGATCGGACCTGTTTCTGCACCCCGATCCGTCCACGCTTTCGGTTTTGCCGTGGCGCCCCTCTAACGGCAGGGTAGTAAGAATGTTTTGCGATATAAAATACCCCGACGGCACAAGGTTTGAAAAGGACGGAAGATATATATTAAAGCAGGCGGTAGAAAAGGCAAAGGAAATGGGTATTTCCTGCTTTTTCGGCGCAGAGTTTGAATTTTATCTTTTTAATCTCGACGATAACGGCAGCCCGACGGGCGAGACCTTTGACAAAGCGGGTTATATGGATATAGCGCCCGACGATAAGGGCGAAAACGTGCGGCGCGAGATATGCTTTAATTTGCTTGAAATGGGAATATCGCCCGAAAGCTCCCACCATGAGGAGGGCCCCGGACAAAACGAGATAGATTTTAAATACAGCGGCGCTCTTTCCGCGGCGGATAACGCCGTAACCTTTAAATCGGTGGTGCAAACGATAGCGCGCCGAAACGGGCTTTATGCCGATTTTTCGCCCAAGCCCTTAATGCACGAAAGCGGAAACGGGCTGCATATAAACGTATCCGTTAAATCGGAGAGCGGCAAGGATTTAAGCGATAGCTTTATGGCGGGCATTTTAGAGCATATAACCGAAATGACCGTGTTTTTAAATCCGGTTAAGGAATCCTATAAGCGCTTAGGCGAGAAAAAAGCCCCGAAATACGTTACATGGTCGCATGAGAACCGTTCCCAGCTAATACGCATACCCGCGGTTAAAAACGCGGCGAATAAACGCATAGAGCTGCGCTCGCCCGATCCGTGCGCAAACCCCTATATAGCCTATGCGCTTATAATTTACGCAGGGCTTGACGGGATAAAGCGCGGTCTTACCCCCGCCGCCCCCTTAAACGTAAATCTTTTCACCGCCGACGGCGAGGTGACCGACGGGCTTGTAAGCCTGCCCGATACCGTGGAAAAGGCAAAAAGCATAGCTGCACACAGCGAGTTTATTAAAGGAGCTTTGCCCGCGGGCTTTACCGAAAGCATTTGATTAAAGGAGGAAACGGCGTATGTACCGTGATAAATCGGCGCTGAGCGCGCTTATCGTTTCTTCTTCAAAGCAGGCGGCGGATTATCTGCGCGATATTTTAGAGGGCTTAAGGTTTCACCCTATTTCCAATGCCGTAAGCATTGCAGAGGCAAAGCGCCGCGAGCTTGAGACACCCTTCGATCTATGTCTTATCAACACCCCGCTGCCCGATGACTTCGGTATAGAATTTGCCGAGGAGCTGTGCGAAAACAGCGCGGTGGGCGTGGTGCTGTTTGTTAAAGCCGAGCTTGCAGAGCAGGTAAGCTACAAGGTAGAGGATCACGGGGTTTTAACCTTTCCTCGCCCCGGCACAAGGCAGAGCATACAAAGCGCCGTAAGGCTTGCCGCCGCCACGCATAACCGCCTTGCGGCGTTTGAAAGGCGCGCGGTTAAATTAGAGGCTAAAATGAAGGAAATACGGCTTATAAACCGTGCAAAATGGCTGCTTATAGACCGTTATAATATGAGCGAAGAGGAAGCACACAAATACATAGAAAAAACCGCTATGGATAACTGCGCAACGCGCGGCGAGATAGCGGAGAATATAATAAGAACATACGAGAGTTAGAAAGAGGCAGGGAAAATGGAAGGTTCGTATAAAAAAACAAAGTATATTTTCGTAACGGGGGGCGTTGTATCGGGGCTTGGCAAGGGTATTACCGCCGCCAGTCTCGGCAGGCTGTTAAAGGCGCGCGGGCTTAAGGTTGCGGCGCAAAAGCTCGACCCTTATATTAACGTAGACCCCGGAACTATGAGCCCCTATCAGCACGGCGAGGTTTACGTTACCGAGGACGGCGCCGAAACCGACCTTGACCTCGGACATTACGAAAGATTTATAGACGAGGACTTAAACAAATACTCTAACCTTACAACGGGAAAGGTTTACTGGAATGTTTTAAATAAAGAGCGCCGCGGCGAGTATTTAGGCGAGACCGTGCAGGTAATACCCCACATTACAAACGAAATTAAGGAATTTATTTATTCCGTCGGCAAAAAAACCAACGCCGATATAGTAATAACCGAAATAGGCGGAACCACGGGCGATATTGAAAGCCAGCCGTTTTTAGAGGCTATACGTCAGGTGGGGCTTGAGGTAGGCAGAGAAAACTCGCTTTATATTCACGTTACCCTGGTGCCTTTCCTGCGCGGGTCGGACGAGCATAAAACCAAACCCACCCAGCACTCGGTTAAGGAATTGCAGGGTATGGGAATTAACCCGAATATAATCGTGCTTCGCTGTGACGAGCCGCTTGAAGAAAATATATTCAAAAAAATCGCCCTTTTCTGCAATGTAAAGCCCGATTGCGTTATTGAAAATATGACTATTCCCGTGCTTTACGAGGCACCCATAATGCTTGAAAAAAATCATTTTTCGGATATAGTGTGCCGCGAGCTCGGAATATACACGGGCGAGCCCGACCTTACCGACTGGAACGAAATGCTTGACCGTATTAAAAACCGCAACAAAAAGGTAACTATCGGTCTTGTGGGCAAATACGTTCAGCTGCACGACGCATATTTATCCGTAGCCGAGGCGCTGCGCCACGCCGGCTATGTTTACGGCGCGAGGGTGCAGATAAAATGGATAGACTCTGAAACCGTAAACGATAAAAACGCCGCCGAGACTCTTGCCGGCTGCGACGGAATTTTGGTGCCGGGGGGCTTTGGCAACCGCGGAATAGAGGGTATGATAGCTACCGCGCGGTATGCGAGAACCTCAAACGTGCCGTATCTCGGAATCTGCCTCGGTATGCAGATAGCGGTTATCGAATTTGCAAGAAGCGTTTTGGACTTTGCGGACGCAAACTCAGGCGAGTTTGACGAAAACTCCAACCACAAGGTAATAGATTTTATGCCCGACCAGAACAACGAAATTAACAAGGGCGGCACAATGCGCCTTGGCGCTTACCCCTGCAAAATAGCGGCGGGCACCAAAATGGCAGAGTGCTACAAGGCGGAGGAAATTAAGGAGCGCCACCGTCACCGTTACGAGTTTAACAACGATTACCGCGATGAAATGACCGCAAAGGGACTGGTTATAAGCGGTACCTCGCCCGATAATCATATTGTGGAGACCGTTGAAATTCCCGAAAACGATTTTTATGTGGGCGTGCAGTTCCACCCCGAATTCAAATCCCGCCCGAATAAGGCGCACCCGCTGTTTATGGGGCTTGTAAAGGCGGGACTTGACAGGCAAACAAAAAATTCGTAATTATAAAATAATCTTCAAATTATCCTTATAACAGTCTGTAAACTGCTCTGCATTATCGCGGAGCAGTTTTTCGCATATTTTAAGATCCTTTTCGGTGTATGCCTTTTTTAAGTCTTCCTTTAACGACGTATAAGCTTTTAAAAGTATATAATTGGTTTTAAGCTCTTCTAAAGCCCATTGCATTTCTTCAAAATTTTCTTCAAGCATAGTTTAATACTTCCTTTTTTATATTTTACAATCATATTATAGGTTCACATATCGACCAAATTACAGGCATATTAAAAAAATGTGCTATAATTATATACACAATAAAAAGGGGTGTTTTAATTGTGAAAAAGTACAATGAAATTATAAAAGAGCTTAGGGAAGAAAAGGGCGTTTCAACATTATATATTGCAGAGCTGTTAAAAACCAGCCAAAGCAGTTACGAAAAATACGAGGCAGGCTTAAAAGAGCTTTCGGTACGGGAATTGGTTACGCTATGCAAATTTTATAATGTATCATCAAAGTATATATTGGGATTACCCGATAACCTTGAATATCCCAAAAAATAATATATTGTTCTTGCGGGTGCTTAAATATGCCAGTACTCCTCGTCATTGCGAGCACCGTCAGGTGCGCGGCAATCCGTTTTCTTTTTAATAAACACAAAAATCCTCTTGCGCTCGTGCCGC
>ERZ808252.2601-NODE-2601-length-10596-cov-4.071435_pt1 | contig 10596 bp, 14 predicted proteins | sample MGYA00521242_ERZ808252 | MGnify/ENA primary metagenome ERZ808252 (study PRJEB31516, sample SAMN03275581) | gut metagenome | biome: mammalia-associated habitat; material: feces | host: Papio cynocephalus | place: Kenya | collected 2012-08-07 ...
GGATTCGGGCGCGCGCGGTTCTATGAGCCAGATAAGACAGCTTGCAGGTATGCGCGGACTTATTGCGAACACTGCCGGTAAGGTTATCGAAGTACCTATCCGCGCTAACTACCGCGAGGGGCTTAACGTACTGGAATACTTCATTTCTTCACGCGGTGCGCGTAAAGGTCTTGCCGATACCGCTTTGCGTACTGCCGACTCCGGTTATCTTACCCGCCGTCTTGTTGACGTTGCGCAGGATGTTATTGTGCGCGAGGACGACTGCGGCACCGAAGAAGGTCTTACCGTTGCCGATATTAAGGACGGAAATCATATACTTGAGCCGCTCGAAGAGCGTCTTGAGGGCAGATATTTACTGCACGACGCCGTTGACCCGACTACCGGAGAGGTTATTTGGTCGCACGAGGATATGGTTACGGGCGAGGGCGCAAAGAAAATTGTTGACGCCGGAATTACAAGCATCGAGATCCGTTCGGTACTCACCTGCCACAGTCACCACGGCGTGTGCAAAAAGTGCTACGGCAGAAACCTTGCAACAAGCAAGCCTGTTACCACGGGCGAGGCTGTCGGCATAGTAGCCGCACAGTCGATAGGCGAGCCGGGTACTCAGCTTACAATGCGTACCTTCCACACCGGCGGTATTGCAAGTACAGAGGATATTACACAGGGTCTTCCGCGTGTTGAAGAGCTGTTTGAAGCACGCAGACCTAAGCGTTGCGCGCTTATCGCCAAAATCGACGGTACGGTACGCATAGCCGAGGAAAAGAAGAGCAATGTAATTATAATTACAAACGACGAGCTTAAAACCGAGGAAAAGGTTACTATTCCTTACGGTATCCGTTGCCTTGTTAAGGACGGCGACGAGGTAAAAGCCGGCGATATGCTTATTCCGGGCGCTAAATATCCGCAGGATATTCTTGAGGCACAGGGACCAGAGGCGGTTGAAGAATATATCATAGCCGAAATTCAAAACGCTTACCGTACACAGGGCGTTGATATCAACGATAAGCACATTGAGGTTATCGTTCGTCAGATGATGCGCAAGCTGCGCATTACCGATCCTGGCTCTACGGATTTGCTTCAGAACGTAAGCTACGAATATAAAGAGATTGCCGACGCTAACGCGGCTGTTCAGGCGCGTATCGACGCGGGCGAAGAGGGGCTTACCAAGGCAACATACCGTGCAACCCTGCTTGGTATCACAAAGGCTTCGCTTGCTACCGAATCGTTCCTGTCGGCAGCGTCCTTCCAGGAGACAACGCGAGTTCTTACCGAAGCTGCCATTAAGGGCAAGGTTGACCCGCTGTTCGGTCTTAAGGAAAATGTTATTATCGGTAAACTGGTACCTGCCGGCACCGGTATGAAGTGCGAGGAAATAAACCCTGCCGAATATGAGGAGACCGAGGATAACGGTCTTACCGACGAATCCGACAGTGTTTATGAAAATTTCGCGGCAAGTACGGCTGCGGCGGAATAATCAGTTCTTGATTTAAAAGTCTTCCCGATACTGTTTGTATCGGGAAGACTGAAAATATTTCTTGAAAAAGTATTTGTTTTATGCTAAAATAAATAAAAATGCGGACATAGTTTATCGGTAGAACATTAGCTTCCCAAGCTGAATGGGTGGGTTCGACTCCCATTGTCCGCTCCAATTATAAAAGCCGCTTTTTAAGCGGCTTTTCTTTGTTTATGCGTGTTTGCGCGATTTTTTGCGGCTTTAACGTATTGCGAAAACAATACGAATATTGCACACAAAATGAGAAAACTTCACACGAAATTTCACACGCTCTTTTTGTTTTTAACAATGGCTGAGTTACAATTGATGTCGGCGATACTTTCGAAATGTTTGGATATTTTAGCGTCAAACTCATTGGCCTTTTCTTTAAGGACGTGGTTATAAACATTGTTCATAACATAATTCGACTTCCAGCCGCCGCGAGCCATAATGTATTTGTCGGGTATATTAAGAGAATGCAGTATCGAAACATTGTAATGTCGCAAATCGTGAAATCGAAAGTGCGGTATATTGTTTCTTTTGAGCATTTTTTTAAATGCAAGGGTAAGGCTGTCGGGAGTTCCGGCGTATATTTTACCGCTGTATTTTTTGAATTTATCAACGACAAAATCCGGCAATTCAATTTTTCTAAATCCGGCAAGCGTTTTCGGTTGTTTCAACACCCATTTATTATCGGGGGTTTTTACAAGCGTTTCATTAACGGTGAGAACATTCCCGCATAATTTTTCCGTTGTTGTCGCGCATATCTCTCCGCGCCGCAACGGTCCGAAAGCAGCAAGCAAAACCGGCAATTCTAATTTTGTATCTTTAACAATTGCAATTATCCTTGATACAGTTTCGTCTTCCGGAATTATAATCTCGCGTTCAATTTTTTGCGGCAGCGTCGTATGAAGTGAAAAACCGGGTCGAAACATTTCAAAAACGGCAGATAAAAAGCCGTGGGCATTTCTTACGGTTTTTGGTGATTTTGAAGCAGATAGAATATTTATTTCACGTTGAATTTGCTCCGGCGTGCGTGCTTTGGGGCTGCAACATACATACGGCGGACGAAATTGCAGTTAACTGCAAAATGAGCAGGCAAGCCGCAGAATACCGCGCGGCGCGTATGGATATTCTCTATAAGCGCAATGCTTTTTTAACTTCACCGCTTGAACGCGAGGTATATGAGAATTTCAGGCAGTATATAGAAACACATAAATTATAGTCTCGACTTTACATGCGAGAATTTACTCCGCTTATAAAACTGTTCGCAAGCATATCTGATATCAATTTTTTCTCAATTTCAAGAACATTGGCTTGTGTGGGCGTAAATTTAACTCCTCTGCGAATCATACCTAATGTTTTTCTAGCTTTTTGTTCTATGATAATTGCTAATTTTTCACTTGTAATTCTTAAATGATTTCCGCCGATCGTATATTCTCTATTTATATATTTATCTGAAACTGGAAAAATATCTTGAATTAAAAATACGCTTTTTTGACCATTGTCGAGTTTTGCAATATGTAAAATATCGCAAGGCTTATTGGCTTTGCTTCGCCGGTTAATAATATTTTCATATTTTTCTATGCGGCTGCTCATAGGTATCATCCAATATATATTGTTTTTTTCATCTTTGAGAGCATAGTAATGCGGTCGCCGCTCTTTTTTGTTGCCTTTAAGATAAGGGTCGGGGAAATCATCGTAAAAACTATCTGATATTATATAAAATCCGCATTTTTGCATATTAAAACTCCTCAAAAAAACAACCCTCTCGTAAAGAGAGGGTTTAGCCCGCTATTTATATTCCGCATACGGGTCAGCGGAAAACTTTCGACCCAACCATTTATATACCGCATATCGGTCAGCGGTAAAAGGCAGCATACACTGCATTAACAGTATATGCTCTTCCCACTCTCATTATAACATTTTTAATTTCATTGTCAAGCAAAATTAACTAAGTTTAAAAAAATAACTTAAAAATAGTTTAAAAGGCTCCGATTATAAATCCGTAGCTTCGGGTAATGCAGCTATCATCTTTTTAAATAATTCCACTTGTTCGTCGGTAAGGGCGCGCTCTTCATATGAGCCGTCCCTGCCGGCGATTTTTATTATGTTTATGTGTTTGTCGATGTTTTCGGTTATTTTAGGTTTCGGTGAATTACACTCTTCCTGCTTGTCTTCACGCCCCATAATATAAGATGTCGAAACACCAGTTGCTTCGGAAATCAATCTAACGGCATCGATAGGGATTTTTTTTGTTTGACCATTAACATATCTATGAATAGACGATTTAGGTATTCCCGTTCGCCTTGCTATTTCGCCATATGATAAGCCGGATTCTCTAATGACTTCAATTAACTTATTTAGAATCAACTTGCTATCATATTTAATTGAATTTGGCATTTTAATCCCACCTTTTTTATTATAATAACACGATCGTCCCATTTTTTCAACACTTTTTAAAAAAAAATATAGAAATCGTCCCATTTTGGTATTGACAAATTAAAAACAGTGTGTTATTATGAAAGCGTCCCAAAATGAGACGGAAAGGAGGAGGTAAGCAATGAATTGTAACAAATTAAAGGGTGCGATAGTTGCGGCTGGGTATAGTCAACGCGAATTTGCAAAAGCTGTTTCAATGACTGTTAATACGCTTAATGCAAAGGTAAACGGTAAAAGTCCTATTACTATTGACGAAGCTATTACTATAGGAAAGAAATTAAATTTGAATGACAATCAGTTTGATGAAATTTTTTTGCGCGAACCGTCCTGAAATGGGACAATACTGGCAAAAACAAAATCCGTAGTAGGCTACGGATAATGCCTTTCAAATTTTTTCACCTAAAACTTATTGCAGTAAACAATACAGAATTCACTAAATTTTTTAAATCCGGTCTTTTCCGGTATGTAATCCTGTAAATTGTATCTTTTTTTAAAGACAGTAAGTTCTGTCACTCAATTTCGTTTCTATCGTTTACGCAAACAGCCTACTGTTCGCTTCTTAATAAGCACCCTCACTTCAGCAGTTTTGATTCAGCTTAATTTTTTGCCTTTAGCATCAGAATTTATTTTAGGAACAGGCAAAGACAAAAGTTTGTTCAAAACAACTATCCTCTCTTTGCCATATAAGGCAAATATATTATACCAAAAAAAAGGTATTTTGTCAATGTTTTTAATGAAATTTAGAGAGGTCAAGAAAAAACTTATTTTAGTTGGGAGGTAAGAGTATGGGGATAGATTTAGGAGCGCTTAAAAAAGAAATTAAAAGAGCGAATATGTCATATTCCGATATAGCTGAAAAATTAGGCATTACACGCAGCGCGTTTTCTGAGAAAATGTCCGGTGTAAATGATTTTAAGGCAAGTCAGACGTGGGCAATCAAAAAAATACTAAATCTTTCTGGCGAAAAAGCAGAGCAGATATTTTTCACACAGTAAATGATTTTAAATCACGTAATATGATGAAATTCAAAAATAAATTTGCGGAGGTGAGAAAGTGGATAAAAAAGAAATAACGGAAATCTTTGAAAACCATTTAAAAGTTTTGGCAAAAGCCGCAAAAAATCAATGCTCCGGCGAAGAATTGAAAGCAATCACCGAAGCAATGATTATAACCGAAAAAACAATTAGGTTAATGTAGAAGATATAGTTTCTACGATTGTTTTGTAGTAATCGGAAATCTGTTTTGCGTTGAATTTGTTTTGTTCTTCAATATTTTTATCGTCGTCATAGGTAAAGTGGTTGAATTGAATAACCTTATTTTCAATTGCAGATTTCACGATTTCGGTTGCCATTTCTTTAACGTTCACTATAGTCACCCCCTTTAAGGTGACTATACCACAAAAGGAGGTATAAATCAATGGGCAATAAGCTAAAAACCGTACTTGAACAAAAGGGAATACATCAAAAAGACCTCGCCAATGAGGTCGGGGTGTCCGAGGCGTTTATGAGCTACATAATAAAAGGTCATAAGCAGCCGTCTGTGGCATTGCTCAAACGTATGTCGGAATATTTGGGCGTACCTATGGACGACCTTGTTTAACCGATATAATCCGGGAACGGGAAAACAAAAATAATGCGTAATTCGGAATGCGAAATTAAAGGTGGTGAAGATATGCCTAAAACGTACTTAACGCTTGAAGATAAGCGAAAAGCGGCAATGGAAAAGGAATTTAGAAAGCAGGAACGGCAACTGCGCGCAGTAATTCAAGAGAAGTGGCGAGAAAACGGGTTTAAGGATCACGAATTTAAGCAAAAGGCAAACGTGGGTATAAATACCGTAACAAAGTTTAAAAAAGCACCGTTCACACTCGAAGGCGGGTGCCTGATAAAATGCTGCGTTGCCGCCGGAATTGTATTAGGCGTGGTAAACAATGAATGATATAAAAGAACCGCCCCCGAAACACGACTAACGGGGACGGCCTAAATCCAATTGAGAATGCAACCAAATTCACGTTGGAACATTTATATTTTACCATAGGATTTAGGAAATGTCAAGAATTGAAAGGAAAGATATAAAGTTATGAGTATGGAACGCATACACAAAAGCGAATTTTGCGAAAGAGAACTGACGGCGCTTTTAAAAGCCGTTGACCGAGATATTGAAAAGACGGAGTATGAATTGTGCGACAACGGCGAGGAATATGTGCATATTCTTTATGCTACAACAGGCGGAGCAACAACCGTTTGCGTAACGGCGGACAGCTTGCTTGCCTTGACGCGTGATGTTTTAAAGAAATTAGATTGAACGAAGAGGAGAAATAAATATGGCGCACGAACGCTACATCATAGACGAACGTGAAATTGAACTTCTTGACCGTTATGAAGGAATAATGAAGCAAAGCAAAGACCCTTACAGGTACGATACATTTTCGAGAGAAACTCTTGCTGAATTTTGCCAAATGAAAGACCGGTCAAATGATATGTTTTTCAGAAGATACCAAGGTGCGCAAGAAGTTATCGACATTATTGCCGAACAGGTCGGAATAAATCCCAAAAACAGTGGCTTTTGGATTTATGCTCCGGAACCGGATGGTACATCGCCTATTTCAAAGAAAATAGAAGAATGGGTCAGCAGAAGCGGAGAAAAAGCAAAGCTTAAAAAACGGTTGCAGGAGCTTGAACAGGAAAATGCGATTTTACGATCGTTGATTCGAAGATAGAAGAGGAGAAATAAATATGTTTTTAGACGAAAATGCAGCGCGGCTGCTTGTAATTTTAATTATAGCTTTAATGCTTATGATGTTCGCAATGGTAGGCTTTGCTTACGGGTTGCACCTTGAATGTAAGGATTTGGAACGCGAGAACAGAGCCTTAAGACAGTACATAACAAGCGCACGCGAGACCGGCGAGGAACGCCACGCGGAATACAAGGCGGATTTTGAGCGCCGTATGAAGCAGAACACCGCAGATCCTGCAAGACACGAGAGGAACGACATATGAAATTTGCAGTTAACAGACTTGACTTTATAAAAGCGCTTGAGCCTGCGGTAAAGGCGACCTCCGGCAAAGAAATGGCAATACTCGGTAATGTTTTGCTTACTGCAGAATCGGGCAAGGTAAAGCTTTGCGGATATAATCTGTCGGTTACGGTGTTTACGTCCGCTTCTGCGGCAATAGACGAGCAGGGCGCGGTATGTGTTGACGGACAGGCTATCGCCGCATTTTTGCAAAAGTGCAGCGAAACCAACGTTATTGCAGATACGGCCGACAAAAAGATAAATATAAAATGCGGCAAAGCGAAAACAAGCCTGCTTTATGCCGAAGCAGAGGACTACCCGCCGATAGAGCCTATCCCGGACACGGCAGCGACCGTAACGCTTGAAACGGACGAATTGTTTGGCGCTGTAAAAACGGCAGGCTATGCCGCGGCGGACGCAAGCCCTCGCAAGGTGCTTGAATGTATAAACATATCCATAGATAAAAGCGGAATTAAGCTTATATCCTGCGACGGTTACCGCGCCGCGGTTTACAGCAAAAAATCAGACAGCGGCATTGCCACGGGCAAAAGCTTCGGAATATTTAAGAATGATATTAAAACCGTAATGTCGATTATTTCAAGCGACGAAATAACGCTGAAATTCACGGAAAAACACCTTGAATTTGACGGCGGCGGTGTAAGCGTGCGAACCAATCTGTCCGCCGAGCGCTACCCCGAAATAGAAAAGCAGGTCAAGAAGAACATAGAAGCTGCCGGTCAGCACGTGACAGCCGACTCTGCAAAGCTTAAGGAAACGCTTGCCAAAATCGCAGCGCTGCCGCGCGTCTCAGGCGATGTGCCGCTTAGGATTGACATAAGCTCGGATAAGATATCGTTTTTATATAACTTCGGAAACGGCATATTCACCGACGAGATAGATTGCAAGCTCGAAGGGGACCCCTTTACGGTAGGAGTAAAAACTGCTTTTCTTTCGGAAATGCTGAAAGCCGTTCGCGGAAGCGTTACGTTAAACTGCAGCGGCGCCGGCGGAGCAATTACGGTTTCGCAGGAAGACGTATCGCAAATGATAATGCCTATGAGGTTAAGAAAATGACATACGAGGATTTTTTAAATTCAAAGGTTTGCGTTGCTCCCGAAAGCGGCTTCGAAGTAAACAAAGCGGACATACACCCTGCGTTAAAGCCGCACCAGCGCGACGCGGTAATATGGGCGCTTAAAGGCGGCAGGCGCGCGCTCTTTGAGTCTTTCGGGCTCGGCAAAACGGTGCAGGAGCTTGAATTTTGCAGGCAGGTTATAAACCACGAGGGCGGACGGGCTTTAATTGTTCTGCCGCTCGGCGTTAAACAGGAGTTCGCACGTGATGCGGTGGAACTGCTCGGAATGAAAAAGCCGGAATATATACGCAATACGGAAGAAGCGGCAAACGCCGAAAGCGATATACTTCTCACCAATTACGAAAGAGTGCGCGACGGTAATATAGATCCGAAAAGCTTTACCGCCGTGTGCCTTGACGAAGCTTCGGTCTTAAGGTCGTTCGGCAGCAAGACATACCAAACCTTTTTACCGAAATTCAAAGGCATAAAATACAAGCTTGTCGCAACCGCAACGCCCGACCCGAACAAGTATAAAGAAATAATCCATTATGCGGGATATCTTGAGGTTATGGATACGGGGCAGGGCTTAACGCGTTTTTTCAAGCGCGACAGCACAAAGGCAAACAATTTAACGCTTTATCCGCACAAAGAAAATGAGTTTTGGCTATGGGTTTCAAGCTGGGCGCTGTTTTTATCTTCGCCGGCAGATTTAGGATATGACGCGACGGGATACGACCTGCCGCCTATGAAGATAAATTACCATAAGCTGTCTGCAACGGAAGAAAATGCAGTTGACCGCAAAACAGGTCAAATTAAATTTATAAGCGACGCCGCCGAGGGGCTTACCGAAGCCGCAAAGGAAAAGCGGGAAAGCATACGGGAGCGCATTGCAAAGACAAAAGAAATAGTTGACGCGCACCCCGAAGATAACTTCATACTTTGGCACGACCTTGAAGCCGAGAGACACGAAATAAAGCGTCAAATGCCCGAAGCGGTAGAAATATACGGTTCGCAGGATTTAGATTTGCGCGAGCAGCGCACAATAGACTTTTCCGAGGGGAAAATACGTCTTTTTGCAACAAAAAAAGAAATATCCGGCAGCGGGTGCAATTTTCAGCGATACTGTCACAGAGCCGTATTCTGCGGCATAGATTACAAGTTTAACGATTTTATACAGGCAGTACACCGCATATACCGTTTTCTGCAAACCGAAGAGGTTGTAATAGACATTATTTACACCGAAAGCGAACAGTCGGTTCTTGACGAGCTGCGTGCCAAATGGAAGCGTTACAAGCACCAAGCCGCAAAAATGCAGGCTATTGTTAAAGAATACGGACTCGGCAACAGGCAAATAATCGCTCAGATGGAGCGGAGTATAGGAGTGAAACGTACGGTAGTTAAAGGAAAGAATTTCACGGCGGTATTAAATGACTGCTGCGAAGAAACAAAAAATATGACGACCGATTCGGTGGATTTAATACATACGTCTATTCCGTTTTCAAATCATTACGAATATACGCCGTCATACAACGATTTCGGCCATAACGATAATAACGACAGATTTTTTGAACAAATGGATTTTTTAACGCCGGAGCTTTTAAGGATATTAAAGCCCGGACGTATAGCGGCGATACACGTTAAGGACAGGATACTGTTCGGCAATGCGACCGGCGACGGCATGCCGACGCTCGACCCCTTTTCGGATATGACGGTAATGCACTTTATGAAGCACGGATTCAGGTATATGGGGCGCATTGTGGTTTTAACCGACGTTGTAAGGGAAAATAATCAGACATACCGCCTCGGCTGGTCCGAGCAGTGCAAGGACGGCTCAAAGATGGGAGTAGGCTGCCCCGAATATGTTTTGCTTTTCAGAAAGCTGCCGACGGATACCGCAAAAGCGTATGCGGACAGCCCTGTGAGCAAATCAAAAGAAGAATATACCAGAGCGCAGTGGCAGCTTGACGCCAATGCTTTTTACCGTTCAAGCGGCAACAGATTTTTAAGCAAGGACGAAATTAAGAACCTATCTGTTTCGCAACTGCAAAAAGCCTATAAGAAGTATTCCGTTTCCCACGTTTACGATTATGAAGAACACGTTAAGCAAGCGGAAGAGCTTGACAGGGACGGCAGACTGCCGGCAACTTTTGCGCTTATGCCGCCCGCTTCGTGGTCGGATAAGGTGTGGGACGATATAAACCGAATGAAGACTCTTAATACTACCCAGTCGCACCGCAATCAGGTTTTGCACGTTTGCCCATTGCAGATAGATATAGTGGAACGAATTATAAACCGATATTCAAACCCCGGCGAGCTTGTGCTTGACCCGTTCGGCGGACTTATGACGGTACCGCTTACGGCAATCAAGCTTGGGCGCAAGGGCTACGGTATAGAGCTAAACCCCGATTATTTCCGCGACGGCGTAGGCTATCTTAAGCAATATGAGGAGGCCGACGAGCAGCTGACTATGTTTGATTTTGATATAGGAGAGGGAGCGTAATGGAACGAGAAGCAAATAATGCAAGATTAACGCTTGGGAGCTTGTTTGACGGTATCGGCGGTTTTCCC
>ERZ808252.2602-NODE-2602-length-10594-cov-7.284183_pt1 | contig 10594 bp, 13 predicted proteins | sample MGYA00521242_ERZ808252 | MGnify/ENA primary metagenome ERZ808252 (study PRJEB31516, sample SAMN03275581) | gut metagenome | biome: mammalia-associated habitat; material: feces | host: Papio cynocephalus | place: Kenya | collected 2012-08-07 ...
TGGTGGTCATGTTGTTTTCATCCTTTCTGGATAGTGATTTTTTGTTACATGCACGTTTTTGGGTGTCTACATGTCTACACGTTGGAATCATTGGGGTTTGCCTATCTACATGTGGTATCTACATGCTGTCTACGGTGTCTACGTGTGTAGATAGTTGTGGCACCTTGTAGATAGGGGCTGTAGATAGGCGGAACCCTTGTGGGAGTAGGTGTAGATATGTAGATACCCCTCACGCTACGGATAGTGAATAGATTTCTCCGCCTTGCGGCCCTTCCCGTTTATCCACGCGCCCCCCTTTATAGAGGTCTTCGAGAGCGTCCCCCATCACTCTTCGTTGCGGTGGGCTTAGACGATTCCTTAGCGTGCGTTCGCTGATTCCCTCGCGGGTGGGGTCGAGAGTGTCCAGCAGTTCGAGCAGTCGTTTCTGGGCGCGGTCGGCCACCGATCTGTCGGCCTGCTCCTCCGCGTCACGTTTCACGCTGATCTGCTCCGCCTGAGCGTCCACGGCCGACTTGCGGCACTGGCTCATGCACTCCAAGCGAATCGCGTCGGACATGTCCATGAACCTCAAGGCGATACGCCAATCATCCTCGCTCACCGCAAGCCGGTAGTCCATGACGGCGAGCAACGCGGCAACCCTCGCCACCAATTCGACGCGGTGCGCGTCCAATGACGTCGCCTTGCCGCTCACGCTCAACCGTTGCGCATCATCCGCATACCGTGCCGCGACTTCGGGGAACGTGATGGCGGTCAGCGGATAGCCTTCCCGCGCGTCCGGCCCATTGTCCGGCATGTTCTCCAGCCCCTTGTTATCGATAAGCGCCTGCAACGACTCCAGCCCATTGCCTGACGGTATGCACGTCGCATCGAACGGGAACGCGCCAGCCGGTGGCTGCGGGCGCTTCTCGGGCGCGTCAGCATCCGTGGCGGCAACGTAAATGAAACGTCCCGCAAGCCCCGTCTGCGCTTCATCGAAGAGGATGCCCGCGTTCGTCGGCTGGACGCCCACCACGGCGGCCAGACGGTACCCGTAAGACGGTAGCTTCGTCTGGAACTGCTTCCCCTTCGTGTCATCCCCGATCGGCTCGTTGCTGAACGACTCCAGCAAGGTCGGTAGAATGACGCTTCCCTGACGGTTCATGGCGGCGCGAAGACTCACGATCTCCGGCATGTACAGCAAGCAACGGTCGGTAAGCACCTTGTCCGCGTACTCGCCCTTGATCTGCTTCCCGTCACCGTCAACGGCGGGAACCTTGGCGACGAACTTCGCGGGGATGCTCTCGCCGGTCTTCGGCTTGATCTCCTCCAACGGGCACAAGGGGGACGCCGGTACGAGAAGCCGCGATTGCGCCATGACGCGCCCCTTGCCGGAACCTGTCGGGGCCACAAGCGCCACGTTGATGTTCAACGTCATGGGCAAGTCGTTCTCCGTGAGCTGTGCAACGACGTTGGGCGGCGTCAACGCGCTGACTCGGGCGAGAATCGCGCCCACAAGCCCGTGTGGGCTTATGCGGAGCGCCTTCGCGTACCGGTAGGCGTATTCCAGCCATGGGCGCGACGTGTAGAAGCTATCCAAGACGGTTCACCCCCTGCGTGTTCGCGTAAATCCAGTCGGCCAGCCTGACGGCTTCCCCAGTGGTTAGCGCGTATTCGCGTCTTGCGAGCGGGTCAACGCCGATACCAAGCGTGATATGCTCGGAATCGAACATCTGTGCTACCAGCATTTCGGGTTTGCCGGTCAGCACTCCGAGCCGGTCGTATGTGGCGCAATGCTGGAGACGAAGATCTTTCATCTGCGCTCACCCCCTGAGATAATCCCATTCGAGCGGCTCGAACGGTGTTCCGTCCAATGTCCTTGCGATGCCGTCCCCGAAGTAATGACCCTCGGGTTGCGGCCTGATACCGTCCGCGACGGCGCGTCGCATGTTGAGCAGTCTGCACAGTTCAGCGCAGTCGCGGCCAGCAATCCGGCGAGCATGGACGCTATGGCGATTCGTGGCTGGGGTTCGATGAAACCTGCGGTTAAAATCATCGACAGCATACAGAATGCCGACAGTACGTCGGAACAGGTCTGATAGCGTCTCGCGGTCTTCCGGATAATCCTCCGAAAACCTTCGTAGAGTCTCGTTGTCCACATCGTTCAAATTCCTTTGCTGATTTCGTCGTAACGGCTGGAGAAGTCGTGGTTCCCGCTCATGCGTCCACCTGCTCTCCGGTAATCCATGCGTCAAGATCGGAACGACGATAGAGAACCTTCCTTCGGCTGGGCTTGTAGAAGCGCGGCCCCTGATGCTTGTAGGCGAGGGTCGCCAAAGTTCGGGAAGTCGTTCCGGCGTATTTCGCCGCCTGTTCGCGCGTCAGCCATTCGTTATCCATAGCACTCCTTGTTTGTTTTCGTATCACCTTGATACGTCTTAGAACTATAAGTAACGTTTTTAAACAAAAGTGTCAAGTTAGATATGTCTGGCGTGTCGAATGATTGCCAAAGAATCAAATTGATGCATAGAATTATGACTATGACTGAAAACGATAAAAAACGGCGTACTGTTAACGCGATTGATTCAACTGGTATGACTGTTGCAGCCAATATCAAGAGACTTCGCAGCGGGATGCAGTACACAAAACTGTCGGGAAAAATGAAAGAAGTGGGGCGCCCCATGCCGGTTCTTGCCTTGCGGCGTATTGAAGAAGGCAACCGTAACGTTACGGTTGATGATCTCATGGCGTTCGCCATCGTCTTCGGCGTCAGCCCACTCACACTCCTCATGCCGGAATACGGGTCGAGGAACGTGACGACGCGCATAACCGGCTACCCCGAACAGATGGGGTCTAACATAGCTTGGCTATGGGCGCGAGGTGACGAACCACTGGAAGTGCCCCAAGACCCAGCGCTAGGCAACCATGCCCAGAACGATAGGGCCATAGCCCTGTTCAGACTCCGAAGCGTCCCGACAATCGACAAAAGAGACACCATAACGCCAGTGGTCGAATGGGTGCCGGAAAACGCCACCGCATCCGCAGTCGAGGAACAAGAGCAGAACATGGCCGGTGACGCGCTGGAACTGTCCAGAGCGCAGTTGGTGCGCCCCGAGTCCGGCGAGTAATCCATGGCCAGCTACGAGCAATACACCCTCGTTTCCGGCGCGACACGTTGGCGTGTCTGGTGGCGAGACCCTGACCACCGTGGGCGATGCAAGAGCGGTTTCAAAACCAAGCGCGACGCGAAAAGCTGGACGGCCAAGAACGTCACCACGGCCATGAACGAAGGCCAATACATAGACCCCCAAGGCGGGCGTGTCCAGATCGGGACGCTGGGCGCTGATTGGATTGAAGCGCATCGAAACGTGTGGAAACCGTCATACACTCATTCAATCGAGGTGTCATGGCGCGTCCATGTGTGCCCGAAGTGGGGGCGGCGGCGGTTGTCGGACGTGCGTCATAGCGAGGTGCAACGCTGGGTAAGCGAGCTGGGTGCGGAGAAGTCCGCCACCGTCACAATTCGGGCGCTGGGCATCCTGCGCGACATTTACGAAACGGCCATACAAGACGGCCGAATATCAAGATCACCATGCGTCGGCATCAAACAGCCGCGCAAACCACGCCCCGTGCCCGTATACCTCACGCCCCCGCAGTTGCGTAGCCTTGCCGACTGTTCGGGCGCGTATGGGCCCTTAATTCTCGTTTTGGGGCTATGTGGGCTTCGATGGGGTGAGGCCACGGCGCTCACAGTGGGCGACGTCGATTTCATCCGCCACCGTCTGCATGTCAGCAAGAGCGTTACCAAGGTGGGCGGCGTTTTCGTGCTCGGCACTCCGAAGAGTGGAACGGCACGAGACGTGCCACTGTTCGGCCCCGTGTCCGATGCGTTGCATCCGATCTGCGAAGGGCGGGACGCGGCGGAACTGCTGTTCCGTGGCGAACATGGCGGATACGTCCAGCCGGTCAGCATCGGGCGTAATCATGCCAGCTGGTACACGCGGGCGTTCGAGCTGTCTGGAGTCCCGCCGATACGGGCGCATGACCTGCGGCATACGGCGGCGTCCATCGCGGTGCATTCCGGCGCGAACGTCAAGGCCATACAGAGGATGCTGGGCCATTCGTCGGCGGCAATGACGTTGGACAGATACGCGGATCTCTTCAGCGAAGACCTTGACTTGCTGATTAGCGAGGTCGATACGGCGGTTTCGTCTTCATTCGCCGTTGTGGTTCAATGATGTTCGCTGAAAATTGTCATATTTTTTGTCAGATTTTCCGGTTTCAGAGGATATGGAAAAACCCCGAATCGTTGAAATTCCAACGATTCGGGGTTTTGATTCATGGTGCGAGCGGGGGGAGTTGAAACATTGGCGGAACCTAGCTATTTAACCGTTTTCGCTGAAATTCCAATGTTCCAACGTCTCTGTAGATCGTTGTGAATCATGCCTACTTGCTAGTCTTTGTCATATTTTTGTCAGATTTGCTACGTAGCTACATTCATGGATACAACTACACCGACGTAACGCATAACGTCGGAAAACGTTACGCCTTTTTTGCCAGTTTCAACCGCTCGAAACGGTGATATTCCAACGTTTCAGACATTTCCGACGTTAGCTATTCCGACGTTTTGAACCCGTGGGGAGATATAGGCACTGCACCCGAGGGGACCGCAAGACGGGACGGGAGAGGACCCTGCCCACTACCACGTCATTCTCCGGTTCCGACGGTCAGCAATGCGTGACGGTTCGAATGCGCGACACCCCAGCCAAGACGGTAGATCACACGAATGCCGATTGAATCGGAAGCGAAATAGGGCATGTCGCTGACCTGCAAACGAATATCGCTCACGCTTGCCACGATGTCGGTCGAGTCAATGACCATGAGTGTGTTCTTCGGCATGAACCTAGAGCGTACGAATGGGATACCGAACACGCTTGTGGCGGTGTCGGCGGTAACTGTCGGATTGAAAATCAGATTTCCGACGTTGTCCTTGATCTGCATGAGTTTCGCCCAAGCGTCGTATCCGAGCAACACATGAGATGGGGCACCACCATGTTCCCCCACCTCTCCGATAGCTTCGAGCAATGGGGCGAGTGAATCAGTGATACTACCCTCCGGCTTCACGATACCTTCGGTGTTGGTAATGCCAGCTGGAGTGCCGTCTTCGCCTTTGGCGTTGGTTAGAAACGCTTTATCGGCGGCGTTGGTGATGCTCCGGCGCATGGTGTCGGTTAACAGATTCGTCGCGTCGGAATGACTGTAGGCTTCGTAGCTCATCCTTGTGAGCAGTGCCAGCTTGCGCGTGTGAATTTCGATTTCGGATAAAGCCGCTTCCGTTTCGGTGATCGTCGCGCCTTCGGCCACCTGAGCGGCCTCCATGTCCGCGCAAAGCGGTACGCGCACAGATGGCGCGTCACCCTCGATTGCTGGGCCTTGCTGGGCGAGCGTGAGCGCCAGAGCGTCGTTGATAGCGTCCTGAGCCGGAATATATACCGCATCGGGGAACAGTGATTTCCTCGTATCTGTATTGAGTGCCATTGTCGGCCTTCCTTGGTCTGTCGTGGCACCTGACAAAAAAAAGACGGCACCACGAAACATGCTTGTTTGTTCGTGGTGCCATCTAGACAGTCACGGGACGGCGTCCAGCCGTACCTAGATGCGATTCTAGCATAGGGTGCGCGTCAGCTTCGGCGGATTTTTAGCGCGGCCTTCAGGGGGTCCGCACGCTGAATCGCTTCACCTGTTCGCGCTGACTGATCGGCCACGATTCCTCGTGATCTCATTTCCGTGAACGTCTTTTTCAGTTGATCAACGAAACCGTTCAACGATTGTTCATCGTCAATGTCGGCACCTGCGATCAGATCGCCTAAATTGGGGATGCCGGTTTCGGCTTCGAGCGCGTTCAAGCGCTCTCGTTTTTCCTGTTCCTCGGCCTGCGCCCTGTCGCGTTCCTCGTAGTCGTGCAGTCGTTTTTCCGCTTCGGCCAGTTTGGTTTCCGCGTCCTTTGCGCGGAGCCGGTAACTGGCCGATTCCTTGCGAAGGTTTTTCACCTGTGTTGATTCCGTGGCGTCCGCTTGTTTCGTGGCGTCCTGTGGCGGTTCCTGCGTCGTATCCGTCATGGTCAGCCCCTCCAATCCTCTTCGAGCCTTTGGAGACTCACGGCGATTGACTCCAAAGCGTCCACCATGCGCATGAGAGACTGCGAATCAAGCAGTGGTTTAACCTGCGCTAGTTCCGTTCGCTGGTTGGCGAGCGCTTCGCGGTTTCCCATTGGCGTTACTAGTGTTTTGTGTTCTTCGTACATGTCTTTCCTTCTGCTGGTATGATTGTTGTTGGTGATGCCAGAGCCTAGCCGGAACGGTTGGGCTCTTTGCTTATTCCGACTGTTTTACGATGATGACGTTCTCAACGTCGCTTGTTGATGCCACGGTTACGATGGCTTTCAACTGTTCGAGTTCTCGGCGTTGCTGGGCGCATCGTTTTCGGAGCGTTGCCAGTTCCTGCGAGTCGGTTTCCGATCTGCGTGTTTTACGACGGCGTTTCGGTGGTTTCGGTGGCTTCGGTAGTGAGGGCGTGGAATATGCGGGTTCCGTCATCATGAGTCCTTTCGGTGTATCCTGTTGCTGGTAGTCATTCCGGCATCGTCGTTAGGAAAGTTTTAGTCTCGTCTTCCCTTGATGTCGCATCGTTACGGCGGTGCCGGTATGACTAACGTTCCGTGTAAACGGCTGATATTCATGGCGGTGGTATCAGCCGTTTTCTTTTACTTGCGTCGTGTCAGTCGGTTTATCAGCGCGGCATACATCCTGCATCTTTTTTCAAGCAACAGTCTTAAGTCGCGTTCCCTCTGCACGTCCTTTTCCAAGGTCTTCACCAAGCGTTGCAACCTCTGGTAATCCAACTCGCTCGGACTCATTGCTTCAGTCCCCTGCGTAGCCGGTCTATCAGTTCCCGCGCTTCGGTGAGCCATTGGGACAATTCCACGGCCTGCACGATCAGGTCGTGCAGTTCCTGAGGCTTATCCAAGTGGTATTCATCCCAGTCGATGTTCAACCACGGGTCTATCTCGCCTTCTGGGGTGCGCCATACGCGCAAGTACAAGCCGAGTGGCCCTACGTCTGACTGGTAGATAAACCAATCGTCCTCGGGATTGTTCGGGTCGGCGGGTTCGTTCTTCGGAGTGCCGGTGAGCAGACGGCGGCGAGTCCTCAAATCGTCCATCAATCCACCTCCAAACCGAAGTAGGCGAGCACGTCGTTGGGGTTGTGCGACTCGAATAGGATTCGTTCGCCTTCGACGCCCTGATCTGTCGTATACGTTTCTGTGACGGTGAAGAACGCACTACTCTTCGTCTCGCCATGCATCAGGCCGAACATGGTGCCCACCTGCTTCGGAGAGTCCTTCAGCGCGTCGTGCAAGCGTCCTTCGAGATACGCAAGAGAAAACTCCAGCCGCTTGAGCTCACGCATCATATGGCGGTGGAAACGACGTTCCTTGATTGATTCCACGTCCACTTCCTCGGACTTCGGCGTATCCGCGAGCGCCCTGTTTTTCGCGTCCGCGAGCGCCCTGCTGATTAGGTTCGTCTCGATCAGTGTTCTATCTCGGTCTTGCAACACGATGTGTGAGCCGAGCACGATGTTGGATGCGGTGTCCTTCAGGTCATAGAATTGCGGCGCGGAATGTTGGACTAGTTCCAATCCCGCTTCGGCCAGTAGCGTGTCGATGTGGGCGCGCCATGTCTTCCAGACGTTCGTGATGGTGTCGGACTTGCCGTTTCGCTTGGCGATGATTTTATCCATATTGCCCCCCTTGTTTTTACCCTTGTTGAGATTGTTGCTGTTGGTGGTCATGTTGTTTTCATCCTTTCTGGATAGTGATTTTTTGTTACATGCACGTTTTTGGGTGTCTACATGTCTACACGTTGGAATCATTGGGGTTTGCCTATCTACATGTGGTATCTACATGCTGTCTACGGTGTCTACGTGTGTAGATAGTTGTGGCACCTTGTAGATAGGGGCTGTAGATAGGCGGAACCCTTGTGGGAGTAGGTGTAGATATGTAGATACCCCTCACGCTACGGATAGTGAATAGATTTCTCCGCCTTGCGGCCCTTCCCGTTTATCCACGCGCCCCCCTTTATAGAGGTCTTCGAGAGCGTCCCCCATCACTCTTCGTTGCGGTGGGCTTAGACGATTCCTTAGCGTGCGTTCGCTGATTCCCTCGCGGGTGGGGTCGAGAGTGTCCAGCAGTTCGAGCAGTCGTTTCTGGGCGCGGTCGGCCACCGATCTGTCGGCCTGCTCCTCCGCGTCACGTTTCACGCTGATCTGCTCCGCCTGAGCGTCCACGGCCGACTTGCGGCACTGGCTCATGCACTCCAAGCGAATCGCGTCGGACATGTCCATGAACCTCAAGGCGATACGCCAATCATCCTCGCTCACCGCAAGCCGGTAGTCCATGACGGCGAGCAACGCGGCAACCCTCGCCACCAATTCGACGCGGTGCGCGTCCAATGACGTCGCCTTGCCGCTCACGCTCAACCGTTGCGCATCATCCGCATACCGTGCCGCGACTTCGGGGAACGTGATGGCGGTCAGCGGATAGCCTTCCCGCGCGTCCGGCCCATTGTCCGGCATGTTCTCCAGCCCCTTGTTATCGATAAGCGCCTGCAACGACTCCAGCCCATTGCCTGACGGTATGCACGTCGCATCGAACGGGAACGCGCCAGCCGGTGGCTGCGGGCGCTTCTCGGGCGCGTCAGCATCCGTGGCGGCAACGTAAATGAAACGTCCCGCAAGCCCCGTCTGCGCTTCATCGAAGAGGATGCCCGCGTTCGTCGGCTGGACGCCCACCACGGCGGCCAGACGGTACCCGTAAGACGGTAGCTTCGTCTGGAACTGCTTCCCCTTCGTGTCATCCCCGATCGGCTCGTTGCTGAACGACTCCAGCAAGGTCGGTAGAATGACGCTTCCCTGACGGTTCATGGCGGCGCGAAGACTCACGATCTCCGGCATGTACAGCAAGCAACGGTCGGTAAGCACCTTGTCCGCGTACTCGCCCTTGATCTGCTTCCCGTCACCGTCAACGGCGGGAACCTTGGCGACGAACTTCGCGGGGATGCTCTCGCCGGTCTTCGGCTTGATCTCCTCCAACGGGCACAAGGGGGACGCCGGTACGAGAAGCCGCGATTGCGCCATGACGCGCCCCTTGCCGGAACCTGTCGGGGCCACAAGCGCCACGTTGATGTTCAACGTCATGGGCAAGTCGTTCTCCGTGAGCTGTGCAACGACGTTGGGCGGCGTCAACGCGCTGACTCGGGCGAGAATCGCGCCCACAAGCCCGTGTGGGCTTATGCGGAGCGCCTTCGCGTACCGGTAGGCGTATTCCAGCCATGGGCGCGACGTGTAGAAGCTATCCAAGACGGTTCACCCCCTGCGTGTTCGCGTAAATCCAGTCGGCCAGCCTGACGGCTTCCCCAGTGGTTAGCGCGTATTCGCGTCTTGCGAGCGGGTCAACGCCGATACCAAGCGTGATATGCTCGGAATCGAACATCTGTGCTACCAGCATTTCGGGTTTGCCGGTCAGCACTCCGAGCCGGTCGTATGTGGCGCAATGCTGGAGACGAAGATCTTTCATCTGCGCTCACCCCCTGAGATAATCCCATTCGAGCGGCTCGAACGGTGTTCCGTCCAATGTCCTTGCGATGCCGTCCCCGAAGTAATGACCCTCGGGTTGCGGCCTGATACCGTCCGCGACGGCGCGTCGCATGTTGAGCAGTCTGCACAGTTCAGCGCAGTCGCGGCCAGCAATCCGGCGAGCATGGACGCTATGGCGATTCGTGGCTGGGGTTCGATGAAACCTGCGGTTAAAATCATCGACAGCATACAGAATGCCGACAGTACGTCGGAACAGGTCTGATAGCGTCTCGCGGTCTTCCGGATAATCCTCCGAAAACCTTCGTAGAGTCTCGTTGTCCACATCGTTCAAATTCCTTTGCTGATTTCGTCGTAACGGCTGGAGAAGTCGTGGTTCCCGCTCATGCGTCCACCTGCTCTCCGGTAATCCATGCGTCAAGATCGGAACGACGATAGAGAACCTTCCTTCGGCTGGGCTTGTAGAAGCGCGGCCCCTGATGCTTGTAGGCGAGGGTCGCCAAAGTTCGGGAAGTCGTTCCGGCGTATTTCGCCGCCTGTTCGCGCGTCAGCCATTCGTTATCCATAGCACTCCTTGTTTGTTTTCGTATCACCTTGATACGTCTTAGAACTATAAGTAACGTTTTTAAACAAAAGTGTCAAGTTAGATATGTCTGGCGTGTCGAATGATTGCCAAAGAATCAAATTGATGCATAGAATTATGACTATGACTGAAAACGATAAAAAACGGCGTACTGTTAACGCGATTGATTCAACTGGTATGACTGTTGCAGCCAATATCAAGAGACTTCGCAGCGGGATGCAGTACACAAAACTGTCGGGAAAAATGAAAGAAGTGGGGCGCCCCATGCCGGTTCTTGCCTTGCGGCGTATTGAAGAAGGCAACCGTAACGTTACGGTTGATGATCTCATGGCGTTCGCCATCGTCTTCGGCGTCAGCCCACTCACACTCCTCATGCCGGAAT
>ERZ808252.2604-NODE-2604-length-10590-cov-4.764594_pt1 | contig 10590 bp, 10 predicted proteins | sample MGYA00521242_ERZ808252 | MGnify/ENA primary metagenome ERZ808252 (study PRJEB31516, sample SAMN03275581) | gut metagenome | biome: mammalia-associated habitat; material: feces | host: Papio cynocephalus | place: Kenya | collected 2012-08-07 ...
GTTGTGAAATCCAGTCTGGCACCCCGGAAAGAAGGAAAAGCAAGTTATCCCAGTGGTGAGTCGCCGTTGTGAAATCAGGAGAGACACCCCGGAAGAAGGGAAAAGCAAGTCACTACAGTGGTGAGATGCCGTTGCGAGATCAGGAGAGGCACCCCGGAAAGAAGGAAAAGCATGTCATTGCAGTGGTGAGATGCCGTTGCGAGATCAGGAGAGGCACCCCGGAAGAAGAAAAAGCAAGTCGCTGCAGTGGTGAGTCGCCGTTGTAAGATCAGGAGAGGCACCCCGGAAGAAGGGAAAAGCAAGTCGCTACAGTGGTGTAAGGTAACGCCCCCATACGTTTGGCGGCAGGTTACACAAGGAAGTACCCCCTCGGCAATAAAGTCGTTGACTAGCGTCAACAAGGCCGGCAGCTGTCACAAGGTAACGCCCCCTCACATACGTTCGGCGGCAAGTTACACAAGGAAGCGCCCCCTCACATACGTTCGGCGGCAGGTTACACAAGGAAGTACCCCCTCGGCTGCGCCTCGGCGGTAGGACGCTACCGGCAATAAAGTTGTTGACTAGCGTCAACAAAGCCGGCAGCTGTCGCCAGCATTAGAATTGTAAGCTCCGCTTACAATGGCTGGCTCCTCTCACTCTAACCCGATTTCTCTTGTAAATTTTTGGAAATCACGGATGCTTTCTGCGGTTTTTTTGATGTCGCTGCCGAGTTGCTTGTTTGCCTCGTCCGTAGTTATTGTGTAAGTGTGTGCCTGCGCGGAGGCATCACGGTACTCCCAAGTGATGGAGTCTACATTGTCGATCAAAGCAAGGATGGCATAAGCATAAGTTGTCATCTTTTTGCGCAGGATCTCTTCGGCGGCGGTCTGCGGTTCGCTAAGGCAGATGGTCCAGCCGTAAGGCTGTTTGCTGGTCTGGAGTTTTGAAGTAAAACCGCCAAAAGAATCTTCGACACCCAGAGCAAGGGCCAGTGAGGCATTGTCGGAAGCCGAACCGATGTAAGGATGTTTGCTCTTGTAAACCCGGTTCACGTAAGCGGTGATCGATGTGCCATCCTGCCAGAGAATATCTCCATTTACACGAACTTCGCGAATTGCAGTTGTGGAAGTGTACGAAACATTATAATTTTTGTGAAAAGATAAAAACGTCTTCTTTTTGGCAGGAAGAGTAAGTGAAATGACACCATCATTTTCTTCTATTTTCTGCGTTCCTGTTGTAAAGTCATCTGGCAGAATGCCCTCTATTTTCAGGGAGTTTGAAGAAACTTGAAGGTTGTATTTTACGCTATTTAAAATGTATTCTCCGCTAAATATCAGAAAATAAACAGCGGTGCCGCTTGCTGCCAGAAGGACTGCAATCAGGATGGCAGTGACGGTGAAATGTCTGGTTTTCGAGCGTACTTTTTTGAGGTAATCAATTTCTTTTTCCTGCTGGTCGGCATTGTCCTGATGCGGATCATCGGTTATCATGCTGTTGTATATATCCTGGCAGGATTTGCAGGATTGTAAATGATTGGCAACAGCGGAAGTGCCGGTGTCGCTTAAAATGTCATCCACATAGGAGGGTAAAAGATCCTGCACAATATCGCAGGGAAGAGAGGTGTTATTTGTCATTTTGAAGCTCCTTTCGCAATTGTTCTTTGGCGCGGTAAAATGTCACGCGCGCCCAGTTTTCAGATTTTCCCATGATCTCGCCAATCTCCGCATAGGACAGATTGCCGTACAGGCGGAGATGAATCACTTCGCGTCCGGGTTCTTTCAGACGATGAATTTGTTTTAACAAATCCATTTTATCCAAAGAGGAAATTACTTCTGACTCCGCACTTTTACAAAGCGTGCTGTTTTCATCTAATATTTCTGTCTGAGGATGCTTCCTCAAATAGGCGTAAAATAGATTTTTGGCAATGCCGCAAAGCCACGTAGATACTTTGCTTTCTGCATTGAAATAATCAATTCGCCGGATTGCCTGATAGAAGGTTTCCTGCGTCAGTTCCTCAGCCAGGCCGGCATCATGAGAAAGCGAAAGAAGATATTGGTATACCATATGCGAGTGTTCCCGGTAGACGTCTTCCATAGAAAGCATAATATGATCTCCTTTCGTTGTTCTATCTATTAGTGTCAAAAAAGCAAAATTCGTTACAAAAAATTAATGTTATTTTGCATACTTTTTTCAAAAATGTCAAGTAAATCGCTAAAAATGGTTAAAAGAATTTGTAACTTTATGTGTAAGGTGACTATTCACAAATTCCAAAAGAAATGGTATAATATTACAAAATACAGAAAGGATAAGAAAGTACGAAAGAGGGGCTGATTTATGGTAAAGATAGCAATATGTGATGACGAAAAGCTATTTGTTGGGCGTGTATCAGAGATTGTGAAAGCATTTTTTGCAGAGCAAAAAGTGGATTACCATGTGGATGAATTCTATTCGGGTGAGGAATTTGTGCAGTTGAAAGAAAAAGTAGGGGACTACGATATCGTGTTTTTGGATATGCAGATGAAGGAACTTAATGGCATTGAAACTGCCAGGTATCTTCGCAAATATGGAGAAGATACCTTTTTGGTGTTTGTTACCGCGCATGCAGAATATGCTATGACAGGTTATCAGGTACAAGCAAGCTGGTATGTGATAAAAGATTATAATAAAATGGTAGTAGACTTGCGCGAAGCCTTGAAAAATATCCTGCGACGGATCAAAAAAGATCATAAAGTCATCACTTACAAATTTTCCAAAGTCGGAGACGTGAAAATTCGTGTAAGCAATATCGTATACATAGAATACCGGAATCACCGGGCAGTGTTTCATGTGCTTTCCAAGGGAAAGATAGATGAATACAGTCTTTATAAAAAACTTGATGATATTGAAAACGAAATCGCTTCCGATGATCTGCTGAGGATTCAGAAAAGTTACCTGGTAAATGTGAATCATGTCGAAAAACTGCTGGATCAGGACGTGATACTTATTGATGGAACGATGCTGCATTTCCCCAAATACCTTAAAAATGAAGTGCGGAAAAACTATCTACGCAAAAGAGGTGATTTCTAAATGGATTACATACAGAGTTTCTTTATTATTCTTATGGAAATAATATGCTTTTTTCTGTTTCAGGATACTTTTGTGCCAACGGATAAAAAGCATAAAAATGTGTTTTATATGGCATGGATATTGCTTGTATCACTGATTACACATGTCATATCTTATGTATTTGAAGACAGTTTTATTATAAAAGAAATTGTTATAATAGTATTATTTTTCTGCTCTATTATTGTATTAAAAAGAAGCCAAATAAAAAGAGCTATATTAGTTGCTGTTATGTTCATTTTTCTCCTTGTACTTGCGGATATGATAACGGTATTATTAAATACAAAAGTTTTTACTGTGGAAAATAAAGATGTTGCATTGGTGGATATGCTTGTAATTTTGACAAGTAAATCAATTTTATTGATTATTATCCTATGTTTGCGAAAGTTTACTGCGAGAAAGTGGAATGACTTTCAGGAACAAATGAATTTAATGCGATATGCTATTGTACCATTTATATCTATCTGTTTAATGGCGATTATATTATCTAATGACATGGGGAAGTTGAATGCAAAAATGCGGTATCTTATGTGGGGGTGTTTGTCAATTGTTCTTATAGCCAATATGCTTCTTGTGTTTTTTATGAAAAGTGATGCCGAGAAAAATCAATTACTCTTTGAAAGAAAAGCGCTTGAATTAGTTGCAGAAGGAGAGAAACGGGAATATAAGGTGATGGAAGAAAAACTAGATTTGCAAAAAAGTTTAAATCATGATTTTCGAAATCATCTTAATTGTCTGCAGGCTTTAGTGGAACATCAGAATTATGAAGAAGTAAAAGCATATCTTGCACAGTTAAATCATAAGTATAGTATTGAGACGGAACAGATTGATACTCATAATGTAATCATTAATACAGTATTAAATGAAAAATATAACGAAGCAAAAGAAGCAGGGGCAGGTATTGCGTTGCAAATCGGAGATCTGTCTGATGTCGCTATGAAAGAAATTGACATTATACTACTGCTGTCAAACCTTTTAAATAACGCGATAGAAGCGTTGAAAGAATGTAAAAGAAACAAGGTACTGCGTATAAAACTTCAGTTAGAGCATGGAGAATTTTTGGTTGCGATTCAGAATTCTTTTGAGGGTGAGAGAAGAAAAAATGGAGATTTTTATGATACCACAAAGAAAAAAGATGCGGATTTGCATGGTTATGGATTGAAAAATATTCGGAGTACAGTTGAAAAATACGGAGGTTTCAGCCAATTTGACAGTATAGGCACCGAATTTCATGCGGTAGTCATAATTCCAATGCAAGCGAAAAATTCTGTAGAAAAAAGCAAAATAATGTAAATAGTATTGTCATATTGAAAATCATTTGCTACACTCAAAATGCTTGAGTAAAAAATACTCAAAGACAGAAAGGAGTGTGGCTTTTTATGTTAAAAGAAAAAGCAGTCAAAGTAAGTGGAAAGATGCTGGAGAAATTTGTTCAGAAGGAACAGACAAAGTGGCCTCATTGTGCTGGGATTTTGCATCAGCCAAAGAGACCGGCAGCACAGACAAAAGATAACTAAGGGAAAATATACGTGTTAGAAAAGGTAATTCAAAAGTATGTTTCAGCATTGATAAAAGCCCATGTGATAGCGGATAAAGACAGAGAAGCATATCAATATCACATCACTTGTGCACTTGAAAGTATTTTGGTAGTGTTGTCAATGACAGGTGTTGCATTCTATCTTCATGAAGTGATTCATGTGTGGGCTTTTATCGTTTGCTTCTTTTTGGTCAGAAACAGAACCGGGGGTTTTCATTTTGATTCATTTTGGAAATGTTATCTGGGAACGGTTGGAATGGAAATTTTTGTCATATACTTAGTGCAGTTCTCGGCAAACATTACCGCTGTAATTGATATTTTATGCTTATGCATGTTTTGCGTTATCATCCGAATTGGCGCAATGAATCATATCAATATGAATTATAGTGAAGAGGAATTTATAGCAATAAAGAAAAAGGCAAGGATTGCTTCTAGTGGACTTGTTGCGTTAATTGCCATTCTAAAGATTTCTCGGATCAGTGGGAAAATGGTTCTATACATGGAATATGCAGTAATCCTTTCGGGGTTAATGTTAATTTTAGGGATACTAGCTGGGCAGGAGGCGGAGGAGAGGAGAAAGTTTTTGTGATAAAGAATAACGGTATTCAAAAGATAAAGAGTATGGAACTTCCTATAAGTATTACACCGGAAGTTCGTACGTATTCCTACTATGCTCTGCCGCAGTGTATCATCATGGCAGAGGATAGAATTGGAAAACGGATTGCAGAATTTGAAATTGTTGACACGGATGGGGATAACTGGACTTCAATTGGAATAAAAAAAGACGGCTCACAATGGATTTATGAAAGCGAAGACCAATATAACCGTTTTTGTAATGGCTGTATTTATCGGCCACTATCCTGCAATGAGGGATATGTACATATAAAAATAAATTTTCAGCAGGAATCCGAGCCATGGGCAGCCATTAATGTGTTTTTGACAGATGATGAAGAAAATATATTGTTGGGTGACAATGAGTACATCTGCCGTTTTGGAAACTTTATTCATGATGGAGTGTCATTGTATTATTCGGGAAAAAAGGAAAATCTCAAGGAAAGACAGGATGGAAGAAGCGGTGAATTCGTATTAAGTCTTTCAAAAGGGAAGTTAGAGAGTTTTTTTGGACAGGGAAAACAGATAAAGAAAATTGGAGAGAAAAAAATTAGTACGACGAAAAAGTTATACATCGGAGTGCAGGTGAAACATAACGATAATGCATTTTATCCATGGCTATTTAGCAACTTTATCCAGATAAACTGTAACATAGATTGTATCTATCGAGGGCTGGATTATTATTGCTTTTTTAAGGATGAGCGTCATGATATAGTAAATTATTTTTTGGATTACAGTTATATGACAGCAGAGGACCTGAAGCACTATGGGATTGTGAAGACTTTAAAATGGGAATTGTTTCAGAAACGATATGTTGAGATGAAACTGGATCAGTATTACATTGAAGGACGTGCGGAATATCATAATATACATCTTGAACATCAGACATTGATATATGGATTTGATGACCAAAGAAAGAGTTTTCTTTTAGCCGGATATACCAACGATGGAAAAATACAAAAATTTACAATTAAGTATAATGAGGTAGAGCAGAGTATTATAAGGTATCCGGAAGCAGATGTAAAGCGGATAAAATACTGTCAGGGGATGCGCTGGTATGAATTTATGCCGGAGTACATTCAAAAAGTCTGTAAAGATTATCTGGAAGGGAAAAATACAGAACTTGATGCACAGGCGTATTTTCCAATTGAAAAAGAACGTGTATATGGAATGAAAATTTATGAACAGTTACAGACACACAAAGGAATAAGTGTATTAGTTGCTGATTCCCGTCTTTCTTATCTGCTATATGAACATAAGAAATTAATGGCAGAAAGGCTAGAATATATGAGGGCAAAAGAAATGGTGGATGTGGAATTGTATCTAAAATTGAAGAATATAGCCAATAAGCTTGTGAAAACGTCATTTAACTTAATGCATACTACGCAGAAATATCGGTTTCGACCGGAAAAGCAAAATGATGAACTGCTGAGAAAACAATTGCAGGAGTTGGAAGAAAATGACAAAAAAATGATGTACGGTATGGCTTATGAGTGGAAGATTTGCTGAAAAAGGAGAGATATATGGAAGAGATACGTACGAAATGTCTGGAAATATTGGCTCATTGCAGTGATATGCCGGTAGAAGAGTTAAAGAAGAAGTTTCAAAATGAAAAAATAGAAATGGACTCTTTTGAGCTGTTTGAGTTTGTTGTAGCAATTGAAGAAGAATTTGGAATCGAATATGATGAATTTGATGAACTAACATTTCATATGACAAACTTACAAAATCTTCTGGATTATCTCACAGCCTATATAAAAAATCATTAGGGGAGAAAGGAGAACCGATGAACCAAAGATTGTATGAAATTGCATATCATGCTTATACAACGGTGCCATATTATAAAGAATTAATAAAAGACAGGCCGGAAATACTAGAAAATATTAGAAGTAGCAGGAGATGGGAGCAGCTTCCGGTAATTGAGAAAAACAATATTGTATTGTGTCAGGATAAGTTGGTTTCGGATGACTACTTGGGAGAGCTGGTTATGGGAAGGTTGATTCGTAGTCATACATCCGGGAGTACAGGGACCTATTTGGATATATATTGGAGTGAGGCAGATATGTCTGCTTCGTTGCTGCCATTGTGGATGGAACGTTATCGGTATGCAGGAGTACGTACAAGAGATCACGTATGTCTTTTTAATACTGCGCTGGAAGAAGATTATCAAATCAAGAGCAACAAAATGATATTGTCCAAACAAAGGCTTACACGGAAAAAATTGCAATATTTATATGAAAAAATACGTGAATTTCAGCCTGTGTGGATGCTTTTGCATCCGGGAATCGCAGAAATGCTTCTGCAAATGGTAAAAGAAGGGGAAAGCAAACCAATTCCCAGTCTGCGATACATAGAATTGACAGGGGAAATGGTTTTGGAAGGTTTAATCCCGGAATTGGAAAAAACATTTGGGTGTAAGGTAAGATGTCATTATGGTACGATGGAAGTAAGTACTATCGGATATCAAAAAGGTAAAAATTATAAATTGTTTCCTAATTCTACCTATGTTGAAATACTGGATAAAGAAGGGAATTTAGTAAACGATGGAGAATATGGAAATATCTATGTGACATCATTGCATAACCGGGCTATGCCATTTATAAGATACGGAATTGGTGACATTGGAAGAGTTGTTTCAAGAAAAAATGAAACAATTGAATTAGAATTAAAACAAGCGAGGAAAAATGATCTGCTGGAACTTCCGGATGGAAGTAAAATACCACCAGATGCTTTGCTGGAACCGGTAGAGAGGATAAACGGGGCGATGGAGCGGGTAGTTTATCAGTTTCAGGTATTTCAGCAGAGTCGAAACTCGCTGTTGATAAAAGTAGTCTTAGATCCTGAAGTGGAAGGAGGAAAATTTGAACAATGGTATTGGGAACTTTTTCGGGAGAACTGGAAAGAGGAGTTTTCTTGGGAGTTTCAATATGAAAATGAGGTTCAGGTGAACCAAGCAACTGGAAAAAGCGGCTGGTTTTTCAGCCAGTATAAAGAAAAATAATGGAGGAATATAGGATGAAGAAAAAAATAATTAGTATGATGCTTATTGTAGTTGTTATGTTTACTTACGTAATAAGTGATAATATAACTGTATTGAATGCAAATGAACTGCAAACAGAAACTAAGGAATATGTTATTATGGTACAGGATAATAAAGTTCAAGAAATTGTTGACGATTATTCAGAGAATATTATCGATGTATCAAATGAGTTTTCCACAGAAGAAGATGCAAATTTAGTGAAAGCTGAATTGACGAAGGAACAGGCTGCTAATATAAATAAAGAAGCGGGAGTAGTGGCTGTTGAAGAAAACCAGCAGGTTAAAGCTTTAACAGAGAATAAACCAGAAGTAGAAACTGTAGATATCGAAAAATGGAACTTGTCTATGGTTAATACTCCAAAAAAAATAAAAAATAGAACAAATGTAAAAGTTGCCGTATTGGACTCAGGGATTGATTTTAATGAAAGAGTCAATGTGAAGGGGCGCATAAATTTAGTTGAAGATGATTACAGAGGTACAGCTTTTTTTGAAGATGTAACAAGTCATGGAACAAGTGTGGCAGGAGTTATTGCTAAGATGAATCCGAATGTCGATATATATTCTGTTAAGGTGTTGTCTTCATTAAATAAGGCTGATATAGACACAGTTGTAAAGGGGATTTATTGGTGTATAGAAAATGACATTGATATTATTAACATGAGTTTCGGAACATTAAATAATTCTCAAATTTTAGAACACGCAATAAAGGATGCCTATAGTAAAGGTATTATAATGGTAGGTGCAGTGGGAAATGATGGAGAGGAAGGAAGTGTTCAATATCCAGCTGCATATAAGGAAGTGATTTCAGTAGGTGCTGTTGGTTACGATGGAAAAATGTGGGAAAAAACATCAACGAATGGAGAAATTGATGTATTAGCTCCAGGTGAAAAAATTCTAACAGATGGTGCATTTGCAAGTGAATATATAGCAGGTGGAACTAGTATGGCTGTACCACATGTGGTAGGGGCAATAAGTATCATTATGCAGTATTGTAAGTCAAAAGATACTAAATTAATGAAAAATATATTAAAGTATTCAGCAAAAAAGTTAGATGGTTATAATTCAGGCGTTTTGGATATTGAATATGCAATTAAGGTAGCTAAAAAAGGAATAGAAAAAGTTAACGATCAAAAAGAAGATTTTTACGAGAAAAATCAAGATAAGCTACAAACATTTTCTAAAAAGGATTTTGTGGAGGCACGATGGGACGCTTGCGGTCATCATATTATAACAGAAAATGCTAGTTCATCGTCGTATGAGTTTACTGACATAACAATTATTAAACAAGCATGTATGATGATGGATGGACAAAGTTATGAAGGAAATTCATATACATGGGAGGGATTTACTGATAAACAAAGGGAGGAATATCTTCAGTGTGAAATACAGTTTAAAAGGAGAACTCAGTTGGTTCTTCATGGAAACTTTAATTATGTTGCGACATTAAATTATTTATACACGGTGGCAAAAGAGGTTGATAATACTTCTGATAATGAGACGATAGGAAGTGTGTGTAGAAGAATAAGTTATAATCCGGGAACAGGAGAAGCTGTCTATAATAAATGTATCAAGAATAATTTAGTTGAAGCTATCCAGTTTTTGTGTTCCAAAGATCGAATATTTGGCTTTGGCGCAACGCCTTCAAGACATGAAAAATCTTTACGTATTTTAGGAATGGCAGTTCATTTGGCTGCGGATGTTTTTGCACATAAAACGAGGGTTCCTACAACAGTATCAATACAGAATTACAGAGACACCCAACATAATGTGATGCTTGCCAGTGATTTAAAGTCGGTTAGTGATTTTAGAAGTATGTTAGATAAAAAAATGCCATTTAATAGAATTGTAAATTATATACGAAAAAATAGCGACGGTAATTCAAGACATAATTATGAAGATGATGGAATTTTTTATGCAAAAAGATTTACCGCAGCAACAGGTGCAGTGCAAAAGGTCTTACAGGCATACAAAAGTGGAAATAGCACAATAAAGGCAGATGAGGTGTTTAAAAGAGATACATCTACGGAATGTAAGGTGGCATATTTGGATAAATATGTTAAACAGGTTTATAGTGAAGCAAGAGGGGATGCTTGTAAGGAGTATAAGTTTACCCCTGGGGATATGTTCAAAGATTCTTATGATGCAAGTTGGTCATCACTTAAGTAAAATAATTTTAATTGGAGGTTGAGTGAATGAAAGATTTATTTACAAAATTAGTATTAGCTTTGTTTCTCTGCGCGTCTGCATGGCAGATAAGTTCCGTAGTGCCTGTACAGGCGGAGGAATTATCAATCAATTATGCACAGGCAGACCAGGTGGAT
>ERZ808252.2608-NODE-2608-length-10586-cov-3.061533_pt1 | contig 10586 bp, 7 predicted proteins | sample MGYA00521242_ERZ808252 | MGnify/ENA primary metagenome ERZ808252 (study PRJEB31516, sample SAMN03275581) | gut metagenome | biome: mammalia-associated habitat; material: feces | host: Papio cynocephalus | place: Kenya | collected 2012-08-07 ...
CCAGGTATTTTGGAAAAGCAAAGATCGCCATCCTTGCCATATGTCACACCCCCTTCTTCCGTAGAATCGATCAAAAAATCTTGCATCTTTAAATTGGATTCCTTTTTTCTTGGATTAAAGGTATCAATGGCAATAGATCGATTTTTAAAACCCACTGCAAAAAAACGATTTCGAACTTGTGGTATGCCAAAATCTTTCGCGTTTAATGTTCCCGCCCACATTTTGTAGTTTAACGATCCCATGCCATCCCACATCCGTTTCCAATTCTCTTGATTCTTTTTTGACTTAATGCCGGAAACATTTTCGTAGATAAACACTTCTGGTTGAATTTCATTGACTAAACGACAATACTCAAAAAACAAACTCCCCCTCGGATCCTCTAAACCCTTTTGAAAACCAACAGTCGAAAAGCTTTGGCAAGGGCTTCCTCCGATTAAAAGATCAACGTCCCCTCTTAAAGGTCTCCCATTCAGTAAATTGACATCCAAAAAATAATTTCCTTCATCAAAATCTGGAAAATTGGCCAAATAAGACACCTTAACGAAATTTTTCTTTTTTGAATGCTTCGCGTATAAAAAGTCGACAAAAGCTTTTTCTTCTTTAAAAGAAGCCATGCTCTGAATTCTCTTAGCTTCTTGTTCGATGCTTATAGACGAATCCAAAGACACCTCCCCATTATCGCAGGCTAAAACTGAAACAAACGGGATAGAAAGCCTTTTTAATGCCCATTCTGGAGCACCGATACCGGAAAAAAGGGTGGCGACTCTAAGTGGTTTTTTCATTTTATCTTAACCCCCGTTTCCAAAATAGAATGGATAATAGCCGTCATGACATTGACCACAATCGAATTTCCAGCTTGCTTATAGGCTTGTATATCATTTTTGCAAATCACAAAATCGTCTTTAAACCCCATTAAACGATGGCACTCCAATGGGGTCATTTTCCGAATCGCTCCCTTTCGGCCAGCGTATGTCCCTATAAAAGCTTTTTCCAAAATGCTTTCGTCTCCTTGAATCTCCTCAAAAGGGACAAAAACAAAATCACCATTCCAATTGAATTGTTGATTCCTTTTTTCAGTACGTATTACTTTCATATCTATTTTTGCTCGATTAGGGTGAGTTGTCACAAAATGAAACCCTTTTGCGCCAAGAAAATATTTCGCATCTACCTTTTTTTCCAAGAAATCTCGAGCAGAAAGAGTCAGCAAAGAAGGTTCGGGAAATTTGAATTTGTTCCCGGCGCCTTCATTCGCAAAACCAACCACAAAGAGACGTTTCCTATTTTGAGGGATGCCAAAATCTCGAGCGTTTAATATAGAAAATCGGAATCGATAACCAAGGCATCTAAAAACTCCCTGTATTACAGCCCATGTATTCCCATTATCATGCGTTAACATTCCAGGCACATTTTCATAGATAAAAACATCTGGATGTATTTCTTTTATTAAACGAGCGTAGTCATAAAATAATGTGCCTCTAACGTCATTTAAACCCCCTCTGAGCCCCATATTGGAAAAGCTTTGACAAGGACTGCCTCCAATCAACAAACCTATCTTATCTCGATAAGCCCTTCCGTTTATAAAACGTATGTCATCGTGCCATTTGCTTTCGTTGATACCTAGGCATAAGTAATTGTTAAAATAAACCTCTTTAACCCAATGTCTTTTACGCAATTTATCATAAGTTTTTTTGACTTCATCTTGTCTTTTCACGTCATCGCGAATGGATGAAAGGCGCTTCAACGTTTTTTCATCAAGCAAAGGAGACTCGCCGCAATCGCAAGCAAAAACAATTTCGGGATCGTATTCGGCAAAAGAAGTCTTCAAAGAATATTCAGGGCAACCAATTCCTGAAAAAACAGTGGCTATTTTCATTGCTTTGTATTTTCCGAAAGCCATCGACCAAAATTGGCGCGGTTTGAAACAAAACTCACAACTGTATCACGTGGGCGAAGATAGATCACATAAAGGTAGTCGCTAACTTTCTTAATAACTATTTCTATAACATCGCCAAGTATCATTTGCTTAAATTTTCTAGCAAAGACGGAGGAACCTGAAATTTTTAAATATTTTTTGCTCTCCGTAAGACGAAATTCGCTCGCTTCAACAAAGAGCAAATCTTCTTCATTCCTTTTTAACGTGTAACCAATCAAATCCAAAGCTTTCGTTAGGGAATCGAGTCCGTCTTTATAAAATCCACTGCAATTCGCGATCATTTCTTCAAAAAACGAAAGGCAATTCTTGTAAGAAAAGGCGACATCTATCAAATAATTTCCATGAAAATAATTCAAAAAGCGTGTAACTTCGTTCGACTTATTACTCACGTAATAGCCTCCAACCGTTCTCGTTTTGGTGCCAAATCTTTGAGCCTCTAGAATCGCTTCGCTATTCGGAGGAATAATTATTATGGTATTATTTTTATTATTAATCGTGGTTGACATAAATCATTGGAAAGTATAGCCGTTTTCGACCGCTTTCATGAATATTTTTCTACCCATTTTTTTCAATTGAGCGTCATAAATTCTAAAGGAACGTTCAAGATCACCGATTATTTCTTCCACAAATTTGATCTCTCTTTGGTTAAGGGCATGGGTCTTATTGTTCCAACGAATTAAATCAAGCCAAAGCCCGGTCTTGTAGAAGTTGTACATATTATCTATGAATGTAGCCGCAAGGTTCTCAGGGAAAAAAGTAAACTTGGCACTTGCATATGAAAGGCAATTCAAGGGAAGAGAGGTTACTAGTTTTTTAATATCTTCCCAACACTCTTTTTTTCGTCCCCACATAAGAGTGTTTGGATGATCTTTTTGAATGGAAACGAAATATTGGCTCACTTTTCTCGACACTTTATCAATTGTTTCCTGAAGATATTTATCTATTTTTTGGTTTTCCCAAATTTTATTTAAATCAAGCATGGAATTCGTTTTATAGGAAACGTAGGCAATGGTGTAAGGCAAAACTGCCGCTTTAATCGGGAGTTGATTTTTTTTAATTATTTTGTCCGCACTTTGCCACAAAATGAGTGTTGCAATTGCATTCTTAAAGTACTCTTCATTAGGCATCACGGCATTCTTTTCAATAAAATCGTTAAATTCTTGGAAACATTTTTCGTTCCCCATACAAACACTTACAGGATCGCACGAAAAAGCCATAATAGATTTAGCCAGTACTTTTTTGGAAAATTTGTTTTTCTCGGGGAATTGTCTTTCAAAATTTTTGTTATAGTTCCAAATTATTCTCTTTTTTGTGTTATATAAGCCGTTTGTTCTCTCAAAGAACCAATAATAGGCCTCTCCATTGGAATGGTTCATCGTGCGATAACATGCCGTTTTCATAGATAAACTTTCCAAGGATTTATAAAAGGGGCGATTAGAAGCTAAATCCGATTTAGAAATTGCAGTTTGAGTGTTTGCATAAACCGCGATATTAGAAACAAGTTCGGCTTCTTCATTTTGCTTCTTTAAAATAGTCAATTTCATAGGCACCACAACTTCAGATAAATCAATAGGGTCTTTAGAAGTCTCAAAAATAGTCACTGTGGTTTGCCCACCATTCACAATTTGCATTTTATCTAATGCGTTAATCAAAAACACATTGTCGCCGATGCGAGCAATATCGCTGCCCTCGGAGACTGCAACAGCTGAAATGCCGTTGTTATAAGCAGCAAATTTATGAGGATCAGTTTTGAGGGTTTGACATATGCCTTTGTTCGTCTTTTGGGTTCTCTTCAAATAAGCCCGAACATTGCCCTCCATTAAACGGCTTTTATTATCTCGATACACAGAAGCAAGCATTTCCCCGGAAATCGAAGCCAAATAAACATCGAAATCGCTGTTTTGCGCGATTTTTATCGCCAAGATAGGATGTTTATATTGATTTTTGAATTGAATAACTAGACCTTTATTTTCTTCCGCCTTGATAGTCTCGTAAATTTGAGGAGCGTCGTAAAATTCAAACGGTATTTCCGTTTTCTCGAATGTCGAAGACGAAGGAAGGCTATCAATATGCAAATCAACATTGGAAAAGAAATCTAAGATGGTCTTATAGCCATTGGAAAGGTCATCCATCATTTCTTGGATATGTTCGCCAATCTCCGTTTCGGTAGAAACTGAAGATTTCCCCTTCAAACCCGCCTTAATAAAATTAAGGGCCCCTTGGCGCGCTTCTTCAAACGCCTTGCTTCTTGAGCTTTCATCAACGTTTACTGGATCGTCAAAATAAATCAAAGAAAGAACATGGAATTCTTTTTCGTCCTCGTCTAAAAAATAGCCATCATACTTGATGCCGCGGCTTTCCATTTCAAAGTGTCCGACAATTGGATCGGAACACTCGGACATATAATCCGTGATCATCTTAAGAAATTGATGAGGAGTGTCCAAACAATCTTCTTCCTCCATAGGCGGCAAACGAGAAATTCTTTCTTCAAAAAACTTTTTAAACTCCAAGGCTGTCATATACATCCCCCTCATATTCATTTAAACCATCCAAATCCACTTTATATTTGAGATCATATATTCTATTGCTGATAGCATGGATTTCGTCTAATGTGATTCTTGGAAATTGATCATCCACCTTGTAGCAATGTCTCTCCACTAAGGAAAAGCGTCGTTTTGTCGGGATTTGAGATCGAACAACCTTCATTTCCAAAAGTTTCCTTTCGAAATCTTCTTTGGCTTGATTGCTTTTTATTTTTTCGTAAATGGAATGAATCAAATCGGCAATGGATATCCCTTTTGGATCGGTTTCTAATATCAATAAAATTAGAAAAAGTGGTGCATTTTCATTATTGCTTAGCTGAGTGTCGTTCGAAATCGTAATGAGTTTACGATTTTGCTTAAGGCTGGTCTTGACTTCTAACGCCCGTTTTTCACGAAACATAAAGTCATGTCTATTCTTCGTTGGACCAGTCCAGCACGAAATGGAACGGTCGCCAAATCGATCCAGACATTCTCTCAACACTATAAGTTCACCAAAAAGGCCTTCTTCTTCTACAAATGACAAGGAAGTCTTCGCATTCTTCCCAAAGAAATTGGCATATTCATTGCAAGCATCAAAAATGGCATCCGATAAAGAAACGAAATCATCTATCAACGAAATGCGAGAAACAAGGGTAACCGTGAAAGCTTCAAAAGCTTCGTTGAGCATTAGATGCCCAGGGGTTACACCAATTTTCAAAAACTTATTCGTTCCGCTTAACATTGGAACGCTAACGATTTCGAAGCTAAGACCAGATACATTTGGAGATTCAAAGACATTTTCAAAAGTGCTATCAATGGCAAGAAAAAGCGATTCGTTCCCCACGGCATCTATTCCAACAAACGTAGATCCAAAATTACAAGAATGGAAACCCTGATAAAAAATAGATTGCTGAGAGTTTTGCGCTTTCAAAAAATGAATCTTATTCCAACGTTCATAAAGTGCGGAGCGATCAATCATTTTCCTTCCTCCTTTGAGATATACTGAGCTTTTGAGGCATCACCATCTGAGTGAAGGCGTTCCTCCTCGACTGGATTAGCAAAAACGAATTCCTCCTCAAAGACGTTACTTCTAGGAAACCAAATGCCAAATCCTACAGTAGAACGAGCATTTTGCACGACCGTTTTCGGTGCAAAACCTTCGTCTTCACGTTCCAGCGGGTCAAAAACATATATGACTAAAATACCATTCTCTGGCGTATAGTACTTTTGAAGAACATCATCATTTTGCCAATCATATTTGTCTGATTTTGGAGTAATTCCATCCGGGAAAAAACCAACATAGTCACCAGGGGAAGTCAAAACCCGAATTTTTATGATATTAGAACTTTCGTGACCATTTTGTCTTAAAGTACGGACAGCTTTATGAATAACATAATTCCCAATCTTTTCTACGTCAGTAACTCCGTCTCCAGCAAGCCCTTTTGTGGACGATAGAACAACAGTCCATTTTGTCAATTCTTTGTATTTGTTGGCAGTAGAAATGTAGTCGACCCAAAGTTGCACCAAACTCGATGGGGTTTTATAACTCTTCAGTAAATCAATTATATCTTTCGACGCAATATTCCTAAAAATTGGAGAATAAAAGTCTTTTCTTTCAGCGACATAACGTCCGTTATCATGACATGATATAAACCTTCTGACCAGTTCTAAGTTAGCACCAACAAATGAGGTATCAAAATCCAAAAGCTGGCTAAGACTCGCGGAAAATGAGATTTTCTCTTTTGTAGCAGATCTCATTTTATTTTTAGCTGTAGGTAGAAGCCTACTAGCGGCGCGAACTCTAAAGCCAAAAGTCCGCGGCGTAGCGCCGTTTTCGCTCATCCATCGAACATCTCTTTTAAAGCCTTCCGTCACAATAGCGGCTTCGACAAAGTCGCTTGCGATATCTTTTGTCGCAAAAACCCTGCATAAATCTAGCCAGCCCTTTCTATACCCAAACCACCTCCCCATTTGGAGAAGAGAATCTATGGACTGTGCGTTTCGTCCGTAATAGGAAACAGTTAAACCCTCTAAAGTCAAACCTCGAGATAGTTTTTGGCCACCGACACAAACAAAAATGTTGTGATCGGACTGGGAATAATCAACTGTATCTGCTTTACCGATAACGAGTTTAACTGAAGAGTCCGTTTTCCAACGAATCGCTTTACGAATACCTTCGTCGATCTTGTCCCAAGAATCTTTGAATTCCAAACCCTTTTCTTTCAATCGTTCTTGCGATACTTTTCTATAATTTTTCTCCCAGTATTCCTTGTATTTTTCACGGGTTGCTTCATCGTATAAATAGTTTTTGCAAGCGGAATCGAACACTTGTTTAACGTTGTCTCTTAATGTCGAATTAAAACGTCTTTTTATGTCAACGTTGATAAGCATCGTATTGTTATCATCATATCCTCGGGAGATTCTGGCACCGGCACTTATTAAAAAGCACATTACTGCTATCCTTAACGAATCTGGAATAAACATGCATTCCTTTTCGGCAGCGGGGAGGAAGGCATCATCATCGCCAACAAAGCTTTGAAGATCTTTTGGGTCAACATCAACAAGTAAATCCCTTCTAATGTGCGTATCGTCATCCTGAGTATTTTCATCAACACCAAAAAAATCAAGAGGACCTGAATAATCCGATGGAGTCTTAAGGGTAATAATGAAATCGCTCGGAAAGATATCATCTGAATCATCTTCGTTAGAGTATTTCTCGTGTGGCGCGATGAAAATATTGGCAAATGGCGTAGCAGTATAACCAACGTATGTAAACTTGGCACAGTTTTTATAAAGAATTTCGCGAATCGACTTATTAGTACCTGTCGATTTTTGCAGTTCTTGATCTTTGTTGGTATTCACGGAAGCTAAATCAGCTTCATCATCAATAAGAAGTAGCGGAAATGCCATTTTTCCTTTTTTTCCAACGTCAGAAGTCACTGTCCTTTTTAAAAATTGAATTACTTTTTTTAAAGTGGTTGGGCTCTTTTTAATGACCGCCAAATAACATGGTGACATCCCACCAACGCTATAGACGCCATTCGGTTTTTTAAGATCTCCATTAAGATCGGCGCTCGTCAAAACATTAAGTCCTGAGAGACGTCCATATTTTGATACACCATAATCCACATTCCTATCGGTCTCTTCCTTTTCCGAATCGATGTCCGTTTTCAACCCAAGGACTTCTTTGTCTAAGCGTTTTTGAGTTTGGGATCTTAATTCGTTAGTGATGCCTGTCAAAACAATGATGACCTTATAACCCGCATCAATGGCTTTGTTAATCAAGGAAGTATAGTTAGCAGTCTTGCCTGATTGAACATCACCAACCACAAGTCCCTTAATGGAAAAGTCATTTTTAAGAAGCGGATCGCCGCAATGATTCAGTATGTCGTCAGTGCTAGAAGCAATAGAGGCAACAACAGTTTCCTTCCACTTCTTTTCCGCCAGCAAATAAGATAGGTACCTGTTGGAATAGCGCCAGGAAATAGTACTTTTCCTCTCTTCAGTCAGCCATGGCGACCATTGCTTCGCTTGTATATCAATGGTCGGAACCGTGATCGAAGAGCAAAGAAAATCTTCAACAATATCTTTAATTTCATCAAAAGAAGATTCCAAATCGGTTAGATCATAGATACTTAAAATTTTTCTTACTTTTTCTTCGAGAATCTTCCGCTGCTCATCAAGTGGGAGAGAGCCTTTTGTTTTCCTAAAACCGGCCTCACCGATTGCGAGGATTCTCCGAACCTCTCCAATTAGTCGATTTCTTTCTTCATCATTCATAAAAATCACCTGACCTAAAAGAAACAGCAAGTGCTAACGATTCAGTCTTATATTTTTCCTCACAAAATGGAATTTGTTTAAGAACTTCTTTTATCGCTTTTTCTAATGAAAGACCATTGGTTTGCATCTCATCCAAAACAGCAGAACGCAATAAACTCTCAAGCTCAGAAGAGGACATCATTTGGACATCCGGGGCCGCGTTGCACAATTCATTGGCCGGATACTCCGTTTCTAACAAACGGAAAAGAGCATCCAATCGCCGTTTATTAATATCTTTTGTAAGTGTTTTTATCAAAGGGTGCTCCCTATTTATTGTAATCCGACGAGAGTATGTCTTTCTCGTGACGTTCCATATATGTTCATTTTCCTTTTGAACAGTTCTTTTATAAGGTCGCGCATTATTAAGATATTCAAAATTTTTTTGAGACTTAGATCGCAAATTAGCGGCGACATTTGCAATGTATTTTTCGAAATCGGGCGGTAATACGACTGAATTCTTCATGAAATTTACTTTAAAATACTCGTCAGTTTCGGGAGACGCGTCAAACCAAATCCCGATACGGGCATAATTATATTTTTCGTTCGAGGTCATTTTCGGAACACCAAGCCATCCTCCAGGAACTATTAGGCGATTGCCTCTAAAAATGTAAAACCCCGCAAAATCGCCAAGCTCTCCGCTATTCCAACAGGACGCATATTTGAGTTGGAAATCATTCATATGGCTTACATTGGGTAACAAAAAACTTTTGATAATTACTTTTTTACCATCTTTCAAAACAAAGAAATCGCTGAAGCATGTTTCGACGTCTAGTCCTGGCACATAAAAAGGGTTCCAATCCTCTATTGGCGTCCCATTCAATGAAATTTTTAATCCTTTTCGTAAAAAATACCCAAATATTTTGGACAAATGATTGCCAATTTTATCGCAAATTTGTGAAAAACTATCGCTATCTCCACTTAACAGCCTTTTATTTTCATCAAAATCGGAAGATAATTTAAGTTTGTGCCAAATAACCTTGGTTCCGGATGGAGTAGGAATGCTATTGTTAGAGACATCGATTTTGTAGATTTTCCATTCTAAAGAATCAAACGGAAAAAGATAAGAGTTAACGAGCCCATCGTTGCCTTTTGACACCACTTGAAGAATATGACAAAAAGCCGAAGAGGCCGTTTTCATGCCAACGCCATATCTTCCCAAATCATTCTCGTCTCTAGCTTCATAAGTCGCTTTACCGGCAAAGCGCATAGCTTCCTGAAGTTCTAAGTCGTTCATTCCGTTCCCATCATCTAAAATCTCAATAGAGCCGTCATTTGCACGCTCAACGTTAATCGATATATTTGTAGCTCCATGGGCAATAGAATTATCAACAATATCCGAAATCGCAGACTCGATTGAATATCCCGAGTTTGCCAAAACGTTAATTAGATTGGTAGAAGGAGGAACTTCAATGGCCTCCAAAATCTTCTCATCCATAAAAACGATTGTATTTTAACAGATAATTTTTCCCTACAATATCGTTCTTTACGTATTTTTCGCTTTTTTCAATTAAATTAACAAAAGGTGTTAATACAAATCAGTTAAAAAGCCCGTTCACCTTAAATTTTTCCTTGTTTTAAAAGAATGAATTAATCAATCCTGAATATTTCAGGTATTTGGCAAACCTTTATCTTTGGAATTCTCTTTCCATCTATCGAATTTGTTTCCCAAAACGCCTTAACTCCATTAATTATTTTGCTACATAAGAAAACTGTGTTGATATTCCACTGCGTTTTCTTTCTAATGCTACTTTTCCCATTATTTTCATCATCAGGCCATTCCAATACCGAAGAATTTTCTAAGCAAGAGCTTGCTCCAAATGTCAAAACGAAATCATCAATGCCAATCTGGTTTCCAATATCATCCCTTCCCTCATGTAAAAGAGCACACCGCAATTTGAAACACGTTTCACCGTCTATAAAGGGTAATTGAGTTTCAGCAGGGGAGAGCTCGCGCAAAGCCAATCGTTCATTATCACCTATATATTTATCAAACCATTTAACATATCTTTCCCTTGGTTTTGATTCAGGAAAAATAATATTCCCGCAAATATCAGGAAGAATCAATGCAACTGTAAGGGCAGACAGATAGCGGCCGGATGTGTTGCATTTGATTACTTCGTCCACAAACAACTCAATGGATTTTTCTTCAAACATAAAATTATCACTAATATTTTATAATCATATTTTTCTTTCTACAGGCGTCGATTTTTCCCATTCTAACCTTTTGACCGATTGTTGTAAAATCTATTCATGAAGTCAACCAAGGGAATCTTTTGCGCTTACATTGAAGATAATGTTATTTGCTACTAATT
>ERZ808252.2611-NODE-2611-length-10579-cov-5.036393_pt1 | contig 10579 bp, 7 predicted proteins | sample MGYA00521242_ERZ808252 | MGnify/ENA primary metagenome ERZ808252 (study PRJEB31516, sample SAMN03275581) | gut metagenome | biome: mammalia-associated habitat; material: feces | host: Papio cynocephalus | place: Kenya | collected 2012-08-07 ...
CATACCGGGGCAGCAGCGCTTTCAGGGCTTCCAGATTGTCGCCCCGGATAATCATATTTTCGCTACCGTTGTCCTCATCGTGCTGACCGTTTTCGTCATAGCTGTATTTTCTTTCAAGAACGCGGAACGGTACATCCTGATGGTGATTTATTACTTTTTCTTTTCCAATCCATTCAAGTGTTGGCATGATATTTCTCCTAATTAGCCTTATGTTCGGCCTTTTAAATTACTATATTTTTTTAATAGATAGCTGACTTCTCGTAAGAATTGTTTTACATCAAAAAAATAGTTTGGATATGCGTCAACAAGTGTTTCATATGATTGAGCCGAAACCAAAACACAGTCGAATTTTGAAATTTGTTTTAAACTTTCCAACTCACTGTATGCTTGTGTTGCAGCTTCCAAGCTTTTTTCCTTTCCATAGAAGGGTTCAATTTCTACATCAACAGGATCAAACCGCAATTTAATAATATAATATCCCTGTTGCTTTTTAGCACGTTTTTTGATGTGCCCAATTTTTTGTGTGGCAATGCCGATAGCCCCAAGCGTTGATATAACATCAAGCTTTTCTAACAGCACCAACCATTGATCAAAAATCTCCATTGCATCCGTGGGTAATCCATCCGGAATAGCCATTCGTTCTTCAATTGCGAATAATCCCGAAGTAAGCTTGAAGAATTTTAGCCAATCTTCTGAACCACTATTAAATTTCAACTTATTATCGGTAAAAACTCCGACAGTTTCTACCGCAGTTGCCCAGATGTGCTGGAGTTTTGTACGGATTTGTATTTCAACTTTTAGTCCGTTATAATCCGTGTTCCTATCGCTAAAATATTTATATATGAGATGATATCCTCTATATCCAGTGTCAGGGTTGGGAATTGCGATATAATCCTTATAATTTGATTCTTCGTGTCTTATGCGAGAAGTTCGCATTTGTTTGACCAAATCGTATACATCTGCAACTTTAGGGAGAATAACGCGACAACCACCCAAATCTTGCATTCTATGTAATTTCATTGTCGGGAATCGTTCAAGCTTTTGAACGATGGTGTCTCGCCTTTTCAAGCGCTGAACGACAACGGCAGAAGGAATATCCTGAACACAATGTTTCAGATGAATTGCAAATGTGTTAGTAGGGAATGCATGTGCTGCTCTCCAGTTGTCAATAACCTTCAAGCATTTTGCACGTTCATCGGGAGTTATATTAGGATCAATAATCTTCTCGCCAGCTTTATTTATATCCTTCTTTTCATATTCAACTTTTTTCCACATAGTCCTTGCCCTTTATATTGCAAATGCAGTACAATAATCATCCGTTCCTCTGCCTATAAATCTCTTTCAGATCCTCGATTGCCACTTTGGGGCGAGGGTATAGAATATTAATTATTCTATAATGCTTCCAAATATTGATTCATTCGCTTATTTGAACCTTCTTCCCACTAAACGCCACACCGTATTTGAATATATTTTTGACGCCCTTGGTGGTGAGTTCGGTATCGTATTTTCTGTCGTTAATCTGCTTCAGAGCTGTTTCCGAGAGCGCTTTCAACTCATCGTCGGCACAGTCTTTGGCTGCCTTGAGTTCGATGAGAACGCCGGGCATCTTTGCGTCTTTGGGGCAGAGGCAGATGTCATACCGTCCTTCACCCGATTCACGGTTAGAGGTGATATAAAAGCGGTTATCCAGAGTTGCGCAAAGTCCGAGGACAAGCCCATGATAGAAGTTTTCGCCAACAGTATCGTAGCTGCTGACCGACTGCATCAGAAGCGTGCTGAGATTTTTTTGCAGGGCGGTAGTGTCTCCCGAATAAATGGCTTCCTGAATCGAGATTGCTGTTGCCTGCGGCACAATGGTGTTCAGCTTTTGGAGAATTTCTTTGTTGTATACGAATGTGATCTCCTTGTTCGGCAGGGCAACCTCGCACATGAAATCTCCGCTGAAGGACGGCTCGGAGCGGATTACCTTCAGGTAGCCTGCGACCAGCAAAAAGCTATACACCGAGGACGGATTGCTTTTGACCTGCGGATAGATGACACCGGTGTCGATATAGGTTAGGAATGACTCCCCCTGCAACAGGGCATTGAGCTTTTCGTAAATTGTTTCATCCGCACCACTGAGAATTTCGCCGATAATGTCGTTGCTGCCCGTGGATTGCCAATAAGCGCGCAGTTGACAGCCGTTGCGGAAATAGTTGATAACAGACCACGGGTTAAAAATTTCGGTATTGCCGAATTGATATCCGTCATACCATTCGCGGATTTCGTCGTACTTGTCTTCTGCCTGATAATAGCGTGCGATTTCCTTGACTTCATCAGCCGTAAAGCCGAAGTATTCGCTGTATTTCGTGTCCAGAATAGAATTGATGGCAAGATTGTTCAGTCCGCTGAAAATGCTTTCCTTTGCTACGCGCAGAATGCCGGTGAGAAACCCATAAGTCAGATGCTTGTTATCCTTCAATCCGCCGGAAAATAGGTTACGCATAAATCCGATGATTTCGTCGTAAAAGCCCTTGATATGTCCCTGTTGGATCGGCGTATCGTATTCGTCGATAATAATGATCGGCGCAACTCCATGATACTCATGGAGCATCATAGAGAGATTTGCCAAAGCCACTGACAGCTCAACCGGAGTTACCATGCCGGAGAGAATTTTTTCAATATACGACCTTTCATATTCGTTGAACACTTCGCCGTTTTTCAGCTCACCGTGGCGGGAAACTTCCTTGGAAATCAAGTCTTTAATAGCTGTAAAAGTTTCTTCCCATGTATCGCATTTTACATCCTTGAAACTAAGGAATATCACGGGATATTTGCCCTGATAATTGCGGTACTTTTCACCGCAAGCCCAAATCTTCTTGTTTTTGAAGTATACAGAGGTATCTTCGTCCGTTTTTTCAAAGAAGGTGCGAAGCATATCCATGTTCAGCGTTTTGCCGAACCGACGCGGACGCGTGAAAAGAGAGACCATCGGACGCTCATCAAGAAAATCCTTGATCATCATGGTCTTATCAATGTAATAGTATTCGGTCGATGCCAAGCGATAATCGGAAATACCGATAGGCAACGGCAGATTGGGTCGGCGAATATATGATATGGGTTTAATTCTTCCGTCTGTTGGCTTCTCCGTTCCGACAGGAATTGCCCACACGCGTCCCTTTTTGACCGCACCTTTGATCTTACCTTCTCCGCAGAGCTTGCTGACCTGTCTGTCGCTGATATTCCAGAGGCTTGCCGCCTCTTTCGTACTCATCATTTTCTGCATAACGATCCCCCAAGTACATTTTTACAGATATAGTATATCATATTATCGGAACAATGTCAAGAACTTTATTCGGAACAATATGCAGAACTATATATTTCTGTTTTCGTGTATTGTTCCGATAGAAAAAGGACAGGCTGTTTTGCCCGTCCTAATCACTATTAATCGATGTTCCGGTGTGTATAACTTTGCTAGAAGGCAATGTAGTCATTCCGTGCAGGGGAGATGGCGGCTGCACTGCTCGGTTCGCTGTGAAGAGTGATGTTGAAATGGTCGCCTGTAAATCGGTTGCGATTCTCTATCAATGTACGCAATGAATTCTTCCGCTGTAGTAACATCTCTTAAATACGCAAATTAATTTTTAACTTCGCTCTCGGTGAAACTGATATAGAAATATGTAATGGCGCTCATAAAGAAGCACTTGCTGACGCACTTTCTCAAACTGATAGCATCCCGTTTATAATAATACTTGGCTATGAGATACAGAACGTATTCTGATATTTGTGATACTCCGCAAGCCCCACTTCAAGCTTTGCGTCAATCATTTCGAGATATTTTTCGTTAGTAAGAATCTCGGTTTTGCACTCCGCGTCGGATGCCTCGATAATTTCGGAAATGTGGTCACGGACGAATTTGTTGTATGTTTTCACCATAACTTTAACATTTCACAAATAGCAATTGAATTTTGCCAGCAATCAAATAAACGTATGATTTCTTTTTGATCGCAAGGTTGTGATAGCTTGTCCTAATTTTGCCAATGCTTCATCATTTCCAGTAAGAACCTTTTGCATACCTATCATACTCATAAGCATATAATCAAGTCTATGTAATTCGCTCCACAACTTTAACTCTCTATAAAAATCTTGCACAATAGGATCATTCTCTTTATCTGGAGATATTTGAATATAAAAGTTTTTATCACGAACGAAGGTTCTGGCAATTCCTTTTTCGTCTGGATGTAAATCTTTGAATGCGCTTGTCGGTATGGGAAGCGAAGATTTTCCTCTGTTGCAGTCATAACATGAAAGGACGAGGTTCTCTATATACCCAGCTTCTTTTTTAGTTTTAAATTTTTTTTGATATATAAAATGATCCACCTCAAACATTTGAACTGGGATTACATCCACCGAGACACCACAATAAGCACATTTGTTATTATATGCAGCCATAAACTGTTCTTTGTATACAGTGCCGTTACCTGATACATAGTTGTGCATGTCAGCTGCCCGTGGATGATCTTGCTTTATTTTTATAACAAGATCATTCTTTTTACTCTTGATTTTTGAGAGATTTGGGCAATACTCTGTATTTCTATAGTCGCTACTCATTGGCCTATTGCTCCTTGAATATCTTTAAACACTTGTATTAAATTGTCTACATCTGCTTTTGTTAATTCATCGTATTGATCATTGCCATTTAAGGTAGCTAAAACTTTACTTTTAAGCATCGTATCCCAATTCTCGTTGTTGCTTAATTTTTCAGATAATAGCCAATATTGTTCTATACTGGCTATTGCGTTATTTATATAATTGGGAAGAGTGGAGCTATAGTACTCTGCAGCGTTTTTTCCACAAGACGGATTGTATTTTGCTATCATGGGTATATCGCCATCGATAGTGTTTTGCGTTATTACTAAAACCTCAATATAGGGATAGAACTTCTTGAGAACAAGTTTGAATTCTTCTCCTGTGAATTTACCGTTCATCGCATTTTGATTTTCAAACAAACGTGAGTCAACAAAAATAATATTCGCAGCCCTTACTTTAGGATCTTTCAGCAGGCTTTCATATCCATCTTTCTGATGAAATATAATATCGCTATATTCAATATTGTATTTCCTGTTTTTATATCCTTTGTCCAAATATCTTGCTAATGCTGGCTCCGGAACGTCGTCTATATACAAAAACGAGATGTTTTTCATTTGTTTGTACCTCCCATAGAAAAGTCTATTGCAAATCCGTCATTTCCTCGAATGTCGGAAATATTGCCACCGGACATAGTAACAGTATTATTAACAATCCACATACCCAAACCATGCCCATCTTTCCGGCTTGTTTCGTGAACTTCCAGTATTTTGCGCGGGTTGGATAGATATTTTTTGTCTAACCCTTTACCATTATCTGAATAACTGAATATCAGTAATCCATCATTTTCTTTTACAGCGATATCAATTATTAGATGATTCTCTTTTTCATTTTGCTGGATACTATTTAAAATCAAATTGTCAAAAACAACACGCAAATAATCTTCTGAAATCAAGAAACAAATATCTTCGCTTATATGAAGATTTATGTCAATCCAAGCATAATCTCTCTTCCAATCGGTCTTAATCTTTTCTAATATATCACTAATGCTTTGCCACGAGGCTTCAAATTGTTTTTTCTCTATTTCAGACAACATAGTATTCATAAACGCAACCAATTTAGTAGTTGTGTTCTTGTTAGCTTGAAGCAAAAAGGGTACATTTTGATAAGATTTAGCAGTTTTTTCTGGAAGGGACAGTTCTTCCCACATGTCAAATTCCTTTAGTGCGTCAATGATGTTGTCAATGTTTTCGGCAATTGTATTCCTATCATTTTTCATTTCATGAGCAATAGAGGAGGCTTTCAATCCTACCGTAGCAAGGACGTTCAACATGCGGACATCATATTTATATCGTGTTTCTATATTTTCTTTTTCTTTTTCCGCGTCATGATGCGCTTTTTTAAATTGCTTGATTTCAGTGATAAGTTGTTTAGATTCCTCTGATGTTAATTCAGATATTTTATGAGGGTTAGAAACGACAATATCATAAATAGGTGTCTTCTTTCCCTCATCCTTAGGAACATTCTTCACGTTGATTTGTCTGATGATGTCTTGACGATAGCGTTCAAACGCTTTAACTCCAGTTAGAATAATCTCAACGAACAATTCGTAGTATATATTCTCATCCAATCCTTGTCTGTTTGATAAATCTTGCAGAAAAGCATTTTGTAGTTTATCAATCTCTACTTTTCCGGCGATTTGATTTTCGCGTACTCTCCATGCTCCCGTTGGGTGAGATGCCGCCGCTGGGGATTTACGGGAACGCTTTCCAAACCCTAACCAGTCTTTCTTCCCTTCATACGAAGATATGCTAAATGCATTTCGATATAAAATAACACCAGAAGGAAATGTACCAGGCAAGTCACAATGTTTGTATAAGAATTTTTCTGCGTCAACTTTAGACGGTGTGATAGAGAAAATCAACTCTGCTGTGAAATCACCCAGTTGTGTCAAATATTCCTTCAAGGTTTCGGCAGGCAGATCCCACTCCGATGCAAACTTGAATTCTTCAAACATATCATCCTGCCCGACGAAACTATTTATATCAATTTTTGAACAATATTTATTTGCTTCATCCAAAAACTCGTCAGAATCAATCTTCGTCATCAACATATTTGTGATACAATTATATTTCAATGATATAGCCGATAAACAGTTTATACCTGGAATACGCTCAGGGAAATATGGCTCTATTGTATATGAGGACTCTTTGTCTGTTACAACAATAGTCATTACATTGTCATTATACGTTTTTGATAAAAAATCCTTTAATTGCTTAATTTTTTTACTATTCCACTTTGCTCGTAAACCATAGATAACGATAACCGTTCCTACATCGGTTATTTCGTCGTCAAATGACAAGGTAGACGATGCCCAATCGGTTTCCCAACGCACACCCCTACCATCAACTGTTTTGGTATAGATACAGGCGCTTTCTCCTAATCGCGCCAACGCAAACCTACCTATACCTTTTGAACCAGCTAAAACACGCAGTTTATTGTTGCAATCGCTTGCCGAATACTGTTTTAAGCTTTTTCCAACATGCATCCACTGCTTCTTTATATTATCGTAATCCATCCCACACCCATTATCTCTAATAACGAGCTGTGTGTCAAAAAAAGTGAGATTAACCATCGAAGCACCTGCGTCGTATGCGTTTTTAACCAACTCAAGTACAGCAGATTCATCATTTGTAAAGTTTTGGATACCCAGCAACTCTGCTATTGTACGATCCTCGATTACATATTGCAAATTCTCCATGTTATTTCTCCATTAAAAAATGATAATTGTTTATATCTTTACAGGTAATTCGCATTGACTCACCGTTAACATTTATGCCAATATTCTTCACATACCGCAAAAAATTTTCACTTCGTAGTATCTCTACAGCATCTGTCAAAGTATAATTGTTATCCAACAATGTGATATATATTCCGGAGTACGGGACAGTCAATTCATCAATTTCGTATATTTCCACGGCATTCGTGATTATTGTTGAGACTAATAGTTTCTTTTTGTTTAAATGCGATAGCGCTTGTGAACGACCATATTCATACCATTTAGCATTTTTGTCTTTTTGCCGTTTATCTAGGTCATTTCTGTACTGCTGTAAATGATTTGTTGCATAAGGATATTTAGTCTCAAAATCATCAATTTTAGTTAATTGACCATCGATGTAAAAATAGGGGAATATTATTTTTTTGCTTTTATTATAGTGCAATGACTTCGGACTAACGGTATTTTTTAATATCTGAGCTTCAATGTTTTTTTCCGTGATTGTTTTGTCATCAACAATGAATGCTTTATTGCATAATGTCGCTATTGTTACAGAAGCATGAAATATATCTCCAAATCGAACCATTTGTTCATCGTGGTGCTTCTGCCCAAAATTCCATTTATCACCAAGGCTTTTTCTTTCTATCTGTTGTTCGATTCCATCTGTCACATTAGTATAACTGATATAGTCACCCGCAACAGACCTGTCATATACAAAAATACTAATAGATGTAAGAGCTTTACCAAACAATTTTTGATTAGGATAGTCCTTTATTTTTGACATATTGGGTTTTAAGCATTCTCTTAACTTATGTGCAAAAACATTTTTGAAAATATTATTAGGAATCAGCTGGATTAGTTTCCCCGTATTGGTTAGCAAATTGATACCCAATTCTATAAATGCATAGCAATAATCGGGTTTTCCAGTTTTACATACATCAAAATGTTCTTTTACAAACAAACGACTTTCATTGTCCAATTCTTTATATGAAATATAAGGGGGATTGCCTATAATAACATCAAAACTCTTTCCATATGTGTGCGACAGAGCGTTATCATTGAACAGCTGCCACTTTACGTTAGGTATTCCGTATGAGACGAGAATAGCATTGAGATCACATACACAATTTTTAAACAAAACCTCGTCAAGTTCAATTCCGTAAATATCCTTCTCGAGATTTTGAGCAATAGCTTTTGGCGAAATGTTTTGTGATAGCGCATATTCAATATAGCGTTTTACAATTGCTTTTAGAATATTACCCGAACCGAAAGAATTTTCAAGTACAGCTTTTCCTATTAAATTGTCATGATAATCTGCCAAATCTAACATTGACACAACAATATCATCTGGTGTAAAATGTTGGCATTTGGTTTTATTATTGCCATACTCTAATATATTCATAGCAAAAAACTAAATGGTATTAATACCAATATCCTTTCGATTTGTTACTTTGATTACCGACTACTCGTATATTTTATTCAGCTTATTCCGCCGCTTTACCACTCTTAATCCACTCGTCAACCTCACTGGGTTTATATTTCCACCCGCGTCCGACCTTATGGGCAGGCATATCCTTTTCGTTTATCCAATTAAGAAGGGTATCACGTGTTACGCCGAGGTATGCGCACATCTCTTTAGTGGAGTACCAACGTTCAGGGATCTGATTCATTTCTTGCATGTTTACGGCTCTCCTGATAGATACAATAATTCATTTTAATTATATCACAAAATCCGACAAAAATCAAGTGTTATTGCAGAATAGCGCGGAAAAGTGTATCGTCATAAATAAATAATATTTGTCCCCCTTTAAAAAGAATACAAGGAATATAACTGCTCGTCGATTATCTTTGATTACAGCGTTTTAAATCCTGAATGTTGGTTCAAGCCGTTTTCAAGGATCAGAATTAAGCCTTCCGAAATTCCTCACTATCAATGGCATCCATTGTGCCGGAGGTCAGGGCCAAGCCGTTCCGGCGAGTGCATAACAAGCGAGAATGGCGCACGGGGCGTCATCAGCAAGCAACACACCGGCATTGGTGAGATACCGTCCCTTAACAAGTCCGAGGGATTCAAAATTTGAGTCGACAACGGAATTGCCGGTACTTTTCTTATACGCAGCGTGAAGCTTTGAAAAAGCGTAATCCGAAATCTCAAATTTGAGAACCAAGCTGTTGTAAGTATAATTACTGCCGCAGAGAACAAGCGCACGGAGCCTAACATTATCCGCAGGGCATGTGGACAAAGGCAATACGGGTGACGTCGCTCGCGTAATAATACGGTGTCTGAGAGACTGCGGACGCCTCTGGGAAAATGAGCATCTTTCCGTCAATCTCTTCAAATTTGAGTGTTGTGCCGTGAAGGGGAGCTATTTTCGTTTTTATGGTCTCACTGATTTAACCGCTTTTGAAAGGCAATTAACGCTTTTCCTATATCAATTGACACTTTTTGGGAGCAATTAACACCTTTGATATATAACCTACTTTATGATTTTATGCAAATGCAAGGCTTTGGAAATCCGGTGCACATATCAACTTACCACCAATTCTAAAAAGAAGTTGAAGAAGCCCGCTGACCTCTGATAACGATAGTTTTATGCGGATTTTGCCGAATCTGAATTATTATGCAACAAAAGGCACCCAAAAAGGTACCAATGTTGACGAACGCACAGATGCGGTCCTCGAACCGACTAAGAAAACCCCATCGAAGTCTCAAAAACAATTTGCCGAGAAACTCGGCATAACCAAAAAGATGGTTATGGTTACTCTTAATAGACTTATTGAAGCCCAAAAATCAAGGGTGAAAGCTCGATGACTAATGGTAGGTGGATTAACTAATACCCTCGGTAAAGCCGGGGCAACGTAATCTTTGATTCCAGCGTATAAAAATTTGAGCCTTAACGGTACTTGAAATCTCCATCGTTTATGGTATAATGGCTATAGAAAAAATTCACCTCGGGACGAAGTTTGCGGCTCTTGCGAGGTGATATGGAAATACGAGATTTTGGTCCTGACCACATCTTTGACCACTTACGGCTTCAGACTCTCCAGATTCAGTGCCGCGAAGAGCGCACGAAAGCAGTCAATCCGGACGCAAAAGCCCCGAAAAGCCCGTAAAATCACACAAAAAATCAGGATTTTAGCGTTTGGGACCATGATGTCGCAGGTTCAAATCCTGTCATTCCGACCATATCGAGTGTTCATAACAGACCTGAGGGTTTGGTATGGACACTCGATTGT
>ERZ808252.2612-NODE-2612-length-10577-cov-2.977476_pt1 | contig 10577 bp, 10 predicted proteins | sample MGYA00521242_ERZ808252 | MGnify/ENA primary metagenome ERZ808252 (study PRJEB31516, sample SAMN03275581) | gut metagenome | biome: mammalia-associated habitat; material: feces | host: Papio cynocephalus | place: Kenya | collected 2012-08-07 ...
CATGCCGATACCAAGTGTATCCGCCCGGAAAAACAGTTCTCCGGTGAAAATGATCACCCACGTCTTCAAGATTCGAAGAACATTCCACCATGTCGCGTCTTCTGCGATTTTCCATTTCTCGCAAAGCTTCTTCACCGTTGGTTCTAACATCAGCTCAATCATTATTACAACGAAGTAATACATGCCGTAGAACAGGTAACTCCAGTTCGCACCATGCCACAATCCGTTGCACACCCACACAGGGAATAACGCGATTGCCGATGCAGCCATCAGCTTTATGTATTTACTTGTATGTTTCTTCGCAAACCGATTCCATTTTCTGGTGAGCTTCGACATAGAAACCGGATAAAAGATATACGTCTTGAACCATCTGCCAAGCGAGATATGCCATCTGCGCCAAAACTCAGATGCATTCTTCGATACGAACGGCTGCGCAAAATTCTCCGGCAACGTTACGCCAAAGCATTCGGCACTTCCAATCACGATATCCATGCAGCCGGAAAATTCCATATATAGCTGTACCGTATACGATACCGCCGCAACAACGATCATCACACCGTGATAGGACGCATATCCATCAAACAACGTCTGCACAACGACATATAGGCGATCCGCAATCACAACCTTCTTCAACAGGCCCCAGCCGATCCGCATGTATCCGCGGACAAGATTCTCACTCCGGATGTCCTCCCCTTTTGCAAGCGTCTCTGCTGTGTCACTATACATGCAGATTGGTCCTTCCATAATGATTGGGAAGAAGCTTAAAAAGAGCGCAAGCTTCGCGATGTTTTGCTCTGGCTCAATCTTCTTCCAATACACATCCGCCATATAACCGATTGCAGAAAGCGTGTAAAAGGAAATACCAAGCGGCAGCAGAAACCGCCGCACCGGAAGCCGGAGTCCAAAGTTCATCGTTTCAAAAAGCGCATTCACATTCTCTGCGAAAAATCCGCTGTACTTCATCACAAGCAGCATACCAAGCAGCAGCCAGACTCCAACGATCAGAATTGCTTTTCTGCGTTTTTTCTCTCCGGTTGCTGCCAGTCTTCCGGTCAAATAAGTAATTGCGGTTGCACCAACCAGATATACTATTAACCTGTGGCTGAATAAAAAATAGAAACAATAACTAAAAAAGAGCAGCACACAAAAGCGCACCCGCTTTGGTGCAAGCTGATACCCGATGAGAACCACCGGTAAAAATACTAAAAAATACATGGATTCATGATATGCCATGTTCCAAATCCTCGCCACAGTGTTCGACTGTGCCTTTCTTCTATATTAGCAGCTCAGGCATCTGTCCTGCCTGTATCATACATTCTCCCTTGCTTTCTATCCATCGTAGTTTATAACAGCAATCTTACATTTTTGTAAGGCTATAAATTACTCTTTCATCAAGAAAGTCTCTTTGCCAAAGGTAATCTCCACCTCGGTATATTCCCCATGCACGGACGCGATCGTAATCGCATGTCCAAGCTTATTACAAAGCTGTTTACATATATACAAGCCCATTCCGGTAGAAGCATTTCCCCGCCGTCCGTTCTCCCCGGTAAAGGTCTTATCAAACACCCGGTTGATATCCTGTTCAGGAATTCCGATTCCATTATCATGGATGCGCAGGATTGTCTTATCTGCCAGTTCTTCTACAGTAAAAGAAATACAGGGCTGTTTCCCGGCATCCCGGTATTTGATACTGTTATTTACAATCTGCCCAAGCATAAATGTCAGCCATTTGGAATCCGTGACAACCGAATGGGCTGTATTGTTTTTCTCAATCCGTATTTTATTTCCAATCAGCAGATCCTTCTGCTGTTGCAGCACTTTATTGATCGTAGTATCCAGATCACACGCAGTAAACAGATAATCCTTTTCTGCCGCATCTGCCCTCGCATAGAACAAAATCTGCTCAACAAAGCTGTTAATACGTGCCAGCTGCATCTTCTGCTTTTTCAGATCCCGATTGCCGTTGTAATTCATCAGGTTTAATGCAGCGATCGGAATCTTGATCTCATGGATCCAAAGCTCTAAATATTCCTTGAAATCACGCAGTGAATCCTCAGTTTCATTCAGCTTGTCCCGCATGGATTTCCCGGTGTCATACAGGACATCCATCCAGATCTTTCCTTCCTCGAAATCCGGCTGTACTGTCATCTCCGTAATCAGATATTTCTGATCCAGTCCCTCTAAGATTGCCTGCAGCTCCCGGTAGAAACGACTCCGTTTCCGGTAGTCCGCCAGGCACACACACAACGCCATCACAAAAATGAGAGCCTCCATCACCCAGATGAAATCCATCCGCGCTTTGCATGCAAATCCTAACAGCCGCAATACAATCATGATGCATGCTGTCGCTGCAACAAAACTGATTCTGTCTTTTAGATAACTTCGAAATGTCATGCCAGAATGTACCCCTGTCCTCGTTTTGTCCGGATCGCATCCTCCGCGCCGAGATCAGAAAGCTTCTTTCTGACACGGTTCATATTAACAGTTAATGTGTTATCATCCACAAATGCTTCCGAGTCCCACAGATAACTGATCAGCTCGTCACGCGTCACGATTGTATTCTGATGCTTCAGCAGATAGGATAAAATTCCGGCTTCATTCTTCGTAAGCTCCACGCTGTTATCCCCGACAGTCAGAACGCCTCGTCCCGTATCAAATGTCATGTTCTTATAAGTGAGTCCCTTGTCTGCGTCCATCTTTCCAAGCCGTTTGAATACCGCCTCGATATGCAGCAGCAAAATGGAAGGATTGTACGGTTTCGCAATAAAATCATCCGCGCCGAAGCTCATCGAGATCACTTCGTCCATTTCTGTGTTTTTGCTTGTCACCATAATGACCGGAATATCCGATGCCTTACGCAGCTCCCGCAACACGCTCTGTCCATCGGCCTCCGGAAGATTGATATCCAGCAAAACCATATCTGCCTGTGACTCAAGAATCTGTCCGGCTACATCGGTGAACTCTTCGATGCACTGTGCATCATACTGATTCGAAATCAGCAGATACTGCAATTCCTGCGCCAGCGCCATATCATCTTCCACAATTAAAATCCGTTTCATCTCATACTCCTTGCCTGGTGGATTTCGCGCATCTGCTACTGTGCCAGACGAAGCATCTCGTCGAGCGGTTTCTTCGCCTGCTCGCACATTTCCTCCGGAAGGATCACTTCATCCTTCAGATCTTCGAGCTTCTCAAGCACCTTTTCCAGACTGACCTTCTTCATGTTCGGACAGAACTGTCTGTGTCCGACAGAGAAGAATTTCTTGTCCGGGTTTTTCTGCATCAGTTCATAGAACACTCCCATCTCCGTACAGATAAGGAACTTCTTACTGTCCGATGCGGTTGCGTAATCAATGATCTGGGATGTACTTCCGATGAAGTCCGCCAGTGCCAGCGTATCACTCGTACATTCCGGATGTGCCAGCACCAGTGCGTCCGGATGCAGTTCCTTTGCCTTCTTCACATCCTCACTGTGAATGCTCTTATGTACATGGCAAAATCCATCATTGAAGATAAAATGCTTCTCCGGTACCTGCTCGGCTATAAAATGTGCCAGATTATAATCTGGAATAAAATAGATATCCTTGTTCGGCAATGCCTTCACAATCTTCAGTGCATTGGACGATGTCACGCAGACATCGGAGTGTGCCTTTAATTCTGCTGTTGAATTCACATAGCAGACAACTGCCACTTCCGGATATTCCTTCCGCACTTCCTCGATCTTCTCGACCTCCGCCATATGTGCCATCGGGCAATCCGCCCCATCATCCGCCATATAGACATGTTTTTCCGCATTCAGAAGTTTTGCACTCTCGCCCATAAAGGAGACACCGCAAAATAAAATATTCTGTTGTTCCACTGTCGTTGCAACCTTCGCCAGATAGTACGAATCGCCGACATAATCTGCGATCTCCTGCACTTCACCATCCACATAATAATGCGCTAAGATCACTACATCTTTTTCTTTCTGTAACTCCTTGATTCTCGCTTTCGTTTGTTCGTTCATGGGAAAACTCCTTTTCTATTTTAAATCATAGTTGTATCCAAATTGTATCTTTTTTCTTAAAGTACGTTGATTTTTTGTTTAAGGCCTTCTTAAATCGTATCGAAATCGTCCTTTGTAAACCGGTGATAGGTAATTCCGAACTGATCGTCTGCCACACAGTACAGATAAGGCTCCACATCCTTATCCGCAAAGGAAAGCACCGTTCCCAGGTCTTCCTCATCGTCCTCCTCACAGACAGTCGTGCCATGTGCTTTCGCAAATGCTTCGAAATACGCCCGCACCTGCTGCATATCCTGTGTCTTGAGCACCTTCAGAAATCCCTCCAAGAATTCCGAAACAGGGATCTCCCGGTTGATATAATCACAGCCCTCCGGACTCACGTACACGCAGAACCGGTCTGCTTTCTCGGTCACGGTCACAGGACCTAATTCCGGTACATTTTCTTTGAAATATGCCTCTGCCTCCTGACAGATCTTCTCTGAATCCTCCTCTACCGGAAGCTTCAGATATCCACACATCGACACCTTCGGATAATAGAGGCGCACGCCTGCATCATCCGTGCCAATCTTCGTCTGCCATTCTTTCACTGTATCAATCACATGCTTCTCCAAAGTCATTGTTTCTGCCTCCTGTTCCATCGCATGCATACCAATTACCTCAAATTACTATATTTTCACCTGAACCAGCATTTATTTTACAGAGCTTTCTCTTATCTATTCTTGTACTGTTGTTGTACGTGGTACATCCTTGACCAGATCCTTTACCACTTCGCCCGCAATGATCAATCCTGCCACCGGTGGAACAAATGCAACACTGCCTGGAATATCTCTGCGCTCGGTACATTTGTGTTTTGCACCCGGCGGGCATACGCAATGCGTCCGGCAGCTGATCGACATATCCTCTATCGGACGAATCGACTGTTCCTCCGAATACACAACCTTTAATTTCTTCACACCACGCTTCTTTAATTCCCGCCGCATGACCTTCGCAAGCGGACAGACCTTCGTCTTATAGATATCTGCCACCTTGAACTGGCTGCCGTCTAATTTATTGCCGGCTCCCATACTGCTGATAATTGGAATATACTTCTCCTGTGCTTTCATCACGAGGGAAATTTTCGCCGTTACCGTATCGACCGCATCGACCATATAATCGTAATCCACATACGGAAACTCGTCCGCATTTTCCGGCAGGAAGAAACACTTATGCACCCGTACATCCGCTTTCGGATTAATCTCTAAAATTCGTTCTTTCATCACTTCGGCTTTGTATTTTCCAATTGTCTTATGTGTCGCAATGATCTGACGGTTCAGATTCGTCAGACATACCTTATCGTCATCGATCAGATCAAAGGCACCAACGCCGCTTCGTGCCAGCGCCTCACATAACCACCTACACCGCCGATCCCAAATACGGCGACACGGGAATTCTGTAACTTCTCCATCGCTTCTTTTCCAAGCAGCAGCTCGGTTCTTGAAAATTGTGTCAGCATCTTTTTACTCCTGTCCTGTTCCTCTTGTCTATAATTAATATATTTATGCATATTTATTTTCGCCCCTAAGTATACTTCAATCCCTGTAAAATAGCAATGTATCTTGCCGTGTTTTCCTTCAATAATTACAAATAATTTACACACATCTCCCTCTTGACATATGTCCGAAACCGGACTATACTATGTCTGATTTCGGACATAATCAAGTACGAAATCAGACATATTTTGTCGAATTACAGGGCGTGTAAAAACGCAGTTCAACGAGAATACGCGAATATGAAATATATATACACAACACGGATGCATGAATTTTCAAAATCGCAATGAAAAGTGAGGTACAGCCATGAGAGAAAAACACGAAGACGAACAATCATACATGAAAGAGAAGCACGAACAAGAACAACCATATATGAGTGATAAGCTGGTTGCATTCAACCACATCTACAAGGAATATAACATCATCTACCATGATGCAGCTATGCGTCTCGGTCTCTCGAACAGTGAGTTTGACACCCTGTACGCGATCTGCGAGCTTGGTGATGGATGTAAACAAAGTGACATCTGCCGCACAACCTTTATCCCGAAGCAGACCGTCAACTCAGCAATCCGGTCATTACAGAAGAAAGAATATCTGACACTCGCGCCAGGAAAAGGGCGGAGCATGCACATCTATCTGACCGAACAGGGATTGCAGCTCGTACGCCGTACGATCTTCCCGATGGTCGAGATTGAGAATGAAGCATTCCCAAAAATGACAGAAAAAGAATACAAAATAATTCTGCATTTCCACACACAGTATCTCGCGGCCCTGCGCGAAGGAATTCAGAAGCTATAACAAAATTGGAGGAATTACAACATGAAGATACAATTATCCGAACATTTTACTTATAAGAAGCTGCTGTGCTTCGTCCTGCCATCCATTATCATGATGATCTTCACGTCCATCTACGGCATCGTCGACGGACTGTTCGTATCGAACTACGTCGGAAAGACCGCATTCGCCGCAGTCAATCTGGTTATGCCGCTTATGATGGGCGTGTCCGCACTTGGATTCATGATGGGAACCGGTGGCAGTGCGATCGTTGCAAAGACACTCGGCGAAGGCGAGCATAAGAAAGCAAATGAATATTTCTCTCTGCTTGTCTATGTGACATTCTTCGGCGGTGTCATCTTCAGCCTCTGCGGAATGCTGTTAGTCCGTCCGGTTGCATTCTTGCTCGGTGCCGATGGACCACTGTTAGATAACTGCGTACTATACGGAAGAATCTGTTTTATCTCCATGCCGGCCTTTATGCTGCAGAACGTATTCCAGAGTTTCTTCGTCACCGCAGAGAAACCGAAGCTGGGACTTGGTGTTATCATCCTCGCGGGTGTGACAAATATGGTATTAGACTATGTGTTTATCGCAGTCTTCGAATGGGGATTGCCAGGTGCCGCGTTTGCGACAGTAACCGGAGAATGCATCGGCGGATTCTTCCCAATTATTTATTTTGCACGGAAGAATTCCAGCCTGCTGAAGCTTGGAAAGACAAAGTTTGACGGAGCGGTCTTGTTGAAGACATGTACAAATGGTTCCTCAGAGCTTATGACGAACCTCTCTTCCTCTCTCGTGAACTCGCTCTACAACCTGCAGCTTATGAAATACGCAGGTGAAAATGGTGTCGCAGCCTACGGCGCGATCATGTATGTAAACTTCATATTCATATCGATCTTCCTTGGATATTCAGTCGGCAGTGCACCGATCGTAAGCTACCACTACGGTGCCGGGAACCGGGATGAATTAAAGAACATGTTTAAAAAAAGCACCAGTCTGATTGCTATCTGGGGCATCCTGCTTGTCCTGCTGGCACATGTGATTGCAGGACCACTGACGAAGATCTTCGTCGGCTACGACGCGGAACTGTTCGCACTGACCAAGCACGGATTCCTGATTTATTCGTTTACCTATCTGATCTGCGGATTCAACATTTACGGTTCGTCCTTCTTCACGGCGTTAAACAACGGACTGATCTCCGCACTGATTTCGTTCCTGCGGACACTTGTGTTCCAGTTATCCGCCGTCATGCTGCTGCCACTAATCCTCGGATTGGATGGTATCTGGGGCGCGATCATTGTTGCAGAAGCAATCACCCTGTGCATGACGCTCTTCTTCGTGTTCTCACAGCGGAAGAAATATGGATATCTGTAATTAACATGCAACTACAAGAAATCTGTATGGGTATAACATTCAATCATAAAATATCTTATTCACAACACAGAAGCCGGTAAGAAACTATTTCATATAGTCTCTTACCGGCTTCTTATATTCGTACTAAATAATAATTTCAGTTATATCTGCAAATATTCTACGGAGAGAATTATGCAGCCTCCGCGAATATATCATCTACTTTTTCGTAGATTGCTTCCGCGAGCTTCGCGTGCCCTTCCTCATTCAGATGCTCCTGATCGGTGTCACTCGGTGCAGCCACATCGGATGCATCTAAGAAATACAGATGTTCATTTCTCGCAATCTCCGCATAGACATCGGCAAGCCCCTTCGATACATCGACTGACTCCCTGGAAAATTCAGGATCATAGGATTTCTCCCAGACCTTCTCGCCCAGATGGATCGGTGACACAAGCAGAATCTTGCTGTCCGGTGCAAAGCTTCGGATCTTCGCGATCACCGTCTTCACACCCTTTCCAATCAACTGCGGCGTCGTCTTGTATGCGGTCTTGCAATCATTGGTTCCAAGCATCAGGATGATAAGATCCGACGCACCGTGCGTCTCCAACACAGCACTGACAAATTTTGCGCCATTTCGATGGTCACGAAACGGATCATCGAAGACGGTCGTCCGTCCGCACAGTCCTTCCTCGATTACACGGTACTGCCGAAGTCCAAGCTTCTCATTCAAACGGCTTGTCCAGCGGATGCCCCACGGATACCGTGCATTTTCCTTCGGTACTAATCCATATGTATTCGAATCTCCATAACATAAAATCTGTCTCATCGTTCTCACCTCGATCAATTTCTTTCATGCCCCTATTATATAGCTATAAGGCAGTTCTGAAAAATACAAGGTTTTTATATCTGATTATAAATATCTGTTATATCAAACCATGTTTGGAAAACAATAGAAATATCCTACAATTCCCTCTCGTTTTTCATCAGGGCAACACTCACGGTAATCATATGCACGGTCACGAAAATTCCAACGATCGACACAAGCAGACTTGGCAAAAGCCCGATCGCCTGATTGAAGTTCGACAAGATCATCGCAAAGGACTGTCCATAGAAACAAAGCGCAAACACCTGTCCAAATCGTAAGTTCAGATGGAACTGATGATTCATGCTGTTCACAAGGATGGAGAAGAGCAGCGCAACCACTGCATATTTTACAAAATAACTGAGCATGGTGCCAAGCAGCGTCACAAACAGCACCGCGTAAATCGACGGAATCATCGCAACGAGACTTTCATTATTAAACCCATTCTGCAAATAATCTGACAGATAATATACCCCGTAATCTGTCACCTTCGACCCTAGTACCATGCTGATCCGCGCCGTTTTGCTTCCAACCGCAAGAAACATGCCCTGTTTTTTGAGGCTGTCGTTTTGCACCGTCTCCTGTGACGTATCCACTAAGAAATTCGCAGAGTTGATATGCATATCAAAATTATTGGATACCGAAAGCGTATCATCCGTATAATTTACCTCGCCAAGACTCTGTGTGAAAAGTTTCTCAAATCCGCCAAATCCGGAGATGATAGATACCGTTGGAACAACATAACTGACAATCGCTAAGACAAGCATCATCACAATCACATACGAAACAAATCGCCTGCGCGGTAACTCTATCATATCTTTATATTTGGATGGCTTAAACCAGCCATACACGATCTGTTCCGAAAATGTCATCTTCTTACTCCTTTATTACATATCCCTGTTTCGGAATCTTCACAGTCAATATCGTACCCTTATCCGGTTTTGTGCGCACTTCGATCAAAGCACCCACCGACGATTTCAACTGCTTTTGCAATCCCCGGAAATCCTGCTTTGCCCGGAATTTTTTTACCGGTGAAACACCATTTCCATTATCGACGATCTGAATTGCGAAACAGTCCAGCCGCTCATAGCTTCGCACAACAACCTTTCCATCCTGCTTCTTTTCCACAGCCGCCTCGACTGCATTTTCCACAAGTGGCTCAATCGTATTGTATGGTACCTTGAACTCTGTCACCTTGTCTTCCACAAGCACTTCAAGTCCCGGATGAATCCGTTTCTGCATGCCGAGATATGCCCGGATATACGAAAGCTCTGTATCAAAGGAAACAAGCCCCTGCTTATAAACCGCATCCATATTGTGCTGCATAAACATCGAAGTATCATAGAGCAGACGGCTGTTCGGCTGATCGTGTGTCTTCAAATCTGTAATGGCGGTATTTAACGCCTGGTAAATCAGTGCGGTATTGATTGTGCGCACCGCCTGTGACTTCTCATGTCCGACACTGCTCAGTGCTGCATCACGCTCCGCATTCATTTCCTGAATCACGGTTTTCTCGATAGAGATCATCAAAAGAACCGCAAACACAAACAATCCGATCTGCAGGACAACGCCCTGATAACTCTTGTAAAACCGGAAGAAATGCAGGATGAATTCCACCAGACACGAACCGGTCAATATCACATTCGCCCAGAAATTGCTGTAAATACTCTTATCCGCATACGTATCTGCCGCTAAATACATGATCAAACATAGCAACAGCAAGCCAACCACGATCAGGATCTTCGTAAAGAACATATAGCTTGCAAAATCACAGACGCCCACTAGCTGGAATACAATTCCCGTGAGGAAATTCACCGCATATACATAGATTAAAATCTCAAAAATCTTCGCATAGCGCCGCTTCATTGCGAAGCTTCGCAAATACATAAAATATAACAGCGGCATCAAAAGCAGGAAGATCTGACTCGCCATGTAGGTTGCAAACCGGTTCTTCGTCAGAAGCTGCATCATCGTATTTCCAAAGAAAATCCATGCCGCCGCAAAGACGATAAACCCAAATCCATACGCCGCCTTCTGCTTGTTGATATTC